>Ga0315278_10006726_pt1 | contig 10471 bp, 8 predicted proteins | sample YL17G06_0_MG_FD_203880 | JGI IMG/M metagenome (GOLD analysis project Ga0315278, IMG submission 203880) | Sediment microbial communities from Yellowstone Lake, YNP, Wyoming, USA - YL17G06_0 | ecosystem: Environmental > Aquatic > Freshwater > Lake > Sediment | place: USA: Wyoming | collected... | reverse complement strand
GCGATTTCGGCGACATCCTAGGCAACCTGTTCGGCTTCGGGAACATCTTCGGCGGAGGCCGCCGAGGTCCGCGTGCCGGGCAGGATCTCCGCTACGACCTCGAGATCTCGTTCGAACAGGCGGCCGATGGCTACGAGGCGCCCATCGCCATCCCGCGCCTCAACCGCTGCGGCACGTGCAGCGGGACCGGGGCAAAGGGGAAGGAGGGCGTCAAGACCTGTTCGACGTGCCGTGGCCGCGGCCAGGTCGCCTTTCAGCAGGGCTTCTTCACGATCGCCCGCACGTGCGGCAGTTGTGGAGGCGCCGGCAAGCGCATCGTGACGCCGTGCGTCGCGTGCGCCGGCAAGGGACGCGTGCAGGCCACCTCGACGATCACCGTCCGCGTCCCCGCGGGGGTGGATGACGCCATGCGCCTGCGTGTCTCCGGCGAAGGGGAGGCGAGCGGCGACGGAGGTCCCCCGGGCGACTTGTACGTCGTGCTGCACGTCGCGCCGCATCCCGTGTTCCAGCGCGACGGCGCGCAGCTCCACTGCGAGGTTCCGATCACCTTCGCGCAGGCCGCGCTGGGAACGAGCGTGCGCGTGCCTTTGGTCGGCGGCGGCGAAGACGAGGTCGAGGTCGAGGCGGGCACGCAGTCGGGAACCGTGCTGCGCCTGCGCGGCAAGGGGCTCCCCGCGCTCGACCGGAACGGGCGCGGCGACCTCCACGTCACGATCCGTGTCGAGACCCCACGCAGCCTGTCGGTCGAACAACGCGAACTTCTCACGAAGCTCGCCGAGCTCGATGGCGTGGAAACCCCCGAGCGCGGGATCTTCGAGCGCGTCAAAGACATCTTCAATTGACCGCCCGTTGGCATGTGCTGAACGTCAGGGTCCCGGATGCGTTGGACGACGAGATCGCGGCGGTTTTGGGGAGCGGGAGTCTGGGCGTCGAGGTCGCGGCCTCGGGGCCCGGCATGACCGAGTTGCGGGTCTATCTCGGACCGGAGCACGACGCCGGAGTGTGGCGTGAGCGTGCGGCCCAGGTGCTCTCAGCCCACGGCCTCCCGGCCGAGGCGTCGGAGCTTGCGATCGAGCCGGTCCCGGACGGGCGCTGGGTCGAGCGCTGGCAGGCTTCGCTGTCGCCCATTCCGCTGGGCAGCCGCTTCGCCGTGCTGGCGACGGAGGCCGCGCTCGACCACGGCGGGCGCGAGCCGATCCGGCTGATCCCGGGAATGGCCTTCGGCACCGGCGAGCACGAAACGACGCGCCTCTCCGCGGCGGGGGTGGAGCAACAGGTGACCCCCGGGTCGCGCTGGCTGGATCTCGGCACCGGCACCGGCCTGCTCGCGATCGTCGCGGCGCGGTGCGGTGCGTCTCGCGTGCTCGCCGTCGATTCCGACCCCGAGGCCGCGGCGGTTGCCTCGGAGGTCCTGGCCGCCAATGCCGCGGGCGACGTCGTCGAGGTGCGCATCGGGTCGATCGCCGAGCGTCGCGGCGAGACGTTTCACGGCATCGTCGCCAATATCCAGTCGTCGTTTTTCATCGCGAACGCCGCCTCGCTCGCCGGCGCCTTGGTGAACGGCGGCGTGCTGGTCGCATCGGGGTTCCTTGTGGACGACGGTGAAGAGATCGCATCGGCGCTCGGTGCCGCCGGATTCGAGATCGAGGCGCGCACTTCCGAAGGGCCGTGGGCGTGCCTGCTCGCGCGGCGGGGCGAGCGATGACCGACACGTTCCGGCGCGTGTTTCTCGCCGCGACCCCGGCGCCGGGCGACTCCGTCGATCTCGACCCCGACGAGTCGCATCACGTCGCGCGGGTGCTGCGCCTGAAGGCGGGGGACGCGTTAGCGGTTTTCGACGGGAGGGGGGGCGAGTGGGAGGCCACGATCGAGGTCTCCTCCCGCGATCGCGTGAGCGTCGTCGTCGGTGCGGTGCGAGCGGGAGACGTCGAGCCCGGGCTCCGCGTCATCGTGTTCCAGTCCCTGACGCGTCCCGAGAAGATCGAATGGGTGCTCCAGAAGGGGACCGAGATCGGCGTTTCAGCCTTCCGGCTGATCGCGTCTCATCGCGTCGAGGCGCCGTCTCCGTCACCCGCGCGCCTGGCGCGTTACGAGCGCATCGTGATGGAGGCCTGCAAGCAGTGCGGCCGACGCGTCCTGCCGGCGCTGGCCGTGAGCCCGCTTGCGCCCCCCGGAGAGGGCGTGGTCGCGATCATCCTGGCTCACGCGGCCGGGGTCGCCTCGCTAGGCGCGGTGCTCGCCGGCCCGAAGGCGCGAGAAGTGTGGCTCGCCGTGGGGCCGGAAGGCGGGTTCTCGGAGGGCGAGATCGAAGCGGCGGTCTCGTCCGGATGGCGGCGCGCGTCGCTCGGTCCGCGTGTCTTGCGCACGGAAACAGCCGGCGCCGTCGCCGCCGCGATCGTTCTCCACACGTGGGGCGATCTGGGCGTGTAGAGTGGCGGCGATGCCCCGGCCGTCTCGTGCCCTCACGCTCGCGCTCTGTGCCGCCTGCGCCGTCATGGGCTGCGGGCGTCCCGCGACGCGAGCCGGCCGTCCCAACGTCCTGCTGTCACCTTAGACACGACGCGAGCCGACCCCGGCGTTCGATCGCGTCGCGGCGGAGGGTGTGCTCGTCACGCGTGCCTGGACGGTGACCCCCCTCACGACCCCCGCGCACACGAGCACGATGACCGGCCTCTATCCGCAAGCTCGGGGGTCCGCAATAACGGGCGCTTGCGCATGCCGGAGGCCATCACGACGCTGGCGGAGGCGTTCGCCTCGTCCGGGTATCGCACCGGCGGGTTCGTTTCAGCCCTCCCGGTGGCGCGCTCCGCCGGAAACGCCGCCGTCCGGGAACGCCTCTTGGGCCTGTGAGCCCTCCGGTTGACTCCCCGAAACCCCGCACCTATGTTCGGGCTGAAGTCAAGACGTTCCCAGGTGGGGGAGTTCATGGAACTGCACATCAATGACCTTCTGAAAATTTGTGACGATCGCGGGGCGTCCGATCTCCATCTCAAGGCCGGAAGCCACCCGGTGATCCGCGTGGACGGGCGCCTGCTCCCCCTGACCGACCAGAAGCGCCTGATGCAAGAAGACACCATCGGCATGGCGTTCAGCATCATGAGCGCGCGCCAGAAGCAGAAGTTCAAGGATAATTACGAGCTCGACATGGCCTACTCCGTGCCTGGCCTCGGGCGCTTTCGCTGCAGCGTCTTCCAGCAGCGCGGTACGGTCGGCCTGGTGCTCCGGGTCATCCCCGTCAAGATCCTCACGATCCGCGATCTCCAGCTTCCGCCGGTTCTCGAGCAGATCGCCGGCGAGCGCCGCGGCCTGATCCTCGTCACAGGAACCACCGGTTCCGGGAAGTCGACCTCGCTGGCCGCGATGATCGACTACATCAACTCGACCCGGACCGAGCACATCATGACCATCGAAGATCCGATCGAGTTCCTGCACCGGGACAAAAAGAGCCTGGTGAACCAGCGCGAGGTCGAAGTGGACACCAAGTCCTTCGCCCTCGCGTTGCGTTCGGCCCTCCGCCAGGATCCCGACGTCATCCTCGTCGGTGAAATGCGCGACTACGAGACGATCGAAACCGCACTCACGGCGGCGGAGACGGGCCACCTGGTGCTTTCGACGCTGCACACGCTGGATGCGACCGAGACGGTGAACCGCATCATCGCGGTCTTTCCGCCGCACCAGCAGAAACAGATCCGTCTCCAGCTCGCGTCGGTGTTGAAGGCCATCGTCTCGATGCGCCTGGTGCCGCGCATGGACGGCAAGGGTCGTGTGCCCGCGGTCGAGGTGCTGCGCGCGACCTCGTACATTCGCGACTGCGTCGAGAACAAGGAAAAGACGAAGCTGATCCGCGACGCGATTTCGCAGGGGACGAGCCAGTACGGCATGCAGACGTTCGACCAGTCGCTCTACAGGCTCTACCGCCAGGAGCTCATCTCGCTCGAAGAAGCGCTGCGCCAGGCGACCAACCCCGATGAGTTCAAGCTGAGGGTCGCAGGGATCCAGTCGACCTCCGATGTCTCGACCGATCAGATGGATCACTCGTCGACCAAGGGAAACGCCTTGGATCCCCAGCACCCCGATTCGCCGTTCGAGTTCACCCGAAGCTGAGGTCGACGCGATTCGCGGTAAAGTAATCCGATGTCCGACGCCTACCAGGACGGCGTGCGTCTTCTCTCGCGTCGAGCTCTGACCCGGCGCGAGGTGGTCTTGCGATTGCAACAGCGCGGCCACAGCGAAGACGACGTCGAAGACGCGGTGTTGCGACTGGTCGGCCTCTCGGCGATCGATGATCGGGCTCTGGCCCTCCACTGGATCGCCTCGCAAGCTGCGGCGCGCGGGAGGGGCCGCTCGCGAGCTTTAGCCGAGCTTTCGGCGCGCGGTGTCGACGAGGCCGTCGCGGCTTCCGCGTGGTCGGAGGCCGTTGCGGACGAGGTGATCGATGATGACGCCTTGGTCTCCCGCGCGGTCCGCCGGAGGCTCGGCGCTCCGCCGGGACGAGCGAACAGGGGGCGTCTGGCGCGCGTGTACAATGCGCTTCTTCAAGAGGGTTTCGGGCAAGCACAGGTCGAGGCGGCGTTGGCACCCTACGGCTTCGAAAGGACCGACCCATGACCTCGCTCGAGATCCGGCGCGCGTTCCTCGAGTTTTTCGCCGCGCGCGGCCACCGCGTCGTCGCGAGTTCGCCGCTGGTCCTCCCCGACGACCCGACGCTCCTGTTTGCGAACGCGGGGATGAACCAGTTCAAAGACGTTTTCACCGGACGCGAGAAGAGGGACTACGTGCGGGCCGCGTCGTCGCAGAAGTGCCTGCGCGTTTCCGGAAAGCACAACGACCTCGAACAGGTCGGCCGCACGCCGCGCCATCACACCTTCTTCGAGATGCTCGGGAACTTCTCGTTCGGAGACTACTTCAAGAAGGACGCGATCGTCTGGGCGTGGGAGTTGCTGACCAAGGTTTACGGAGTCCCGGAAGAGCGCCTGTGGGTCACCGTATTCGATGGCACCCCCGCCGTGCCGGGCGACGAGGAGGCCTTGGCGATCTGGCGCGATACGGTCGGCGTCGATCAGGCGCGGATCTTGCGCTTGGGCGAGAAAGAGAACTTCTGGCGGATGGGGGACACGGGCCCCTGCGGACCGTGCAGCGAGATCCACTTCGACCTCGGAGCCGACCTGACGTCCGTGGACGGAGTGTCCACGCCCGAAAACGACGCGCGGCGCTACGTCGAGATCTGGAACCTCGTGTTCATGCAGTTCGATCAGAAGCCCGACGGTGCGCTCTTGCCCCTCCCGGCCCCGTCGATCGACACGGGGATGGGGCTCGAGCGGATCACGTCGATCCTTCAGGGGAAGGCGAGCAACTACGACACCGACCTCTTCCTGCCGATCCTGCATGCGATCGCGCAGCGGGCGGGAACCGGTTACGGCGCGGCCCCCGCAACCGACACGTCGATGCGCGTGATCGCCGACCACGCGCGCGCGCTGTGCTTCCTCGTCGCCGACGGGGTCGTCCCCGCGAACGACAAGCGCGGGTACGTGCTGCGCCGCGTGCTGCGCCGCGCGATTCGCCACGGGCTAAAGCTCGGTCTTGCGGGGCCCTTTCTTCACGAGATCGCCCCCGTCGTGATCGAGACCCTAGGTGAGGTCTACCCCGAGATCGTGGGCGCGCAGCCCGCCATCGTCGAGGTCGCCCGCCGCGAGGAGGAGCGCTTCGGCGAGACCGTCGCGGCTGGGCTCACGCTGCTCGATGAGGCCATCCGCACGATCCCGAAGGGGTCGAGCGTGCTCCCGGGCGAGGAGCTCTTCAGGCTGTACGACACGTTCGGCCTGCCGCTCGATCTCGCGCAAGACGTTGCCGAAGAGCGCGGCGTCACGCTCGACACGCCGGGTTTCGAGGCCGCGCTGAGCCAGCAGCGCGCGCGAGCCCAGGCGTCGTGGAAGGGCGCGAAGAAGGAGGAGGCGAAGGGGGCGTGGCAGGAGCTGGCCTCGCACTATCGGACGACGTTCGATGGGTTCCGGACCGCGAGGCTCGACGGCGTGAAGGTCGTCGCCCTCTTGAGCGAAAACGGCGCTCCCGTCTCCGAGCTGACCGAAGGCCAGAACGGCGAGGTCTTGCTCGAGGCCACTCCGTTCTACGGCGAGGCCGGGGGCCAGGTCGGCGACTCCGGGTGGATCGTGTCGCCGACGGCGCGCGTTCGCGTCGACGCGACCTACCGGCCGACCGGAGGTTTGGTCGCGTCGCGGGCGACCGTCGAGGCCGGCCGTCTGGGGGCTGGGGACTACGTCACCGCCGAGATCGACGCCCCGCGCCGTGAGGCGATCAAGCGCAATCACACCGCGACTCATCTCCTCCACGCGGCGCTGCGCGAAGTCGTGGGCACGCACGTCAAGCAGGCGGGATCCCTCGTAGCCCCCGATCGACTGCGTTTCGACTTCAGCCACTTCACTGGGGTCACCGATCGGGCGCTCTTGGATATCGAGTCGCTCGTCAACCGCCGCATCCTCGAAAACGTCCCCATCGAGACCGAGGAGCTTCCCCTCGAGGTGGGGCTCAAGTCCGGGGCGATGGCGCTTTTCGGGGAGAAGTACGGCGAAACCGTCCGGGTGGTCACGATCGGTTCTTTCTCCAAAGAGCTCTGCGGCGGGACCCATTGCGCGGGAACCGGCGAGATTGGGCTGTTTCTGATGACCCACGAGCGGGGGGTCGCTTCGGGCACGAGAAGGGTCGAGGCGACGACCGGAGAAGGATCGCTGGAAAAGTCGAGGTCGGACCACCAGATTCTAAAGGGTATGGAAGAACTCCTGTCCGTCCCCCGGCATGAGGTGCTGGCCGAGTTCGGCCGCCGCATGGAATCGGTGCGCGAGATCCAGCGCGAACTCTTGCAACAGCGCGTGCGCGTCGTCCGCGATGAGTTGGCACGTCAGGCCGAAAACCCCGAGAGGGTGGGGGACATCAATCTGCTCGCCGCGCGTGTCGACGGCCTCGCCTCGCAAGAAGCGCGCCTCCTCGCAGACAACTTGCGCCAGATGCTCGGATCGGGAGTCGTCATCCTCGGGCGCGCGGAGGGGGACAAGGCGTCGATCCTCGTCGCGGTCACCGACGACCTGAAAGCGAGAATCGGAGCGGGCGATCTCGTCAAGGAGCTTGCCCGCATCATCGGCGGTGGGGGCGGGGGCCGCAGCGACATGGCCGAAGCCGGCGGCAAGGATCCCTCGCGCCTCGATGAAGCCCTGCGCGCCGGCCGCGACGCGGTGGCCCGGCGCGCCGGATCGACCGCATGACACGCGGCGTTCGCGCGCGCTTTGTCGTCGCGCTCTCCGGGCTCGCGTTCGCCGTTGCCACCGCCCGCGCCGACGAGCTGTTCTACTACGAGAAAGACGGCCAGATGGTGATCACCAACACGCCGTCCCGTCGCGACGTGAAGCCGGTTCCCCGTCTCCGGGGAGGACCAGCGCAACGCGCCACGACGCTCCCCGCCACGCCCTACGATCCGTACATCGAGATGGTCTCGCGCGAAAACGGCGTCGACCCTTCGCTCGTGAAGGCGGTCGCACTCGTCGAGTCGGGCTTCAACGCGAAGGCGACGTCGTCCAAGGGGGCGCAGGGACTCATGCAGCTCATGCCGAAAACGGCGGCGCAGTACGGGGTGACGAACCTCCGCGACCCGTATCAAAACCTCAGCGCGGGCGCGAAGCACCTACGTGAGCTGCTCGACCTGTACGAGGGCGACGTGACGCTCGCGCTGGCCGCCTACAACGCGGGATCGGGAGCCGTGACGCGCTATGGGGGCGTCCCGGCCTTTGCTGAGACCAGGGACTACGTCAAGAAGGTCCAAGCGAAGATGGGCCGAGCGCCGCGAAAGAGCGAGGGGCGTTTGGTTTCGGCCCAGGCCGCGAAGATCCAGATGCGCGTGGAGCCCGACGGCTCCGTCACCCTGTTCAACTGAAGCGCCAACGCCAGGACAGCGCGGCACGTGGGCGTCACCGGGGGCTTTCCGCGAGAAGTAGCGCAAGGGCGGCCGGGAGGTCGACGGCTCCGGCTCCGGTGGCGTCGTCCCTTCCCTGAGACGCCACGTCGCGCGTGCTCTTCATCAAGACGCGCTCGAGCGTTTCGGGATCCGTTTCGGGAGCCGCCTGCAAGAGGAGCGCCGCGGCGCCTCCGATGAGCCCCGCCGACAGCGAGGTTCCTTCCCCGCGAACGTACGCCGCGGGGCCGCCGGGTCCGGCCATCGGCAAGTCGGCGCCCGGCGCCGCCAGAGTGGGGAAAGCGACGCTTCCGCAACGACTCGGACCGCGGCTCGAGAGCGGATAGGTTTCTCCCGATTCGAGGAGAGCCGCCACCGAGAACACGGCGCCGCCGCTTGGAAAAATCCCCCCGAGCTGCGCGGGGCTTTCTCCGGTTGCGGGCTGCGGGCCGGCGTTTCCCGCCGGGAAGACGACGAAGATCCCGGACGCCTTCCACGCATCAATGAACGGCCGGTCGAAGTCGTTGCACTCGCCCTCGTCGTGCGACCAGGCGTTGACGAGGACGTCGGGGCGCGCAACGCGAAGGACCCAGTCGGCGGCAAGCGTCATCCGCGAACGGGAGTAAAAGTTCTTCCAGTTCCCCAGCGCCGCCGCCCATTGCGCGCCCGGGGCCACTCCGACGACGCGGCCGTCCGGGTTTTCCCCGACGGCCTGAGACAGGACGCCGGTCCCATGTCCGTGCCGGTCGGACGCCACGGTCGACCCTTCGACGGGGTCGAACCAACCGCGCTCGCCGGGAACACGGTGCCCGCGCAGCTGCTCGTGGGCCTCGAAGGCGCCCGTGTCGATGGTGGCGACGATGACCCCCGTGCCGTCAAACCCTAGGCGCCAGAGCCGGTCGGCCTTCATCGCGTCGATCGCCCAGCTCCTGAAGGAAAATCCGGAAAGCGCGGCCGCGTCCCCGGGGAGGTCTCCCGTGCTGGACGCGCCACGTTCCGAAGTCCAATCCGGCAAGACCGCGGCGACCTCGTCGCTCGATCCGATCGCGAGCAGGCCGTCCGCCGTTCCTTCGACGACCACGCGGTTGACCACCGCCACGGGGTGAACGTTGCCGACCGAACCCGACGCCACCAAGCGGTCGAGCAGGGGGCGGAGCCTCGCCTGCTGGCGCGCGGCGACGCTTTCGAGGCCGTGAACCACCGCCTCGCGCGTTTCGGCCTTCGATGCCGAGCCCTTGCGCAGTTGCCGCGCGAACGCTCGAAGGTCGAGCTGCTCCGTGAGATCGACGAGAGCGACGAATCTCTTCGACGGGTCGCTCGCTTTCAGGCGTGACCGGAAGTCGCCTTCGAAACGATCCCGGGAGGGTCTGACTTCCCTCAAGGGGAGGGGCCGCCGCGTCGTGAGATCCGTGGGCTGCGGGGTCTTACCCGAGCAACCCGCGGCGAGAGCGAGCACCAGGGCCGTTGCGACCCGGAAGGCCATGCGCAGGATCCGGGGGGGACGGTAGGCCATCGTCGCGCGAATATACACTTCGACATTGAGGGCCGCCGGAGCGAGGCACAACCCGAAGAGACAATCTCGGAACCACTATGTAAGCTGTCGGGCGCCGCGGCGCGGGAGAAATTCAGCGATGACGACACTACGGCACGTCCGGACGCATTTCGTGCGGGGCCTGCTGATCGTGCTCCCGGCGATCATCACATTTTGGCTCCTGCGCATTCTCTTCAGTGCCGTGAGCGGCAACGTCACCCCGTGGGTTTTGAGGGCGCTTGCGGCGAGCGGCGTAACGTGGATGAACGGCTGGCACACGCGTTTCATCGTGCCTGTGATCGGCCTGGTTCTCACGCTGCTCCTGATCTACCTGATCGGCCTGATCGCCGCGAACCTCGTCGGGCAGCGCGTTCTTTCGTGGTTCGAGGGGGGCGTCCTCAAGATCCCCTTCGTGAAATCGATCTACGGCGGTGCCCGGCAGCTGCTCGATGCGTTCGGCTCGGGCGGGAAGGGCACGTTCACCCGCGTCGTCCTGGTTCAGTATCCGCGCGCCGGCGTGTTTACGGTCGGCTTCGTGACGAGCGAGGTGCGCGTCGAGATGCCCATGGGCGACAGCTTTGTGAGCTCCGTCATGGTGTTCCTCCCGACGACGCCCAACCCGACCTCGGGATGGCTGGCGATCGTTCCGGAAAGAGACCTCCTCGATTTCGATCTTTCGATCGAAGAGGGGGTGAAGCTCATCGTCAGCGGGGGCATCGTCACCCCGGCGACGTTGGCGGAGAGGATTCGGCGTTGAACGCCGTCGTCGTCGCCGTCGGCAGTGAGCTTCTCGGTCCCGGCCGGCGCGACACGAACGGCGAGTGGCTCATCGGGCGCCTTTTCGATCTCGGCATCGAGACCTCCTGGCGAGCCACGACCGGCGACGACGCCCCGCGGATCGCGCGCGTCGTCCGCGCCGCGTTGGACGACGCCGGCGTCGTCCTTCTCACCGGCGGGTTAGGTCCGACCGAAGACGACCGGAC
>Ga0315278_10006723_pt1 | contig 10473 bp, 11 predicted proteins | sample YL17G06_0_MG_FD_203880 | JGI IMG/M metagenome (GOLD analysis project Ga0315278, IMG submission 203880) | Sediment microbial communities from Yellowstone Lake, YNP, Wyoming, USA - YL17G06_0 | ecosystem: Environmental > Aquatic > Freshwater > Lake > Sediment | place: USA: Wyoming | collected... | reverse complement strand
CACCTTTAAGGGTGTAGATGAGCTACGCCAGCTCTACCAGGGACAGGGGATCAAACCGGAGGAAGATGTCATCGCTTACTGCCGGATTGGGGAACGCAGCTCGCACACCTGGTTCGTGCTGACCTACCTGCTGGGGTATCCGAAGGTCAGGAATTACGATGGCTCGTGGACGGAGTGGGGCAACCTGGTTAACGCGCCCATCGAAAAATGAGGATTATTGATATTTTTGGCGAGCAAAGGGCGCTCGCCAAAAATATCAAGCGTATTATCGGAACTATCCGGGGCGTAGAACCGTCTTAAGTTACAATGTAGCTTATAGAAAGAAGGAGTTTTACATGCGCTCTCGGTTTTTTCCTTTTCTGATATTGCTTTTACTGGTATTCTCCAGCGGCTGTGGATCCGCGCCGTTGACGTCTGTTACCCCTGGCACCGGCAGCCCATCTGCTCATACGATCCCCTCAGCAACTGTCCCTGGCAGTCCCATCCCCCCAACCACGAACGGCGACCCGGCCGTGGTCTGGAAGCGCACCGGCGGTATTGCCGGGGTATGCCAGGCGCTGACCATTGATGTTGAAGGTAACTACTTGCTCCAGGATTGCAAAAGCCAGACCACCCCCATTACCGGCTCGCTGACGACAGATCAAAAGACCCAGCTTAACGACTATTTGAACCAGTATGAAAAGTTCCAATGGGAGTCGACACCCCCTAAGAATTCAGCCGATATGTTCAATGACCAGCTGATCTTCAATGGCCATGGCAGCGCCACACCCACACCTGACGAGCAGCAATCGATTAACCAGTTTATAGCGTCGCTGGCTAGCGAGCTGCGTAACCCTGTCACGCCCGGCGCGCCGGCCAACAGCACGGGTGATAGCGGCATCCAGGGGCAGATCACGTTAGGCCCGGCTTGCCCGGGACCAGTCCGGGCCGAAAACCCTTGCCCCGACCGCCCATACCAGACCACTATCACTGTTCTGGATCAAGAGAACAAAGTTGTGACGCAGTTTCAGAGCGACACACAGGGCATTTTCAACGTCGTACTTCCCCCTGGCACGTACATTCTGCACCCAGCATCCTCCGCGGTCATGCCGCGCTCCGGCGACCAGACGGTGACGGTGATCCAGGGGCAGTTCACCCAGGTAAATATTGTTTACGACAGCGGTATGCGGTAAACAGTAGATGGGCGCTATCACCGTCATCAAGCGGAATGACCGCGGCCAGGAGACCTGGCGCTATCAGGGACGGCTGCTGGAGCAGGCGGATGGCCGCCTGGTTTTAGAGGCATTTTTCGACCGGGAGGATATCTGGCTCCAGGGTATGCTGCTCAGCAAAGGCGATCGCTTTATCGAGACTTACTACACCGACCGCTGGTATAACCTATTCGAAATCCATGCCAGGGATGACGACAGCTTGCGCGGCTGGTACTGCAATATCAGCCGCCCGGCGGAAATTGAGGGGGACACCATATCCTGGATTGACTTGGCTTTGGATTTGCTGGTGTTCCCTGACCGGCGACAGGTTGTCCTGGACGAGGATGAATTCGCCCGCCTGGAGATTTCCCCCGAGGAGCGCCGGCAGGCGCAAGCCGCCCTGGTTGAGTTACGGGCAATTTTTAGGAATCAGGTAGAGACGCCCCGGCGGGGCGTCTCTACCTGATTTTAGTATTCACATGAGCAGGATCGTCTGAAGCAGGCTCTGCGGGACGTTAAAGCCAAGCCACTGCACGATTTGATCACCCAAGAACCATAACCCTGCTACTGCCCCACAGCAGCACAACAAAATCACTACGATCATCACGACCACAATGATTAAGGTGTTGTCTTTCTTTTGAGGTTGTTCGGGAGGAGGGAGAGGGGTGGTTGGTACGTAGCCTTGGTTCATTATCTTCTCCTTTTGGATCAGCCAGGGATTGAGACAGGTGTACCTGGCTGGTCGAAAAGATCAAAATAAGAATGGGAGCACGAGCGAGGAAGACCGGATTATAGATCCGAAAATACCAAGCCCTAACACCAGCGCGATGCCAGCAATGCATAACCCGAGCACCATCAAACCCAGGTGGATATAACCCAACACCAGGCCAGCCGTTGCCATCCCTTCGCCGGTTATCAAGCCATTACTCTGGCGAATTTCGTTCTTGGCCATATGACCGGTGATGACTGCGATAACGGCGCCGATCAGCGGCAGCAAGAACCAGCAAAGAATCCCTGTGATCAAGCTGACAGTAGCCAGGGTGCTGGTCCGGATGGTCACCAGCGTCTGGGCGGGCATTTGCTCAGGGGTTTGAGAATAATTGGGGTTGTCCGACATATCTGCCTCCTTGTACTTATTATGTTAGATTAGAAGAAAGAGCTCCTGTACAGGATATTTCATCCGGTACGGGTCTGGAGCTAAGGTAAAGTAGTTCAGGCGGTGTGCAACTTTTGTGAGCGGCGGCGCCAGCGCCAGATTAACCAGGCTGCCAAACCGATCATCACCATCCCCAAGAAGATTGGGACCACGATGGACAGGATGGAGACCACCGACGCGGTGAAATCTTCCGCCATGCTGACCGGCACATTACCCACGCCTCCGGTGGAGGCCGTAATCATCGGGCGCACAGCCACCGACTTCACAGCATGCACGGTCCCGGCGACCAGCAGCCCGGCTGCCATTGAAAGCACTGGATGGATATCCGTAATGGCGTGCGCGCTGGCAGCAAAGAGGAGCGCGCCGGCTACCGGCCGGATGAAGGTCTGGATAGCGTCGTTGACGTGGTTGACAGCCGGCACTTTGTCGGCGAAGAACTCAATCGCGACTAATACCACCAGCAAGGCAATTACCCAGGGGCTTGTCAGCGTATCCCAGGGTGAGCTGAGCTTGATCAGTTGAGTATAACGCGCCAGAAGCGCCACAACCAGCAATGGTATGTAGGCGTTCAACCCGGCGCTGGCCGAGAGGCCAAATGCAGAAAATATACCAGCGAGCATAGAGCAATAACCTCCTTTTATCTAAAGCGAGCGATCATCCCAATTGAAAGCCCGCCCAGGTACCAGTCAAAACAAACCGGACCCAATCCAGTAGAACGATTTGTACCAGCGCCATTCCAAAACCACCGGCCAGGGGCAAAGCCAGCTGAGTAATTGCAGTAAAATGATTCTCAACCCGGAAGACCATCGTGAGTATCATGGCGTAGATCATTGTCAGCAGCACCAGCACGCCGGCCGCGCTGATCAAGGCCAGCGGATAGAGCACGATCGGGTTCTCGGTCAACACGATCACGTCCAATGCCAACGCCAGCAAGACTAATCCACCCAGGGAGCGCAGACCAGGCAATGCAGGGCGTTCATCCCAGTCTTTCCATATCGTCTGGTTGAATGCTGGGAAAACTGCGGCCGAAATCACCAGCCCCATACCTGTCCCGGTCAACAGGCGTAGCCAGTTCTGCGGCTGGTAAAGGGAAGGCGCTCCAGGGAACAGATGCAGGTAAGAATTCACTCCATCCACTCCAAAAGCGGCGACGAACAGGCCTAACACTACCAGCACATGCCTGGGTGGCATTCCACCCCGCCGCCGGCCCAACACTTGCTGGTACGCCAGGCCCAGCATAGCGCCCAAATACATACCCGTACAGCGTGCACACAGAGGCAGCTGCCGCACCCCCAGGTGGAAAGACCGAATATCGATACGGTGACAGACGGCATAGCCAATCGCATCGGCTTTGCCAAGCAGGCCTTCGGGCGTGTTAAGCAGCCAACCTATCAGGAGAAGCCCCACCGCTAAGAATACCAGCCACTTCCAAAACGGTCGCCTAAACAGCAGACCGGCTTTGTCTTGTCCCATATTCCCTAAATTATAGGGCTTTTTGGTAAAAACGCAAGCAGCAATTGGCAAAGGCATTTAAATGAGGTATGATTATTTTTTTCAATCACCTTTTCGCAGTTCGATGGAGATAACTATGATCAAACGATTTGTTTTGCTGGGAGCCTTGGTTTTGATTTTGGGCGCCTGCAGCACAAATATCCCAAAGGTAGCGGACACGCCAACCACAGCCAACAGCGCCAGTCCGCTACCTGCAACCAGCGCCCCTGCCCCCAGCCCGACGACCCCACCTACAGCCACCGCCATCCCTCCAACGCCGACCCTGGCCCCCACAGTCACTGCTGCCCCACAAGGCTATGGCCCTAAGGATTTTCCCTCGAACGTCGACCCGCTGACTGGCTTGCCAGTAAGTAATCCCGCTCTTTTGAGCCGCCGGCCTCTATCGGTCAAAATCCAGATCTTCCCGCGTGGACAGCGCCCACCGTGGGGAATCTCCCTGGCCGACCTGGTATACGATTATTACCAGAACAACGGGATGACGCGACTGCACGCCGTCTTTTACGGGAGCTCCGCCGATCAGGTCGGCCCGATCCGCTCGGCGCGGTTTTTTGATGCGAATGTCGTCCGCATGTATAAGACCATCTTCGCATTTGGCGGCGCGGACCCGCGCATCCTGACCCGGTTTGTGAACGCAGAGTTTGCCAACCGCCTGGTCTTGGAAGGGGGGCACAACTGTCCCCCAATGTGCCGGATCGAGCCAAACAGCTATAACTACTTAATCACCAACACCACCGAGCTCACCAAGTACGCCGAATCGCATGGGGTTAAGGATGACCGCCAGGATCTGAATGGGATGACTTTCCACCCCACCATCCCAAATGGAGGGACGCCTGGCAACCAGGTCTATACACGTGTTTCGATCAGCGCCTATTCGCGCTGGGATTACGACCCCGCCAGTGGGCGCTACCTGCGCTTCCAGGACAACCAGGAAGACGCTGGGCAAGGCGAAGCTTACATACCCCTGGTGGACAGGCTGAATAACCAACAGGCTTCGTCTGCCAACGTGGTGGAGTTGTTTGTGCCGCACGCTGTGGTTAAGCCTGGCGCCAGCGAGATTATGGATATCCTGCTTAGTGGCAGCGGCGATGCAGTCGCCTTCCGGGATGGAAAAGCTTATAAAGTCAAGTGGAACAGGCCCACGCTCGATTCGGTGCTCTACCTGACCTTCCCCGATGGCAGCAACTACCCTTTCAAGCCGGGCAATACCTGGTTCGAAGTGATCGGGCAATCTTCCAAGACTGAACTGAAGGACAGCGGCGTTTGGAGGTTTACAAACAGCATCCCATAACACGGGAACGGATGTATACGGACTATGCCAAAAGGATAGGATAGCCCGTATACATCAATTTATTTTCCTTACATTTTTGTATACGCAAACAGAATTGAGGCGCGGTATCATAGCTATTGAGCTATGATGCCTGCATTACACACTCTCAAAGCCAGCGCTATTTATGTTTTAATCTGCCTGAGCCTGTTAAGCTGTTCAGGGTTGAGGCCTCAGGAAGCATTCGCCAATTCCACCCCATTCACCGCCCCGTCTATCAGCCCGCTGTCTCCAACCAAACCGCCTTTGCCCACCGCCACCGCGGTCGCCTTCGAGCTGCAAGCCACCCGCACACCGCTTCCCACCCCGAGTCAACTACCGTTGACCATCAGCGTGCAAGCGACAACCGTTATCAGCGCTATCATGCCGCTGGCCAACATTAACCCGTTGACCGGCCTGCCGGTCTCTGACCCCGCACTGTTAGAACGCCGGCCGATGGCAATCAAGGTCACCAAATTCCCGCGCAGCGTGCGGCCGGAATGGGGGCTTTCTCAAGCCGACAACGTTTACAATTATTACATCGGGGATCAAATGACGCGCTTCATCGGCGTCTTCTATGGGACCGACGCCAGCCGGGTCGGCCCGGTGCGCTCAGCGCGCTTCTTCGACGAGAATATTATTCGCATGTACAAAGCGATCTTTGTGTTCGGCTCGGCCGATCCTCGCGTGCTGGACCCATGGCTCGAGTCTGATATAAAAAAGCTCCTGGTGCTTGAGCGTCCCGACAACTGCCCGCCGTTATGCCGGATTGGCCCGGAAAGCGATTACAACACGTTGTACGCGGACACCAGCAAGCTCAATGCATACATCACCACACGCTGGGAGAAAGTTAGCCGCCAGGATCTGAGCGGATTGAGCTTTAATGCCATCGCTCCGTTTACACCGCTAGCTGGTACGCTGATTTCTACCCGCTTTACGTTTGTTTCTTACAACCGCTGGGTGTTCGACCCTGCCAGCAACCGCTACCTGCGCTTTGAAGAATCCCAGGACGAGCAACAAGGCCAGCAAGCTTATCTGCCCCTGATTGACAGCCTGACGGAAAAACAGCTCGCCGCCGACAACGTGGTGGTGCTGCTGATCCCCCATGAATATGTGGTGAACACCGCCACCACCGAAATGGTTTCGATGAATTTCATCGGGAAAGGACGCGCTTACGCCTTCCGCGAGGGGAAAATCTACCCGGTGCAATGGCAGCGCGCCGCCCCTGAAGCGTTGCTTTCGTTGGAAAACCTCGACGGCAGCCCATATCTATTGAAGCCGGGCAATACCTGGTTCGAAGTGATCGGTACAACCTCGGATGTTGAGCAGCAACTAAACGGAAGCTGGTCGTTTAGATTCAGGATTCCCTAGAGAGACTAATATATTTTTTACAAACCCGGGCCCGGCATAAACCAGGCCGGTGTAGACCTGCACCAGCAAGGCGCCAGCGTCCAGCTTCTCTCTGGCATCGTCAGGGGTCATCACCCCGCCCACTCCAATAATCGGCAACTTCCCACCCGTACGATCATAAATCTTTTGCACCATCTGCGTACTGCGCTGGCGCAGCGGCGCGCCGCTCAGACCGCCCGCTTCTATGGCCGGTAGCGATGGTGGTAAAGAACTCCGCTTAAGCCCATCTCGGCTGAGAGTGGTGTTGGTGGCAATTACGCCATCCATACCAGTGCGCACCAACACCTCCAGGGCGTCGTCCAATTCGTCGTCGGTCAGGTCAGGGGCCAACTTCACCAGCAGGGGCACCGGCCGGCCCAGGTGGAGCGCCTGGGCCTGGCGTTCCTGGTTGAGCTGGGCAAGCAGGTCTTCCAAAGCTTCACGGGCCTGCAGACGCCGCAAGCCAGCGGTGTTGGGCGAGCTGACGTTGATCGCCAGGTAATCCGCCAGCGGAGCGAAGGCCCGCAGCAGCCCCAGGTAATCCTGGGAGGCATTTTCAAGCGGAGTATCTTTATTCTTCCCCAGGTTCAGGCCCAGCACAACCCCTTTTAGGCGGAGATTGCTCCGCAACTCTGGCTTGCCCTGCAATTGACGGACCACGAAGTCAACCCCCTTCCCAGGGAAGCCCATGCGGTTAATCACCCCCTGCTCTTCCGGCAGGCGGAAGATGCGTGGACGGGGATTGCCGGGCTGGGCAAGGGGCGTGACTGTGCCGATCTCTAAGTGCCCAAAACCCAGGCAAGCCAGCCCCTGAAAGCCCAGGCCGTCTTTATCATACCCGGCAGCCAGCCCAACCGGGTTCTTAAAAGTCAGGCCAAAAGCCTGAACGGGCACCTGTGGTCCAGTGAATATAGACCGTAATAAAGCCCGAGCGGGCGGTAGCGCTCCAGCCAGACGGATCAGAGTCAACGTGAGGGCGTGAGCGTCTTCCGGGTCGAGGCGAAAGAGCAAAGGGCGGATGGCGGAGTACATAAGACCAGGGATCAGGCAATGGCGGTAAAGTGCGCTGAACTACAGCGCGGAACACCGCTCAGGTATTAGGAAATAAGGCTGAAGGTGAGAAAAATGGAAAACCAGCTTTCAACCGTGAACATTTAAAGCTTAAGGAATGCACGGGTAGCCATGATTTGTTCGGCTGGCACGCGACCGTTACGCTCCCATAGATCCAACAACTGGGTCAGGGTGAAGACGGCATGCAGGCTATACCCGGCCTGGGCCAGCGCTTCACTGGCCCCGGATTGGCGGTCGATCAGGACAACCACATCCGTGACCTTCAACCCGGCTGAGGTCAGTTTTTCAATGGCTTCGAACTTGCTTCCACCGGTAGTAGCCAGGTCGTCAATTACCGCCACCCGCTCACCTTCCTTGAAGAGGCCTTCGATCTCCGCACGCGTACCATACTGCTTGAGCTCCTTGCGCGGGTAAACCATCGGCCAGCCGCCCTTTAGACTGATGGCGGTGGCGATCGGCAGCGCCGCATATGGCAGCGCGGCCAGCCGGTCGAAAGACAGGCCCTGCAGAACCGGCAGATACGCGTCTGCTACCTGCTCCAGCAGGCGCGGGTAGCTCACCAACTGGCGCAAGTCTAGGTAAATGGGCGAGATCAGCCCGGATTTGAGAGTGAACTGGCCGAACTTAATGCAGCCAGCGTCCAAAAGACCATCGGCGATGTGGCTTTCGCCAGTGACAAGGACCCTGTGACGGTCGTAGGGCGCTGAACTACAGCGCGGAACACGACTCCGGACGGGGGAAGGCGATGTTTGTTCCGTGGTCGCCAGTTCCTGATCACCGATCACCGGTCCCAGACCACTGAATGCTGCTCTTTCCCGGTTGATCAGAGTTGCGGTAGCAATCTCCGCTCGCAGCTCTTCTGCCGCTCTCCGCGGGTCCTCAGCCCGTGAGATAGCCCGCGAGACGGGCACTAAAAGGCCCAGCCCGTCGGCGCGCAGACCGGCGTGTAAAGCTGCCCGCAGGTCACCGCCCTGCGCTCCGACCCCGGGCGCCAGGATCCACAGCTCCGGCGCAACTGCGCGCACACGAGCCAGGGCTTGCGGATGGGTGGCCCCCACCACCAGCCCCAGGTTACGGTGGTGCCTGTTCCAGAAGCGGGCCAGGCGCGCCACTGTTTCATACAACGTGGATGTCTCAGAAACAGCTGTATCTGATGGTTTATGGCTGACGATGAGGTCTTGCAGGTCGGCCGCGCCCGGGTTGGAAGTCTTGCACAACAAGAATACACCTCGCGCCGGGTCATTCAGGAAAGGCTCAAGCGAGTCGTACCCCAGGTAAGGGCTCAGTGTGACCGCCCCGGCGCCCAGGACCTGGAAAGCAGCCCGGGCATAAGCCTGCGCAGTGGAAGCGATATCGCCGCGCTTGGCGTCCAGGATCACCGGGATGCCCTCAGGAACCGCGGCGATCACCTGCTGCAGGACCTCCATGCCCTTGGGGCCAAAAGCTTCGAAGAAAGCCGCGTTCGGTTTGAAAGCTGCGGCCTGGTCAGCCGTGGTATCGATCAGGCGCAGGCAGAAATCGCGGGCGGCCTGAGGAGTAGGAGCGGATAAGTCGTCTGGGTGAGGGTCCAGCCCCACGCACAGCAAAGAGTCAACGCGCCGGGCGCGCTCTTCGAGAAGTGAAAAAAAGCCTCCTTCGACAAGCTCAGGATGCCCAACCACTTAAGCCTTCCCCAATACCATCGCCAGCAGCGCCATACGCACGTACAGGCCATATTCCATCTGGCGGAAGTAGGCAGCGCGCGGGTCGCTATCCACTTCCATGCTGATCTCGCCAACCCGCGGCAGCGGGTGCATGACGATCATGTGATCCTTCGCATGCTGCATGATTTCAGGCGTAACGACGAACGCGCTTTTTACGCTCTCATACTCGTCCTGGTCGGCAAAACGCTCTTTTTGGACGCGCGTCACGTACAACACGTCGGTCTCAGGCAGCACCGGCTCCAGGGTGTTGTATTCGGCTTGCGGGACGTGCTTCTCATTCAGCTCCTCAATAATCTCAGCCGGCATGCGCAGGATATCCGGGGAAACGTAGTTAAGGCGGACGTTGTAGAGGGAGAGCAGGCGAGACAACGAATGCACCGTGCGCCCGTATTTCAGGTCGCCCAGCATGGTAACGGTCAGGTCTTCCGCCTGGCCCAGCTCGCTGACAATCGTAAACAAATCCAGCAAGGCCTGGGTGGGGTGCTCGCCTACGCCATCGCCGGCATTGATGATCGGCTTGCGGGCGTATTGAGCTGCCAGGGCCGAGGCGCCCAATTCCGGATGGCGCAGGACGATTACATCGGCATAGCATTCCAGGGTGCGCACCGTGTCAGGCAGGGATTCGCCCTTCGAAACCGATGAGTAACGCACCTCGTTGATTGGGATCACGCTGCCGCCCAGCCGCTCCATCGCAGAAGTAAACGAGGATGAAGTACGGGTGGACGGCTCGTAGAACAAGCTTGCCAGGATTTTGCCCTTCAGCAAGTCAAAGGTGCCGACGCGCTCAACCATTTCACGCATCTCATGAGCGACGCTGAAGATGTAGTCCAGGTCGGCCCGGCTGAACTGCTTCACCGATAAGATATCCTTTCCGTAGAAAGGGGCGTCCCGGTGGTCGCCAAAAGGCAGGTGCGGGCTATGGTTGCGGGTAGGGGGAACATACGTGGTCATTTTTTCTCCTTCTTCGACAGGCTCAGAATGCCTTTTACCAGATGTTGCGTGGAGATTGCCACGTTCGTAAGTCGAACGTACGCAACTCTGGCAATCTCAAACCCACGTTCGGGTACGAACGTCACTCAAAAAGGTTTTGTCCTTCGACAAGCTCAGGATGCCTACTCAGGATGCCTGCTCAGGATACCTGCTCAGGAT
>Ga0315278_10006720_pt1 | contig 10477 bp, 7 predicted proteins | sample YL17G06_0_MG_FD_203880 | JGI IMG/M metagenome (GOLD analysis project Ga0315278, IMG submission 203880) | Sediment microbial communities from Yellowstone Lake, YNP, Wyoming, USA - YL17G06_0 | ecosystem: Environmental > Aquatic > Freshwater > Lake > Sediment | place: USA: Wyoming | collected... | reverse complement strand
GATTGCCTGGACCGTTTGCCAGGGTTTATCTTTTGAATTCGTCTCTATAAGGTCTCCAGCCTTTGTATATTGCAGGGGGAGATGAGCATACTCAAAGCCCGGCACGGAAATTCTATGAATGACCCTGACGCCCCGAGCGCGGATCGTTTGAATGGCCTCATATATGTCTTTGTTGGCCGTCCACGCTCCATTTGCGCTTCCATCCCTGCGAATTGGGGCATCAGCATCATGCAGAATTGCGAAGGAAACATTGAATTCGCTTAATATGCGCATGATAAGCAGCATTGTGTGCTTGCCACGAGCCCTAACTAGCACTGGCTTTCGGCTGATAGGAAACTGGTCGGGGTATTTGTTCATCAGTAGCTCGAATGCGGCATACTCGGTGTCCCCTTCAATGAGTACAGGCAATTGACCAAAGAACATTTCTGCAAGACCAAGATCAAAGCGATTGAGTATTTTTAGGTTCTCCTTATCATCGGGCGAAAACGTCACGGCATCGCTTCTATATGTTTTTGGAGTTGGGTTAGCTTGGCTTCGAGTTAGCCTTACTATCGTTGTGTGGTCATGGAGAGGATCGATAAAAAGCGGCGAATGTGTGGCTAGCATCACCTGCCATGTGCGGTCTTCTGTCAAATTATATAGGTATCGACTAGCCGCACGTATCGCGTTGGGATGAAGTGCAATCTCCGGTTCATCGATCAGAAGCATATAACCGGGGAGCGACAATTCTTGTGCTTGTTGCGCAAGCAACTCTTCTGGTTTGGCCTGCGAAAGCGATGCGATCTGATTTTCAATCTCAACAATCTCTTTATGCTTCTCCTGCTTGGTCACATCTTTCCTCGCCTTCTCTGCATCCTCTTGAAGTTCTTTTGCTTTCTTTTGAAGCCCGACAATGCTCTTTCTGTTCTTCTCAGCGATGTCGGCGATAGCTTTTAGCCGTGAACGCACTTGTAGCATCGTCCAGAATAATGCCCTTTGTGATCCGGTTCCTTGCTGGGTCCAAGAGACTTCGTCGAGCCAATCCGTAAATTTCAACTTCGAGTTCTTCTGAAGCATCGGTAGCGGATTGATCTCGACCTCACCGATTCCTATTTCGAAGTTTATCTTGAGATCTGGAAATATGGCATTATGAGAACGATTGAGATCGGCTTTCAGCCCCTCGAGTCGTTCACGTTCTTCATCGACCGGGCTCCTCGCTAATACTCCGACCGCAGTGATTGTCTTACGGAGATCTGAGTTCTCGTCAGCCATTTGTCTTTGAATCTTTTCTGCTATGGGCTGCAGAACGATGGTCAGGAGTTGCTTGTGTGCATCGTCTGGATTGTCGAGTGACCCGATTCGAAATGGTATCGGAAGACGGCTATTGAACACAGGATCCAATCCGCTAGCCTTGACGTCTGTTGAATAATCGCCCGTCTCTGGGTTCCATGTTGTACGGATCCTGGCCCAGTTCGTTTCCTTACTCCATTCCCACTTACTACGAACAAGTCGGAATGTGCCGTCAGCAATTTTCCATTTTTCCGCAATATTTGCCATTCCTTCGGGGATGTGGACCCAGATTTCCACAGTGGAGGGGACATTGCCAGCGCGACGGCAAGGGTCTTTCGCTGGATCGAAGCTTGCAGTGCCCAGCGCAAGTTCGTAAGCACGCAGAATTGTGGACTTCCCAGTGTTATTACCACCTACTAGGCATAATACTTTGTCAAGAGCTACCTCGCACCCTTCCGGGCCGATGCAACCCAGATTGTAGATGCACATTTTTATGAGTCGAGAGGTATCTGGCATGTTTGTTCCTTTTATATGTTGCCTCAACAATATTTAAATAGATCTATATAACAATCCAAATGCCGCTTTTTGTGCCGAATAAGACGCCTGCGATACGAGTATCGGAGTATACAATCGACAATATTGAAACCTGGGAAGAAGTTTTAGTTTTTTGTTCCGCAGCGCGGAATTCTAAATTCTCAGACAACCTATAACCCCCACCGACATGGTTGAAGATTACTTCATGAACCCCGCTGTGTCAAGATTTTGGTCAAGACCAAAATTGCCGATAGATATATTGTTCCATGGGGAGATCTGGGTATTTGGGTGAGATGCAGAATTCCTATGTCCCGGAATTTCGTAAACTTGACAGCCCGCGAAGCCTTTTTTATAATTCATTCTAATATCATTCTCTCAAAATCAAAAAGATTGACCGATCAAAATAGGAGTGAAAAGATGAGGAAGTCTATCGCCCCCCGCGCGGTACTTTCGTTGAACGGTGCGCTTTCGCTGATCGGCACGCTTCTGCGCGTCAGCGCGCGCCCACTGATCAGCGCGCTCTCGCTGATATGCACGCTCGCCCTCATCGGCGGCGCCCTCGCCGTCAGCAGCACCCCCGCCTTTGCCCAGCAAAAAGCGAAAGCCCTTCAAATCAAGGGCTCGGACACGATGGTCAACCTCGGCCAGGCCTGGGCCGAGGCCTTCAGCAAAAGCCACCCCGGCGTGAACATCGCCGTCACGGGTGGAGGCTCGGGGACGGGCTTCTCCGCGCTGATCAACGGCACCTGCGATATCGCCGAATCGTCGCGGGCCATAGAAGCCAAGGAAATCGCCCAGGCCGAAGCCAAGGGCGTCAAGCCCAACCAGGAGACCGTCGCGCTCGACGGCATCGCCATCGTGGTCAACCTGAAAAATCCGGTCAAAAACCTGACCATCGACCAGCTCCGCGAGATCTTCATGGGCAACATCGTCAACTGGAAGACGATCGGCGGCGCCAACAAGCCCATCGTCATCCTCTCGCGCGAATTCAATTCGGGGACGCACATCTTCTTCAAGGAACACGTGCTCCGGCGCGGCATCGCCAAGGGCCCTGAGGAATTTTCCCCGGCGGCGCTGATGATGCCGTCCTCCCAGGCCATCGCCGACGAGATCGCGGGGAACGAAAACGCCGTCGGCTATTACGGCATGGGCTACATCAGCCCGCGCCAAAAGGTCATCGCCGTGGCCAAGGACGCCAAGTCGCCGTTCATCGAGCCCACCATCGAAGCCGTTAAATCCAGCCTCTACCCGATCTCCCGGCCGCTGTATATTTACACCAACGGCAAGCCCCAGGGGATCATCAAAGAATTCATGGATTTCGTCTATTCCAAGGAAGGGCAGGAGATCGTCAAGAAGATCGACTTCGTTCCGATTAAATAACGCCCCATGAGCCCGAGAAAAATCAAAGAGTTCGTCATCGAGAAATTGATTTTTCTCAGCGGCATCGCGTCGATCGTTTTCGTCGTCTTGATTTTCGTTTTCCTCCTCAAAGAGGGGATCTCCCTGTTCAAGAACCACGGCCTCGGCGATTTCCTGGGCGGAAAGCTCTGGTACCCCGTCTCCGATCCGCCCAAGCTCGGGATCCTGCCCCTCATCCTCGGCTCGCTTCTCGTGACCGCGGGAGCGATCGCGATCGCGGTCCCCCTGGGGATCGCCGCCGCTTTCTATATCGCCGAGATCGTCCATCCCAAAGTCCGCGACCTTCTCAAATCCTGCGTCGAGATCCTGTCCGCCATCCCCTCGGTCGTCCTCGGCTTCATCGGCATGGTGACGATCGTCCCGTTCATCAAGAAGTTCTTCGGCATCCCGACCGGACTCACGGCCCTGACGGGGTCGATCATGCTGGCCTTCATGGCCCTCCCGACCATCATCAGCATTTCCGAGGACGCCATCAATTCCGTTCCCCGGGAATACAAGGAAGGCGCCCTCGCCCTGGGGGCCACCCACTGGCAGACGCTTCACCGGGTCATCATCCACGGCGCCCTGCCCGGGATCATCGCCGCCGCGATGCTCGGCATCGGCCGGGTGTTCGGCGAGACGATGGCCGTGATGATGGTCACCGGCAACGCCGCGGTCATCCCCCGGACCCTCCTTCAGCCGGTCCGGACGCTGACCGCGACCATCGCCGCCGAGATGGGCGAGGCCGTCCGCGGCAGCGACCATTATTACGCCCTTTTCGCCATCGGCATCGTCCTCTTCGTGATCTCGTTCATCATCAATATCACGGCCGATCTTTTTCTCCATCGAGGCAAGCGCCGATGATCGGTGAGCGCCTGAAACAAAAGGCCGGATTCGGCGTCCTGCTCCTCGCCACGCTCCTCGTCGTCGTCCCCGTCATCTTCATCATCGGGATGATCATCGCCAAGGGCTGGAGCGCCCTGTCCCTGAATTTCCTCTTCACGATGCCGACCGACGGCATGCGGGCGGGCGGCATCCTGCCGGCGATCATCGGAACGGTCTACCTCGTCGTCGTCTCGATCGTCTTCTCCCTTCCGCTCGGCATGCTCGCCGCCATCTACCTCCACGAATACGCCCGGGACAACACCCTCACCCGCGTTATCAATCTCGCCATCATCAACCTCGCCGGCGTGTCCTCGGTCGTCTACGGCCTGTTCGGCCTCAGCCTGTTCGTCGTCTTCCTGAAATTCGGCGTCTCGATCATCGCCGGCGCCCTGACCCTGGGCATTATGACTCTGCCCGTCATCATCACGACCACCCGGGAGGCGCTGCGCGCCGTCCCGAAATCCTACCGGGAAGTGAGCTATTCCCTCGGCGCTTCGCGCTGGCAGACCATCCGGCACGCAGTCCTTCCGTTCGCTCTCCCCGGCGTCCTGACCGGGGCGATCCTCAGCATCGGCCGGGTGGCGGGCGAGACCGCGCCCATCCTTTTCACCGTCGCGGCGTTCTATCTTCCCAAGCTGCCCCATTCGCTCGGCGACCAGGCCATGGCCCTGCCCTATCATCTTTACATCATCTCGACCCAGATCCCGAACATTCCTGAAAATTACCGCTACGGGACCGCGCTCGTCCTCGTCGGCCTCGTCCTGATCATGAACATCACCGCGGTCGTCATCCGGACGCGATTCCGGAAGAGAAAGAAATGAGCGAGGCGAACGTCCGGACGCTCGGGGCCGAGCCCAAAATCCGGGTCCAGGATCTGTCGATCCACTTCGGCAAAGTCCGGGCCCTCGACCGGCTTTCCCTGGACATCCGCAAAAACGAAATCCTGAGCGTCATCGGACCTTCGAATTCCGGGAAGACCTCCTTTCTTCGCGCTTTGAACCGGCTCAATGACCTCGAGAGCCATATGCGGATGTCCGGGTCGATCTTTCTCGACGGAAAGGACATTTACAAGGATATGGAAGCGGAGGATCTGAGAAAAAGGGTCGGGATGATTTTCGCCCTGCCGATTTCCCTGCCTCTCTCCATCTACGACAACATCGTCTACGGCCCGAAAATGGCGGGAACGCGGGACAAGAAGGCGTTGGGCGCGATGGTCGAAAAAAGTCTCCGGGCCGCGTATTTGTGGGACGAGGTGAAAGACCGGCTCCGCTCGTCAGCCCTCAAGCTTTCGGGAGGGCAGCAGCAGCGCCTCTGCATCGCCCGGACCCTGGCACTCGAACCGGACGTCATTCTCTTCGACGAGCCGTGCTCGGGCCTCGATCCCATTTCCACGGCCAAGGTCGAGGAATCCATGTCCGAGCTGAAAAAGAGCCACTCGATCGTCCTGGTGACCAACAACACCAAGCAGGCCGCGCGCGTCGGAACGCGGACGGCCTTTTTCCTGATGGGCGAACTGATCGAAATCGGCGCCACGGAAAAGATCTTCACCGCGCCGGACGACCAGCGGACGAACGACTACATCGTGGGCAGGTTCGGATGACGGCCGCGAAAAAGATCGAAGTCGAAAACCTCAACCTGTGGTACGGCGCGTTCCGGGCCCTGATCGACGTCCGCATGTCCATCAGGGAGAAGGCGGTCTCGGCCCTCATCGGCTCGTCGGGATGCGGAAAATCCACCCTCCTCCGCTGCCTCAACCGGATGAACGATCTGATCGAAGGCGTCCGGATCGAGGGCTCGGTCCGGATCGACGGGGAGGATATCTATGGCCGGAAGGACGGGCTGACGGCCCTCCGCAAAAAAGTCGGGATGGTTTTTCAGCGGCCGAATCCGTTCCCCCTCAGCGTTTATCAGAACATCGCCTTTGGCCCCAAGGTCCACCACATGTCCAAGGGCGCGGAGCTCGACGGCATCGTCGAGGAAAGCCTCAGGGCGGTCCATCTCTGGGACGAGCTCAAGGACAAGCTCGATAAAAGCGCCCTTGACCTGTCGCTCGAACAGAAGCAGCGCCTCTGCATCGCCCGGCTGGTCGCGGTCAAATCCGAGGTCTTGCTGATGGACGAGCCGTGCTCGGCGCTCGATCCCATGGCCACGCTCAAGATCGAAGAGCTGATGCAGCATCTCAAGAGCCGCTACACGATCGTCATCGTCACCCACAACATGCAGCAGGCCGCCCGCGTATCCGAGGAGACGGGGTTCATGCTTCTCGGGGAGCTCATCGAATTCGGGCGGACAACCGACATCTTCACCCGCCCTCGGGACAAGCGCACCGAAGATTACATCACCGGAAGATACGGGTGAGGTCGGTCCGCCTGCCCTGGAAGATTCTCTGCACGGAAATCGTCTAAAGAAACGGAGTTTGTATTCTCCGATATCCTGAGGAGGTAACCACCGCATGAAACGCACCCTGACTTTTCTTTTCACGCTGTTCGCGTTCGCCGCGCTCGTCGCCGCGGCGGACCTGAAGCTCGACGTGAAGGAACACGTGCTGTCGAACGGGATGAAAATCCTGATGATCCCGCGAGCCGGCGTTCCGCGCGTCGTCTGCCACATTTATTTCAAGGTCGGCTCGATCAACGAGCGGCCGGGCATCACCGGCCTCGCCCACATCCATGAGCACATGATGTTCAAGGGCACCCAGGTCGTCGGCGTCTCCGATTTCGCCAAGGACGTCGAGATCGACAAGAAGATCGACGCCGTCATGGACAAGATCTATCACGAGAAGTTCTGGAAGACCGACGGCGGCGACAAGGCCAGGATCGCCGCATGGCAGAAGGAATTCGAGGAGCTGGTTAAGGCCGAGAAAGCCTACATCGTCAAGGACGAGCTCGACAACCTGTACGCCAACAACGGCGGCACGGGCGTCAACGCCTCGACCGGCGGCGAAAACACGGGCTACTACGTCACCATGCCCTCGAACAAGGTCGAGCTCCAGATGTTCATCGAGTCCGACCGGCTCATGAACGCCTACTTCCGCGAGTTCTACTCCGAGAAGGACGTCATCATGGAGGAGCGCCGCCTGAGCGAGAATCGCCCCGGCTTCTTCTTCAGCGAGCAGGTCAATGCCGCTTTCTACGCCGCGTCGGGCTACCATTGGGACACGATCGGCTGGATGGACGACATCCAGAAGCTCACCAAGGCCGACCTCATCGAGTTCCACAACAAGTATTACATCCCGAACAACGCGGTCGCCATCTATGTCGGCGATTTCGATCCGCAGGCCCTCGTGGCCATGGCCGAGAAATATTTCGGCCGGATCCCCCGGGGTCCGGACATCGAGCCGCTGCGGACCGCCGAACCTCCCCAATACGGTGAAAAGCGCCTCTACGGGGAAAGCTCCGCGCCGACGAGCCTCTCGATGATGTTCCATACGCCGCAGGCCGGGCAGCCCGACGCCGCCCCCCTGCAGGTCCTGGCCAGCATCCTCGGCGGAGGGGGCGGCGGCATGCGCGGCGGCCTCGGCCCCGATGGCGCCGAAATCGGCCAGCGGGGCGGGGGCTTCGGCGGCGGCGCCGGGTCCGGGCGCCTCAACAAGATCCTGGTCCAGGAAAAGCAGCTGGCCGTCAACGTCTCCGCGTCCAGCCGGGCGCAGTGGTATGTGGGCGCCTTCCAGTTCGGCGCCTCGCCCCGCGCGGATAAAAACGTCCAGCCCGAGGACCTCGAAAAGGAGATCTGGGTCGAGATCGACAAGGTCAAAAAAGACGGCGTGACGCCCGACGAGATCCAGAAGGCCAAGAACCGCTTCGAGGCCCAGTCCATCCGCGGCCTGTCGAGTTCCACGGGCCTCGCCGGCAGCGTCGGCCGGGCCGAGCTCAACCGGGGCTGGCGGTCGATCATCACCGACCTCGACGATCTGAAAAAGGTCACCAACGACGACATCAAGCGCGTGGCCGCGAAATACTTCGTCAAGGACAACAGCCTCACGGCCATCAACCGGCGGGGCGCGGGCCGGTGAGAAAGGAGAATCCCATGAAAAAAACCATTATCCTCGCTCTCGCTTTCGGGTTTCTCCTGGCCGGGCTCGGCTTCGGCCAGGTCCAAAAGCCCTCCGAATTGAAATACCCTCCCCTCTCTTATAATCCGCCTGATCCGGCCGCATATCGGATGACGTTCGCCAACGGACTCCGCGGCTATATTCAGGAGGACCGCGGTCTCCCCCTCTTCAACATCTCGGCCCACATCAACTTCGGCGGACTATACCTTCCGAAGGACAAGCAGGGGCTCGACGCCCTGATGAGCGGCGCGATGATCCAGGGCGGAACAAAGACCAAGGAAGGCACCGCGATCCAGGAACGGCTCGATTTCCTCGGCGGCTCGCTCAGCTTCAACGTGGCCGAGCGGACCGCAACGCTGTCCCTGTCGGTCCTCAGCAAAGACATCGATGAGGGCCTCGGAATGTTCTTCGACGTCCTGATGAATCCCGAATTCAGGGAAGCCCCCCTGAACCTGGTCCGGGTCCGTGTGCTCCAGCAGCTCCGGCAGGCCAACGACCAGCCGGGCACCGTCCTCAGCCGGGAGTACGAGAAGCTCCTTTACGGCGAGCACCCGCTGACCTGGCAGCCGACCAAGGCCACATACGACGGAATCACATCCGCCGACCTGAAGGCCGTCCATGCCAAGTATTTCTTCCCCAAAAATATCATCCTCTCCGCGGCCGGCGATTTCGCCAAAGCCGACCTCAAAGCCAAGATCGACAAGTACGTCGGCGCCTGGAAAAACAAAGACCTCGCCTTTCCCGCCATCGCCAAAGCCTTCCCGTCCCCCGAGCCCGGCGTATATTTCATCCAGATGCCGATCAACCAGGGCTACATCAACATCGGCCACCTGGGTCCCGAGGACACCAATCCCGATTACTTCGCCGTCCAGATCATGAACTACATCCTCGGCGGCGGCAGCTTCTCCTCGCGGATCACTTCGAAGGTCCGTTCGAACGAAGGCTTGTCTTACAACCAGGGAAGCCGGTTCGCCTACCGGTGGGGATTCCCGGGACAATTCTCGGGCTACGTCCAGACCAAGTCCTCCACGGTCGGCTACGCGATCTCTCTCATCCTCGACGAGTTCAACCGCATCCGCAAGGACCCCGTCTCGGACGCGGAGCTGGTGACCGCGATCAACTATTACCTGGAGAGCTTCGCCAACGGCTTCGAATCGGCGCAGGGAACCATGTCCAGCTTCGCCAGCCTCGAGATGACCGGCAAAAAGGCGGACTACTACAAGACGTACCGCGACAAGATCAAGGCCGTGACCAAGGCCAAGATCCAGGAAGTCGCCAATAAGTACATCCATCCGGACAAGGCCGTGATCATGATCGTCGGCGACTGGGATCCGTGCAACAAGGGCGGGGACAAATGGCCCGGACCGCTCGACAAGCTGGGCAAGGCTCACAAGATCGCCCTGAAGGATCCGCTGACCGGCGAAGAAAAAAAGTAAAGGAAGAGGCTTCCAGGCCTGCTTTTGCGGAAGCCGAATAGCCTTCAGGCAAAAAATCAAGAGCGCCGCGGGGCTGGCCGCGCAGAAGCTTCGGCGTCTTCGCGTTTGAGCAAATACCCTGATTTCTATATAATGAGCCTCTCTTGAGGAGAACTAAAGTGAACATATTCAGACGAAGTATGCTTTGCGTCGTTATATTGGCCTTGGGACTGGGTCTCGCATCCCAAACCTTTGCCCAGCAAGCCCGGCGTGAAGCGCCGCCCGAACAAAAGGACCTCCTCGCGGCCATGAAGATCGATGATCTCAACGCCCGGATCAAGGAACTGGAGAGAATCAAAGCCTCCTATCCGAACAGCACGATGCTTTCGACCATCGACGGCATGATATTGACCTCCAGAATCGGCCTCTGCGCGACCGTGGAGGCTATCGCCGATCTCCAGAAGCCGGGTATCGCCCAGGCCCAGGGATTCCAGAAGGTCGCGTTGTTCTATACCTCGGGCATGCAGATCGTCAACCACAAAAGTCTCAGCCGGTTCGACAAGAAAAAGGTCACGGAAATCATCAGCGGCTATGCCGCCGCCGGCCGAAAGGCCATCGCCGATCCGGAAATCCTGAAATCCATCCCGGCCCGGCAGCAAGGCCGGATTTCCGCTTATGTCGCCGAATTCCATCTCCTCGAGGCCCAGGCCTTCCTGAACGAAGGCAGCGCGGCGAAAGCGTTCAAAGCCTTGGATGCGTTCAAGGTGAACAAAGGGGAACCGGGCCCCGAATTCCAATACGCGTCCGCCTCGGCCAACGCCTTGGCGGGAAAGAACAAGGAAGCCCTCGAGGGCTATTTCGAAGCCGCCGTCGATAACTACCTGGATTCCGTCGAAAAAGCCAGGGAATACTACCGGAAAGTCAA
>Ga0315278_10006716_pt1 | contig 10482 bp, 7 predicted proteins | sample YL17G06_0_MG_FD_203880 | JGI IMG/M metagenome (GOLD analysis project Ga0315278, IMG submission 203880) | Sediment microbial communities from Yellowstone Lake, YNP, Wyoming, USA - YL17G06_0 | ecosystem: Environmental > Aquatic > Freshwater > Lake > Sediment | place: USA: Wyoming | collected... | reverse complement strand
CCGCTCCCCAGCTTTCAAATATGTACCTGGCTGAACCCGATCAAGCGCTTCAATATGCATGTATAAAATAACCCAACCTGTACCCTCGTTTCCATCATTATCCAGGTCCTGGATGACCCTACCCTGATCCGCACGCGTGATTAAACCATCTGTAGATGCCACAACCCATAATTCACTTTGAACACAACCGAGACCTTCACCACCTGGTGCGAAATCTAGCCCAGCCCATGCTGATCCATCTCCCCAACCTCCATGTGGTCCGCCGGTAAATGCCCAATCTACATCCGGCTCGATTGGTAGTTGCATACCTGGTTGTTCTATATTTTCGGGAATAAGTGGCTCGATGGCATAATCAAACGGATGCCCAAAGAATTGACTAAAGGTGTTGAATAATCCATCGGAAGAAACAGCAGCATCCCAACCTGTGCGGCCATACAAAAGAGCAAATAATTGCTGCACACCTGCTGTCCCTGCATTAATGGTTGGATCGATTGGTATGATGATTCCGTTATTTAATAACCATCCCCCAATGCCGTCTACCTTCCACAAGTAATAACCTCGGTTTAGGTTATTCGCCGCCCAAGCCAGCTGCAAATACAATCCTTTACGCCAGTTATCCTTGTTTCCAATTGGGAAATCCTTGGTCTCCTCAGCCGGATTTGCCTGGGTAACCCAGGCACTTTGGTATTCCAAAACCGCCAGCAGTAACCGGGGGTTTACTGAATAATCTTGCGCCACTAGCTGAACAATCTCAGGACCAGAAAGTGTACGGCCTTCCACTTCTTCACTATATCGACCCAAATAACTGTCATATTGTTCCACAAACCCCTTCACGTCAAAGCTTTGCGCCAGAGGTCCGAATACCAGCTCAGAATCGGGTATGATTTTATAATCTGATCCTGTCAAACCTGGAATAGGAGCTGGGATAACAATTTCCTGTCCTACTTCAAGCAAATCTGGATTGGCAAATTGATTCGCAGCCAGAATCATTGGTACATTGATTTTATACTTGGCTGCAATGATGCCCAAGGTGTCCCCCCTTTGGACAATATATTGTTCTGCTTCATAACGGATTTCCGGTAATTCGCGCTGAACATCTGGGGTGGGAGAGATAATTGTAGGGTCGTCGGAGTGTCTCACCATAGGTACAAAAGTCTCACTGGTCGGGACGGGCACCGGAGTTGGTGTCGAACTATCGGCAGGTTTATTGTATACAATAGTTGGAATTACCAGTAGTTGGTTTGATTGACGGCACGACAGGGTGATTAGTAATACCAGTAAAAAAAGAAAGTACTTTATCATTCGTGAGCGAAGCATTTTGTCTTCTCTGTGCATTCTACCGTGAAGGTGATTTCAAGTCAACAATGGTTTAATAATGAAGGGGAATGGTAAAACGCCTAATAAGTTTACTCCATCCACTGCAAGGGTATAATTATGATATTCAAATTGGTCGAGGACAGCCATGACAATATCCATATTAGAATGTATCCCTAATTATTCTGAAGCGCGCCGTCCTGATGTGGTCGAAGCGATCATGAACTCAATTACCACTGTTGAGGGTGTTACTATATTGGATCGTCATTCCGATCTGGACCACAATCGCACGGTCTTAACATTCGTCGGTCCACCTGAAGCTGTGGAGGAGGCTGCTTTTCGCTCAATTGCCAGGGCAGCTGAGTTGATCAATCTTGACCAACATACAGGCGAGCATCCCCGGATTGGTGCAACTGATGTAGTCCCATTCGTGCCCATTTCTGGACTGACGATGCAAGATTCTGTCCAAATTGCACGTCATCTTGGTAAACGGGTTGGGGAAGAGCTGAACATCCCTGTCTATCTCTATGAGGAAGCAGCCACCCGTCCAGAGCGCACAAATCTAGAAAACCTCCGCCGTGGTCAGTATGAAGCGCTTAAGCTCGAGATGGGGAAGAACTCAGAGCGTGACCCTGATTTCGGTCCCAACCAGGTTGGAACCGCTGGGGCAACGGTCATCGGTTCACGTCAACCTTTGATTGCCTATAATGTTTATTTAACAACAGATGATATTTCTATTGCCGAAAAGATCGCCAAGACGGTCCGCTTTTCCTCTGGTGGCCTGCGCTTTGTTAAAGCGTTGGGAATGCAGTGTGAAGGACGTGCACAGATTTCAATGAACCTCACCAATTATCATAAGACCTCTCTGCCTCTCGTCGTTGAGACTATCCGGCGTGAAGCATCTCGTTATGGGGTTATGATCCACCATGCTGAGCTGGTCGGCTTGATCCCACAGGCAGCCTTGGTGGACGCTGCTGTATGGTACTTACAATTGGACCAATTTAAACCTGAACAGATTTTGGAGCAAAAGTTATCTACAATTCAGCCTGCTCACCAAACACCAGCTGCTGAGCTATCTGAATTCGGAACAGACTTCCTTGATGCGTTAGCCGCAGGATCGGCTACCCCTGGAGGTGGCTCTGCTGCAGCCTATTCAGGAGCTGCAGCTGCAAGTTTAGTCTGCATGGTTGCACGATTAACCTTAGGCAGGAAAAAATACGCCGAAGTTGAAAACAATATACAGACTGTCCTTACCCAGGCTAAGACCCTGCGAAATGATCTCACCCTCGCCATCCAGCTGGATGCTTCCGCTTTTGAAAGTGTTATGGTGGCGTATAAACTTCCCAAGGACACACCCGAACAACAGGAGATACGGAATAAATCGATCGAACATGCTACATTACTTGCCACCCAAGTTCCTATGGGTGTAGCTCAAAATTCAAGCAGGGTGCTTGAATTGGCGGAGCAAGTGATCAGATACGGGAATATATCAGCGTTAAGTGATGGTGCTACTGCTGCCACGCTTGCACGGGCGGCTATCAATGGAGCAGGGTATAACATCCGCATCAATACCAAACACCTCCCTTCAAGCATATCAGGGCCATTATTGGGAGAGCTGATTGGGCTCGAGCAGCATGCAACAGAAGTTGAGGTAAGAATACAAAAAACCTTTCATGAGCGAGGGTTATAGTTGATGCTTCGTTGGCTCTATTTTTCTCAACAAAACCTCGTATGGATAAAATTAAAATCTCAAATCAAGTTCATTTTCATCCTGACTTTTTGCTTCATCATTGCAGGCTGCGGTCAAAACACTTCCAAATCCACGCCAAACCCAATTCTAACCATAATTCCGCAGTCCCCGTTTCCTCTAACAACAATAACCTCACCATCTCAGACATCACCTCCCAAACCTTCAGATTCACCCACGCCATCCACCAGTTTGGTGTGGCTTCCGCCATACCTGCCGGAGAAAATTCGTTTACCTTTCACTCTCCCTGTTGGCTATAACCTGGCGGCAACCCCGGAAGAGGCAGATATCACCTTGGAGCTGAGTGGACAGAATGCTCAACCTTCAATCCAGTGGATTTACTCATTAGTGGCTCCTTTTCCAACAATAACTGATGGGGTTTCTTCAGAAGAGCTTCGAAGTACTTGGGCTGGCATTCCCGTTCCTCCCTTTAGTGATGATCCACTATTGATGGATGAAAGCACTTTGAATGTTCTGACAGCACTTTGGGGTCCTCCAGCTCCACAATCTGTAAAAGCGCTTGTAGCTAATGAGCTTCTCGATTTTGCCTGGTCAAATAGACCGTCTTGGGCGATCATTCCATTCGAAAACCTAAACCCACAATGGAAAGTCCTGACCATCGATGGTCAATCCCCTGTACGCAAGGAGTTTGACCCTTCCAGATATTCGCTTACCGTCAATTATTCATTTGGCGGAGACGTGAGTCCGATACCCGAGGTATTTAACCTGCCAGCTACGAATCGTGATGCCAACAAGCTCACTACTGTGGCAATGACCGGAGTGACTGCTATGGTTCGTGCAACTGCTTATACCATGGAGCTGAAAGGTATTACTTACCCAGCCGAGGATATCGGTCCTATCCTGGCGGATGCAGATATTACCCATATCAGCAATGAAATCCCGTTCTCCCCAGACTGCCCTTTTCCATCTCCTAAGATGGATGCGCTGGTATTCTGTTCCAACCCCAGCTATATTGACCTACTGAAGGCTGTCGGTACTGATATCGTTGAATTGACTGGGGATCACTTCATGGATTATGGACCAGAAGCAACCTTATATACGCTTCAAATGTATGACGACCTTGGTTGGAAATATTTCGGGGGCGGAGCGAATGCCAATGAAGCCCGTCAGCCCATATTGTTAGAAAATAATGGGAACAAGCTCGCCTTTATGGGATGTAATGTCGGCTGTCTGGTGAAGAACGAAATCCCATGTGGTGCCATCGCTACCGATAGCCATCCAGGAGCAGCACAATGTGACTTTAATTGGATCAGTGATCAAATATCCACCCTGCGGGGGGATGGGTACCAGGTAATATTCACTTTCCAACATCGTGAATACTACACATACAACACTGAACCGATCCTGTCTTATGATTTTGGGCAAGTTGCAGCTGCAGGAGCATCCATTGTTAGTGGCAGCCAGGCTCACCAACCCCATGGATTTGCATTCGATAATACGACTTATATCCATTACGGGCTGGGAAATTTATTCTTCGACCAGTACCACTTCTGCGCAGATTATGCCTGTGATAATGCTTTTATCGACCGGCATGTTTTCTATGACGGGCAATACATTAGCACAGAGCTAATCACGATCCACTTTGTGGATGTTGCCCGCCCCCGCTTAATGACGCCAGAGGAAAGGGCTCACTTCCTGGAAATTATCTTCAAAGCCAGTGGATGGTAAGCATAGCTGAGAACATAAAAGATAGTTGGATTATTAGTAGTGATTTGAACGAATTACACTTTATAAACTTATTTGTATTATGAGGAGCATTATATGGGACTGAAACCTGATCACTGGATTCGCAAAATGGCCTTGGAAAATCGTATGATCGAACCTTTTTCTGATCACCAGGTCCGTGACGGGGTTATTTCCTATGGTGTATCATCGTATGGCTATGATATTCGGGTAGCGGATGAGTTTAAGATCTTCACGGGTATCTATTCAGCAATCGTAGACCCTAAGCATTTTGATACCCGCTTACTCGTTGATTATAAAGGGGATGTATGCACTATTCCCCCTAACTCGTTTGCATTGGCACGCACGGTTGAGTATTTCCGGGTCCCCCGTGATGTACTCACGATTTGCTTTGGGAAATCAACCTACGCCCGGTGTGGCATTATCGTCAATGTGACTCCATTTGAGCCGGAGTGGGAGGGATATGTCACCCTAGAGATATCCAACACTGCACCCCTCCCAGCCAAGATCTATGCCAATGAGGGAATCGCCCAGGTCTTATTTTTTGAAGCGGATGAGCAATGCGAAACTTCCTACGCCGACAAAAAAGGGAAATACCAGGCGCAGCAGAGTATCATCTTGCCCAAACTCTAAAACCCTTCGTGTTCTGTCCGGGCAATTATCTCATCCTGCAGAGTTATACTTAAATCACAAAAATAATCACTATAACCAGCAACCCGAACGATCAAACTTCGATATTGTTCAGGGTGTTTCTGGGCAAGGCGTAATGTTGTCGCATCCACCACATTGAATTGAATGTGGTGTCCATCTAAACGGAAGTATGTTCGGATGAGTTGGACAAGCTTATCCAAACCCTCGTCACTTTCAAGCACTTGCGGAGTGAACTTCTGGTTGAGCAGTGTGCCGCCAGTTCGCAGATGATCCATTTTAGCCACCGACCTAAGGACGGCTGTCGGCCCTTTGTGGTCTGCCCCTTGAACTGGTGAAACACCTTCTGACAACGGGGTCCAGGCTTTACGTCCATCAGGAGTTGCACCTGTGACCGATCCAAAATACACATGGGCCGTGGTTGGCAGCAAGTTAATGTGATACTCGCCACCCTTTGTATTTTTTCGTCCATCGACGGCATGGAAGTATATCTCAAAAACACGCTGCATCACACCATCAGCAAAATCATCATCGTTTCCATACTTGGGCGTCCGGTTAAGTAACTGCTGCCTCAACTGTTCATGTCCATCATAGTCCGCCTCTAGGATTTCGATGAATTCACCCATTGAAAGTGTCCCACGCTCAAAAATATGATACTGGATACTGCTCAGTGCATCTGTCATCGTACCAAGACCCACACCCTGAATATAGGTGGTATTGTATCGCGCGCCACCATCATGATAGTCCTTCCCCTTGCTAATACAATCGTCAACCAATAATGACAGGAATGGACAAGGCAAGTATTGGGCATATAATCGCTCAATGATGTTATTTCCACGGACTTTTATATCCACAAAGTAGTTGACCTGTTTCTCAAAGGCAATAAACAATTCCTCCATGCTATTAAATCCACGTGGATCACCAGTTGCTATTCCAATTTGCTGGCCTGTCCGTTGATCAACCCCATTGTGTAAGCTTATATCCAAGACTTTAGGTAGGTTGAAGTAGCCTGTGAGATTATAATTTTCTTTGCCGAATGCCCCCACCTCGACACATCCACTCGATCCTCCACAGCGCGCATCCACAATCGTTTTACCCATGCGTATCAATTCCTGGCCAATCAAGTCAGCATTGAATACCGATGGTTGTCCGAACCCAGTCCGGATGATCTCTGTGGCTCGTTTAATGAACCAATCAGGGTTCTTTTTACTCACCTGGATGGACGTGGATGGTTGTAATAAACGCATTTCTTCAATCACATCCAACAACAGAAAGGTCACCTCATTCACACCGTCCATCCCATCTGAGCGTAATCCACCCAGGTTGATTTGAGCAAAATCAGTATAAGTCCCGCTTTCCTCCGCGGTCACTCCCACTTTGGGGGGCGCGGGTTGATTATTGAACTTAATCCAAAAACACTGCAACAATTCTTCAGCACTTTCTCGGGTGATCTCCCCATTCTTAAGTCCTTGCAGGTAGAAAGGTAACAAATGCTGGTCAAGACGTCCCGGTGAAAATGCATCCCAGGTATTCAATTCGATGGTCACTCCCAGATGGACGAACCAGTAATATTGTAACGCCTCCCTAAAGTTTTCTGGCGCATATGCAGGGACGTGCATACAGACTTCAGCAATTTTTAAGAACTCACTTTTTCTCTGTTTATCCGGTTCTTCTTTTGCCAGCTCCAGGGCTTTATCTGCATGCCGTTCTGCATAGCGGATGATCGCACCTGTAGCGGTGTGCATAGCGCGTAATTCTTCTTGTCTTTCATAGGCTCGTGGGTCATTTAAATAATCCAACCTTGCCAGTTGCGCATCAATCTCTGCCTGGATATCCAGCATCCCTTTTTTATAGATTTTATCGTCCAGAACAGTATGACCAGGCGCTCGTTGCTCCATAAATTCGGTGAAAATTCCCGCATGGTAAGCTGCTTTCCACTCTTTAGTCATTTCATTGAAAATTAACTCGCGCATCGATTTCCCCTTCCAATAGGGGATAATCGTTTTTTCATAACGGTCTCTTGTATCGGGACTTACCATGAATGAAGTTTTTTCGCGTAGGTTTAGCACATCCAGGTCATCAAGACTATGGCAGCATAACTCTGGGAAGGTGGGGGCGTTCTTTAATTTCGGACCCTTCTCTCCAACGATCAGCTCACCATCATGGATACAGATGAATTTATGATCAAGCAGATATTTAAAAGCCATCGCTCGGTGGAGCGGTGCAGATACTAATCCAATTTCTTGTGAATAAAATTCAGTCAGCAGCTCAGCCCTTTCCGAAGACAGGGTCTCCTCTGCTTCAAGGCTTTGTTGACGAAGTTTTGTTACGCGTTCGGTCATGCTCATATAGGTCTCCCGGAAAAATGGGCTTTTACTGGTAATTGATAGTGGATGAGGATTTTCTCTATTTCTTCGATATGCTGGCCTGTAGTAGGTCGTATGTCATTAAGTTTATATTTCATACCCAGTGCCTGGTATTTTTCCAGACCAATCTCATGATATGGCATCAATTCAACCTCATCAAGGAATGGTAAACCTGCCAGGAATACCGAGGACAGCTCGATGTTTTTAACATCATCATTCACACCGGGTATTAGGGGAATGCGGACAATAATATGAGCCTTTGCCCGCGAAAGCTTTTGCAGGTTATCAAGAATCATTTGGTTGAACACAGAGGTATACTGCTTATGTTTACTCTCGTCCATCAACTTCAAATCATACAAGAAAAGATCAACGAGCGGGGAGATAATTTCGAATCCTTCCCAGGATGAATACCCGCTAGTGTCCACAGCGGTGTGAATCCCTTGTTTTTTGCAGGCTAGGAGGGACTCATACAAGAATTCCCTCTGAAGCATCGGCTCGCCACCAGTAAATGTTACCCCGCCCTTTGATTGGTCATAAAATGGTATGTCCCGCTCGATTTCTTCCATTAACTGATTGACGGAAACGATGCGACCAACTACCTCTCGCGCCCCTGCATAACAAACACCAGCACATCTCCCACAGTCATCACAGCCACCCCAATCAGTTATCGAGCCATCCTCCCAGTGAATTGCGCCTTGCGGGCACACATCGATGCAAGCTTTAGACGCCTTGCATCGATTCGATCGGAACATTAATTGTGGTTGGCTGCTTTGACCCTCAGGATTGTGGCACCACCAACATTCGAGGGGACAACCTTTAAAGAATATTGCTGTCCGAATACCAGGGCCATCATTGATGGCGTAGCGCTTGATATCAAAAATGCTTCCAGATGTCATGAGATTCACATCAAATATAATCATATCCGCCCAATGTGTCAATAATAATATCCATATTGTATACAAGTTGAATATCTCTTAAAGTAAAGCGCATTTTATGGTTTAATTAATACAGAGAGGAATTCCATGAAACCTACACAACTTTCACACACCCGGGAGAGCGATAGAGTCGAAAAAGAACTTCGAGAAAAGATCCTCACTCTAGAGATTGAACCCGGTCTGGCGATTAGTGAAGCCGACCTGATCAAACGTTTTCAATGGGGGCGAACACCACTAAGGGAAGCGTTCCAGCGGCTGGCAGAACAATCATTACTGCAAATCATTCCCCGACATGGGGTAGTCATTACCTCTTTAAGCGTTTTTGAATTTATCGAAGTGATGAAAGCCATGGCAATGGTGATTGGACCTGCAGCTTCACTGGCCTGTAGCCGCCTCACAGCTGACGAGATCCTCCAACTCGAAGGTTCCATCAAGCACAGCGAACTAGCAGCCTCAACATTAGATTTCATCACAATTGCGGCTCAGGACTACGAATTTCATCGCATATTGGCAGTTGCCACTGGAAATCGTTATCTCTGCCGACATTTGCTTCACCTCCACCAGGTAGCAACAAGGTTCAACCTTGCTTCTTGGAAACGTGATTCAAATGCTGAATTTTCTCTCAAAGAGCACTATAGGATTCTAGAAGCTTTGCGTCATCATAACGAAGTTGAGGTTCGTAATGTAATGATGGAACATATAGGGAATGCCAGTAAACGCGTTATGGGGACGTTCCAGTCATAATCAAATCCTTGATCTTATCAAAGGTCACCTGCCCGATATTTGGGACGTCTTGAATCTCCTCAATCCTTTCAAAAAGACCATTTGCATTTCGGTAATCAATGATATTCTGAGCAGTTTTAGGACCAATTCCGGGGAGCGTATCCAACTGCTCCAATGTAGCCGTATTAATATTAACCCAGATAAGTAAGGGGTTGACTGGTTTGGTTCCATTTTCATTCGATTCTGAATTTACAAGCTCAGGCACAATGATCTGCTCACCATCTTCGACGATTTTCGCTAAATTAAGTGTATCAATATTCGCATTTTCAGTGGTACCACCCGCTGCTTGAATTACATCGTTCACCCGGCTGCCCGCAGTCATGGTAAACAACCCTGTATTTTCGACTGCACCACTAACATAGACCGTGATAGGTGATTGGGTTGGTACCGGTAATAGCACAATGGGTTCACCTCTTGGAGGACGCGTGACCAAAAATATGATTCCCGCCCCTAATAAAACTCCTACGATGATAAAAGCTGCCAGCCACCACAATGACTTGTTCATAATTAAAATAAATTCAGATATTTGCTCAAATTAAAAACAATCGGCAGGATTATTCCGCCAGTTTCAGGCTCAAACCAAGCCTTTGACGCGCTGCATTGACGTTCAAAATCCGCACTTGTACAGTCTGTCCATCATAAAGCTCATCCGTGGTTTCAATATCTGAACCTTTACCACTAATCTCTGATGAATGAATTAATCCATCCAGTCCTTCTTCCAATCGGGCAAATGCCCCAAATGGAACAATACTCGTAATTACTGCACTCACAATCTGTCCTGGATGATAGCGTTCTTCGGAGTTTTCCCATGGATTGGGGATTAACCTCTTCATAGACAAGGAAATACGCGACCTATCCGGATCTACCTGGATGACATATGCCTGTACAGTTTCACCCACTTTGACTACCTCTGCTGGATGACTTACCCTTCCCCAGGAAATCTCGGAGACATGGATCAAGCCTTCCACCCCTCCCAGGTCAACAA
>Ga0315278_10006715_pt1 | contig 10483 bp, 9 predicted proteins | sample YL17G06_0_MG_FD_203880 | JGI IMG/M metagenome (GOLD analysis project Ga0315278, IMG submission 203880) | Sediment microbial communities from Yellowstone Lake, YNP, Wyoming, USA - YL17G06_0 | ecosystem: Environmental > Aquatic > Freshwater > Lake > Sediment | place: USA: Wyoming | collected... | reverse complement strand
CGCGCTCCTGGGGTGGAACGGCGTCGACCTCGACACCGCGGCGCTTGCCGCCAAGAATCTGAAGCCGCAGGTGCGGGCCGCCGCTGCGACGCTCTTCGCGGGCCGGTATGCCGAGATGCCGCTCTATGAGACCGACGTCGATCGGCTCAGTCTCGCCGCGCGCGCTCTCGCCGCGGGACAATTCGCGCCCGTCGTGCAGACCGATCAAGGCTTTGCGGTGGCCATGGTGCTCGGACGCGAGGCGGCGCGGCCCATGACGTACGGGGAGGCGGAGGCGCGAGTGCGCGGGGACCTGCAGTCGGAACGGGAGAATGCGTGGGTGTTGCATCAACTGGAGCGCTTGCGGGCCGCCACGCCGGTCCAGCATTTCTCTTCTCGCCTCGAGGCATTGCGACTCGGCGGGACGCCAACAACGGGAGGAAAACGCCGGTGAGGCGCCTTTATTGGGTTCTGACCCTTCTGACCCTCTCGATCATCGCACTGCCCGGCTTTGGACCGCTCGGAGCGACCGAGCGGATCGCCGCGATCGTGAACAAGGACGTGATCCTCGAATCGGACGTGGACGAGCAGCTGAAGCTCGCGATCGCCAACCTGAGGATCGATCCCAACGACTCCACCACCGTTGCCAAGCTGCGGAAGGACGTCTTGAAGCAGCTGGTGGACGAGCAGGTCATCATGGCGGAGGCGGCGCGGCAGAACATCACGATCCCGAAGGCCAGTATCGACAAGGCGGTGACCCAGGCCGTTCAGGACGTCAAGACGCGGATGGGTTCGGAGGAGAACTATCGGAAGGCCCTGGCGCAGGAGAAGATGACCGAGGCCGATCTTCGGAAGAAGTACGAGCCCGACATCCGGAAACAGCTCACCGTCATGCAGCTCGTGGAGCGCGAGGTCCAGAGCAAGACCACCGTCACCGACGCCGAGGTGAAGTTGTACTACGTGGCGCATCGCGACTCGATCGGAAAGAAACCCGAGCAGCTCAAGCTCGCGGCGATCGTGTTCGGATTCGAGCCCGATTCGGCGCAGGTGAAGCGGCTCCGTTCCCGCGCCGACAGCCTGCGTGCGGTGATTGTGAAAGGGAAGCCGTTCGATGAAGTGGCGCGGGCGGCGTCCGACGATCCGTCGGGTCAAAGCGGCGGAGATCTCGGCACCTTCGGCCGGGGGGACATGGTCCGCGAGTTCGAGGATGTCGCGTTCGATCTGAAGCCCATGGAGATCAGCCAGCTGGTGAGGAGCCGCTTCGGTTTCCACATCATTCAGGTTCTGGAGCACATGGACGCCACCGATTCCACGGCCGAGCGCGTGCACGCGCGCCACATCCTGGTTCAATCGCGTCTCGGGCCGGGCGACGAGGAGAGGGCACGCAAGCGTGCCACCGCCGTCCGAGACTCGATCATGCGCGGCGCGGACTTCACGCTGATGGCGAAGCGGCACTCGATGGACTCCGCCTCTCGAGACTCGGGCGGATACATGGGCGAGATTCCCGTGACGGCGCTGCCCCCCAACTTCCAGGAGCCGGTGACCGGTCTCCGGGATTCCGAGGTTTCGGTGCCGCTCAAGGGAGAGGCGGGCTATTACATCGTGAAGCTGCTGGGACGAATTCCGGAATCCGAATACGTGTTCTCGGACATCAAGGAAGAGCTGAGGCGGATGGTGTTGAATCAGAAACTCAAGGATGGCTACGACCGCTGGCTGGAACGGATCCGCAAGACCGTCAATATCGAGATCAAGGACTGACGCGGGGAGACACGTCACCGTGGCGGTACGACGTCCCACGCTCCTTCTAACGATGGGCGATCCGGCTGGGATCGGCCCGGAAATACTCGCGCGCACGCTGGCGCTCGCTTCGCTGCGCCGCGAGGCACGCCTGGTGGCGGTGGGCGATCCCGAGGTGCTGGAGCGCGCCGCCCGCCATGCGGGGGCCAAGGTCCGGTTCCGCGTGATCGCTCCGGATGCGTTCGATGAATCCGCGCCCGATGGCCGGGGCATGGCCCTTCTCGCTTCCACGGAGGACGCATGGGGAAGCTTCGAGCCCGGCCATCCGTCGGCCGGCTCCGGCCTTGCGGCGGCCCGCGCGATCGAGGTCGCCTCGGGCCTCGCGCTCGAGCGCCGCGCCGCCGGCATCGTCACGGCTCCCATCTCCAAGAAGGCGCTCCAGGCGGCCGGCTATCCATTTCCCGGCCACACCGAATTTCTCGGCGCCCTCGCGGGCGCGCAGGAAACGCGGATGCTCTTCGCGGGGGGACGCCACCGGATTCTTCTCGCGAGCATTCACGTCGCGCTTCGCCGGGTCCCCGACGTGCTCACCATCGATTCCCTGACACGGACCCTGGAATACGCCGCCTCGGCCCTCCGGATTTTCCGGTGGGGCGGGCGGAAGACGGTCGCGGTGCTGGGGTTGAACCCTCACGCCGGAGAAGATGGCATGTTCGGAGATGAAGAGTCGCGTATCATCGCGCCGGCGATCGAACGGGCGAAGGCAAGCGGCATCCGGGCCGAAGGGCCCTTTCCCGCGGACACGTTCTTCGCGCATAGGGGCCAGGACGCCGGACTGGGAATCGTGGTGGCGATGTACCATGACCAAGGGCTGATCCCCGCGAAGATGGGCGGCATCGGCGGTGCGGCCAACGTCACGCTGGGCCTCCCCTACGTGCGGAGCTCGGTCGACCACGGCACCGCGTTCGACCGCGCATGGAAGCGCGGCAAGCTCTCGCCCGATCCTTCGGGCCTCGTGATGGCCACGCGCGTCGCCGTCGATTTGGCGGCTCGGGCGAAGGGCCGGAGACTGGATTGGACATGGCCCTCATCCGCCTCGAGCACGTAACCAAGCGCTACCGCGATCGGATCGCGCTGAGCGACGTCACGCTCTCGTTCGAGCCGGGCGAGTGGGTGTTCATCCTCGGTCCCAGCGGCGCCGGAAAATCGACCCTCCTGCGCGTCCTGGCGCTGGCCGAGCGGCCGACGAGCGGCCGCGTCGAGGCGGAGCCGAACCTCAGGCGCTCGATCGGGATGCTGGGACAGGAGTTCCGTCTCCTCAACGACCGCACGGTCTACGACAACATCGCGCTCGCCTGCCAGATTTCCGGCCTCTGGGATCCCGATGAAATCCGCCAGCGCGTGACCCCCCTGTTGGATCAGATGGGCGTTCGCGCCAAGGAGACCGTCTACCCGGGGGATCTCTCCTCCGGCGAGAAGCAGCGCGTCGCCCTGGCGCGCGCGATGGTGCGCCATCCGCGCATCCTCATCGCCGACGAGCCGACGGGCAACCTGGATCCGGCCGCGGCGGCGCAGATCTTCCAGTTGATGCGCGAAATCCGCGACCGCGACACTTTGGTGGCCGTGGCGACGCACGCTGAGGACTGGACGCAGCGGCATCCGGGTCGCCTGATTCGCCTGGAGCAGGGGGTGGTGCGCTCCGAAACGGGCGCGCCGGCGCGCCCCGCCGTCGAGGGGGGGGTCTGATGGGCCCGATCCGGTATGTGCTGCGGGAAGTCTTGCGCAGCCTGAGCCAGCACCGCACCCTGTGCCTGGCCAGTGTCCTCTCGATGTCTTCGATTCTCCTCATCTTCCTCCTCTTCGTCATGATCCTGACCGGCGTGGATCACTACACGCAGCAGCTCGAGTCCCGCGAGGAGGTGTCGGTGTTCCTGGACGACGGACTGGCTCGCGCCGACATCGACGCGCTCGGGGGGAGGCTCAAGGCGATCGACGGAGTGGACAGCCTGCGCTTCATCAGCAAAGACGAGGCGTGGGAGCAGTTCCGCGCCGACCTGCCGGACGAGGCTCTCTTGCAGGCGGTCGGCGGAAATCCGCTGCCCGCATCGTTCGTGCTTCGGCCCGAGGCGGCGTATCGGAGCGCCGAGGGGGTTCGCTCGATCGCCCGGGAGGCCGAAACGCTTCCGCACGTCGAGGACGTCCGCTACGCGGGCGAGTGGGTGCTGCGCGCCGAGCAAGTCGTGCGCACGCTCCACGAAATCGGCGCCGCGCTGGGCATCATCATTCTCATAGCGGTCCTCTTCGTCGTAGGCGCGACGACGCGCCTCGCCGTGCAGGCCCGCCTGGACACGATCCACCTCGTCCGTTCGCTGGGCGGTGGGTTCCTCTTCAATGAGGCCCCCTATCTCGCCGAGGGGTTCGTGCTCGCCGCAATCTCGTCCCTCATCACGATCGTCCTGTCCCGCGCGATTCACGATTCGCTCGCCCAGGGGCTCTTCCACCTGCCGATGCCCTCCGGCCGGGTCCTGCTCGGGTTCGCGGGCGTCAGCGGGCTCCTGGGGCTGCTCGGGAGCTGGATCGCGGTTGCGACGCTTCCGAGGAAATGGCTGCTCTAGCGGCGATCCTCCTCGCCCTCGCTCTTGGCCTCGGCGCCGGTGCGACGTCCGCGTTCGCCCAGAGCGCGAGTCGGCCTCCGACCGTCTCGGATGCGGCGCCCGATGCGGCGCCCGACTCCTCCGGCGGTGCCATAAGGGCGACCGACGAGACCGCGACGGAGATCGAGGCGCAGAAGCGCGAGCTGGAATCGCTGGGGCGCGAACTGGAGGAGCGACGGCAGAAATCACAGCAGTTGAAGGGCCGCGAAGTAAACCTCCTCGGGGATCTCAAGGAAACCGAAGTTCGCCTGTCGCTGACGGTCCGCTACCTTGCCGCGCTGGAGAAGCGGCGAAGGGTCGTTCAGCAGAACCTCGGGGACGCCACCTCCGAGCTCGCGCGCACCGCGGTTCAGCTCGAGGGGGAGCGGAAGCGCCTGCAGTGGCGGATTCGCGAGATCTACAAACGGGGGCGTAGCCGCGACATCGAATTCCTTCTCTCCGCGCGCTCCTTTCCCGACCTCATGAATCGCACGTATTACCTGGCCAAGATCGCGCACGAGGATCGAGGACAGCTTCTCCTCACGCAGGCGCATCGCATCGAGGTGCAGGACACCAAGGTGCGGCTGGAGGAGCGGAAGCGCGAGCTGGACAGGCTGCGCGCGGAGAGCGAGCGGCAGCGCCGCGAGCAGAAGAAGCTCACCAACGAGCGCCGGACGTTGTTGGCGCGGATCCGCTCGGAACGAAAGACGAACGAACAGGCGTCCGCGGAGCTGGAACGGGCGAGCAAGCGAATCCAGGCGCTGATCGAGCAGCTCGAGAAGAGAAGGCTCGCCGCCGAGCGGGGCGCGCCCGGCATCGACATCACTCTCTTCGGCGATTTCGGAAGAAACAGGGGCCGCCTGCCGTGGCCCGTTCTGGGGAAGGTGGTCGGCGGGTTCGGCAACCAGAAGAATGCGAGATTCGGGACGTCCACCTACAACAGCGGGATCGACATCGCGGCCTCGTTCGGCACGGCGATAAAGGCCGTTTCAAAGGGCCGCGTCGACTACGTGAGCTGGCTCGATGGTTACGGCAAGTGTGCTATACTGAACCATGGTGGCGGTTTTTACACACTCTACGCCCACGCCTCCGAGATCCTGGTCACGATCGGCAAGGAAGTCGCGGCCGGGGAGATCATCGGTCGGGTCGGGGACACCGGCTCCACCATCGGGACGGCCCTCCATTTCGAGATCCGGCAGGGGAAGACCGCGCTCAATCCCCTCGACTGGTTCCGATGAGCCAGAGACATGATCGCTGACTCGCTCCGCGGTCAGGACGAGGCGCTCGCGCTTCTCCACGCCGCGCTCCAATCCGGCCACGTCGGCCACGCATACTTGTTCCACGGGCCCTCGGGCGTCGGCAAGACGCGCGCCGCGCTGTACTTCGCGCGCGCCCTCCTGTGCGAGTCGCCGTGCGCCGACCGCACCCCCTGCGGAGAGTGCGCCGGGTGCAAGGCGGCGCTGGAGTTGCGCCACCCCGACCTGCAAGTGCTGGTTCCGCTTCCTTCGTTCACCAGTGAAGGACGCACGGAGCGGCAGGCGGAAGAGGCGCGCGCGGAAGCAAGGGCCAAGGTCTTCTCGGGGCTTGCAAGCGATCCCTACTTCCTTCCCGTGTTCGCGAAGCCGGCGGCGCTCTCGGTGGACGATCTGGCCCGCGCGAAGCAGTTCCTCGCCCTGACCGCGCAGCGCGAGGGGGGCGCCAAAGTGCTCATCATGAAACGCGCGGAAGCCATGACGCTTCCCGCCGCGCACGCGTTTCTCAAGATTCTCGAGGAGCCGCAGCCGCGCCGTGTCCTGATCCTGTGCGCGCGCCAGGTGCGCGGGCTCTTGCCGACGATTTCGTCGCGCTGTCTCCATGTACGGTTCCGCCCTCTCACGACCGACTTCATCGCGTCGGTGCTCTCGGGTGCGAAGGGCGTCTCGAAGCCGGTCGCGCGGCTGGCGGGCGCCACCGCTCACGGCAGCCTGGGGAAAGCGCTCCAGCATTTCGAGCAGCCTCTTGACGGCGCGGGCAAGGACGTCCTCGACGAGGGGGAGTTCTCGCGGCTTCGCGCGATCGCGATCGAACTCTTCGTGCGGCCCAAGACGCCCGCGATCCTGGGCCCGCTGCGGCGCGGGAGGCTGGACCGCGACCGCGGGCGCTTCCTCGGAGCGCTCTCGCTCGCGCTCCACTATTACCGGGACGTGATGCGCTACCGGATCCTGGGCGAGGGAACGGAAATCGCCCACGAGGATCTTCGCCGCGACGTGGCGGCGGATGCGCGCACGATCCCCGTCGCGGCGCTCACGAAACGGGTGACGATGCTGGAGGAGATCGCCGCGGCCGTTCAGTCCAACGTCAGCATTCCATACGCGGTGGCTGCCGCGCAGCACCGCATGGGGATAGGACAACAATGATTCAGTCGAATGAGTCGCCCCCGCGCGGAAACGTCGCGGCGGGTGAGATCGTGGAGGTCGTCTTCAAGGGGCGGCGCCGCGAATACTTTTCAAACCCGCGCGAGCTGGCGGTGCACGTCGGCGATCAGGTGATCGTCCAGGCCGACCGGGGCGTGGACTTGGGCCGCGTTCACCACACGAGCGAGTGGGTGAAGCGGGAAGATGTCCCCGTCGTGATCCGGGAGATCCTGCGCTCCGCCCAGCCCGAGGACATCGAGACCCTGGAGCGCAATCGCGCCAAGGAAGATCGCGCCTTCGAGACCGCGTACGAGCGGATCATGAAGCGCGATATCGAAATGAAGCTCGTCGACGTCGAGTATCAATTCGACGGGAACCGGGTCACCTTCTTCTTCGCCGCGGAGAAGCGCGTCGACTTCCGCGATCTGGTCAAGGATCTTGCGTCCGTCTTTCGGACGAGGATCGAGCTTCGGCAGATCGGCGTGCGGGACGAGGCGGGACGGATCGGCGGCGTGGGAACGTGCGGACGCGAGCTCTGCTGCGCCACCTGGCTCCGCGAATTCGATCCGATCACGCTCAAGATGGCGAAGGACCAGGGGCTCTCGCCCAGTCCGTCCAAGATCTCCGGCGCCTGCGGCCGGCTGAAGTGCTGCCTCCGGTACGAGCTGGATTTCTACAAGGAGACCGCGCGCGAATTCCCTCGGATCGGCAGCAAGCTGACCCTGAGGGACGAGGAGCGGGAGGTCACCCGCGTGGACATCTTCCGTCGCACGATCGTCCTCACCGACGAGGCGGGTACCGACCTCATGATCGGTCTTGCGGATCTGCCGCCGGGGACCAAGATCGTCGGTCCGTCCCGGGATCGCCGCAAAGGCTGCGACAAGACCACGTGCGGGTCGCGGGGCACGAAACCCGGCGACGGCGAGAGCGATAAGGGCGGCGGGCATCCGCGGGGCGGGAGCCCGCGCGGCAACGATCCCCGCGGCAAGGATCCGCGCGGCGGACGTCCGCGGCCCCCTCGCACGGAGCGCTGATGCCCAAGTTCTACATCACCACCGCGATCGACTACGTCAACAGCCTGCCCCATGTCGGGACGGCTTACGAGAAGATCGGCGCCGACGCGATCGCGCGATACAAGCGACTGGCGGGCTTCGACACGTATTTCCTCATGGGGAACGACGAACATTCGCTGAACGTGGAGAAGGCGGCGCGCGAGAAGGGTCTTGACCCGAAGGAGTACTGCGACCGGATGGCGGAGGCGTTCCAGGGGACCTGGAAGCGGCTCGATATCTCCTACGACGATTTCATCCGCACGACGGAGCCCCGGCACGTGCGGGGTGTCCAGACGCTCTTCCGGACGATCGTGGACGCGGGCGACATATACAAGGGGAAGTACGAAGGACACTACTGCGTCGGCTGCGAGCGGTTCCTCCCCGAGAAGGACCTGGTCGAGGGCAAGTGCGGTGTGCACAAGACGGTTCCGCAGTGGCTGAGCGAGGAGAATTACTTCTTCCGGCTCTCGGCCTACGGCCCGCGGCTTCTGGAGCATTACCGGACGCACCCGGAGTTCATCGTCCCGGAAATCCGAAGGAACGAGATCGTGAACGTCGTGGAGAGCGGGCTGGAGGACATCTCCGTCTCGCGCTCCTCGGTCGCGTGGGGCATTCCGCTTCCCAACGATCCGGCGCACACGGTGTACGTCTGGTTTGACGCGCTCATCAACTACGTCACCGGCGTGGGCTATCCGGACGCCGGCGGAACGTACGCGCGCTACTGGCCGGCGGACCTGCACGTCATCGGCAAGGACATCACCCGGTTCCACTGCATCATCTGGCCGGCCATGCTCATGAGCGCCAAGCTCCCGCTGCCGCGCTCGATTCTGGGGCACGGCTGGGTGAACTTCCAGGGAGAGAAGCTCTCGAAGTCGCTCGGAAACATCGTGAATCCCCTCGAAGTGGCGGACCGGTTCGGGGCGGACTCGCTGCGATACTACCTACTGAAGGAAGTGCCCCTCTCGCGCGACGGCGATTTCACGTGGGAGCTCTTCATCCAGCGCTACAACTCCGACCTGGCGAACGATTGGGGAAACCTCTTCACCCGCTCGGTCTCGATGGCCCACCGCTACCGTGCGGGCCACGTTCCCATCGTGGCGCCGATCGAGGGGCTGGGCAGCCTGATCGCCGATGCCCTGGACGGCTACCGCGCCGCGATGGACCGCTTCGAGATCGAGGGTGGGATCGAAGCCGCGTGGACGATCATCCGCCGCGCAAACCAGCTCGTGGAAGAGAAGGCGCCCTGGAACCTGGCCAAGGACCCCAGCCGAGCCGCCGAACTCGACGCGCTCCTTTCGACGCTGTTGCTCGCTCTCCAGCACACCGCGCTCATGCTCCATCCGATCATGCCGGCGAAGGCCGGCGAGGTCTGGGAGGCGCTGCGCGCCCAGCCGTCTCTGGCCGAAGCGCGGCTTCCCGCTCCCGGCTCGCTGCTCGCGCGGACGCCGTCGGCCGAGCCTCTGGGGGCCTCGAAGCCGCTCTTCCCGCGGATCGAGCGGTGATCGACAGCCACGCCCACCTCCACCGCTCCGAATACGACGCCGACCGGGAGGCCGTGCTGAAGCGCGCGGCCGAAGCCGGCGTGCACCTCATCGTGGACGCGGCGACGGATGCCCCATCGTCGCATCGGACGATCGCGCTCGCGCGCAGCCATCCTTTGGTGCGCGCCGCGGTGGGCATGCATCCCTGCGACGTTCGCGCGGAGCGCGAGGGGGAGTTGGACGAGATCGAGGCGCTGGCCGCCCAGCCGGAGGTGGTCGCGATCGGCGAGACCGGCCTCGACTTCCACTGGGCGGAAAACGCGCCGGCCGACGTGCAGGAACGATTTCTGAGACGCCACATCGAGATCTCCAAGAAGACGGGTAAGCCGCTGGTGCTGCACCATCGCAACGCCGGGGAGCGCGTGGCCGAAGTGTTGGAGGAAGAAGGGCCGCCCCCCGCGGGAGGCAGCTTCCACTGCTTCGCCGGCGATCTCGCGCTCGCGCGCAGAGTGATCGCGATGGGATTCAAAGTGGGCGTCGGCGGCTCGTCGACGTTCAAGAAGAGCCTCCTTCCGGCGCTCCTCCGCGAGATCGATCCCCGGGACGTCGTGCTCGAGACCGACTCGCCCTATCTGGCGCCCGTTCCGCACCGCGGGAAGCGAAACGAGCCGGCCTATCTGGCGCTGGTGCGCGACCAGCTCGCGCCGCTCCTGGGGCTCTCCCCCGCGGCGCTGGAGGAAGCGACCGACGCCGCCTCGCGCCGCCTCTTCAAGCTCTAGGTCCGCGGTCTCCGCTGCCTCCGGGGTGCCGGCCAGACTCCGGGCGCTGGGGATCCGGCCGAGCAAGCGCCTGGGACAGAACTTCCTCTGCGATCCCAGGGTGGCGGAGCGGATCGCTGCCGCGGTCGCTGACCCCTCCGAACCGGTCCTCGAGATCGGTCCGGGACTGGGCGCCCTTTCGCTGCACCTGGCCGCCACCGGCCGCCCCTTTGTCGCGGTGGAGTTGGATCTGCGGCTCGCCGATACCATGGAACGGGAGCTCGAACCATTCCCGCGAGCGAGGGTAATCCGGGGGGACATCCTGGATCAGAGGGCCGACCTGCTCCTGCCGGGGCAGGAGCGGTTCACCGTGGTGGGAAACCTGCCTTATTCCATCACGTCCCCCGCGCTCGAGTGGATTCTGGGACAGGGGAGCCGCATCGGCAGGGC
>Ga0315278_10006713_pt1 | contig 10484 bp, 8 predicted proteins | sample YL17G06_0_MG_FD_203880 | JGI IMG/M metagenome (GOLD analysis project Ga0315278, IMG submission 203880) | Sediment microbial communities from Yellowstone Lake, YNP, Wyoming, USA - YL17G06_0 | ecosystem: Environmental > Aquatic > Freshwater > Lake > Sediment | place: USA: Wyoming | collected... | reverse complement strand
CGATGAAGACGAGCGCCCCGAGGTAAAGATCCACAAAACTGCCGGCCATCGGCACGCCGAACAGGACCCGCCCCACCCCGAGGATCAGCGTCGTCTGGATCAGGCCGATGATCACGTATGGCAGCAGCTTGCCGGCCAGCAGCTGGCCACGCGTGACCGGGGTCGTGATCAGGAGCTCCAGATTGCCGCGTTCGCGTTCGCGAACGATTGCGCCTGAAGTAAATATGACCATGGTCATCGTCAGGATCGTGCCGATCAGCGCGGGCACGATCTGCACCGCCGTGCGGCGCGCCGGGTTGTACTCGGTGCGGATCTCAAAACGGCGCACCTCTGTCGCACTGGTGCCGGCGCGTTTCAGCAGCGGCATCGAACCAAGGCCCTGTGCGATGTTCTCGAGCGCCGGCTGGCTGCCGTCCACCAGCAGCTGCACCGCGGGCCGGTTGCCTTCGAAGAGGCGTCGCTCAAGATCCGGGGCAATGACGATGCCGACCCTGGCATCTCCGCGTTGCATCAATTCGCGCAGCTCCCGTTCGCTGCCGGCCTCGCGCACCAGACGCAGCACCTGAGTCGCCTGCAAGTCGCCGACCAGTTGCCGCGACAACGACGTGCGCGACTGATCCAGCACCGCCGCATCCACGTCGCGCACGTCAAAGTTGATCGCGTAGCCGAACAGCAGCATCTGCAGGACCGGCACGCCGATGATCATCCCGAAGGTGACCCGGTCGCGCGCGAGTTGCCGGGCCTCCTTCGCCGCTATCGCGAGCAGGCGCCCGAGCCAGATCAAGCGGCGCGCTCCACATCCGGCCGACGCAACAGCGTGACGGCGACGAACACGTCTTCGAGCGTCGCGCCGACGCGCTCGACGCGCGCATCCGCGCACTGGCCTGCGAGCGACGCACGCAGCTCACGCTCGGGATCTACCGAGTCGCGATGCACCAGTACGCGCAGGCGGTTGCCAAGCTGCGCCACGCTTCTGACCGCCGGCACGGTCGCAAGCACGCGCCGCACCGCCGTGAGATCCGCGCATCCGATCTCGATCACCGTCGCGTCGATGTCGCGCGCGAGCTGCTTGGGCTCGCCTTCGGCGGCGATGCGGCCGCGGTCGAGAATTGCGAGCCGGTGGCAGCGCTCGGCCTCGTCCATGTAGTGAGTCGATACCAGGATCGTCGTGCCGCGCGCGACGAGGGCAAACAGCTTCTCCCAGAAGTCGCGGCGATTCTGCGGGTCGACGGCGCTGGTCGGCTCGTCGAGCAGCAGCAACTGCGGTTCTTGAAGTGTCGCCGCAGCGAGTGCAAGACGCTGCCGCTCACCGCCGCTCAGCGTCCCGGCGCGCTGGTTTGCGTGTGAAGCGAGATCGTAGCCACGGATCCGGTCCTCCATGCGCCTCCGCCGGGTCGCAGCATCGAGCCCATAGATGCGGCACATGAAATCCAGGTTCTCGGTGACGGTCAGGTCGTCCCACAACGAGAAGCGCTGGGTCATGTAGCCGAGCTTGCGACGCACGGTCTCGACCTCGCGCGGCACTTCGTGGCCGAGCACATTGACCGTGCCCCTGGTGGGCACGAGCAGACCGCAAAGCATGCGGATGGTGGTCGATTTGCCGGAGCCATTAGGGCCGAGAAATCCGTAGATCTGCGCGCGCGGCACGTCGAGGTCGATGCCGTCCACCGCAATGACTGCGCCGAAGTGGCGCGTCAGCCCACGCGCGGAAATCGCAACCGTCACGGTTGGCCCTGAGCTTCCAGCATCGTCACTTCGACCGGCATGCCGGTCGGGAGGTTCGCGGCCTCGGGCTCCGTCAGCACGACCTCCGCGAGGAACGACAGCCGGCTGCGGTCGCGTTCGTTGAGCGCGTAATAGGGCGTGAAGGCGGCTTCCGAGGAAACATAGCGAAGTTCGCCGTGCCAGTCGCGCCCTGAACCGTCGATTCGTACGTTGGCAAGACTTCCCGCCTTTACCGACGCGCGCTGCGGCTCCGGGATGAAGACGCGCGCATAGGGCTGCCCTGCTGCGAGCAGCACCGCGACCGGCGCACCGCGCGGAGGGCGTTCGCCGAGTTCATATGGCAGCGCATCGACGATACCGGCGCGCGGCGCGCGTACCGTGTGACGGGCGAGCGAAAGTTCGAGTTCAGCGACCTGCGCGCGAGCGCCGGCAAGTGCCGCGGCTGCCTGCTCGACCACTTCACTGCGCGTGCCGCGCTCAAGCTCTGCGAGTCGTTCTTTTGCAGCGCGCTCGTCGGCGGCCGTGCCGTCGCGCAGCGCGCGCTGGCGGTCGAGCGCGTTCGCCTGCAGCATGCCATCGGCGACCAGCTTCTCAATGCGCTTGAATTCGCTGGCCTCGGCCGCAGCCTTCGACGCGGCGCCCTCGGCAAGCGCGCGCGCCTCGCGCACCTGCTCGCGGCGCGCCCCGGCGATCAGTTCAGCCTGGCGCCGCTCCGCCTGGACCGCCACAGAGCGTGCTTGCGCAAGCCGAGCCTCGACCGCCGCCGGATCGAGCCGCAGCAGCAGCTGGCCCCCGGTCACGGCATCGCCTTCACGAATCGCGACCTCGATGATGGGCTCCTGCGCCTCCGCGCCCAGTTCGACCCGGTCGCGCTCAAGCGTACCGAGCAGCACGCCACCATCGCCACCGCAGGCGGCAATTGCGAGTGCCGCGATCACAACCAGTGCCTGACTTCCATTCATCGTGGATAATAGTAACCATGCGCATGCCATTCCTCATAGCACTGTGGGCCTGCATCGCAATAGCGCAGCCAGCGGGAGCCGCCGACGGAGACCAGCCGATGATTTCGATCGCCATACATGGTGGCGCCGGCGTGATCAGCCGCGCCCAGATGACCCCGGAAAATGAGCGCGCCTACCGCGCAGACCTCGAGCGCGCGCTCGACGCCGGCTATGCAGTGCTGGAGGCGGGTGGCACGAGTCTGGACGCTACTGTCGCGGCAGTGCGCATCCTCGAGGATTCACCCCTGTTCAATGCCGGTCTGGGTGCCGTGTTCAACCATGCCGGCATCAATGAACTCGATGCCGCGATCATGGACGGCGCAACCAGGAAGGCCGGCGCGGTGGCTGGGGTACGCCACATCAGGAATCCTATCGAGCTCGCGCGCATGGTCATGGAACGGAGCCCGCACGTGTTGCTGACCGGCGAAGGCGCCGAGGAGTTCGCACTGGAACAGGGCGTCAAGCTGGTGCCAGGCAGTTACTTCTACACGGAGCGGCGCTGGCAGCAGCTCGAAGAGGCCAAGCGCAGCGACAAGCTCGCGTCAGCCGACGAGGACATCGGATTCTTCAGCACCGTGGGCGCAGTCGCGCGCGATCGCCAGGGTAACCTGGCTGCAGCGACGTCAACCGGCGGCCTGACCAACAAGCGCTGGGGACGGATCGGTGATTCGCCGATCATCGGCGCCGGAACCTATGCCGATAACACCTCCTGCGCAGTCTCGGCCACCGGCAGTGGCGAGTACTTCATGCGTGCCGTCGTCGCGCACGAAATCTGCGCGCGGGTCCGGCTGACCGGCGTAAGCGCGGCCGCTGCGGCGCACGATGTCGTGCACGGCATGCTGATGGAGATCGGCGGGGACGGGGGCGTCATTGTCGTTGACAGCAAGGGCGAGCTGTCGATGGAATTCAACACCGAGGGCATGTTCCGCGCTGCGCGCGATTCGCACGGCCGGCGCGAGATCGCGATCTACTGACTCTTCTTCGGCACGCCCGGCTCGGCGGTCTCGGCGGCCTCGGCGGCGTGACGCCGGAAATAGCCGGTTTTCATGTGTTCGTATTCTTCCTGGAGCAGCTGCGACTGGTTGCGTCCGCTATCCTTGGCGGCGTACAGCGCCTGATCGGCCAGTTGCAGCAGCCCCGCGCTGCTGCGCCTCGCTACGGGCACGACGCATGCAACGCCTACGCTGATGGTCAGCACTGGCGCGGCGCTTGAATCCTGGTGCGGGATGCCGAGTCCGCGAACTACCTCAAGCAGCTGCTCCGCGACCTGCGCGGCGTGAGCTTGCGTCGTGTCAAACAGCACGATCGCAAATTCCTCGCCGCCGTAACGCGCGACAAGATCGAACGGGCGGCGGGCAAATTGAGCGAGGACGGCGGCGACCGCCTTCATCGCCTCGTCGCCGGCCTGGTGGCCGTATCGATCGTTGAAGGCCTTGAAGTGATCGATGTCGATGAGCAGGAGCGTGACCGGGCGGTGCTCGCGCACGCCGTGCTGCCAGACATGGGCGAGATGTTCGTCGAACCGGCGCCGGTTGTAGATGCCAGTCAGGCCGTCACGTTGCGCTACTTCGTCCAGCATTCTTGATTCGAGCCAGACCGTACGTCGCGCATGCTCTACGTTATAGGCGACGATCGCGCCGACAGCGATCGCGAGCAGGAGCATCAGTGTGTTGTAGGTCAGTTCCTGGCCGGGCATGCCCAGCATGAGCGCGCCGCCCAGGTAAGCGGCAGCCGCGATCAGGTTGGTCACGAGGCCCGCCAGGAATGGAAGCCCTATCAGGAAATACACAAACATCGTGGCCAGGATCAGCGCCGTGAACGGTTGGCTCTCACCTTGTTCCCAGGCGCTCAGGACCAATGCGACGATGGCTACCAATCCGAATGGCGAGAGGAAGGACACAACCGGGCGGTAAAGCCGGCTTCCGTCCTCCAGGAAGGTCACGGTCAGCGACAGCGCGATCGCCGGCACAAGCACGGAATAGCGAACGAGCTCCACCAGCGGTTCATGGATGACGTGGAGGACGAATCGATCGAGCAACGCGAACACCACGACTACCAGCGCACCCACGCCGAGACTCGCCCGCAGGTACGGCAGGCCATCCCGGTACTGATCCTCGCGGTAGGCAGATTCGAGACCCGGCCTGAAACGCAGCCATCGGTAGCCGCGTCGCAACTGCTCCGCCGCCGGCGACGCGCTGAGCGTCTCCTGGCTCATGCGCTAGCCGTTCAACCCGGGATTACGTCTCCGTCCATGGGGCGTTGTTTGCGGGCATCCCTGCCCCGCGCGCGCAAAGAGCGCATGGAGACCGTGCAGTGCTTGTTCCATTGGTCGGAATATATCAAACCAGTGTGCCGGCCAGATAACTGTCCACGAAAGCCCGGAAGGGCAGCCTGTCGGCCGCCTCGATCGCCTGTTGCTGCGCCAGCGAGTCCTGGGCCTCAGTGTGTAATTCGGCCAACCGCCGCTCGTTCGGCGGGTACAGGTCGCGGAAATAGTCGCGATGCAGCCGCGACATGCCGAGCGCCAACTCGAAGAATGACACGCCCTGGCTGTTCAGCTCATCGAGCAGCCGCGCAGACGGCAGCTGCGCCGGGTCGGCAAGCTTGGCGCGCTGGAGCGCGAGCGCATTGGCAAAGGGTTTCGCATCGTCGCCGGCGTCCAGCAGCTCGCAGATGCCCTGCATCTGGTCAAGGATCTCGGCAGCCCAGTCGACGAGCGCGAGCGGGCGCTCGCCGGACCACAACTTGAGGTTTGGCTCCCGGCCGCGGCTCGCGACCAGCACGTGATTGTCCTCGTAGCGCGCGGACTCCTCCGCCGACAGCGGTGGGCTTTCGCGCAATAGGCAGAGCGCCGCAAAGGCTTCGAGAAAATACAGTTTGCGCTGATTGACGCCGACGGGATCGAAGGCGCCGACGTCGAGCGAGCGCATCTCGACGTATTGGACACCTGCGCGCAGGAGCGCCTTTGTTGGCCGCTCGCCGGAGTGCGCGACGCGTTTGGGCCGGATGAAGCTGTAGTACTCATTCTCGATCTGCAGCATGTTGGCATTCAGCTGGCGCCACTCGCCGTCGACCTCGACACCGTGGGCCTCGTACTCGAGATGCGGCGTCGAAATCAGGCGCGACAGGTCGCGGACGTATTCCTGAAGCGAGTTGACCGAGACATGCACGCCGGCCTGGTTCTTGTTGCGGTAGCCGAGATCGCTCATGCGCAGTGATGTCGCATAGGGCGCGATCAGCGTGCCGCGGCCCCGCGGCTCGAGATCCGCGGGTATTTCGCGGCCCGAAAAAAAGGAACGGCAGATGGCCGGCGAGACGCCAAACAGATAGAGAATCAGCCAGCCGAAGCGCCGGTAGTTGCGCAACAGCGCGAAATAGGACTCGTCGATGAATGCCTGACCTGCGCGCTTCGATTGGCAAACATCCTGCAGCACGGGCCAGAGCTGATCCGGAAACGAATAATTGAAGTGCACGCCCGAAATCGCCTGCATCACGCGCCCGTAGCGCAACCCCAGACCGACCCGGTAAACGTGCTTCATGCGCCCGATATTTGAACTGCCGTAATTCGCGATCGGGATCTCGGCGTCACCGCCCAGCACGCAGGGCATGCTGGTGACCCACAGCAGTTCCTCGCCGATGTGCCGGTAGACGAATTGGTGGATGTCGCAGAGGTACTGCTGCAATTCCCAGGTTTCCGCGAATGGCGGCGTGACGAGCTCGATCAGCGCCTCGGAGTAATCGGTCGTGATGTGCGGATGCGTCAGCGCCGAGCCCAGGGCCTGCGCGTGCGGCGCCTGCGAGATGTGCCCCTCCAGGGTGACCCGGAGCGCCTCGCGCTCGATACCCTTCAGTCCGCCTTTCAGCACGCCGCGCTCGCGGGCATTGATCAGCCCCGCGAGCCGGTGTTCGAACTGGAAATCTGAGCGTCTGGCGGGCATAAGTCGAGCCATTCTGCGGCCAGCGGTGCCGAACGCAAGTCGGGCAGGCTTGGTCCAATTGGCAGGCTTGGTCCAAGACCGGACAGGCGCTACATTGGGCAGGAAGGGGCGCCTTCAGCCGGCGTTCACCCGCCCGGGGGCATGTTGGGGTCATGAAGAAATCAACTGTGATCCTCGCGATGGTCGTTGCCGCACTCTGGGCACAGGGCGCGGGTGCGGATTCCTTCCGCTGCGGCACGCACCTCGTCAGCGACGGCGACAGCATCGACAAAGTGGCCGCGCTTTGCGGGCCGCCCACCAGCATCCAGCGCCGCGAGGTCCTGCAGCGGCCGATCAGCTGGTACAGCGGCCGCCCGTATTACACGTCCTATGAGCCAGTGCCGATTCCGATCGAGTACTGGATCTACAATCTGGGGCCCAACAAGCTGATGCGGCGACTCAAGTTCGAGGACGGCCTGCTGGTTGAAGTCGAGACGTTGAGCTACGGCTATTATTCCGCTAGTGACGACTGATCCGCTGATCCGGCCGATCCGGTCGGCCGACGACCCCGCGATGGCCGCAATCATCCGCGAGGTCATGGCGAGCTTTGGCGCGTACGGACCCGGCTATTCGATCAGTGATCCCGAAGTGGATGCGATGAGCGCGCACTACCCCGAACCGCGCTCGGCTTTACGCGAAGGCGGGATTCACGCCCCTGCAAGGGCCGCTCGGCGCGACCGGCCACAGCGGCTGCAACCGGCACTACCTGCTGGAACTCTGAGCGGCGAGCGCGCGCCGCGAGGTACGATCGTAACGCCAGGTCAGCAACACGGCGCAGGTGAATAGCCCGGCGATCAGGCCCGTCCAGATGCCGGCCGGACCTGCGCCCAGGTGGATGCCGAACCACCAGGCGAGTGGAAAGCCGATCATCCAGTACGCCGCGAAATTGAGCGCCATAGGTATCTTCGCATCCTTGAATCCCCGCAGCGCCCCGGCAGTGCCGACCTGCAGGCCATCCGGAATCTGGAATATCGCGACGAATAGCAGGAGGAATGCCGCCAGCGCGCGAACCTCCGGGTCCGATGTGTAGGCTGCCGCGATGCCGTGCCGGGCCGCCAGGATCACGAGCGATGACAGCGCCATGATGATGCCGCACATCGCAATGCCGGCCCAGCCGGCGAGTCGTGCCGCGGAAGCGTCGCCGCGCCCGGCCTGGTGCCCGACATGGATCGTCGTCGCCGAATGCAGCGACAACGGGATCATGAACATCGCCGAGGCGTAGTTGATCGCGATCTGGTGCGCCGCAACGATCTCGGTGCCGAGCGTGCTCATCAGCAGCGCCGCGACCGCGAACAGGCCGCCCTCGGACACCACCGATCCCGCGATCGGCAGGCCGAGCGCAAGAATTTCGCGCAATGAAGCCGGGTCCGGTCGTTCGAACCGTTCAAACAGCGCGAAGCGCGCATAGACAGCGTGCCGACGCTGATAGAGGTGCATCGTGGCGAGCATCGACCAGTAGGCGAGCGCGGTCGCAATGCCGCAACCGGTCGCGCCAAATGACGGCATGCCGAAGCTGCCGCGCGTGAACAGCCAGTTGCCCGTGAAATTGACCGACAGGCCGATCAGCGCGGTGTACATCACGGGCCGTGTCCAGCCGATGCCTTCGCTCGTGTAGCGGTGCGCGAGAAAGGCGAGCATCGCCGGCATGCCGAAGCACATCGCGTAGACGTAACCCGCCGCGTGCGGAATCGCGCGCGGATCGGTGCCGAACCACGTGAGCACCGGCACGACGCACAGGAGCCCGCCGACCAGCGGCACGGCCAGCATCTGCGACAGCCACAAGCCCTGGCGAAAATGCTGGCCGACTTCATTGTCGCGACCGGCTCCGTAGGCATGCGCGACGATCGGCGAGATCGACATCAGGATGCCGAGTCCGAACAGCCAGAAGATCTGGTAGTAGCTGCCGCCGACTGCCACCCCTGCGAGGGGTTCGGAGCCAAGTCGCCCCGCCATGACCGTGTTGGTCAGCATCATGCCGGCCAGCACCAGGTTGTTGACCGCAAGCGGTCCCGCGAATCGCAGGATTGCGCGCGCGTCGTGGCGAAATGAGTTGCTGAATCTGCCGGGGTCGGACATGACGCGAGGGAAGCCGCGCCATGGCGGGCTGGTGTGGATGCTGGCATTCTACCGGATCACGCTGCGCGCAAGCGCCTACCGGAGAGCCACCATGCTGGTCGGATCAAAATTGAGGCAGGTCGCCGTCGTCGGCGGCGCTCGTATCCCCTTCGCCAGGGCGCATGGCGCATACGCCACGGTCGGCAACCAGGAATTGCTCACCGCATCGCTCGCGGCGGTCGTCGATCGCTTCGCACTGCGCGGGGAGCGCCTTGGCGATGTCATTGCCGGCGCCGTGACCAAGCATTCCAGCCAGTGGAATCTGGCGCGCGAATCCGTGCTCGGCTCGGGCCTGGCACCGGAGACTCCCGGCATGGACCTGCAGCGCGCCTGCGGCACGAGTCTCGAGGCCGCGATCCTGATCGGCAACAAGATCGCACTTGGCCAGATCGACGCCGGCATTGCGGCCGGTGTGGATATGGCCAGTGACCCGCCGGTCGTGTTTTCACGCGAATACCAGCAGCTGATGCTCCGGAGCTTTCGCGCGCGCAGCTTCGGCGAACGCATCAGGCCCTGGTTCGGCCTGCGGCCGAGGCACTTCAAGCCGGTGCTGCCGGGCGTCAATGAGCCGCGCACCGGCATGTCCATGGGCCAGCATTGCGAACAGATGGCGCGCAGCTGGCGGATCGGTCGCGGCGAGCAGGACGAACTCGCGCTCTCGAGCCACCGCAACGCAAGCAAGGCCTGGGCCGACGGCTTCATGTCGGACCTGGTCGTGCCCTATCTCGGTCTCAAGACCGACAACAACGTCCGCGGCGATACAAGCCTCGAGAAACTCGCGAAGCTCAGGCCCGCGTTCGCGGCGGACGGTACCTTGACCGCCGGTAACAGCACGCCGATGACCGACGGTTCGGCCGCCGTGCTGCTGGCGAGCGAGGACTGGGCCCGCGCGCGCAATCTGCCAGTGCAGGCCAGACTCACTTACGGCAAGGTCGCGGCGGTCGATTTCGTCGGCGGCGAGGGCCTGTTGATGGCACCCGCCTACGCCGTGCCGCGCATGCTCGCCGATGCCGGCATCACCCTGCAGGACTTCGATTTCTACGAGATCCACGAAGCCTTCGCGGCGCAGGTGCTGTGCACGCTGAAGGCCTGGGAATCGCCGGAGTTCTGCCGTGACCGGCTCGGTCTCACGGCGCCGCTCGGCTCCATCGACCGCGCCAAGCTCAACGTCAAGGGCGGCTCCGTGGCGATTGGCCATCCGTTCGCAGCGACCGGAGCGCGCTGCGTCGCGACCCTCGCAAAGCTCCTGGCCGAGCGCGGCTCGGGGCGCGGGTTGATCTCGGTCTGCACCGCGGGCGGCATGGGCGTAACGGCCATCATGGAGCGCTGAGGCAATTGCTTGCCATTAGTTGCATTTGAAACTAAATTGAAGAAATGAAGCGTTACATCGGTTTTCCACATGTCGAGGGCAATGCCTCGCGGCAGGCGCATTGCGACCTGCCGCCGGGAACCTACGAGCGCGAAATGGGCAAGGAAGGATTCTTCGGCCCGGCCGCATTCTTCCATCATCGCCATCCGCCGACCGCGTGGTCGTCATTCGAAGGCCCGCTTCGGCCGCATGCATTCGACCTGACCAGGCTCGATGCCGTCGCCGCGAGCCCATGGTCCGCAAGCGACGTGCTGCACAACGCGCATTGCCGGATCCACCACTGGCACACGAGTGGTG
>Ga0315278_10006710_pt1 | contig 10487 bp, 7 predicted proteins | sample YL17G06_0_MG_FD_203880 | JGI IMG/M metagenome (GOLD analysis project Ga0315278, IMG submission 203880) | Sediment microbial communities from Yellowstone Lake, YNP, Wyoming, USA - YL17G06_0 | ecosystem: Environmental > Aquatic > Freshwater > Lake > Sediment | place: USA: Wyoming | collected... | reverse complement strand
CAGCGCGCGCCCATCGAGCGCGAGCTCGCGGGCTGAGAGCGCCGGCCTCGAGGCCAGCACGTCGGCGATGCGAGCCCGCAGCGCGTCGAGGTTCGCCAGGTCGGGCGCTCCCTCGCGCGTGCCCGCGGCGTCGGCGGCCCGAAGCGCGAACAGGTCTTCGAGGATTACCTCGCCAATGCGCTTGATGAACCGCCGCACCGCCGCGTCGGTCCACTCCGCGCGATACTCGAACAGGTGCTCGCGCACGAGGTGGACGATCGCGTCGCGCTCGCCGCGCGGCAGCTTGAGCCTCGAGAGCATCGCGTCGGTGATCTCGCCGCCGAGCGCGGGGTGCCCGTGGAACGTCGCCTCGCCGTCCTCGCGCACCGCCCGCGTCCCGGGCTTGCCGAGGTCGTGCGCCAGCGCCGCCCAGCGCACGACCGCGTTCGTGGCGGGCGCCGCATCGATCGACTTCAGCGTGTGGAGGTAGACGTCGAACGCGTGGTGGCGGTTCTGCGGCACGCCGACGCACGCCTGCAATTCGGGCAGGAGCAGCGCGAGCAGGCCCGAGGTGCGCAGCAGCTCGAACCCGATCGACGGCCGCTCCGCGGCGAGCATCTTGCCCAGCTCGTCGCGCACGCGCTCGGCCGAGAGCCTGGGCACGAGGTCGAGCGCGGACGCGAGGGCGGCCTCGGTGGCAGGCTCGAGCGCGAAGCCGAGAACTGCCGCGAGCCGCGCCCCGCGCACGGGCCGGAGCGCGTCCTCGCGGAAACGCCGCACCGGATCGCCGACCGCGCGCAGGACGCGCGCCTCGAGATCCGGCAGGCCGCCGACGCCGTCGAGCACGAGGTCCGACGCCGGCTCGTACGCCAGCGCGTTGACCGTGAAGTCGCGACGCTCGAGATCGGTCAGCAGGTCGACGCCGAAGCGCACCTCGTCAGGCCGCCGCGCATCGCTGTAGCCGTGATCGGTGCGGTAGCTCGTGATCTCGATCGCGCCCGCGGCGTCCGGCAGCGTGACCGTGCCGTGCTCGATGCCGGTCGGGATCGCGTTCCGCCAGAGCGCGGTGACCTCGTCGGGCGTCGCCGAGGTCGCGAAATCCCACAGCCCGACGACCGGCCGCCCGAGCAGGGCGTCGCGCACGCCGCCCCCCACCGCGACCGCCTCGTGCCCGGCCGCGACCAGGCGCGCGAGCACCGCCCTGGCGTGCGGCGGAAACTGATCGGTGAGCGCGGGCGGCGCCGGGCGCGTGACGAAGCGCCCGGCCTGCGCGCGCCAGCCCCGAGAGTGTTGGCTCATGCCGCGGAATGTACGCCGCGCGGCCCCGGTGCGGAAGCGCCGAGCGTCAACGTCAGCCGACGAGCAGTTCGACGGCCTCGAGCAGGTCGCGCTGCGACAGCGTCTCGGCGCGCCACAGGCGATCGAACACGAGCCGCGACCAGACCCGCGGGCGGCCCCGCCGGCCGAACGTGTGGTCGAACGCGGCCCAGCGCTGGCCCTTGGTCAGTGCTGGCTCCCCGCGGCGCGTCAGGCGGCCGTCGATCCACACGTTCCAGGCCTCGTTGAACGACGCCCAGCGCCCGCGCGGCACGTCGTTCGAGTCGATGCCGTGACGCAGCGCATCGGCGACATGCGACAGCTCGTGCAGGAACGTCGTGCGGGCCGTGCGGTCGGAGTAGCGGTGGCGCGGCGCGTCGGCGGGCGTATAGCTGCTCTTCGAAAGCGCCCGGCGCCCGCGAGCCGTGAGGAAATTCCCGAGGTCGAGATCGAGCCTGAGCGCGACGCGCCGGCCCTCGCGCCAGAGGGCCACCGCCTCGTCGGTCGCAATGGCGGGTCGTACGCGCACGATCACGCGACCGAGGCGGCGCGTGAGACCGAGGCCGCGCGCAACCTCCCGGAGGGCGCGCTCAGCCCGGACGCGATAGGCGAACTCGCCGGGCTCGAAGACGATGGTGAAGCGGCTCATGGGGTTCTCCTGGCGGGGTCTGGGTCGAAATGGGTCCGGGTTGCGTGTCCGCAAAGAGAATGGGTCCGGCGGCGCGGCCGCCATTTCAGTTGATTGGGCCCTTGCCGCCGCCGGGCTGAGCCTCGTCGGTGTTGGCGCTGCTGGTGCCGACCGCGACCACGAGCGCGGTCGCGGCGAGCGCGCCGACGCCCCACTTGGTGGTGCGGCCCCAGTCGCGCTTCTTTTCGGAAAGGCTCGTGATGTTCGCCAGTGGCAGGCGGACGAGCGTCGCCGCTTCCTCGATCTGCGACTCCCCGTCGGATCGAACGACGGTCTTCTGCTGGTAGCCGGTACCAAAGAGCGAATCGGCCGTGACGTCGACGCGATCGAACGCGTACTGTTCGCCAAGGTCGGTGCGGATGAGTACGTTCTTGCGCACAGGCTCCGCGGCGAAATCCGCCCGGGGAATCTGAACGAGGCTGGAGCAGCCGCTGGCCGTCACAAAGAAGATGACCGCCAGCAGGGACGACAGGACTTTCACGCTTCCTCCTTGGGAGACCTTGCCCGGAAGTCTAGCAGGGCCCGGGGACGGACAACAACGAACCCCGCCCCAAAACGTCAAGCACCTGCCAACTCACTGTAGATAGCCGTCGCACTAGACTGGGATCCAACGCTTTGGGAGACCCTGATGAAAGTCCGAGAAATCCTCCAGGAACTCGTCCTGACCCCCTCCTCCGAGGCCGACGACCCCCGCCCGGTGCTGGCGCTGGCCGAGCGGATCGGAACCGGCCTGGGCGCCCGGGCGACCCGGATCCCAAACCGAGGCCGCCCGGCCCTCCTGCTCGCCTGGGGTCGGCCGAGGCTCCTGTTCTCGGGGCACCTCGACACCGTGCCCGTTTCCGGAACCTGGAAGTCGACCACGGGCACGATCAAGGGCGGGCGGCTCTGGGGCCGCGGCACGACTGACATGAAGGCGGGCTGCGCCGCGATGCTCAAGGCGGCGGAGAGCCTGCGCGATCGTGGGGAGTTCGGCATCCTTTACACAACCGACGAGGAGACCACGATGGACGGCGCTCTCGCCGCGGTCGCCGGTGGTGCGCTCGCTTCGACGGAACTGGTGATCATTGGCGAGCCGACCGGCCTCAGGCCATGTCTCGGGCAGAAGGGCGTGATGCAGGTCGCGATCACGACCGACGGCGCGAGCGGCCACGCCTCGATGCCGTGGGCCGGCACGAACGCGATCGGGCGCATGGGCCGAATTCTCGCCGCACTCAAGCCGCTTGCCGGCACGACACCGCGGCAGTCGGCGATGATGACCGCGAGCCCCGACGTCATCGAGGGCGGCGTCGCGATGAACGTGATCGCCGATCATTGCCGCATGCAACTCGATGTGCGCTACTCGCCGAAGCTCACCGAGAAGCAGGCGGCTTCTCGCCTGGCTGCGGTCCTGAAGCGCGCGGGAGTTCCGTACAAGCTCGAGCCGGTGCACATGCTGCAGGCGCTTGCTTCCAAGCCGGGGCCCGCGGCGAAGCGACTCAAGCAACTCGCGAAGAAGCCGTACGGGTTCTGCGACTTCGCGACCGAGGCGGCGTGCTTCGCGCCGACCGGCGCGGCGTTCCTCGTCCTGGGCCCGGGGCGACCGCAGGATTGCCACATCACGGACGAGTCGATCGAGCTGGCGCAGGTCGACGAGGCGGTGAAGCTGTATGAGGCGGCGCTGGTGTAGCGGCTGGCCAGCCGACGTGAAACTGCCGCAAGCCATTGTGCCGCGCGGGCCGAAGTTCAATCAGCATGCCGCGCGGCATGCTGATTTGAATCCCCGCTCAAGCCTAGGGCCGGTTCGGGTCGTCGCTCACCCTCTCGCGGGACAACGCAACGATCAGCCGAGTCAGCGACTCGAGATCCCTGAGGTCCGCGACCTCGACCGCCGAGTGCGAATAGCGCAGCGGCCACGCCAGCGGCACGTTGATCGAACCCCGCTCCGCGAACGGTACGCCATCGTTGCCGCCCGAGGTCACGCCGTGCTGGAGCGGAATGTCCTGCGCGTTCGCCAGCGCAAGCGTCGCCCGGACGGCCTCGATCGGCGTCTCGTGGCTGGTGTCGACCGCGCGGATGACCGCGCCCTGGCCGAGCTTCGCGTCGCCGTAGCGCTGGTCCTCGAGCGGCGAGTCGCTCGAGACGAACGTGTCGATGGCGTGGACGCGCTTCGGCAGCATGCCGTGGTGCAGCAGGCTGTCGGCGAGCCACTCCGCGCCCTTCAAGCCGATCTCCTCTTCGACGGACCACACGAACCAGACGGTGCTCGGGAGATGCTTGCGCTCGGGCCACAGTTCCTTCGCCGCCATGACGAGCGCGGCGCAGCCGTAGCGGTCGTCGATCGCGCGGGCCGAGATGCGGTGGGCGCCGAGGCGGGCGATCTCGTGAATAACCGTGATGTCGTCTCCGACCTGAATCGGCGAAGGGCGGCTGCCGCCGTTGCCCGGATCGATCCGCACGTCGGTCACGTCGAAGCGGGACGCCAGGCCGGCGGCTGGTCGAAGCTCGTCCGCGAGCGGTCGAGCAACCGGGGGGCGCGGCCCTGAACGGTACCCGATGCGAGGGGGCACGATCGCGCCGTAGACGCCGTACGGGCCGCGGGAACCGCGCACGACCGACGCTTCGCACAACCAGTCGTAGAAGCCGCCCACACGCGACACCCGCCCCCGCCCGTCCGGGTCGACGGACGTCACCCGGTAACCGATCTCATCCAGGTGGGCGACGAATACCCTCTCCGGCCGACCGGGCCCGAGCGCGAGGATCAGGTTGCCGCGTTCGTCGAGTCGCTCGTCGGCCCAAGCGCCGTCCGGTAACTGCCGGCGGACCTGATCGGCGACGGCGCGCTCGTGCTCCGAGACGCCGTAGACATCGAGGAGCGGCCGGAGCACCGCCCACGCGGTGGCATGATGCGGCGGCTCGTCCAGGTCTCGCCGGGGTTCGGCCCCGTAACCCTCCCAGTATGACCCGGCGCTCTCCGGGTCGCCCCCGAACTCGCCACCGTCTGCACTCCCTGCGGGCTCCGGGAGTTCCACGTCCGTGCCTGCGTAGAGCGCCGGGAATCCCACGATCGTCGTTGGAATCCCCGCGGCGACCCATACGCGAGCATCCGCCGACGCGATGGCGGGCGACGCAGCAGCGCGTCCATTGCGCTGCGCCCAGGCCTCGCGGGCGGCGAGGCTCGTGTCGCCGGGAGCGAACACGGGCCCCCACGCGTCGTCGCGACTTGCGCGCAACGCGCTGTCTGCGGCCGCCGCGGGAATCGTTTCGTAGACCACGACGCTGTCCGGTCGCGGCAGCGTCGCCAGCAGCCGGCGGCTTCCCCGCCCGCCCTCGCTCCCGCCGGCGGTGAACGCAATCGTGATCGTGCCGCCCGCGGGTGCGCCCTCGAGGCGCGCGCGCACCAGGTCGCTGAGCCTCTGCGTCGCGACGAACCCGCCGGCGCGTGCGCCCGTCGCGAGCGGCGTCGATCGCTGCGCCGGCACGACCGGATCGAGCAACGCCACGCCCATCGCGGCCGCATCGCGATCCGACTCGGCGCCAATGTCGATCCACAGGTCGTCGACCGTCGCTTCCGGCACCGGGATATCGGGCCCACGCCGGAAATGCGTGCTCGGGCATGCGACGACGGCGGGCAGAATACCCCGCTCGGTGTAGACGAGCACCCGGCGTCCGACCATGAACTGATCGAACAGCGCGGTCAGGGGCGTGCCCAGGCGCTGCAGGCGAAGGAAGCCGTCGGTAGTGATTTGCGAAACGACATACCCCGGCACATCGCGATGAGTCAGGACCAGGATGTGCGGATGCCCGCTCCCCCGCGTCACCCATGCGTTGCCGAACGAGTCGACTTGGACATCCTTCGGCAGGCGCGAGAGAAGCTCCGGGCTCGGCGGGCCCGACGGGAACGTCGGCCGCCCCGGCCACACCAAGGGGTTCGCCGAGACGAACAGGGCCGAGCCCGCGACCAATGCAATCACCCCGAGGCTTTGCATCCAGCGCCGCATGCCTCTCTCCTCCCGGCCCGACTACCAGGCCGTCGTGATGTCGAGCAGGCCCTCGCCGCGGGCGCGGCGTTCGAGCCGGCTGAAGACCCACCTGCCGAACAGCAACCACACCGCGACCACGCCCACGAAGACCAGCGCGAGCTGCCCGTCGGAGAGTCGCGCCAACAGAGCAGAGAACCCGCGCACTCCAAGCGCCCGCCGCGACGCCTCCAGCCAGTACGTCATCGGCAGCGCGAGCGCGACCGGGCGCAGCATCGCCGGCAACAGGTCGGGCGGAAAGACGACCCCGCAGAACAGGTAAAGCACCGCCGAGACGCCCTCGTTCATCATCATGCTCTGCCGCGCGAACACGAGCGACAGCCCTGCGAGCACGAGCCCGACCGCAATGATGCCCACCGCCCCCACCGCAAGCGCCGCGACGAGCATGCCCAAGGAAAGCCCGGTCACCGCGTAGCGCAGCTTGAGCACGAGCAGCCCGAACCCGATCACCAGCACCGCCGACAGCGTCGCGAGCATGAACTTGGTCAGCGATCGCCCGAGAAGATACGCCACCAGGCCGACTGGCGTCGCCGCCACGTACTTGAGCATCTTGTACTGCTCGCGGTCCTCGAACACGGCCCAGGACAGCCCGACCAGCAGCAGGACCACGAACGCGTAGAGCGCGTTCCCGAGGTAGATCGAGCTGAACCGGGGGTCCGACACCGAACCCCCGATCACGACCTTGTACATCGCCAGCAGGATCAAGGACGTCGCGAGCGGCCGCGCCAGCACGTAGACGGCGAAGACCATCGGATCCGACCAGTTCGATTCGATCTGGAAGCCGAGCCAGGCCGACGCCCTGAGCGGCCGCAAGCGTTCGCGCAACGAAGACGAAACAGCCATGCGCGCCCCCTACTGGTGCCGAAGGATGAGCGTGCCGAGCCGCTTGCCGCGCGCCTCGGTCCAGCGCAGCATGACGACCGCGAGCGCCAGGTAGAAGAACAGCGAGCCGACGAGGATCCAGAGTTCCGTCGCGACCGGCAAGATCGGCTTCGACAGCGCGCCGCCGAGCAGGAGCTGCCGCATCGCATCGAGCCCGACCGCGAGCGGCACGGTCGCGATCGCGGCCGCCATCCACGGCCCGAGCGCGCGAATCGGGAAGTAGAGCCCGTTCGCGAGGTAGACCGGCTCCTCGAGCGCGTGCGCCAGGTGCCACACCTCGCGGCCGTACATCAGGAACAAGGACGCGAGGCACATGCCGAGCGCGTACAGCGACCCGAGCGTGAGCACGAAGACGAGCAGCGCGGTCCAGCCATGCGTCAGGTCGAACGGCACCCGGAACACGAACAGGCCCAGCGCGAGCGCCGACAGCGCGCGCAGCGACGTCATGACGACGCCTCCGATCGCCATGCCCGAGAGGATCGCCATGCGGGAACACGGCGCCATCAGGTAGAACTCGAGGTTGCCGTCCTGCTTTTCCCAGTAGAACTGGGTGCCCATGGACCACAGGACCCCGAGCCAGTACGCCATCATCACGCCCCCGAGCACGACGAACGCCTCGTAGGCACGCGGCGCGCCGAGGGCGCGATAGACGAACACGTAGGCGCACATGCCGATCACGGGCAGCAGCGTCTCGGAGAGGATCCACGACGGCTCGCGGGACGCCGCGAAGATCCGCACGTACGCCCGCGCCCAGGCCGCCCGGAGGTTCGTGACCACGGGTTCGAATCTCGAAGAGGTCATGCGGCGCCCCCTTCGGTCGCGGCGGCGTCCGCCTCCTCGATCCCGCGCCCGACGATCGCCACGAACACATCCTCGAGCGACGGATCGTGGGTCGACAGGTTGTGCACGACGCTCCCCTCGACCATGAGCGAATCCAGCACCGCGCGCATCGCCTTGCCCTCGCTCACGCCGAGGTGAATCGAGAACGTGCCCTTCTCCGACGGCGGCGTGACGCGAATCACTCGCACGCCCGCGATCGCCGACAGCGCGTCGATCGGCGTTCCGGCGTCGAGTTCAACCACGACGCGGCGGTCCGCCGACACGATCGTGCGCAATCCCTGGGGAGTGTCGGTCGCGAGGATCTTCCCGCGGTCGATGATCGCAATCCGATCACACAGCTCGTCGGCCTCGGCCATGTAGTGGGTGGTCAGGACGACAGTGCGCTGCCCGGCCTTTTCGGCCATCCACTCGCGCAGGAACGCACGGATCTGGCGTGCCGATTCCACGTCGAGCCCGAGCGTCGGCTCGTCGAGGAAGACGATCTCCGGGTCCGACATGAACCCGCGCGCGAAGTTCAGTCGCTGCTTGAAGCCGGTCGACAGGCGATTGACGCGCTCGTCGGCCTTCTCCCTGAGTGCGAGGCGGTCGAGCAGCATCTCGCTGCGCTCGCGCGAGGCCTTGTTCGGCACGCCGTAGAACTGCGAGAACATCCACAGCGACTCGCGCACCGTCAGGATCCCGTAGCCGGCGTTATCGCCGCCCGAGACCAACCCGATCCGCCGGCGCACGTCGCGCGGCTTGGTGACCGCATCGAAACCGGCCACGCGCACCTCGCCCGTGGTCGGGTAGAGCAGCGTGGTCAGGATCTTCATCGTGGTGGTCTTGCCGGCGCCGTTCGGGCCCAGGATGCCGAACAGCTCGCCGCGGCCGATCGCCACGTCGATACCGGCGATCGCGGTCACGATGCGCTTGACGCCCTTCTTCTTGCCCGCCTCGAACGTGCGCGTGAGCCCCTCGACCCACACCGCCGCGCCCTCGCGCGAAAGGTCGGGCGCGGGCCGCGGTGGGGCGTTGGGCACGTCGGCGCGCAGGTCCTGTAAAGTCTCGAATTCCGTGTTCACCATGACCTCCAACCGACCCTCGTGGTCGGCGTCTGCGTCGTTTCGGATGGGGACCGAGCCCTTGGACGCCCCGAAAACGAGACGTGCCACGGGGCTCGAACCCCGTGGCACGTGTCGTCATTGCCGTGCTGGAGAGAGAAGCCCGATCAGTCGACCCGGATGGACTGAACCCCCGGGGCCGTGTGAGTGACAATGATCGAGATCATCGGGCTTCCCTCCTGCAGGTGGTTTGTAACAGCGGCGTGGGACGGATCCTAGGCGGGCGCGCGCGGGGCTGTCAAACGAAAATCCTCGTTCAGATCGCCCGCACCCGCGCGGCCGGCACAAACCCGCTCACCTGCGATCCCGCGCGCACGCGCATCCAGCCGCCCGAGGCGCCCTCGAGCCAGAGCGCCCGCCCGGCCTCGAGGTTGACGGTCGTCGGTCCGCCCGGCGTGTCGGCCAGCGGCGTGTCGACCAGCACGATCCCGCGGCCCGGAGCCTCGCCCCCGGCCCCGCTCTGGGCGGCCAGCCCGCCGAGCGCGAGCGCGAGAACGAGCAGCGTCCCGCCCACGATCCGCACCACACGTTGCCGGATGCCGAGCGCGAGCAGCCCGAGGAACGCGAACACGCAGGCCAGGAACGCCAGCTCGCCGCCGGTCGTGCGCGCCCTCAGGCCGAGCGGCAGGCTCTCCCACGCGCCCTCCTGCGCGAGCGCGCGCGCGAGGTCGATCACGACCGGGTGCCGCGGATCGAGCCGCCGCGCGCGCTCGGTCCACAGCCCGGCCTCCCCGAGGCGACGGTCGTAGTACGCAACGATCGCGAGGTCGATCGCCACGCCCGGGCGGCGTGCCCCGGCGTTCCACAGATCGATCAGGGCCTTGCCGGCGAGTGCCTTCTCGTTGCCCGCGAGCGCGCCTGCCGCTTTCGACAGCCGGGCAGACAACTCATGGTCCCGCGGCGCACCCAGCGCCTGCGCGGCGCCGAAACCGGCAAGCCCGAGCGCCGCGATCACCAGCCCCCACGTCAGTGCGCGCATCACCGGCGACGTGCGTGGGCGTGCGGCCTGCCTGGCTTCGCCGCGCGCGGCGAGAAGCAGCGCCTCGATACGCGCCGCGAGCGCGTCCATCTCGGCGGGGCCGCCGCCACCGGGCGCGTAGCGCGCCTGCGCGATGCGTTGCCGCAGGGCGTCCGCCTCGCCCGGGGGCACGCCCTCGAGCGCCTCCTCGGCGCTGCGCCAGAACTCGCGCACGTCGCCGCGGCCGCGCGCCTCGCTCATGCGGGCCCTGAGCTGTTCCAGCCGCGCGCCGCGGGCGGCCTCTGCCGCGGCCTCGGCGGCGCCGGTCGGCCGTCGAAGCCGCGGCAACGCGAACGCGAGGCCGAGCAGCACCAGCGCCGCGCCCGCGTAAGGCCGCGCGGGCGTCCACGGCGCGCCGCCGGGCTGCGACGTCGGCACGAGCGAGAACCGCGTTGGCGCCTGCCCCGTGCCACCGCGCGCGAGACCCGGCGCGACGTCGATGCGCGCGCCCGGCCAGTCGAGCACGCGGTAGCCCTGCCCCGGCACGTACACGACGTAGCGCACCGGCGGGATCGCGAGTGGACCCGGGCGCCTCGGCAGCAGCGTGTAGCGCACGACCTTGGTGCCCGACGGGCGGCCGTCCTCGACCGCGAGCGAGTCGTCGATCTTGCGGTCGAAGATCTCGAAGTCCGCAAGTTCGTCAAGCG
>Ga0315278_10006708_pt1 | contig 10488 bp, 6 predicted proteins | sample YL17G06_0_MG_FD_203880 | JGI IMG/M metagenome (GOLD analysis project Ga0315278, IMG submission 203880) | Sediment microbial communities from Yellowstone Lake, YNP, Wyoming, USA - YL17G06_0 | ecosystem: Environmental > Aquatic > Freshwater > Lake > Sediment | place: USA: Wyoming | collected... | reverse complement strand
GGTGGTCGTCCCGATGCAGCGCAGCTTGCCGCGCGAGAGGGCGGGCTTGAGGATGTTGGCCGCGTCGAGGGTGTCGCCGGCGCCGGACGCGCCGGTGCCGATGAGCGTGTGGATCTCGTCGATGAAGAGGATAGTCGTCTCGTCGGCGGCGGCCTGCTCGATGAGCTTGGTCAGGCGCTCCTCGAACTGGCCGCGGTACATCGTCCCGGCGAGCAGCATCCCCAACTCGATGGAGCGGATGTGCCGCTCGGCGATGACCGGAGGGACGTTGCCCCGCGCGATGAGCTGCGCCAGGCCCTCGACGATCGCTGTCTTGCCGACGCCGGCGTCGCCGACGAGGATCGGGTTGGCTTTGTGCTCGGCCATGAGGATCTGGATGACCTGGAGGATCTCGGACTCGCGTCCGATGATCGGCTGCAGCTCGCCCCGCCGCGCGAGCTCCGTGAGGTCGCGCCCGAACTGCTCCAGCACGCCGGTCGAGACCTCGGTCCCTGGCTGTTCCACAGCGCGGCGCTCGCTGTAGGCGTCCGGCGACCAGTCCCCTTGGGAGAGGGTGGCGCGCAGCACCGCAATGACGGCGGCCACGTCGACCTCCATGTCGACCAGCGTGCGAGCGGCGACTCCGTTGCCCTCCTGCAGCAGGGCGACCAGGATGTGGGGCGCCTCGACGGTGCTGCTGTGGAGCTCGGCAGCGAGGCCGACGGCCGACTCGAGGACCAGGGCGCCGCGCGGCGTCAGGATCATCTGGCCGCCCTCCTGCTCCGGTCCGGTGCCGATGCGCCGGCGCACGGCCTCGGCGGCCTCGTCGATATCGACCGACTGAGCGGCGAACGCGCGCCGCACCTCGGGGTCGCCCAGAGCGACGATGCCGAGAAAGAGGTGCTCGGTGCCGATGTAGTAGTGCCGCAGCTCGGTGGAGATGCGCGCCGCGCGCGCCAGCAGCAGCTTTCCCGATTCACCCAGATTGTCGATCATCGAGTCTCGATCCTCCGTCGTTGGATCGACTAGCGGCTGCCGCCGAAGCGCGCCGCGATCAGCTCGCCGTAGTGTTCGGCCTCCTTGGCCACGCAGGCGACGGCGACAGCCAGCTCCTCGAAGTTGAGGTAGTCGCCCAGCAAGTTGTTGTCGAGGCGCACCGTTCGCCGCTCGGGATCGAGGCTGAGACGGCCGAAGAGCAGGTTGCAGTTCTCGGTAGCGATGAACTCCGCGAGCTCGGCGTCGACGCGCATACCGCGGTTGATCCAGGCGCACACCAGCACGACGGTGTAGGTGCGTGGCTCGCCGCTGCGCAGGTCGGGCACCTCGGTCCAGGCGCGCGGGATCACGTGCACGCGCACGTCCGCGTACGGGATGACGTAGTCGCCGTCCTCGTCGGTGTAGTAGGAGCCGAACGCCTCCTTCAGGTAGCGCTGCACGAGCGGGCGCAGCGCCGCCACTCGGGCGGAGTCATCCACCATCAGCCTCCCTCGGTCGGGGGTGGCGAGGCGGGGGCGCCGCCGGCGCCGCCGCCGCCGCCTCGCCACCTCACCTGCAAGCCTACCCCGCCGAGCAGCCCCGGCAGACTACGCGTCGTCGTTCGGGCCGTCTCGCGATCGTTCTCGGCAAGCTTCTCCCACTCGACCAGCCGCGGGTTGGTCTTGTGCGTGCGGTCGGTGGGGCCCGAACCGTAGATCCAGCCGGCGGCGCGGCGCTCGGCCAGCCAGCGCTCGTGCTCCAGGCGCGCCATGGTCTCAGCCTCGTCCTCGGTGAACTCCATGGGAGCCGCCGCCCAGTCCTCCAGAGGGCCGACCTCGTAGCCGGCGGCGGCCAGCCCGATGCGCACATGGTCCGCCTCGGCGCGGTTCGACTCGCGGATCTCGTGCGGCAGTCTGGTCCAGGGCAGCGCCCAAGGCGCGTCCTCCGCGGGTCGGCCAACGACCGTGTGGTCGCGGAGGTACGCATCGTGCAGAGCGCGGGCCAGGCGCTCACGCGTGCCGCGCAGGACCAGATCGGGCGTGCAGGTCTCCTCCAGGAGGCTGAACGCGTGCACGTCGGCGAACTCGCCGGCAGCGGCCGCCGGGGTGACGGCGTCGCCGGTGACTAGCGTCGCCAACCCGAGCTCTCGGGTCATGCGCACCACGAGCGGGATGCCGCGGTCACGGAGGTGGCGGTGCAGGACAAGGGCCGCGGAGAGCCCGCGCGCGTCGTCGTCGAGGCAGACGCAGGCCAGCGCTAGCGGTCCGCGGCCGTCTTCGAGGGGCAGGTCGCCGTGCTCAAAGGCCGGCGAAGTGACGTCGATCTCCACGGGGACGAGGTCGCAGACCTGGCCCAGATGCGGTTGACGAGCCAGCAGGCCCTCGCAGCGCTGCTGCGCCGCGCGGTCCACGACCATGATCTCGGGGCGCCCGCCGGACGGGTCGCCCTCGGTGCGCCAGAGGTAGGCGGCGCGCAGTGCGATGCTCTCCCCCAGGCGGCCGAGCCCTACGATGAGCACGCGCGAACGGGGGGCGGACGGCGGCGCCATCGGCGGGTACTCGTGCAGCAGCGCGCGGGCGCCGCCCTCGAAGACGTTGAAGAACTCCAGCCGCAACGGGTCGTTGGGGCCGGCGCCAAGCTCGAGGTCGCGCAGCAGGCGCCAGAGCTGCACGTCGACGATGTGGACCGTGCAGGTGAGGGGCCGCCCGCGCCGCCCGCCGCGGCGTGCGGCAGCGGCGGCCGACACGGCGATCTGCGCGTTCATCCCATCCTCGCCGCAGACGGCGATCACCGCGCGCGCCGCGCCGATGCGGGCGCGGCGCAACGTCTGGACCTCGGCCGCGTCGCCGAGCACCACCGGGATGGCGAGGTCGCGGCAGCTCTCGATGTGGGAGCCCTCGTCGCTGCGCTCGACGACGACCACGTCGCGTCCCTCGGCGTGGAGCTGGGCGGCGAGCAGCATGCCTGAGCGGCCCAGGCCGCAGACGACGACGTGGTCGCGGAGCAGGCGCAGACGCAGACGTACGAGCTGGTCGCGTAGCAGAACGGCCAGCGCCTCGACGGCGGTCAAAGCGGCGACCAGCGGAGCGAGGAAGCGCGCCACCTCGAGCTGCCAGGGGATGGGGTCGAGGAAGTAACCGGACTGCAGGACGAAGAGCTGCCAGGCCGCGTACAGCGTGCCGCTGACGGTGTGGGCCGCGCCGACGGAGATGTAGTAGCGGGCGAATCCCCAGTAGCCGAGGGCCAGCAGCACGACCCACAGCAGAGCGGTCAGGAACCACCTCATGGCGACCAGCCGGCGCCAGAAGCGGCGGCGCGCCGACGGCCGCCAGGTGTCCGTGGCGCCGACCAGCTGCGGGGACACCTGTCTCAGAGCTCCTCGACGACGGGGGCGCCGCGGTTCGTGCGGATCCAGTACACCGGCAGGCGGCGCTCACGGGCGTAGGCGACGATCTCGGCGGTGCCGCCGCCGCCTTGCGACGGGGCGCCGTCCCACAGCGCCAGCAGCACGTCGCTGTGCTCGACGACCCAGCGGCCGGCACGCTCGTAGCCGGCGTCGCGGGTCGTGGACGGCGGCATGACCTCGACGCGCGTGGCCCGCTCGAGCAGCTCCCCGAACTCGGCCTTCGAGGCGGGCGCCGCGAAGTCGGCCGCGTAGTCGTCGGCAGGGAAGGGCAGCGGCACGGTCAGCGCGGCGCCCGCCTGAGCCAGCACCGCGCGCGTCACGATGCGGTCGGCGCCCTCGGCGAGCGGCGACACGGCCTCCAGCCGTGTCGCCTCCGTGCCGCCCGCTCCCGCGAACCGCTCGCGCACGCGTCCCAGTGCGTCGCGCACCGCCGCAGCAATCCCCTCGGGGTCGTCGATGATGCGGTGGCCGGTGACGCCGACGCGAAGAGTCCTCACCGGCTACTCCACCGGGAAGACGTCCAGCGCCAGACGGTAGTCGTCCTGCAGCTGGTACGGGCCGTTGTAGACGGTCTTGGCGGCGCCATCCTTCTCCTCGTGCTCGTCGACGGCGACCTTCGCCGACTTCTTCTCGAGGAACGTGAAATCGGTGAGGGCCGCATAGACGTCGTCCCACTGCTGCGCCATCGTCAGGTGGTAGGGCAACTCGGCGAAGGCGCGCCGATACTCGCCGTCCCAGGAGTGGAAACCCTCGTCGTCGGGCGGCTCGGGATCGGCGCGTCGCCCCAAGTACGCGGCCAGCGTCTGATGGCGCGTCATCCCCACGGCGGTGAGCGGCGTCTCCTCGTCGATCTTCCAGTCGCCGTCGGCGAGGTACAGCGACGCGGCGACCTCGCGCAGCTGGCGGTGGTAGAAGGTCAGCACGTGGGCGTCTTCCTCGTCGCGTTCGCTGAGGTACGGCTCGAGGTCGTAGTAGAGGCGCGACCAGACGGCGATCGGCAGGTCGCGCGTCTCAGGGGTCGGCAGGTCCTCGAACGCGAGGGTGACGCCCGCCTCGATCCCGGGCAGGTCGTGATGTGCCTGCGTCGCGAACCCGGCGAAGAACTCGTCGTCCTGGCAGAGCGCGCCCAGCAGCTCCTCTTCGGAGAGCCCGTAGCGGGCCGCGGCCAGGTAGCCCAACGAGCGCTCAACGAGCAACTCGCCGTGGTTCTGCGGCAGCCCCAGACGCTCGTAGAGGTCGGTGATCAGGCCGGTCACGTCGGGCGCCAGGTCGCCGGCGGGGTCGTAGGAGTGCCAGCGGCGCGCCTCCTCGAAGGCCAGCTTGAGGTACAGCGGGATGGCGCAGCCCAGGAAGCGGTCGATCACGGCGCGGTGCTGGGCGGGCTGCAGCGTGCGCTCGGCGTCCTGCAGCCAGAGGCCGAGGAGCTCCTCGCCCTCCTCCTCGGTCATCTCCTTGAGCTGGATCAGCCGCTCTTCGGCGAGCTTGCGCTCGAGGGCCGTCTTGCACTCGCCGGGCGTGGTCGAGACAAGCACGCGGCAGTTCTCGGGCACCGTGGCGGGCAGCCAGGCGAGGGAGCGGGCGTTGTTGGCGTCGCTGAGCTGGTCGAGGGCGTCGAGCATGACGACCAGCGGCTTGTCGGAGGTGGCGGCGGCGAGCCGCGTGGGGAAGTCCTTGATGAGGTCCTCGTAGGAGGTGCCCGGCTCCGCGATCTGCACGTCGTAGGTACGGTCGATCTTGCGGGACACGTTGTCCAGCAGCGCGCGGACGTCGGCCGAGCCCGAGGTGGCGCCGATGAAGCGGCAGACGACCTCGGCCGAGGGCTGCACTTCGTCGAGGGTCAGCATGACGCGGGCCATGACGGCCGACTTGCCGGTGCCCGACTCGCCCCAGAGCACGAGCGGCTGGTCGGCGCCGGCGCGCAGGTAGGACTCGATCTCGGCCAGCGTGTCGGCGCGGCCGACGAAGTGGCGCGAGCGGTCCTCGGCGAAGTCGCGGATCGCCTTCTCCTCATCGAGAGACTCGAGCCGCGCGCACTCCTCCAGGATGATCGCCGCCAGTGACTCGTAGACGTCGTCGCAGAGCTGCGCGATGTGATCGGTCGTGATGGGCGGCTTCCTCCTGTCGTCCTCGTCGAAGCCGACCCACGCGGCGTGGTACGTCTTGAAGTGGTCGCCGAGCTCGGCCCGGAGGGTAGCCTTGAGCTCGCCGAGCAGCCTGGCCGCGTCTTCGTCACGACCGGTCAAGGCGCGTTCGTCGACCCCCCCGGGACCGTACACGGGGTCGATGTAGCCTTTGTGCGAGCCCCTCTCGGGCAACGGGAAGCCGGGGAATCCTGCGCCGATCGTGCGCGAGAAGGCGAAAACATGGTCCTTGGCGTCGGGCACGCTCAGCAGGCCGGCGGCGATCTCCTGGTGGGTGGCCGAAGCGGTGTAGCGCGGGAGCCGGTCGGCGGGAAGACCGAGCGCCCGCGCCCCGGCCGCCAGCGCCTGCTGCAGGGTCTGCTCGACTCGACCCCAAGCTGCGCTCCTGGCCACCCTCTCGGCCTCGTCGTCGCTGCTGCCGCAGGGCCCGGCGGGGTCGCGCGGCTGCAGCAGGTAGAGAGGCGGCGCGGCGTTGTCGTCGCGCTTGTACCACTCGTCGAGCGCGGCCGCCGCCTCGACGTCGGTGACGCCGGCGCGGATCGCCTCGAACTCGTCGGCCGGCACCTCGGCCGGCGGCGGCCGCCACCCGTAGCGGTCGCCGAGCAGCACGATGAAGTTGGGTTTCGGCGTGGTGGCCTGACAGCGCGCCAGCTCCGCGAGGCAGACCCCCATCGTCTGCTGGTCGAGGGTGGCCTCGTCGCGAACCCCCCAGCGCAGGTCGATGGCCTGGAAGCGTGCGTCGTGCTCGGCGCAGAGATCGCGCAGGCGTGGGAAGACGTCGGCCTGCAGTGCGTCGCGCTCGGCCTTCATGTCCTCAAAGGTCGAGCTGACGAAGATGCGGAACGTGCGCGTCGCGCGTGGCATGTGCTAGCCCCCTTGTCGGTCAGTCGTCGCCGTGGAAGAGTCTGCCGAGGAGGCCGCGCTTAGGACGGTCCTCGGATGCAATCGGCTCACCGGGCGTCTGAGATGCATCGACCCTTGCTCGGCCGGGCTCACCCAGCCCCGTGCGTGCTCCTGCCCGCTTACCATCTGAGGCGGTCTTCCTCTGAGGGGTGGAGGGGACTCCGACTGTGCGGAACCCGGCGCCTTGGGCGCCGCCCTCATCCATACCGTGCACGTCGACCACCGAGACGATCCCGTCGCTGTCGCCAAAAGCCAGTCGGGGGCCAGTGGGATCAACGGTGACGCAGCCAAGGTAGTACAGCGCCGGAATGCCGGCGATCTCATGTGCCGTTCCTGCGTCCCAGAGCCTGAGGGTCTTGTCGTCACTCGCCGAGACGATCGTCTTACCATCGGGAGAGAAGGCACAGGCCCTGACCGAACTGCCGTGCCCTTCGAGGGTCGCCACGCATCGGCCCGTCGCAGAGTCCCAGACTCTCAGGGTCTTGTCCCAACTGCCCGAGACGATCGTCTGCCCATCCGGTGAGAAGGCGCAGGCGACGACCGGCTCGGTGTGGCCCTCAAGGGTCGTACGGGCTTGGCGCTTCCTCGAGCTGCCTCTCCTCGGCACGTCCCAGAGCTTGAGGGTCTTGTCCCCGCCTGCCGAGACAATGCGCCGCCCGTCGGGGGAGAACGCGCAAGCCTGGACTCCGTCGTCGTGCCCCTCGAAGGTCGCCTCGCACTCCCCCGTGTCTGCATCCCAGAGCTTGAGGGTCTTGTCGATGCTGCCCGAGACGATGCGCCGCCCGTCTGGCGAGAAGGCACAGGCCACGACCGAGTTGCCGTGCCCCTCAAAGGTCGCCCGGCAAGCCCCAGTCTCCGCGTCCCAGAGTTTGAGGGTCTTCTCGGGGTAATCCTCCCCCGAGACGATGCGTCCCCCATCGGGCGAGAAGGCGCAGGCGCTGACCTGGCCGCCGTGCCCCCCAACGGTCGCCTCGCAAGCGCCGGTCTCCGCGTCCCAGAGCTTGAGGGTGTTGTCGCCGCTGGCCGAGACGATGCGCCGCCCGTCGGGAGAGAAGGCGCAGGCCTTGACCCACGTGGAGTGCCCCTCGAGGGTGGCCTCGCAGGTGCCCGTTTCGGCGTTCCAGAGCCTGAGCGTGCCGTCGTCGCTCGCCGAGACGAGGCACCCCCCGTCGGGGGAAAAGGCGAAGCCGGCGACACCGTATCGGTGGCCCTCAAGGGTCGCCTCACAAACTCCCGTCCTTGCGTCCCAGAGCTTGAGGGTCCGGTCGTGGCTTGCCGAGACGATCGCCCGCCCGTCGGGCGAGAAGGCGCAGGCGTTGGCGAATCCCCTGTGCCCCTCCAGGGTGTTCGTGCACGTGCCCGTCTCGGCGTCCCAGAGCTTGAGAGTCCTGTCCGTGCTCGCCGAGACGATGCGCCGTCCGTCAGGTGCAAGAGCGCAGTCGTTGACGACGTCCGTATGGCCCTTCAGAGTGGCTCGGCAGGCTCCGGTCTCGGCGTCCCAGAGTCTGAGGGTATGGTCGTCGCTTGCCGAGACGATGCGTCGCCCGTCGGGGGAGAACGCGCAGGCCCAGACCGAGCCGCCGTGCCCTGCGAAGGTCGTCTGGCAAGCGCCCGTCTCCGCGTCCCAGAGCTTGAGGGTGTGGTCGCGGCTGCCCGAGAGGATGCGCCGCCCGTCGGGGGAGAAGGCGCAGGCGGTGACTCCCTCGCTGTGTCCATCGAAGGTCGCCTCACAGGCCCCCGTCTCTGCGTTCCAGACCTTGAGGGTGTGGTCGTCGCTTGCCGAGACGATGCGTCGCCCGTCGGGCCAGAAGGCACACGCGGAGACCGGCCCGCTGTGTCCAGCGAATGTGCGGATGAGCGCTTCGGACTCCTTCTGCCGCGTGCGCAGGTGCAGCCAGGGAGGGCGGCCAGGCGCGCAGCGCCGGGCCACCTCGCTCGTGATCCGCTCGGCGGCCTCGCCCTCGGCGACGCGCCACTGCAGCCGGTTGTAGAGCTGCTGGAAGACGAAGGCCGGAAAGCGTCCGAGGTCGGCCGCCAGGAGGTTGTGCAGCTCGCGCGCGTAATCGCGAGAGAAGGCCTCGAGTACCTGGCGCTGATCGGTTCTGGTCATGACCCCCGCCGCAGGTCGACTCTGTGCGGCTCCGATGCTACACCGGTCGTCGGCCCGGCGACTACAGCGGATGTCGCCTCAGTACCAGGTGCGTTCGGTCTTGAGCGTGCGCGTCACGGCCTCGTCGCTGGGGCCGCCGCCGCGCACGGTCTCGCGTAGCGTGCCGTCGGGCAGGATCTCGATGTCGCGGTAGCCGCCCTCGAAGAGCCGCTCGACCTCCTGAGGGGTCAGCCTCCCATCGCTGTCGTGTGCGTTTGCCTGGGTTCCGTCATCGCTCATCTCACACCTCCGTTCTCGACCTGAACACGAGCGACCGGCTAGGACATCAAAGACGTCGGGAGACAGGCGGGAATCAGCGACGCCGGAACGGGAGCACGCGACGCCAGCCGCGGGTCTCGTCTTGAGCTCCGCCGTCGGTCGGGTCCGGCGGGAGCGCCGCTGTCGCGGGTCCTGGGGCGGCGCCTTCGCCGCCGCCCACTTCCGTGCCGTGAACGTCCACGACCGAGACGATCCCCGCGCTGTCGCCGAAGGCCAGACGAGGGCGAGCGGGGTCGACTGCGACGCAATGCAGAGCGTAGGGCAGCGGAATGTGGGCGATCTCGCGGCCCGTCTCTGCGCTCCACAGCTTCAGGCTCCTGTCGCGACTCGCCGAGACGATGTGTCGCCCGTCGGCGGAGAAGGCGCAGCCGTCGATCAAGTCGTGGTGCCCCTCGAGGGTCGCCTCGCAGCGCCCCGTCGTGGCGTCCCAGAGCTTGAGAGGGTGGTCGTGTGTGTAGTAGTCGCCGGCTGCCGAGACGATCCGGCGCCCGTCGGGTGAGAAGGCGCAGGCGTTGACCCGGTCGCTTTGCCTCTCGAGGGTCGCCTTGCAGCGGCCCGTCACGGCATCCCAGAGCTTGAGTGTCATGTCGGGGTAGCCGCTCGCCGAGACGATCCGGCGCCCGTCGGGTGAGAAGGCGCAGGCGTAGACTTGGGCGCTGTGCCCCTCGAGGGTCGCTTGGCAGCGGCCCGTCTCGGCGTCCCAGAGCTTGAGGGTCTTGTCGTCGCTGCCCGAGACGATCGTGCGCCCGTCGGGAGAGAAGGCGCAGGCCTCGACCGGATTGTCGTGCCCCTCCAGGGTCGCTTCGCAGCGCCCCGTCCCGGCATCCCAGAGCTTGAGAGCCGTGTCCGGGTAGCCGCCGGCCGAGACGATTCGGCGCCCGTCGGGCGAGAAGGCGCAGGCGTAGATCTCGCTGCCGTGCCCCTCGATGGTCGCCTCGCAGCGCCCCGTCTCTGCCTCCAGGATCCTGAGGGTCTTGTCCTCGCTGCCCGAGACGATCCTGCGCCCGTCGGGGGAGAACGCGCAGGCGTTGACCTTGGCGCCGTGCCCCTCGACGGGCGCCTCGCGGCGGCCCGTCTCGGTGTCCCAGAGCTTGAGGGTGTTGTCCAGGCTGCCGGAGACGATCCGCCGGCCGTCGGGTGAGAAGTCGCAGCCGAAGACCTTGTCACCGTGCCCTTCGAGGGTCGCCGCGCAGGCCCCGGTCTCCGCGTCCCAGATCTTGAGGGTGTTGTCGTCACCGCCTGAGACGAGCCTGCGCCCGTCGGGGGAGAAGGCGCACGTCCTGACCGCGGTGCCGTGCCCCTCGAGGGTCGCCTCGCAGCGCCCCGTCGTGGCGTCCCAGAGCTTGAGGGTCTTGTCGTCGCTCGCCGAGATCATGCGGCGTCCGTCAGGGGAGAAAGCGCACGCCCTGACTGAGCTGCCGTGCCCCTCGAAAGTCACCTCGCAGCGCCCCGTCGTGGCATCCCAGAGCTTGAGGTTCTTGTCGAGGCCACCGGAGACGATCCACCGGCCGTCGGGCGAGAAGGCGCAGGCCAGGACCGAACTGCCGTGCCCCTCGAGAGTCGCCTCGCAGCGCCCCGCCCCGGCGTCCCAGAGCCTGAGGGTGTCGTCCCAGCTGCCCGAGACGATCCGCCGGCCGTCGGGCGAGAAGGCGCAG
>Ga0315278_10006705_pt1 | contig 10489 bp, 6 predicted proteins | sample YL17G06_0_MG_FD_203880 | JGI IMG/M metagenome (GOLD analysis project Ga0315278, IMG submission 203880) | Sediment microbial communities from Yellowstone Lake, YNP, Wyoming, USA - YL17G06_0 | ecosystem: Environmental > Aquatic > Freshwater > Lake > Sediment | place: USA: Wyoming | collected... | reverse complement strand
ACCAGCAGGGTTATTTTTCTGGCCTTATTGATTGTCCAGCCCTTTTTTATTAAAACACCCGATGCATATCCGCCAAGGAGGCTTCCAACATCCGCCATGATAAAAATTATCAGGAAAGGAAGGCCTATATTTTTGATGTCCACCCCAAACTGCTCACCCAGAAATTTGGCCCCCCAAAAAAGATAAAACCACCAGACACCATCTGTAATGGTGGTTAATGAAAACGCCCAGGTTTCCCGTCTTGGCAAAAGTTTTAACCAGGGAATTTTCTGAGGTGTTTCTTCATCAGAATCGCTGTTGATATAAGCCAGTTCTTCCTTTGACAGTTTTGGATGTACCTCCGGTTTTCTATAGGTTCTTATCCATAAAAACACCCACAGTGAACTGAGAACACCTGTAAACAGGAAGGGCATTTGCCAGTTATCTCCCTCAATGGAAACAACAGCGCCGACGACGAAGGGGGCTAAAATGGCGCCTACGCTCGTTGATGCATCGAAAATGCCTGTCGCAAACGCCCGGTCTTTTTTCGGGAACCACTCAGCCACTGTTTTAATGGCCGCCGGAAAATTTCCAGATTCACCAATACCCAGTCCGAAACGCGCCAAAACAAATCCGGCCAGGCTAAAAGCCGGCCTGATAGCAGCATGCAACATACCGAATATACTCCAGGTCACTATTGAAATTGTATATCCCACTTTAGTGCCAAGCTTGTCAATAATCCCCCCCATGAATAGCAATCCCATTCCATAGGCTATTTTGAAGGAAACCATGATGGCTGCATAATCCTTGTTTGACCAGTCAAATAGCTTTTGCAGTGTGGGTGCCATTACACCCACAATACTGCGGTCGAAATAGTTGATGGTGGTGGCCATAAACACCAGGGCAAGGATCCGGTAGCGGTAATTTCCGATTTTGTGGGAGGTGATTGTCATATTGGTGAGTGGTGATTGGTGACTGGCGATACAATGTCTGTTTGCTAATTCGGCTTCGACTCCGCTCAGCCTGACAAGCATGTCACACTGAGCGAAGTCGAAGTGTATTTATAATTCAATAAGTTTAAACCCATATTGGTTATTCATTTTTTGAAAACACAGCTTTGCCTGCTACAATTGTTTGCTGGATTATGATCTTGTCGTCTTCAATGGTAAACAAAATCAGGTCAGCCCGTTTCCCCTGCCTTATTTCGCCCCGGTCATTCAATCCAAGTGATCTGGCGGGATTGGTGCTGGCCATTCGGATAGCCTCTCCCAGGCTGCAGTGTGTGAATCTCATCATATTCGACACACCGGTGGTTACCGGGCTTGCTGCGCCCGCCAGCACATTTTCAGCCGGATACATTACAACATCAGGCGTCAATACAACCAACTTTTCACCACGGGTATACGCTCCGGGGGGAAGTCCGGCCAGATCCAATGCATCCGATACAAGCACGGTACGTTCAACCCCCTTCATTCTATAGAAACATTGTACTTCTTCCTGATTGAGATGAAATCCATCAGCAATAAGGGTCGCCGTGATCCGGTCTTCTGCCAGCTGCGGCCACAGTGGATTGTTGTGGCGATTGATTGTGTTGGCACAACCGTTCCCCAGGTGGGTTGACATGGAAGCTCCGGCATCGGCAGCCTGTTTAATGATTTCAGCAGCGCCATTATGATGTCCCAGGGAAACTACCACCCCTGATTCTGTGCACTTTCTGATAAAAGAAATGGCACCGTTCACCTCCGGCGCAACGGTGATCAGTCTGATGCCATTGTGAGCGGCTTTTTGAAGAACTGTAAATTCATCCCAATCGGGTGGCCGGATGTATTTTTCCAGGTGTGCACCCCGGTAACCCTGCACGGGAGAAATATAAGGCCCTTCAAGGTGAAATCCCGGAACCGACAAACTGATTTCTTCATCATCCAGCGCACCAGCCAGTATTGAAAAGCTCTTTGTAATGCTTTTTTGGTCATTGGTAGTAACAGTAGGAAGATACGTTGTAACGCCCGCCTTCCACAAAGCCCTGGTTGCCCGGCGAATGCCTTCCATGGTCAGGTTCTGATCAGAAAAATCGACCCCCATGAAGCCATTGATCTGCATGTCAATCAATCCTGGAGCCACATAAACCGTCGGATCCTCACCCGGTAAAAGACGATCGATCTTTACGATCTTTCCACCAACAATATGGATGGATATCGGCTCCCCATCCAGGTAAAAAATTCCCTTTACCTGTGTTGTATCATTTTCACTACCCGTAAGGGGGAGGCAAAAAAAGATAACCAACAAACCAAAAATGATCCGTATTTTCATACAGCTGCCTTTTACCCCCAATGTCTATTCACGCTTCGTATCAACGATTAATTCATTTTCCGGATCCCAGTAAAGCTTTTTACCTTCGCGGTAAGCGCGTGTAGCCATAATGACAGCCACAGCATGCCAGAATCCAGTATGAATATGACCGTTGGGTTTTAAATTCCTCTCACGTATACAATCAATCCAGTTGTCGAGGTGGTATTTGCTGTTATCTCCCACCTCAACAGGACCGGGGTTCAAACCATATTCCGGTGTAGTAACTGTTTCAGCTTTTCCACTTTTAATCATTTCTTTCATTCCTTCGTAAAAATCAAATCCGCCGGGAAGATCCTGGTGTTCGGGAATATAAAACCAGCGGGCACTGCCTTCACCCCCATGTGCAAATAAGGTTCCATCCTTTCCTCGAATAGCTGTGTAATCGCCAAATTTACTGGCATAGTTAGAGGTGTATGAATGCATAAACTTCGCATCGTCGTAAGTGGCCAAGGCCTGGAAGGTGTCGGGATTTTGCCTTATATCGGGCCATCCGAATATACCTCCACTGGCTACCATGGAATCAGGAATAGCTGTGTCGGTATAGAAATGAACCAGGCTGCTTGCATGACTCATCCATTGGGAGGTTATACCCCCCGAATACTCCCGGAATATCCTGAATTCAAAATATTTCCACGGATCAAATGGTGCGTATGGTTTTCCCAGTAACCACCTGTCCCAATCGGTATCCTCCTGCTTCATTCTGGCCACATCCGGATCGTTCGGGTTGTGCCAGCGGGGATTGTTATCGTTCCAGACCTGTTCAATTTTTGTAACCTGTCCTAATTTTCCGGAACGGACAATATCCCTGACTTTAAGCTGCATGGGATCGCTCACCCATTGGGAACCCATCTGTGCCACCTGCTTTGATGCCAGTACTGCATTTCTTGCCAGCCTGGCATCTTCCAGTTCTGTGGCCATGGGTTTTTCGCAATAACAATCCTTGCCCGCTGCAACCACCTCGGCCAACATTTTGGCATGCTGAAAATCCCCGGAACCTATCATGACGGCATCCAGTTCCGGCAATTTTAATAATTCCTCAGAATACTTGAATTGTTTTACATCAACACCGAAAGATTGTTTGCACAGCGTAGCATGCAGCTCCCTGTTGTATTTCCAGATATCACAAACAGCCACTACAGCCAGGTTTTTATCTTTTTCCGAAGCTTTGACCATTTCCAAATGTTCACGGCTGCGGCTGCCGCAACCCAAAAAACCAATATTTACGCGGTCGTTTGCCCCGGGTATTCTTTTATAGGAAGCTGCGCTTGTTGATGAAGCGCTGGCAACATTGCCTGTTGCAGCAACCGCGGCAACCCCTGCCGCAGTTTTGCCAATAAAATCCCTACGGGTGAAATTTTTGTCAGTCATAGTATTTATTGTTTTTAGCAATATGTTAACGTACACATAAGTTCAGACAATACGCATGACAATAGGATCCCATTCCACACGTCGCTTTTCAACATAAGATCTATGCGCCATTAAACAGGTCACTCCCTCCTCGAATGCGCGTTCTATATTTGCACTGGGGATTCCTCCGTTCCGGATGCAATCCAGCCACTCTTTGATATGAAGATGAACAACATCCACTTCACGGCCATTCATGAAGGTTTTGTCGAGCCCCCTGTCAATATAGTATTGGGCAGTGGCGGAAGTTACTGCATCCACCTTTGCGGTGCCTGGTTTAATAAAAAGCATGGGCCCCGAGGCAGGGACAATACCTTCCTCCGTTAATTTTTTGTAACGTGTTGATTCATTGTCTGCTGTAATCTTCAACGATGCGCCCAATTCCATAAAGGAGTCATTTCCCATAAAAACACGACCCCTGTCTCTGCTGCAAGCCAGATTTCCGCTATAGGTCAGGGTTAGTTCCCGTTCAGGATATTCAAAAACAGCATGGAGTAAATCGGCCATGTCGCGGTTATCTTTCCAATAGTAGATTCCACCGGAAGCCACTGCTGATTTTGGAATACCTATCCGCAACAGTTGGTTAACTGCATCAAACTCATGGGAGAACAATTGGCCGATCAAACCTGTATCGTAATCAAAAAACTTGGTCCAGTTATAAAAGCGATCAATACTAAAAGGTACTTTTGGCTTTGAACCCAGCCATTGATCCCAATCAATCGTTCTTTCATCGCCGGGTTTCGGGTTGCCATTTTTATCAAGATGCCTGATCCATGCCCCATCGGCAGAATTCCGGTTAGTGGTTGTTTCAATATGGGTGATCTTACCAAGTAAACCTTTCCTGATTATTTCCCTGGCTTGCTGAAAAATGACATTTTGCGGGATCTGATGTCCCAGCTGATAAATACATTGACTGCTTTTAACTGCCTGATAAAGGAAGTTTAATTCCTTTTCATCGAGGGCAACACTTTTTTCGCAATACACATGTTTCCCTGCTTTGACGGCCTCGGCAGAGATTCGGGCATGATGATGGTCGGGTGTGGCAATAATAACCGCATCAATATTTTTATCATCCAGCATTTCCTGATATCTCCGGTAGCGCTTAACAGGAATGGCTGAGCCTGCATTGCCTCCAGGCCGAATTTCATTCCGGGCAATGGCAAGACCTGTTTCCGCATGAAGATCAAATACATCGCATATTCCTGCCAAGGATACATGTAAGTTCTCCTGTTGCAGATAATTGTCAAGCGTATTGTCCTTTTTCATGCTTTCTACCATCGAAGGATGAATATACCCTAACGCTTTTGCCAGGTCTTTAGCTCTGTTTCCAAAACCGATCATGCCGATACGGAGCAAATCATTCCTGTTTTGTGGAGAACTTTTCAATAAATAAGGCGCATTGATTTGCTCCAGGCCCAGTTCCTTAATGATCCTGCTTTTCCTTTCCTTGTCAAGTGAACTTTTCTTTAAGTACTCAAGCACAAATACACCCAACACCGGAATACCGGCCAACGCTTTTAAAACAGTCCGTCGCGGAAGTTTTTTATGTTGGGCACCGCCTCCGTCGGGTTTCTCTATTTTACTGTTTTCATTTGTCATATGGGAGTTCCTGTTTTATATTTTCTTTCCAATGATGAAGATAAGCATTTCCAAATAAGATTTATTTTATCCAATCCATTAAAACATCATATGGCTTTTTAGTAGGTTCCATTGATACGATATTGAAATGACCGTCCGCCTTTTTGTTCTGATAAGCAGTTTTAATTATGGCAAGATCTTTACTAATGCTTTCAGGTTCTGTTATTTTACCACTTCCATCTGTAACACCTGCCATCAAAAGCTTCCTTGGTGCAAGGCTGGCCGCAAGGTCAGGAAGGTCATACGCTTTCAGGGCGCCAGGAACAACTCCATGAATAAATGAGGAATTATAAAAACGGTTCATCACAATGGATTGGTAAGAGGAATAAGCTTCAATCAGCGCAATCCGCGTTATGGTTGTATCAAAAGCTGCAGCATGCAAAAGTACCGGTGCCATTTCCTTCCTGGCAATACCATAAACCTCTTTGATCATAAGGTTTTTCTTCAATAACCTGTTTAACCTTACAACATCGCCAACCCTTATCCCAACTATGCTTCTGCCGATACGCATGGAAGAATACCACAGATTATGAGAAACGCTATCCAGATAGGCATCTCCCTGATAATCACCCGGACCAGTTTCCCCCACGCCAATCATGTCCGGAGCCAGCACTGTAATGCCATTACGGACAAACCATTCCATCTCACCGCCAACAGAAGCTTCTGCCGACTTGCCTGAAGGGTGAAGATAGATCAGTGCTTTGTTATTTGGCCTGGCAGGTATCATTAATAAATAAGGAATCACATAATCACCCTCACCTTTAACAAAATATTGCTCAATCACATAACCTTCCCGCAGAAAACGTCCGGTAAACACTGGCACATTATTTTCTGCCGGTTCCTGATAGCCTGAAAGCTTTTTGGCTGAATTCAATACCCCGGAAAGATCCCTGGTAAGATCATTTCGTGAAGCTTGTAATTCATTAACCAGTATTTCTGCCTCCCTGCGATTCAGACTGAAAACAGTTTCTCCTCCCAGCGCTGTTGAAACCTGGCCAGTGGTGGTTACCTGCATCTCCTCCGTGGTCAAAGTTTTAACCGTTTCATCATTCGAATTACCCGGATTATTCAAATGCTTCTGGAAAAAGGCATATAAGGCTTCCCTGTTCTTCCGGGTTGACTCATGCGGCGAATCATCCTCTGCCCTGCCAAAGTTACCCGTTCTGCCATACGCGGTATATATGCCGGATACCTCTTTTTCAGTCTCAATTGCTCCCTGTATGCTGAAAAAGTCCCTTGTGGTGGTTATCATCAATGCCGGTTTAGGTGCCCTAACCAGTAAAAGATCGGCCTGATCAATTCCCCGTGCAATCTCATGGTATAAATTTTGTTCAGCATCCTGACTACCAATAGTTTGAATCAACCGGGTTAAATTCGTAATATAACACTCAGGAGCAGCGGCATAAATACGATCATCCATAGCAGCAATAAAGGCCGACTGCGTGCCACCGCCTGAGCGGCCTGTTATCCCTATTCTTGCAGGGTCAACTTCTTTGCGGGTTAGAAGGTAATCAACGGCACGGATACCATCCCATATCATATACCGGGCCAGCGAGCTTCCTGTGATAAATACCTGTGATCCGGGATAAGAATGTTCTTTTGTTGGACCATCAAAGGTCGATTTGCCGGTTTTCGGATCAATATACTCCAGGCGTTCACCCTGTCCAACCGGATCAAAAGCGAAAACAATAAATCCCTTATTAACCAGGTTGAGTATCGCTTGTTGGTATGTGGCATAGCGGTATCCTTCTTCCGCATGTCCACTGCAGTAAATCACTACAGGAGCTTTGCTGTTTTTTTTGAGTCCGGCAGGTATAAACATTGAAGATGTAACATAGAAACCCGGCTGGGACTCAAAAACAATATGTTCAACCCTGAAATTATCCTTAATTATTAGCCTGGTGATTTTTGCATTTAAGGGAGTTTTTTTAGGGAAAGGACCTACTATATCCAATAAGGTTTCATGTATGTATCTCTGCCTTTGTTGCCAATCGGACAAAGAACTCAATTTGGCTATTTCTGAAGTCCGTTGAGCAAGCAGGACATAAGCCTGATCTGCAAGATGATGATACAATGAGTTGGGAGCATCTGTGTACTCAAGCCATTGATTACGTATAACATCCAGTTCATTCTGGGCATTCATCCGCTCAATGGTCAGCAATATTACCAATGATAGCTTGAAAATGCTTTTAAAGAAAACTGAATATTTAATAACTTGGGTAAAAAATTTCTGATTTTGTTTCATTCCTGCAATTTTTTCAGTTCCTTCTCAATCGCATCCTTCCCTTTCAGCCCGTTAGCAGGAAAAGGATTTTTACTGGAGAAAACAAGCATTGTCTCAGCAAGCTCAAGTTCGCTCTTGCTTTCATCAACAGCACCATTTTTGTCCATAATTGCCTTCAGGTTTAATCCCAGGTGTTTGGCCAAAAACGAATACACAGGAATCCTTTTCTCAAACCCATAATCATGCATCCCATCGGGAAAATGGACATTTTCCACGTTGTTTTCAGCATTGTAGAACGAATACGTACGTTTAATGAATGGATACTCTACTATCGGCGTGTTTTTAGTCCAATCATTCCCGTCAGAAACCAATAACATGGGTTTAGGTGCAATCATAGCCGCAAATTCGGCCATATTCAAAATTTGTTTCGAACTTGGGTAAATGGGCATGACCTTTTCACAAACACAAAGATCCTGGAAATAACACGATACCATTACTACCGGAACACTTACGCTTACCCTGTCATCCAGGGCTGCCAGCAGGAAAGTTTGTGTTCCTCCCCCGGATGCACCTGTTATGGCAATTTTAGTATTATCAACATCCGACAAGGTTTCGAGAAAGTCAAGGACCCTCATGCTGTTCCAGGTTTGCATGGTAAGTGCAAGGGGGATGGCGTGGCCCTTGTGAATAATCGCAGTATCTGTTTTTTCTATAATTGCAGTGGTATCCAGTTGCCAGATGGCCTCTCCCCCCCAGGCAAACATGCTGTAACTGAAGACAACAGCGCCCATCCGTGCAAAGGTGGCACAACGTTTTTGCTGATCGGGACGGAACCGGCCCCAGGCCCCAAGAGAATCGCCTTCAAAGTGTCCGTGGGGACTAAGGATGGCCGGGTGTTTTTGTTTGTCATCCAGCGGCCTGTACAGGTTGCCGCAGACAAAATATCCGGGGATACTTTCGAAATACACATTTTCAACAGTATACCCATCTTTGAACCTTTTGGAACTGATCACTGCATTCAATGGCGTTCGCCGGGGCAACGGAGATAAATTCAATCCTTCCAGCATGACAGTCCTGAGCATTTGCCTGCGGGATTCCCATTCCTCTTTGTTGCTATACATAGATTCAAGCTTCCTGAGTTCTGCCAGGCCCTGTTCTTCCGTGTAAAAATCTTCCTGTCGGAGACCGGAATTCTGGCCGTTTGTAAAACAGCAGAGAAGCGATAAAAACAAAGTAATGAAGCCTGTTTTCATAGGTTTGGTTTTTGCTAAATTACCATTTATTGAAAGAAGAAAGGGTTTTTCAAACGGAATTGCACTTGCACCAGTATCGCTGATTTATGTTGGTTTTAACCTGATCGGAAATTGATGAATCATTGAATGTTACTATCTCTTCGATATTAGTCAAAGATAGTCAATGGATGCTGTTGTTTGTGCTGAAGAACCATCATTCACATGTCGCCACTACGTGGCTCTATGGAAAGATCTTAACGAGCCACATCGTGGCGGTATGTTTATAGATACAGGGAATCACACACATTATAGCCCCATCGGGGCGATATGTTGTGATGAGGAGGATAATCTGAAAAACAAACTTGAATATTTTGAAATCATTTGAACCTAAAAAATCAGGCTAAACCAGATTTGACAAGACTTTCAAAGAACCTAAATTTTTAATACCGAAACGCTTGTGATTGAATGTAAGTATATTTAAATAAGAAATGATAATTTTATCATATGGCGGTTTTTGATTTTATTCTTCAATAGAACCAAATAAATATCTAATGCATAAACATTTACAACCATGAAATTCAGGCCGATTCTGCCGATCATCTCCGTCATCCTTTCAATATTTACAGTATGTTGTAGAACAGCGTCTTACGAATCCGACATCTGTATCTACGGCGGAAACTCAGCCGGAGTGGTTGCAGCCTTTGCATCAAACCAGCTTGCCAGATCCGCCATACTGATTGAACCTTCCGTTCATCTGGGCGGGCTTTCTTCGGGGGGACTTGGGGCAACTGATATTGGCAATAAAATGGCCATAACCGGAATAGCGCGCGATTTTTACCGGAAATTGGGTGTGCATTATGGGCAGCCTGAAATGTGGACTTTTGAACCCCATGTGGCGGAGCGCATTTTTAACAGCATGGTGGATCAACCCCTCATTCAGGTACTGAAGAAATACCGCCTGAAGGAAGTGATTAAGGAAAATACCGTCATCCGGGAGATCATCCTTGAAAGTACAGAATCTCACTTTTGGAAACCGAATATCAGGATCAAGGCCAGAATATTCCTGGACTGCAGCTATGAAGGTGACCTGATGGCCCGATCGGGTGTTTCCTATACGGTGGGCCGTGAATCCAATACTACATACAACGAGACCCTGAACGGCGTTCAACTCCTCGATAAACATCAGTTTCCCGACAGCATTGATCCCTATGTAATACCCGGTAAGCCTGAAAGCGGTCTGCTTTACGGCATCAATCCTGCTCCCCTGCAACCGGCCGGTACGGGCGACAAGCTGGTACAAACCTATAACTTCAGGCTTTGTCTGACCCGGGATACGGCGAATATGATCGCGGTGATGGCCCCGGAAAATTATGATCCTGCGCATTATGAGCTTCTGAAACGGGTGATTGAATACCGTGAAAAGAAAGGCCTGCAGGTTGAGCTCGATAAGTACCTGTCCATTATTGAGATGCCGGTGAACAAAACCGACATCAACAACAACGGGCCCTTCTCTACTGATTTCATCAACTATAGCTGGAACTATCCTGAGGCAGGTTATAAAACCCGGGAAAATATATCCAAAGCACACGCAGATTATACCAAAGGATTGCTTTACTTTCTGGGACATGATGCAAGCGTTCCGGACTACCTGCGAAAACAAATG
>Ga0315278_10006702_pt1 | contig 10491 bp, 9 predicted proteins | sample YL17G06_0_MG_FD_203880 | JGI IMG/M metagenome (GOLD analysis project Ga0315278, IMG submission 203880) | Sediment microbial communities from Yellowstone Lake, YNP, Wyoming, USA - YL17G06_0 | ecosystem: Environmental > Aquatic > Freshwater > Lake > Sediment | place: USA: Wyoming | collected... | reverse complement strand
TTTTTAAAGAGGCTAAAAATAGGTTGATTGAAGTGGTTGTAGTTGTGTAAGTAATTGTAAGCAAATGGGAATTTTTATAGGAGGGCAAGTCATAAAATTGTTGGTTGAATAAGTTAATAGAATCAATGGGTTATGAATTTCGTGAACCCACCATAGTAAAGGATAGGAGGCCCGGGTGATCCTCGTTGCTTTCTCTTTGGATGCTGCTTTTAGAGAACTGCGTTGATCCTTCGGACGTTTATTTTTCGTAGCAGTGGGGTGTTAACCTGTTTTATACTTGGTTTGTTAGGTTCAAGCCCATTGGGCGAAGTCTGGTGGGCGGCAAAATAATTTAGATGTGGAAAAATGTGACAATTCGTATCAGTTTAGCCTTTTGAAAAATGAATTTCAAAAGCCAAAAAAATTAGGAGAATCACTATAAAATCCCCCTCTATCCCCCTTTTTCAAAGGGGGAAGCTAATATCTCCTCCCTTTGGAAAATGGTTCGGCATGCTCACCACCCTGAGCCTGTCGAAGGAGGGAGGCAGGGAGGGATTTTCAAAGCGCTAAAGTATTACGACAATTCAAATTTGGACAAACAATCTTTGGAAGTATCCCCAATTCCGTGAAATTAGCAGAGGAAGACAGACCGGACTTCGAAAGTTTTAGAAATGCGGTCAGTTGACAGGTTAGGGGTAACTTTCGTATTTGCTAAAAATAGAGGTTTTTGATGGGTTTTTCAACGTTCGAGTTAAATCCATAAGAGGGTCCGCCCTGCCTTCGCCCCGCAAGGCGGGACTACGCGCAGGCAGGTCTAAAACTTTCTCAGCCGTCCTGTCTTCCTCACGGCGCTTAATCTCATTACGGAAAAAAAGATGCTTACACAATCTTTTAAAAACTTGACTTTTTAAACTTCATTGGGTAATTTTTAAGTAAAAAAATCCAGAGGATAATTTTTGGTCATTGATAAAGAAAAAATATTGAGCATTGCTCAAAAATATATCCTTAGAGGCCAGTCTAAGAAGGCGATCAAGGAGTATTTAAAACTTATTGAGACTACGCCTAAAGACAAGCGATTGTATCTTAAATTGGGAGACCTTTACTTAAAAGACGGTGAAAATGAAAGGGCAATCAACGAGTATTTAAAGTTGGCCGACCTATATATAGAAGAAGATTTGAATTCTCGAGCCATTTCAATTTACAAGAAGGTTCTTTCGATTAATCCCAAGCACATTGAAACATTTCACAACATAGCGAAATTATATGTAAAGGAGGGACTGATTGGAAGTGCAAGAAGCTGCTTTCAAAATATCTTGGAGATTAAACCCGATGACCAGGAAGCCTTGAAAGCGCTCGATAGTATCGAGGGCCATCAGCAACCAAGAGAAGTTTCCAGGGTGGTCCCTCCGGCAGAAGTCCTTACTCCTAAGTACCCCCCTCCTCCCGAGAAAAAGGTCATGGAAGAAAAGTCCCATTTACTCCCCCCTCCTCCCATTCTTGAAACTCCGATTCCATCAAACGAAACTGAAACCACTTCCGTTGATAAAGACTCGGAGATGCACTACCACTTAGGGATTGCTTATAAGGAGATGGAACTGTTCGATTACGCCATATCCGAATTCGAATTGGCTTGTACAAATTCCTCGATGAAATTTGATTGCTGTATTATACTTGGAGACTGTTTTATGGAGAAAGGGGATTATGATAAGTCGATCGAATACTACAAGACAGCCTCTGAGATAGAAGGACTCCCGGATGCTAAATTGGCTCGTCTTTATTTCAACCTGGGGGTAGCCTATGAATCAAGCGGGATGATCTCAGAGGCTCTCAGTGCTTTCAACCATGTCTTGAAACTGGATCATACCTTCGAAGAGGCACAAAAAAGGATCGTAAAGCTTCATGAAGAAAAAGCGTAGTTGCCCCTGCCGCTCGCCTGTAGACCCCTTTCGCTCTCATTTATAAGTGGCGAGGCACCGATATTAATTAGTTCAGAAAAAAATAAGCGGGGCAACTTGAGCCCCGCTTCATCGATTCGTCAAAGGTAATCTACAGCGCTACTCTATCAATATCCTACCACTATATCTAAAGTTTTTCTATTTTTTCCCTTGGTCATGGGGGACAGTGACGGCTACGGTCTTCGTCGTTGAATTATTTCCGGATGCATCGGTGCACCGAACCGTAATCGTGTAAACCCGACCGCTTCCTGTGCCGGACCGTTCAGCCCTGAGATTCACCGTGAGGTTCCCCGTTATCCCCCAATCCGGCGCTGTGTCGCCGTCGCCCAGACCATTCTCAGGCTCATTGCTGCTTACCGTGATGATCTTGCAGGCGGGCCAGGCGGGTTTCTCTTCGCAGTTATCTTTAGCCGTAACTCCCACAGTCACCGGCACCATCTTGTGGTTAGGCGGCCAGAGCACCGATGGGTTCGCCGATGCACTAATAATCTTTGGTACCGTATTATCGATTACAGTAACGGCCTGAGTAGACGTCGCTGTGTTACCAGACGTATCCGTAGCCGTGTAGGTGATAATGGTACTCCCAACGGGGAAGATGCTACCAGCGGGAATACCACTGCGCGTAACACTCACACCCGGGCAATTGTCGATCACTTTTGCGGTCCCAAGATCTACATCTCTTACCATGGTTCCACATGACGTTGCATTAAGTCCAGTATAGTCTGTCACCGCCGCTGGGGCAGTAATCGTTGGCTTCTCCCTATCTTCTACTGTTACCGCGAAGGTACAAGTGGCTGTGTTTAGCCCCGCGGTCGCTGTAGCTTTGACCTCTGTTACACCTTTCTGGAAGATCGAACCGGAGGGCGGATTGCTTACCACCGTCACAGCCGAACAGCCACCCGTTGCTGTCACCGAGTAGTTCACTACCGCCGAGCATTGACCAGGATCTGTGGACTTTTCAAAGCTGTCCGGACAAGTAATCGTCAGAGCCGTGCCGCCACCTCCAAACCCCTCAAGGATTTGAATCCGGTGGTTATAACTGTCTGCAACATAAACCTTGCTCCCGCATTGATCGAGAGCGACACCAAAAGGATTATTGAAAGGTTGGCCGACAGGACCATACCATTCCCCATTGCCTTTGGGTACCCATGTACCAGAATTTTCATTCCATCCATAAACCTTAATCATGCTTTTGGTCAATTCAGCCACGTATACATTACCCTCAGGGTCAACCGCTATCCCTTGGGGCGTACCGTTTGACTCACCAAACGAGCCCGGTATTGGCCATCTCCCCAGAAGCGCACCTGAAGACTCATAGACTTGTATCCTTCCGTTCGAGCTATCAGCAACATATACATTCCTATCTGCATCAACTGCTATGCCCTGGGGGCCGCTAAGCTCACCAACCCCTGGTCCCGACCACCATTGGGGGGCACATCCTCCTGTATTGGCAAATTTATGTATACCACCTGAATACAAGTCAGTCACATAAACATTCCCATCCAAGTCTACTGCTACGGCAGAAGGAAACATCATAGGCTGCCCAGCAGGGTCACAGGATCCCCATTCCCTTACAAATGCCCCCTCGTTTGTCAATTTGACTATCCTAAAGTTCCAAAAGTCAGCCACATACACATATCCGTCTGCATCCACTGCTATTCCAGAAGGCTGATTAAACGTGACAGTCTCGGTGTCGAAAGATAGCGGTGTGCCTGCACTGCTGAACTTCAACACCGTGTTACTAAACGTATCCGCCACATAAACATTTCCCTGTGCATCCACTGCCACGCCTTGAGGCGAATTAAAACTAAACTTTGGCGGCCCCCAAATGCCAAGGGAATCTCCTGGCTCTGCATCTGCATAGGAAAAAGGGAAAAATGGGAAAAGAATGAATAGAAAAAACCAGGTTACTCTCTTTAGAACATATTTTTTCATTGTAATACCTCCTTTTTTCATTGTAATACCTCCTCAAATGAATTCACGCAAGCTTTGTGTGTTTCCCCTTATTGAAAGGAATCACATTCCATATTAGAAACAATTTCGACGATCTTGTCAAGGATTTTTTTAAAAATACAAACTCCTGTAAATAGGTGTAAATTCAAGCAAAATATAGACAAACGATTTACCCTGCGGAGCTGATATGAGCTACTTATTTCAGCGAACAGGTCGTACGAGTACAGCAAAAAAAATAATTCAGCGGAGCCAGTTTGATGAAATTCCCAAGCCGCTTAACGCAAAACTGGCCCTTCGGTTCTTCTCCTTGATTCCTGCAGAAAGACCATCTGATTGATTCCAGCCAGGTTAGGGCTTTGTCCTGCCTTAACTGGCTGGGACCGCTACTCCCTCTGGGAAAGTTTAACGCAAGACTCATGCCATTTATAATCATTAACAATTTCGCAATGTTAGAAATGTAAGAAAAATAAGGAGTGTCACGATTCGTCACATTCAGTAAGCTGCTTAGGCCAAGAATTACCTTCAACTATATAAAACAACTGTATAAATAAGAATTTTTCTAATCGAGACAATATAGGCAATAATTGGTACTCTCTCTTGACGACAAAAAAGGGTGCATTCTGACCGAAAACCAAAAGCGGAGATCGCATAGCGTAAATGAATTTTTGAAATTTCCCCTTCGCCTGGACGCTCTCTTTATTCGCTGATCTCTCGCCAATAAAGAAATTGCTTATTGCTTGAAGGCGAAAATGCCTTTTCTGAGTAAACTTGACCACTGGTCGAACCAATGATAACCGAAGCTTTTCCAGTTACATCCAGCTTAATTACGGGGGAGGACGGAATTCCAACTCCAAACTTTTTTGACCGATCTCCGGCTGTTCCCCCGAGGTCACTCATCTCGTCAACCGTGAGTGCTCCACCGCCTGAAAGATATTCGACGATGTAGAGCCTCGCCTCACCGAGCACGGAACAGGGGTCCGACGTCTGTGTATAGGTGTACGTCGTAAAGTAGACCAATCTGTTAAACACCATCGGTTTTGCCAGGACTTTTTCCAATCTATCCGAGGCCTTCGCCAATATGAAGAACCATCCCTTTTTTGTCGAATCTTGGGTAAACGTATTGGTTGAGGTGACGTCTGCCAAGTCGATTTCTTGTCGTGGATACGTCGCCAAACCATCATCAATGACCGCATAGAATCTCTCCGCGGGATTTGTTAAATCTTTCGGATACTCCCTATCCCCTGTTCCAAAATAGACCCATGGGTTTCCAAGTTGATCGAACGCAACAGTAGGCTGGTAGTAGATCGTATGCTTTTCGGTGGTCGGAGCCTTGAACAGCACTTTGCCGCTCCATTGGCTATTGCTTTTCTTTGTGTCGTTATGGAACGAGACATCAAAAACCCACATCTGTCCTTTTAGATCTCCGATATAGACTTTATCCACATATCCATCGGAATTGGTATCGACGGCCGTCGGAGGCGCCGTGAAGCTGTAGTTCATATCACTCAATCCGGAGAATTCCTTGATGATCTCACCCGTCTTGATATCGACCACAAAGAAGGCCTTCCCGGTACTATTCGTGTAATCAAACCCTCCGCCGATGAAAGCTACCCACCTTTCATACAGGTCGCCTCCGATCTCGAGCTTTACCCTCCCAATGGCCGGCTCGGACCAGCTCTGCCCCACTTTTCCGAGGGTATCCGCGTCAGTAGCTTTGGGAAATTGCCAGAGGTATTTTGGATTCAACGTATCTGTGATATCGAGGGCAAAGAAGGACTTGCCGCCCTTCCTCAAACCGGAGATCAAAACCGTCTTCCACTCATCAGCGCTTTTGTTATTATCGCCATTGGTATCAAACCACACATCTGCAACCTTCGGCGAGGAGTCGACATAAAACGTGTGGGTCGAGGCCATAGATTTCAGATTCTTCAGCAAGCTGTTTGGGATGAAGGCCCACTTTTCATCTCCAGTTGTCGCATCGAAGGCATGGAGCATACCATCGTTGGCACCGGCAAGGATCACCTTTGCCCGGTTCTTATTGGTTTCAAAGAAACCTCCGGTTCCGCTAAACCCCTGGTCTTCGAAGAGGCGGGATGGCTCACCAACGACGACGGCATTCGAATGAAATATGTCCCCGAGCTTCCAATCCCTCATTTCTATAAAATTATTGTCCTTGTCTACATCATAAGGATCAGCGCTCCCCCGGATATGGTTGATGAGATTCTGCCTATCCAGATTGGAAGCAACATCCAAATCTGCATTGGTCAAATTCTCATAAACAAAGCTCGTCAGCGCATTTCCGACATAGGTATATATGTTCCGGGAACCAGGCGTTATGGCTTTCAGTTTTTCAGAGGCATCCCAAATGAGGTTCCCTTTGAGAGGGTATCCTTCTTTGTCAAGGGGGAGGGTCCCATCTGCATTGAGCTGATAGGCCTGCATGACCCCCTTCCAGAAGGGTGTGGAGTTTGGGATAAAAGAAGAAATATAGACGACATCCTTGTCTACCATCCGGATCGAAGGGTTTGTAGGAGCAGTAAAGGCGTAAGACTTCTCTTGAATATATGTTGCGATGGTCTTAATGGCGGCGGTCAGTCCCGAAGCATCCGTTGCCAGGAAAGCATACCCGGAGAGGGGATAATTCCCCGGATCTGCAGCCGCTGCACTCGCATCGGGGACCGTACATGGATCGCCATATACGCTGACATTGTAGGCCGATGAATTGCCTGAGTTCGCTTCCAACGGATTATCCGTCCCACCATATTTGGCGGCCCAGTTTAAGGTCCTCTTAAACGATTCCTGAAATGTTCCCCCAAATCCCACAGCAAAGACCTTGATTCCCGCATCATAAAGTTCTTTGGCCCGAAGCACCGTGGCCATCCGCCTTTTCCACATACCCGGGTTGATGTTTTCATCCCCTGATAGAGGATCAATGCCATTACCGCCGCAGGCATACGTATCGACGCCGTCTGTAATCAGGATAACGAACTTTTGTCTGCAAGCAATCGCAGTGTCAGATGGATTGACATTATTTATAAAATATTGTTTTGCCTCCTCCATGGCTGCAGCCAGGGGGGTACCACCCACGGCGTTAAATTCTGCCGGGGTGTTCACTCTGTTCCAAATATCAATGTATCTGGCTCCAATACCTGTAGCCGGGGGACCTTGGGGAATCTGAATGGTGCCTGTAAAAGGATTGCTATCATCGTTGTTCGAACTATTCCAAAACCTCATATATCCGAAGCGAATATTTAAACTCCTTTCATCTGTGTCATCAATTGAAGGGGCCAAAGGTGTACCGCTTTTGTTATCGTCGAGGAGGTTATAGATAACACTTCGTGCGATGTCGATCTTCCTGTTTGGATAGGACCCGGAGGTTCCGTCAGGCTTGTTGTTCATGCTTCCGGACTTGTCCAGGATAATCAATGCATCGGGCGGTATCTGGGTGATAAAAAGCTCTGTGTCATCTGCTTGGGGTCGGTTGATCCGGATGAAAATCACCGCAGTGATTAAAACAAAACCGAATAGGACAAGCCTAATTATCCTCATTATCTTCTTACACACCTTTCCGTTTCCTTATCACAATCTTCTTTGCCAGAAACCCATCTCGCTTTTGGACTACCTGGACCGCCACGCTAAATTGTTGTCTCAGAACATCCGCCTTTATCGCATTGCCGTTTTCATCGATGATTTGGGTGCTCCAAGATATGGAAATCTTCGTTTCATTGATGACAATGTACTCCAGATCTTCAGAGACGCGTTCAATGACTCCTTCGAAGGAGAGTGTTCCTGTCCCTTCTCCCTGTGAGAAACCCGTCCGAACGATCAGCAATATGAATATAAGCACCAGAAGATGAAGGAATGCTATCTTCTTCGGTTTCATCGCTACCTCTTATTTCCGTGCCTCATCCAGAGTTTCCTAATTGTTGTATTGGGTCCCTACATTGAAGGGACCATAGCTCACCTGAGCCTCTATCTCCTTCACGCCTCCAAAGGACTTCCCCGTCGTATTGACCTGAAACCTCTTGAATCCCCATGTTGAATCAAATCCAGCTCTCTGATGCGTTCCGAGACTTTGAAGGTTCTTGGGGCTTGCCTCGTCCTGCGCTTGTCCGCTCCAATAGTATGAATCCTCTTTCAGTTTTGTTTTTGCAATAGCTTGGGTGCTATCCGGAAGCTGATTTAGCCCCACATGAATACCGGCTTCGGAGGCATAAAAAGCGTCTGCTCCCACCCTCTCGTTTCCGGAGATACCCGTTTCAAACGTAGTGGTACTGATCGAACTGATTCCGATCAGTGTTAGAACGAGAAGCAGTAAGAGAGCAATGACCAATACAACACCGTTTTTCTTTCTTAAAAGACTTCTTTCCATTCTCAGATTGCTCCCTCCCCTCTCCTTAAAGAGATCCCATATTTCGTAAGTAAATGTTGGAGGCAATTTGCCTTCTGCGGTAGCCGTCTCCTCCCTTCATTTGAGGATCTAAAACATCGGTTCTCGCCGTGACCGTCACCCTGACCATGCGGATATCCGAAGGTGTATTGGTTGGAATCCCATTCGCATCGAAATACTCAAACAGGACATTTTCTATATTCTCTGCCAGAGGTTGCAGGCCGCCTCCCGTATTCTCGTCTCTCCCGAGCGTGGGCTTACCATCGCTGACGTAAATAGCATAAGTAATCGCCTGAATTTTAAATATGGGAGTGCCCGTAGGTATCGGAAGAGTAGGATTAGGAGGCTTGTTGAGGGTCAGCGTCGCAGTTGACCTCGACTGAACGGTATTGCTGTCAAAGCCTCCAATGGAAATGAATTTTTGAGCTGCTCCTTTATCGGGATAGAACTCATCAGTTGCGTAATTTAGGACGAGCTGATTTCCAGAGGATGAAGATACCAAAATAGGACCTCCATTGTCCCGCCGGATCTGCTTAAACCCTCCGACGATGGTGATCGTGTTAGTGCCAGGTGTGATCACCTGGGTAAAACCATTGACTCCACCGGCCAGGCTTAAGACATACGACACATTCCCAAACCCGGCCATCCTGATATCTCTCATCATTTTGCCGATTGCTGCCCTTGCATTTTGCTGCATATCGGCTACTTGTTCTTGTACCGTATAGGTTTTTTGTTGACCGATAAATGTTCGATACAAAGCAGCGATAAGAATACCGCTCATCATCAAAGCAATCATCAATTCAACAAGGGTTACCCCCTTATCCTCTTTAATTTTTATAAGGCTAATCGAGCTCACTACTGTGACCTGACAGTGGAAAAGGTAATATTATGACCCACCCAATCATTCCATGTGATGGTATAGCTTATCGTTTTATAACCATTGGCATTATCAACGATTGTATATGAACGATTAAAGACAATCCCTGAAACTGTTGTGTTTCCATCATTGTAATTATTGGCTTGTAATTGAGGAGAATTAAAAGGTTTATTTTTTAAAAATTCCAATCTATCCTGAGCGACATAAGTGGCCTGCATCAAATTATTGCTGAAATAATTTCCACGGACCGAGGTGACTTGCAAGCCCGCTATGGCAAGAACCCCTATCGCGAGGAAGACCACTGCGACTAAAACCTCGATTAAAGAAAAACCCCCTTGTTTTTCAATCCTTTCATTCAATCTTAATTCTTCCCGTTGAGGTAGTGAGAGTTATTTTCTTTAAGGTGCCCTTAGTATTTCTCAATGTGATACTTCCCCCAGAAGCAGTGGAATTAGAATTGAATTGAGCATTGTTTCCAGAAAAGGTAATTGCGCTAAATCCGATTCCACTTGGCAGTGCTTGAGTGGCTCCGTCTGCTTGCCATCCTCCTGAATTACGCTGGAGGCTATAGGTTTTCGCATTCGGATCGAATAAAACCCGGTATTCCATATTCGTCGAGACGGCTTTCATTTGTGCTGTCCTCATTGTCGACACAATGTCTCGAGTTGTGCTTCTCAGACGATAATTAGGCAGCCACGCACCGATACCGGGAGCCATTAACACAGCACCAATGGCAATAATGATCATTACAACAATTAACTCAATTAATGTAACACCCTTTCTGTTCACTTCTTCTTATACCCCTCACAAAATGAAAATATATTCCCTCGGTGGTATTCAATCAGCTCTTTTAACTTAATTGTAATGAGTTAAAAATATTTGTCAATACTATTTTCCTTTAATGGTTACAATAAGTTTTACACCAATTGACAACAGTTAACAGCTGAAAGACAAAGGTCAAAAATGATGCATCAAAAAATGATATAGAGCCACCATTTCTAATATCTTCCTTAACGTGCATAAACTTTTGACGATACGGACATGGGCAAGCCGTTCGGAGAGGCTTCGAGGCGAACCTTTGGCCGAATCGGCGCTCTCGTCCCCTCCCCCTGCTGGAATTCACTTGGAGTGATGTCCTCCGATACCCTTAAATTCTCAAAACAACCGCCTTCCGAAGCCTTGAAGGGCGGTTTGCCCGTGTCCGTTTTGCAACTGTCAGGTCTTTTCGCTATCCTTTTCTACGGAGGGACCCGTGTAAGAATCGTTTTTCCCTATTGTGATGTCATTCATGAAGATTATTTGAATTCAATCGTCAATGTATATTGTTGGACACTTTT
>Ga0315278_10006699_pt1 | contig 10492 bp, 7 predicted proteins | sample YL17G06_0_MG_FD_203880 | JGI IMG/M metagenome (GOLD analysis project Ga0315278, IMG submission 203880) | Sediment microbial communities from Yellowstone Lake, YNP, Wyoming, USA - YL17G06_0 | ecosystem: Environmental > Aquatic > Freshwater > Lake > Sediment | place: USA: Wyoming | collected... | reverse complement strand
CTTGAGCGGGGCGTCGGCGCAGGGACGCTCATCCAATGCGACGCGGTGCCGACGAGGCAGGCGGATCAGGTGGGCCGAAGTGAGGCCACCTGGGATATCCTGTCTTTTCCACCGTGGGCGTCTTGCGGGGCAGGATGGCCCATGCTCGACCGGCCACGGCGGAACCTCACGCTATGACGGCCGATCCGACCAACCGCTCGTCGCTCAAACGGTACGCCTGGCTCTCGATTGCCGCGGCCATCACGACCATTGTGCTCAAGGCCGCCGCCTACCAGTTGACTGGTTCGGTGGGGTTGCTGTCGGATGCGATCGAGTCGCTCGTCAACCTGGCCGGCGCGGTGATGGCGCTGGCGATGCTGACCGTCGCGGCCAGGCCCGCTGACGAGGACCACGCCTACGGGCACAGCAAGGCCGAGTACTTCTCCAGTGGTGTCGAAGGCACGCTCATCATGGTCGCCGCAATCGCCATCGCGGTGGCCGCCGTGGAGCGACTGCTCTCGCCGAAACCGCTCGATCAGGTTGGCCTCGGCCTGGTCGTGTCGGTGGCCGCATCCCTGGTCAATCTGGGCGCGGCGCTGGTCCTGCGCCGGAAGGCCAAAGAGGCGCACTCCATCACCCTCGAGGCCAACGCCCAGCACCTGTTGACCGATGTCTGGACCTCGGCCGGCGTCATCGTTGGCGTCGGGGCCGTGGCCCTGACGGGCTGGATCCGCCTCGACCCAATCGTTGCGCTGTTCGTGGCGGGAAACATCGTCTGGACCGCTGTGCGGATCGTGCGCGCGTCGGTGCTGGGCCTGATGGACACGGCGCTGCCGCCCGGAGAACGGGAATCCGTCACACGCGTGCTGCACAGGCATGCCGCCGACGGCGTCCAGTTCCACGCCTTGCGCACGCGGCAGTCCGCGGCGCGCCGCTTCGTTTCCGTGCACGTGCTCGTGCCGGGCGCGTGGACCGTCAACGAAGGGCACCAGTTGCTCGAGCGTATCGAGGCCGACATCAGGGGCACGCTGCCGAACGCCTCGGTCATGACCCATCTTGAATCGCTGGACGATCCGAGCTCATGGGACGACGAGGAATTGGATCGCGCGGGCTGACCCCGCTCTCTCCCCTGAGCTCGCGTGAGTTGCGGGCGGCGGCAAAAGACGGGGCCCGTGTTGTGGGGCTGCGAGAAGGCCGGGCCGTGCGCCACTCAACTCAGGTCGAAGGGCAGGAGCCGGCGTCCTTCAGATGAACGCGATGACCTCGCGCGATCGGATGGCTGCGGCCATGCGGGGCGGCACGCCCGACCGGGTGCCGGTAACGTGCCAGCTCTCGCTCGGCCACTACTTCGTGCACGCCGCCGGCGACGCCATTGCCATCTGGCACGACACCGCGGCGTTTGCCGACGCACTCGTGGCTCTCAGGGACCGGTATCGATTTGACGGCATTCTCGTGAATCTCCCGGGCCGCGACCCGCGCTGGCGTTCGTATGTCGCGGAGATCCGCAAGAGCGCCGCTGCCCGGTCCGTCGTCTGGTCGAACGGATGGATCACGCAGGCGCCGCACGACGACAACCCGCATGTCTGCCTGGCGGATGGCACGCCCAGACCGCTCCCGCACTTCGCCGACATTGATCCGGACCGGCTCTACTATGTCGAGCCGCACGATCTGTCCGGCGTGACGTATCCGTACACGTGGGGCTTTGACGAAGCCCCCGCACCGATTCCGGATGCCCCGGCCGCAGATCCTGTGACCGCGTCGCCGTTCTTTCCAGCGTGGCATTGGGACACGCTGAGGCTGGTCCGTTCGCGGTGTCCAGATGTCAGCGTGCACGGGGAAGTGTTCTCGCCGTTCAGTCAGTTGGTCGAACTGGTGGGCGTGAGCGAGGCCATGCTGGCCCTGCGGCGCGATGCCGGCAAAGTGACGGCGTGCCTCGAAGCCCTGGGACGCGGCACCGTCGAGTTGATGGACGGCCACGCCAGGACGGGTGCCGATGCGGTGCTCATCTCCAGCGCCTACGCCGGCGGGGGCTTCATCTCGCCGCGCGACTACCGCCGATTCGTGCTGCCGGCCGAACGGTCTGTGATCGCGGCGTTCCGGGATGCGCATCCGGATGTGCCGATATACACGCACACGTGTGGGCTGCTGGGTGATCGGCTCGAGCTGCTCGAAGAGACGGGCACAGGAGGGATCGACACGCTGGATCCGCCACCGCTCGGGGATGTCGATCTGGCCGACGCGAAGCGGCGCGTCGGCAAGCGCCTATTTCTCAAGGGCAATGTCGACCCGGTCAATACCATGCTGCGCGGGACACCGGCCGAGTGCGCCGCGGACGCGCGGCGCCGCCTCGAGATCGCCATGGAGGGAGGCGGCTACATCCTCTCGACCGCGTGCTCGGTCCCGCCCCACGCCCCTCCGGACAATATCAAGGCGCTGAGCTCGGCTGCCGAAGAGTACGGGCGCTACTGAAGAATGGGGTCGGAGCTAGTTTCCGGGACCGCGTACGCCGAACCCATGCTGCAAGTGCGGAGATTAGGTCCGAGCCCATTTCATGTGACGGGACGCGGGATTGGGGATTCGGGACTGGGGATTCGGGACTGGGGATTCGGGACTGGGGATTCGGGACTGGGGATTCGGGACTGGGGATTCGGGACTGGGGATTCGGGATTGGGGATTCGGGACTGGGGATTCGGGACTGGGGATTCGGGACTGGGGATTCGGGACTGGGGATTCGGGACTGGGGATTCGGGATTGGGGATTTGGGACTGGGGATTCGGGATTGGGGATTTGGGATTGGGGATTCGGGGACGCCTGTGAGCCTGGGATCGCCGGGCTCCAGCCCGGCATCAGGTGCGGTTGCTGTCAGACCCGGCGATCGGCCTCGGTCGATTTCGAAAGGCTGCGGGCCAGCACTGCCGCACACACAGTGGCCAGCGTCCCGAGCGCGGCGGCCTGCATCCATTCGCCGAAGATCACGCTGCCCACCGCGAAGAGCACGGCGTAGACCAGCGCCACGCCCGCGATCCAGTCGACAAACAGCCAGCCGAAGCCCGCGTCGGGCCGAACCTCCGGGCAATGCACGGCGATCGGCTTCCATCCTGGCCCACCCGGGCGGACCCGGGCGTAGAACGAGACGAGCGTCGCCGTGTCGACAGCGGGCGTCGCGAAGGTCGCGATCACCCACGCCACGGTCGTGGCGCCGACGATGAGATACAGGCTCTCGGGGAATCCGATCGCGGTCTGCGACCTGACGAAACCGAGCACGACCAGTGGCGCGACCATGGCCGTCAACTCACTCCAGGCGTTCACCCTCCACCAGAACCAGCGGAGAACAAGCACGAGCCCGAGACCCGCACCCGCTTCGATGATGAAGGTCCAGGCACCGGAAATCGTGCCGAGCAGCGCCGTCACCGTGAGCGACAGCCCCATGATAAGGAGCGTTGCGATCCGCGACACGCGCACCAGTTCCCGCTGGTCGGCTGACGGCCGCACGAACCGCCGGTAGACGTCGTTGATCACGTACGACGCACCCCAGTTGAGCTGCGTCGACACGGTCGACATGTACGCCGCGAGAAACGATGCGACGAGCACACCCAGGATCCCTGCGGGCAGGTAGTCCCGCATGGCGTAGACGTAGCCGAGCCGTTTCGCGTCCGGCGCGAGATCGGGATAGAGGACAAGGGTGGCAAGCCCGGTGACGATCCAGGGCCACGGCCGCACGCAGTAGTGCGCGATGGTGAACCACAGCGTCGCAAACACGGCGTGCCGTTCGTTGCGCGCCGACATCATGCGCTGCGCGATGAACCCGCCGCCGCCGGGCTCGGCTCCCGGATACCAGGACGCCCACCATTGGATGCCCACGAACGCGAAGAACGAGGCGGCGCTCATCATCAGCGCACCGCCCACCGACGCGGCGCCAGGTGCCGCGCCGATGCCAGGCGTCATGCGGAACGCCCATTCGGGAAGGTGCGCCTTGAGGCCCGCGATGCCGCCCACCTGCGGCAGGTTCACGACGATGACGGCAAGTACCGTCGTGCCGGCCATCGCGAGCACGAACTGGAACGCGTCGGTGACAGCCACGCCCCAGAGGCCCGACAGCGCCGAGTAAACGGCGGTCAGTGCGAGGACGCCGCCCACCCACCACAGCACCTGGTCGTGCGGCACACCGAGCAGGCCCTCGAGGATGGAGGCCATCGCGAGGTTGACCCACCCCATGATCACGCAGTTGATGAACAGGCCAAGGTAGAGCCCGCGCACACCGCGGAGCCACGCCGCCGGTTTGCCCGAGTACCGAAGCTCGACCAGTTCGACATCGGTGAGGATGCCGGCGCGCCGCCAGAACCGCGCGAAGAAGAACACGGTCGCCACGGCGCCAAACGCCATGTTCCACCACAGCCAGTTGCCGGCAATGCCGTTCTTCGCCACCAGTTCCGTGACCGCCAGCGGCGTGTCGGCGGCAAACGTCGTCGCCACCATGGAGGTGCCAGCCAGCCACCACGGGAGGTTGCGGCCCGAGAGGAAGAACTCCTCGACGCTCCGGCCCGCGCGGCGCGTGTAGTAGATGCCGATGGCCGCGCTCGCAGCGAAGTAGAGCGCGACGATGGCCCAATCGATCCACGTCATGTCGAGAGCCTGCGGCCCATCGTTCTGCTGATCGGCATGCGTCCTTCGGGCTTGGCGGCGACGGCGACGAGCAGCCAAGCGAGTAGTCGTTTCACGGCAAGCCTCCGGGACGTGTCGAGTGAGGCGGCAATCCGCCGCGGAGATGGTACAATAGTCTCATCCCCGCCAAAGGGGAGTAACAGAGCCGACACCTGTCGGTTCCAGGAAGGTCAACAATCCCGAGGGTGGTAAATAAACCCTCTGGCCTCCTGGCTGCACCCCACAGTTGCCAGACCTTTGGCTACGCGTTTCCGTGTGGACGCGTGGCCCAAAGTGCGCCACGCGCAAGGGCTGGCACCTATGCGAATCCGCCCAGTCGTTCCGTTTCTTGCGGTCGCCTGCGCCATCGCTCCCGGCGTGGCGCTTCATCTCGCCGGCATCCCGCTGACGCCCGTGGCGGCCGCGCTGGTGTCGGGCGCCGCCATCCTGGGCGCATCGTTCCTGCTGTTGTGGGCGTGCGAGGCGGCCCAGGCCGATATCTCACAGGCGCTCGCGCTGGCTGTGGTTGCGCTGATCGCCGTCCTGCCGGAGTACGCCGTCGACATGTACTTCACGTGGCAGGCCGGGAAGGATCCAGGCAGCGGGTACGCCCAGTACGCCATCGCTAATATGACCGGCGCCAACCGGTTGCTCATCGGCGTGGCCTGGGGCACGATTGCGACCATCGTCTGGATCCGAGCCCGGCGGGCTGTCAGACTCAGAGCTGACCGCCGAACTGAATTGTTGTTCCTCGGGCTGGCAACGGCCTACGCGTTTGTCATTCCCCTCAAAGGCAGCCTGAGCGTCTTCGATGGTTTCGTCTTCATCGGCCTCTACGCCTGGTACATCGTGGTGGCGGCGAACCGACCCTGTGAAGAGCCGGAGGCCATCGGGCCGGCCGCGCTGATCGTGGCGCTTGGCGCCCGGCCGCGGCGGCTGGTGACCGCGGGCCTGTTCGTGCTGGCCGCTGGCGCCATCGTGCTGAACGCGGAGAGCTTCTGCGAAGGGCTGCTCGCCACCGGGAAGCAGTTGCGTATCAGCGAGTTCCTGCTCGTGCAGTGGCTGGCGCCGATCGCATCGGAGGCGCCCGAGTTCGTGGTCGCGATCATGTTTGCGTGGCGCGGCCAGGCCAGCCTCGCGCTTGGCAGCCTCCTGTCGGCGAAGCTGAATCAGTGGACGCTGCTGGTCGGCATGATCCCGGGCGTGTTTGCCGTGTCGCACGGGACACTCGAACATCCGATCCCGATGGGATCGCTGCAGATGAGCGAGATCCTCCTGACCGCGGCGCAGTCGGCGCTGGCGGTGGTGCTGCTCTCGACGCTGCGGCTGTCCATGAGTGGAGCCGTGCTGTTGTTCAGCCTGTTCGTCGGGCAGCTGTTGTTGCCGGGGCTGGCCGGGCCGTCGGCCGCGTCGGCTTTCGGCGCCCCAACCAATCAGGTGATGTTTGCCGTGCTGTACCTGACCGCGGCGGTCGCGCTGTTTCTCGCGCAACCCTCGCATCTGATGCGGCTGCGCGAGGGCGTGCGGGTCCGAGTCGCCAGGGGGAAGAAATCCGCCCGCGCTGGTGCCGAACCAGCGGCGACGCTGACGTCCAGTCACGATCGCGCGCTGGCGGGCGGTCACCTCAGCGGGTCGGCGGGCGAACTGGACCTGTGCCGCACGTGCGAGTGGAAACTCGCGGCGCAGGACAGGCGTCCTCACCGCGGCTAGACTGCTGGCACACGCGTTGAGACGGCGACCCTGGGCGTGCGAGCGTGCCCGCCGACAGAGCCGCACGCATAGGCAACAGTTGATCGTGATGGTGCGAGGCGGCGGTGGGGCGCTCCGGCTGTCGCCGGAACGGCCTCCCGAGTCCGTGCGCGTGCGGCGGATTGACGACTGACCCGTTTCCGCCGCCGGTTGTGATACACAATCTGCCGTACACGATTCGTTGCCGAAGGGAGCCGTCATGTCCACGATCGATCGTCGGGAGTTTCTGTCCAGTGTGGCCGCCGGGGTGGCGGTAGGAGTGGCGCCCCTCGGGGGCGAGGCGGAAGCGACGGCGCCCGACGACCGCGCGCAGGCCGCCGCTGCGGGCATCGCCGGACTCGCCGATCCCGCCTTCCGCCCGCTTCCCCTCGGCGCCATCCGTCCCGCCGGCTGGCTGCAGCGCCAGCTCCGCATCCAGGCCGACGGCCTCACGGGTTATCTCGACGAGTTCTGGCCAGACGTGGCGCAGAGTCAGTGGTTCGGCGGCACCACCGAAGGCTGGGAGCGCGCGCCCTACTGGCTCGACGGCGCCATCCCGCTGGCCTGGCTCCTCAACGATGGAGCGATGAAGGCCCGCATCACGCGCTACGTGGACACCGTCGTCGCAAACCAGCGCACCGACGGGTGGTACGCGCCGTATCCACTCGATGCAGTGGCGAAGCGCTACGACCTGTGGGCGATCCTGCTCGCCAACAAGGCCCTGGCCCAGTATCACGACGCAACCAATGATGCGCGCGTGCTGGCCGCCATCACGAAGAGCCTGCGCGCGCTGGCCGATGGCCTCGAGCGCACGCCGCTCTACGGCTGGGGCAAGTTCCGGTGGTACGAAGGCCTGGTGCCGGTGTTCCATGTCTACGAGCGCACTCGCGAGCCATGGCTGCTCGACCTGGCCCGGAAGCTCCGCGCGCAGGGCGTGAACTTTGAGACACTGTTCGCCACCGGGGACGTGACCATCCCCACGCCGCGCCGCGGGTTATGGAAGTGGACCAAGCACGTGGTGAACACAGCCATGGCCACCAAGGCGGCGGCGGTGAGCTACAGGCTGGATCGGCGGCCGTCCGACCGCGTCTTTGCGTCGAAGATGATCGAAATCCTCGATCGCCACCACGGCCAGGTGACCGGCATGTTCACGGGCGACGAATGCCTGGCTGGACGAAGTCCCCTCCAGGGCACCGAGCTCTGCGCGGTTGTGGAGTTCATGTACTCGCTTGAGCACCTCTTCTCGGTGTTCGGTGACCCGGCGTTCGCGGACCGGCTCGAGCGCGTGGCCTTCAATGCGCTCCCCGCCACGTTCACGCCCGACATGTGGGCGCACCAGTACGACCAGCAGGTCAACCAGGTGCAGTGCACGATCAACCCTGAGCACGGTTTCACCACGAACGGCCCCGAGTCGAACCTCTACGGTCTCGAGCCGAATTTCGGCTGCTGTACGTCGAACATGCACCAGGGCTGGCCGAAGTTCGTGGCGCATTTGTGGATGAAGACGCCAGATGAGGGGCTGGTGGCCGCCTCATGGGCACCATGCCGCGTCGACACGAAGCTGCGTGATGTGCCAGTGACGGTCGAAGTGGACACCGACTACCCGTTCCGCGACACGGTGAGCCTGCGCGTGACAGCGGCTCGTGCGGTGCGCGTCCCGCTGCTGTTGCGCGTCCCCGCCTGGGCCGTGGGTGCCACGGTGCGTGTCGGCGCGGGGGCGGAGGCGCCGATGACGGCCGGTGCCCTCCATCGCCTCGAGCGCGAGTGGACGGGCACCACGCAGCTGACCCTGCGTTTCCCCATGCGCGCGAACGTGTCGGTGCGCTATAACGAGGCCGTAGCCGTCGAGCGCGGCCCGCTCGTGTACGGGCTGAAGATTGGCGAGGAGTGGACGCGCGTCAACGCCGACAAGCCGCACCGCGAGTTGCCCCACGCCGATTTCGAGGTGCGCCCCACCACGCCGTGGAACTACGGTCTCGTGGTGGACGAGACGACACCCGACGCGGGCCTGCGTTTCGAGCAGCGCCCAGTGGGCGAGAGGCCCTTCTCGCCTGAGGGCGCGGGCATGATCGCGAAAGCCACCGCGCGCAAGGTTCCTGGCTGGAAGATCGTGCGGGGATGGGCCGGCGAGATCTCCCCGGCGGATGTCGCATGGTCGGATCCCTCGCGCACCCCGACCGACGAGCCGAACGAAGAGGTGACCTTGATTCCCTACGGCTGCACCAACGTCCGCATCACGGAGTTCCCGCGGGTGAAGGGAAAGTAGCAGGGGCGCGTCGAGGAATCGAGCCCAGGGGATGGCGAGGCGGCCGTTGTGTGGGCGCCGCCACGGCGGGCGGCGGGAACCGGAGAGCCGGTCAGCCCCACTCGTTCCAGACTCTGACGAAGAACCTGGCGGTGCCGACGGTGGGCCAGACATCTCGCTACGTGGGACACCTCGAGGACGCGTACCTGCTGTGCGCGGTTCCCAAGTTCAGCGCGTCTTTCAAGCAGCGCATCGTCGCGCCGGCCAGGTACTACGCCGTCGACAACGGGCTCCGCCGGGCCAACTTGCCGCACGGGCAGCCGGATCTCGGGCATCGGCTCGAAAATGCGGTGGCGATTCATCTCCTCCGACAATCGCGGGAGGTGTCCTACGCGGGCGCGCGGGGCCTGTGGGAGTGTGATTTCATCACGTCCGATGCCGCCATCCAGGTCTGCCTCGAGTTGACGCCTGCGAATCGCGCCCGGGAGCTGCGCGGCGTCATCGAAGGCACGCGACTGCGCGGCCGCCGGCGCGCCATCGTGGTGATACTCGGCCAGCCCGACCGCCTCGTCGAGGATGGTGTGGCGATTGAGGTCGTGCCGGCCTGGCGCTGGATGGCGTAGGGGTGCCGCCTCCGCCTCGATGTCGGGTAGGATCAGCAGAACATCCGTCAATCACATCGCGAGTCATGAAGGAAGGTCACGTGCCTGTTCGAGGTATCCGCGGCGCCATCAATGTGAGCGCCAATACCCGCGACGCCATTCAGGAAGCCACCAGACGCCTGCTCGTGGCGATGTGCGAGGCCAACAGCCTCGATTCGTCAGCCATCATCTCCGCCTTCTTTACCGTCACGACCGACCTGAACGCCGCGTATCCCGCTGCAGCGGCCCGGGCCCTTGGATGGCTCGATGTGCCGCTGCTCGATGCGCAGGAAATCGAAGTGCCCGGCGGCATGCCACGCGTGGTCCGCGTCCTGCTGCACGTCGAGGCCGACATCGCTCGCAACCAGATCCAGCACGTCTACCTGGATGAGGCCGTGGCGCTTCGTCCGGATCTTCCGCAGAAGGCGTGACGTGGTAAGCCGCTCCCGACCGACCGTGAGCCCGACCCAGGCGAGCCCCCGCCTGCTTGAGGGCGCTGCCGTTGGCGTTGTCGGGGCAGGGCAGATCGGCGGGTCGATCGTTCGGTGTTTGAGCCGCCTTCGACCCGACATCACGCTGTGCGCCTTCGATCTCCATATGTCGCTGGCCCAGAGGATCCGCCCGTTCGCGCTCTTCTGCCGCACGCTGGGTGATCTGGTCCGCCAGTCGGATGTCGTCGTGCTGGCGGTGCCCGTGCAGACGGCGGTCCGCCTGCTGCCCCGGATCGCGAAACTCGCGGGCCAGAGGCCATCGCGCCGCAGACTCATCGTCTGCGACACATCGACCGTCAAGGCAGCCGTTGTGGCGGCTGCCGCGCGGCACGAGGCCGATTTCGATTTCGTCGGCCTGCACCCGCTAGCTGGAACAGAGGGCCGGGGCTGGGATTCGGCCAACGCCGAGCTGTACCACGGGCGCCCAGTTGTGATCTGTCCGTCTCGCGCGCGGCCTGGTCGGGTCGCCCGCGAGCTGGTCGGATTGCTCGGCGGGATACCGGTGGCGATGAAGCCGCGCGATCACGATCGGTTCGCGGCCGAAGGGATCGGACTGCCTCACATCCTGGCGTTCGCGGCAGCCGGGATGGTGGGCGCCGATACCCGGCCAGCAAGCTTGCTCAGAGGCGGCTCCTGGCGATCTCTGACCCGCGTGGCGACGTCGAGTCCGGCAATGGTGGCAGGTTTCCTTCACGAGAACCGCGACCATCAACTCCGCGTGCTGGCTCGTTTCACGAAGTACCTCGAGGCGGTCGCGCGAGACCTCC
>Ga0315278_10006697_pt1 | contig 10497 bp, 7 predicted proteins | sample YL17G06_0_MG_FD_203880 | JGI IMG/M metagenome (GOLD analysis project Ga0315278, IMG submission 203880) | Sediment microbial communities from Yellowstone Lake, YNP, Wyoming, USA - YL17G06_0 | ecosystem: Environmental > Aquatic > Freshwater > Lake > Sediment | place: USA: Wyoming | collected... | reverse complement strand
AAGGCTGCCTTTTCGAGTCCGATATCAACAAAGGCCGATTGCATACCAGGGAGGATTTTTACAACCTTACCTTTATAGATATTTCCAACAATGCTTGCGTCCCTCTTCCGTTCAACATAGAATTCAGCTACCTGACCACCTTCAAGAAGGCCAACCCTGATTTCATCACGTGTTACATTAATTATAATTTCGCTATCCATTGTTCACTCCGTTCTAACGGTTTTACCCAGCCTCCGTTCCATCCGTAAAGAGCTATCCTTGTAATGTCAAGTTTGTCCATTGGTGTATTGAATATTACGGGAAGAAGCTCACCCAGCCTGACCTTTATGTCACCCTGATCGTTTACTATCAGGGTAACGGTATTTTCATCAATAAACCTTGCTTCTTCAACCATGCTCCTTAAATTTATAACATATTTTTCGCGTTTTGCGGTTACTTCTTTTTCTGACAAAAACGTGTATGCGTGAGAGAGATCCCCGCCTTTTATTTCATACCCGTACCTTTTTATAAAACTGTTTAAGGATTCTGCCTTTGCAGGAACGAATGACATGTTTTTTATATATACACCTTCAGGCAGCAGTGCATTCAGTTCTCTTGTTTTTGAAACTAAATCAAAAGGCGGTGTGACCTCCATATCGAAATATTCATGCAGCCCTGCAACTCCTACACCAAGAGGAGGCCCAAAGGATATCTTTGGAAATGGATGAAATCCCTTTGAGTACTCTAAAGGAAACCCTGCCCTCCTTATCGCCCTCTGCAGCATTACAACAAGCTCAAGATGTGAGAGATATCTCAACCTCCCGGTTTTAGAAAATTCAACTCTGATCGTGACAGGCTTAAAGCGTGGAGCATAGGTCAGGGTCCGACCCGGAGATATTTTCAGTTCTTCAAGGGTAGTTATTTCCTCCCTTTCTTCCTTCCTTTCTTTCCCCGTCTCTTTATGACATTCAAGTCCGCAATTATGGCAGACATTTCTGCAGTCAGTCGTAAATTCTTCTGATAAGGCCTTCTGATATTCTTTCCACAGGTAATCTTTTGTTACTCCGATATCAATCCTTTCCCATGGAAGGCGGTCGGCAAAACCAAAGGTTTTTGTTGCTAAAGCTGCTGCATCTATGCCGGTAAGATGCATTGCTGTCTTCCATTTCCCGAAATCAAAGACCTCTGACCATCCATCAAGCCTGCATCCTAATGACCAGGCCTTCTCAATAAGCGAAGAACTTCTTTCATCCCCCCGTGAGAAGGCAGCTTCAAGAAGGCTCATCTCGATATCATGTCCTTTGACATGAAACCCCTTTTTTATCAGCATATCTTTAATATACTTCTTTTTTCCGGCAAGCTCGTCAAAAGGGATTTGCCCATACCATTGAAATGGTGTGTGTGCCTTGGGGACGAAAGGAGAAACTCCTATGCTTATGTTAACAAACCTTTTCGTAAACTGTTTTGCCGTTTTCAGCGCCGTCGCTGCCATTTTAGTGATTGCATATATGTCTTCTTCAGTCTCTGTTGGTAATCCGATCATGAAGTACAGTTTAAGATTAAGCCAGCCTTCTGCGAATAATGTCTTCATCGCCAGTTCATAATCTTCATCAGAAAAGTCTTTGTTGATAACTTTTCTCAGCCTTTCAGTTCCTGCCTCTGGAGCAATAGTAAAACCGGTTTTCCTTACTGAACAGATCTCTTTCAGGAGATCCCTGTTTATTGAAGTTACCCGAAGAGAAGGAAGTGAGAGGGCGATTCTGTCTTCTGAAAATCTTTTATTAAAGTCGCTTACAATCTGTAAAAGACAACTATAATCTCCGGCGCTGAGGGATGTGAATGATGCCTCGTCATAGCCGGTATTTTTCAGGGATTTTTCTGCGATATTCAATACCTTTGCCGGGCTTCTCTCACGGACAGGCCTGTATATCATCCCGGCCTGGCAAAACCTGCAGCCCATTGAACAACCCCTCGAAACCTCAATGTTTACCCTGTCATGGATGATAGATGTGTAAGGGACGATAGGTTTGTCCGGATACGGAGCATCATCAAGGGATTTAATGTAACGACGCTTTACCAGGGATGAGGGATGATCTTTAAAATGCTGAATTAAAGGCACATAAATCCCTTCTATCAGGGATAGCGCTTTCAGCAGGGATTCTTTATTACCGTCACCGCCTGTTTTCCATTCATAGAACACATCCAGTATCTCCCTGATTGCCTCTTCGCCGTCACCTATCAGAAATGCATCAATGAACGGGGACATTGGAACCGGATTGACAGTACATGGACCTCCGGCAATAACAAGAGGATATCGATTTCTGGATGATGAACTATACCTGTCTTCAGTTTTGATCGGGATTCCGCCAAGATGCAGCATGTTAAGTACGGTTGTATAGGAAAGCTCATACTGCAGGCTGAATCCGACTATATCGAAATCCTTTAACGGACGGTTCGACTCAAGGGATGAAAGAAAAAGTCCATTTGCCTTCATCTCAGTTTCAAGGTCAACCCAGGGAGAAAATATCCTTTCTGCAGATGCAAAAGGGATGTTATTGATTATGTTGTATAAGATTCTAAGGCCGAGATGAGACATCCCTATTTCATATATGTCAGGGAATGCAAGGGCAACTTTTACAGGCGCTTCCTTGTGTATTGAGTTTACCTCATGGTTCAGGTACCTGCTTGGTTTATGCAAAGACAATAAATTCACAGATTAAGAATACCATCTCAAACGGTTATTTGGCAAGGAATTGCAAGGTTCGGGACGCATTTTGATGGAGAATTGTTTCCACGTCCCTGGTTCACCGGGCAGTGTCATTTGTGCATTGACATGCCGTACATAGTGTGATATAAATTTAATAAACGGTAAGAATCAAAATATATCTCTTGAAAGGAGATTAAATATGTTTAAGGAATTTAAAGAGTTTGCGATGCGGGGTAATGTAGTTGATATGGCTGTGGGTATTATAATCGGCGCTGCTTTTGGAACGATCATCAATTCATTTGTCGCTGATATTATAATGCCGCCAATCGGCCTGATTTTAGGCAACGTTGATTTTTCCGGCATGTTCATTCTTCTCAAGGAAGGCAAAGTTGCCGGACCGTATGAAACAATTGCTGCTGCAAAAGCTGCGGGGGCGGTTACACTGAACTATGGTGTGTTCATCAATACAGTCATCAGTTTTCTCATTATCGCTTTTTCCGTATTTATTGTTATCAGGAATGTCAACAGGTTAAAAAGAAAAGAAGAAGCGCCTTCTGCTGTACCGACAACCAAAGAATGCCCATACTGTATGTCGGTTATTCCGATTAAAGCAGTGCGCTGTCCTCAATGTACTTCTGAATTAAAGTAAAATTGCCTGAATGATGCAGTTGTTTCAACGGAGAGATTGATAAATAAGTTGGGACAACTGCAAAATCAATCTGCTAAGGAATTTATAGGTAACCCATATCATTCATAAATATTTCTGATTCCACCGGGGATAGAGTATACTCGCTCATTCTCGGTCGTTCCTCCCTGCGAGGCTTTTGCCTCTTTATGTTTAGAATGTATTTGACTATCAGCAAAAGAATCCGCTCGAATACTCCATCCCCGGTTAAGCGTAAAATGAAAGTAAACCTTAATTTTTAAGCTTATTTTATGTTATTATCTCATGAAAATTTACTATTACTTAATAATAAAACCAGGAAGGTGAACGTATATGCCGAGAAGAGATGATATAAAGAAGGTGATGATTATCGGTTCAGGGCCCATAGTTATTGGCCAGGCTTGCGAATTTGACTACTCCGGGACCCAGGCATGTAAAGCTCTGCGGAAATTAGGGTATGAGATAGTGCTTGTTAATTCCAACCCGGCCACGATCATGACAGATCCGGGAATGGCAGATGTTACCTATCTGGAACCTCTTACAATTGAATATATGAAAAAGATTATAGAAAAAGAGCGGCCAGATGCAATCCTGCCAAATCTTGGTGGCCAGACAGGCCTTAACCTCTCTGCTGAGTTATTCAAAAGCGGCTTTCTTGAAAAACATGGCGTCAAAATTATCGGTGTACAGGCAGACGCTATTGAAAGAGGCGAGGACCGCATTATCTTTAAAGAGACAATGAATCAACTGGGAATAGAAATGCCGAACAGTGAACCGGCTTTCAGCATTGAAGAAGCTGAAGAGATAGCATCAAAACTGGGATATCCTGTTGTCGTCCGTCCGGCGTATACCATGGGAGGAACAGGTGGAGGGCTGGTCTATAATGTGGAAGAATTGCGAACTGTTGCAAGCCGTGGCATATCTGCCAGTCTGATCGGGCAGATACTGATAGAAGAGTCTGTTCTCGGATGGGAAGAACTTGAACTTGAAGTGGTGCGTGACTCAAAGAATCAGCGGATAACTGTCTGTTTCATAGAAAATGTTGATGCCATGGGAATCCATACCGGCGATTCCTATTGCACAGCGCCTATGCTTACGATTGATCCTAAACTGCAGGAACGCCTCCAGAAATACTCTTACGATATCGTTGAAGCTATTCAGGTTATTGGAGGGACGAACATTCAATTTGCCCATGACCCCAAGACCGGCAGGGTAGTAGTGATTGAGATCAATCCAAGGACGTCACGTTCATCTGCCCTTGCTTCAAAGGCTACAGGTTTTCCTATTGCGCTTATTTCGGCAATGCTTGCAGGAGGATTAACACTCGATGAAATTCCCTACTGGAGAGACGGGACGCTTGATAAATATACGCCATCGGGAGAATATGTTGTAGTCAAATTTGCGAGGTGGGCATTTGAGAAATTCGAGGGAGTCGAGGACCGTCTCGGAACGCAGATGCGTGCTGTGGGCGAAGTAATGAGTATCGGGAAGACATATAAAGAGGCGCTCCATAAATCCATAAGGTCTCTGGAAAACGGTCGTTACGGGCTTGGTTTCGCAAAAGATTTTCACCAGAGGTCATTGGATGAGTTAATGGAACTTCTGGCCTTTCCAACAAGTGAACGTCAGTTCATTATGTATGAAGCCCTTCGAAAAGGGGCTTCTGTTGATGAACTATATGAAAAGACATATATAAAGCCATGGTTCATCGGGCAAATGAAAGAGCTCGTTCAACTGGAAGAAGAGATTCTCAAATACAAGGGCCAAAAATTACCTGATGAAATATTTATCCGCGCAAAGAAGGATGGATTTGCAGACCGGTACCTGTCTCAACTACTGGATATCCCGGAAAAAGACATCCGTGACCGGCGGAAGGCTTTAGGCATAACGCAGGCGTGGGAGCCGGTGCCTGTCAGCGGAGTGGAGAATGCAGCATACTATTTTTCTACCTACAATGCTCCTGACATAGTGAAGCGGAGCGAACGAAGAAAAATCATGGTTATAGGAGGCGGGCCCAACCGTATCGGCCAGGGCATCGAATTCGATTACTGCTGTGTGCATGCAGCCTTTGCGCTGCGGGATGAAGGATATGAGTCAATCATGGTCAACTGTAATCCTGAAACAGTTTCGACAGATTATGACACCTCGGATAAATTATACTTTGAACCTATTACTGTAGAGGATGTTCTTTCCATTTATGATAAGGAAAAACCTGAAGGGGTAATCGTTCAGTTTGGTGGTCAGACACCGCTAAATATCGCAAAAGAACTGGCTGAGGCAGGGGTAAAGATCATCGGAACATCCACAGATACTATTGACCTTGCCGAAGATCGTGACAGGTTCCGTAAGATGATGAAAAAACTTTCTATCCCCATGTCTGAATCCGGCATGGCAAGCACACTTGAAGAGGCATTAAGTGTAGCTGAAAGGATTGGCTACCCGCTTATGCTAAGGCCTTCCTATGTTCTTGGCGGACGTGGGATGGAAGTAGTTCATGATGAAGAAATGCTCAAACGTTATGTATCAGCTGCTGTGGGAGTTACCCCGGACAGGCCTATCCTGATAGATAAGTTCCTGGAAAATGCCATAGAGGCAGAGGCCGATGCCATAGCTGACGGGAAAGATGCATTTGTTCCGGCAGTAATGGAACATATCGAACTTGCCGGGATTCATTCAGGAGATTCTGCCTGTGTTATTCCACCAATCAGTATTCCTAAAAAGCATCTCGAAACTATCTATGAATATACAAAGAAAATCGCAACAGAGCTGAACGTGGTAGGACTCATGAATATCCAGTATGCTATAGCAAACGATACAGTCTATGTCCTTGAGGCCAATCCACGTGCTTCTCGTACGGTTCCGCTGGTTTCTAAGGTCTGTAATATTTCCATGGCTCGTATTGCAACTCAGATAATGCTGGGGAAAAAGCTTGGTGATGTTGGTCTTCAATCCAGGAATATCCCTCATTTTGGCGTAAAGGAAGCTGTTTTCCCATTCAATATGTTCCCGGAAGTTGATCCTCTCCTTGGTCCTGAAATGCGATCGACAGGGGAAGTTCTCGGCATGGCTGATTCTTTTGGCCTGGCCTATTATAAAGCGCTGGAAGCAGCCCAGCAGCAGCTTCCTACTGAGGGTACAGTGCTTATAACTGTTTCAGACCAGGATAAGCAGGCAGCGCTTCAGGTTGCCATGAGATTTGAACACTTAGGTTTCAGAATCAAGGCTACCCGTGGGACACATCAGTTTTTTACGAAAAATGGGGTCCAGTCCGAACGCATTGATAAGCTGCAGGAGGGACGACCAAATATCGTGGATGCTATTAAAAATAAGGAGATAAAACTGGTAATTAATACACCAAGCGGCAAACTCAGCAAACACGATGATGCTTACATCCGGAAAGCAGCAATTAAGTATAAAGTTCCTTACATCACCACATTGGCTGCGGCTATTGCTGCTGCCCGTGGAATAGAAGAATTCCAGAAGCGAAAGACGGATGTCAAATCCCTTCAGGACTACCATGCAGATATAAAATAGCAAAATTGCCTCTTTCTTATTTAAGTTGAAGAAACCCTGGATTCCCCGATCAAGTCGGGGAATGACATTCTTAAGTGAATGTTTTTTCGTCATTCCCGCGGAGGCGGGAATCCAGTCATTCTTCTCATTCGATGTTCTTCAACTTTTTTACGTATAATTGTGAATATATCCCTGCTCCGTGCTATAATACTTTGCAATGAAAATACGAACTAAGCTTACAGTAATCCTCTTAATATTCCTGTTTCTTGCAGTATCCTGCGGTAAATCAGCAGTTAAGCCCCCGGAAAAATTTGATCCGGAAAAATCATTTACAAAGGCCAATGAACAACTCGAAAAAAAGGAGTATGAAGAGGCACGTGCAGGTTTTATGGAGGTTAAAAACAGGGATCTGACCAAGAAATATGCTCCGTTGGCCCAGCTCAAGATTGCAGATTCTTATGTTAAGGAAGATGAGACAGAACGTGCAATTGCTGAGTATCATAAATTTCTTGAGGCATATCCCGACCACCAGTATGCTTCATATGCGCAGTATCAGATTGCGATGGTATATTTCAACCAGATAGAGAGTCCGGAGAGGGGCTATGGCGGGGCGGCCAAGGCGCTCGAAGAATTTGAGAAACTGAAGAAGATGTTTCCCAGGAACCCCTATAAGGATGTCATTGAGCTAAGGATAGAGAAGTGCAGAAATACCATTGCTGAGTATGAATACCTTGTCGGGAATTTTTATTATAAGAAAGGTTCCTATACTGCAGCGATTAAAAGGTTTGAAGGACTTCTGAAACAGTATCCTGATTACAAGGGGGAGGGTGATGCCCTCTTTTTAACCGGCATGTCCTATAAAAACCTCAATCAGAAGGATAAGGCTTCAGAGTATCTGACACGCTTTATCGAAAAGTATCCGAATAACAAGAGCATGCATGAAGCAAAAAAAGCACTCGCCGCTCTGAAAAAGTGAAGCTTAAGACAGAACCTCCTGCCTCATCAAAGACTGCTCTGCCGGCAAATTATTATCCTGTATTCCTGAATATGAAAGGGAAAAAGGCCGTTGTAATCGGTGGCGGAAAAGTTGCTGAAAGAAAAATCCTTACTCTGCTCAGGAACAGCGCTGATGTAACAGTAATAAGTCCTCAGATTACCACGAAGATTGAGCATGAGAAACACAAAGGCAGGGTAAAACACATAAAACGGCAATACCGGAAGGGAGACCTGAAACAGGCATTCCTTGTTATTGCTGCCACAGATTCCCTGATTATCAACCAGCAGGTTTCAAGGGATGCTCCATGCCTTGTGAATGTTGTAGACACACCGGATTTATGCAATTTCATTGTCCCCTCGACCATTAAGCGAGGACCTCTGAGTATTGCTGTTTCAACCAGTGGCATCAGCCCTGCTCTTTCAAGGTCGGTGCGCAGGGAACTCGAAAGAATGTATGGTCCGGCGTTTTCTGAATACCTGAAATCATTGAAAACTATTCGTGCAGAGGCAAAGAAGAGGATTACGGACCAGAAAGAAAGGAGCGAATTCCTGAAGTCTGTTGCCTCAGAAAAGATGATCAGGATCTTAAGAGAAAATGGATGCAGTGAGGCGAAAAGAAATGCAAGAGATTTATTGCAAAAGGCAAAGAATACTTCTTGTTAACAGAGTACTAAGACGGCTATAAGTAATGACTGTGATTGCCCTACTTGGAGGCTGTGTCGCAATGTCATTCTGAGGCCCAAGCCGAAGAATCTCGGTTTTATAACACATTGATCTTATGAGATTCTTCACTTCATTCAGAATGACAAATTTACATTCCAAGGCAATTATGACACAGCCTCTTGATCGGGCAATCCAGAGAGAAGTCCTGGATTCACCGGTCGAGCCGGAGAATGACAAACAGACGAAACTATGTCGCCATACTAACGACCGCATTAGTAAAAGGAGGCTACCATAGAAATTAAAATTACATTCCCTGGCGGGAAAAAGGTCAATGCAGAGGTGGACGGATTTACCATCAAAACAGACCAGCCAATAAAATATGGCGGAGAGAATTCAGCGCCCTCCCCTTTCGATCACTTTCTTGCCTCTATCGGAACATGCGCCGGTGTCTACGTCCTCAGTTTTTGCGAGGGACGCAAAATTCCTGTTGAAAATATCTCTCTTGTCCAGCGACTTGAGTATGGCAAAACACCCGATGGAAAAACCTTTATCGAAAAGATTGTTATAGAGATCATTGTTCCACCTGATTTTCCCGAGAAATACCATCAGGCCCTGATAAAAGTCGCAGACCAGTGCGCTGTAAAAAAAGCCATCATGAACCCTCCAAAATTTGAAGTGAAGACACTGGTGAAATAAGAGATAGGTGTACGTATTCTGTTTGACTCGCTAATTGCGGACAACACCTACATACAAACATCACGAAGGTATTTCAATAACTGAGAATTATCAAGAGAAGTAACGGCGCCATAACAGGCAGCCACATCTGAATGGCAAACCCGTGTGGGCAACAGAGATAGAGGGCGACCAGCTCGGCGAGCTTGGCTGCGACTTCTGCCATTGGCTCTTCTGCAGTGCTCAGGCCGCTTCGCGAGCCGAGCAAGGGACTGACTTCGCGGAGAGCTTCATACGTTGTCTCGTGCACAATGGGAACGAGCCGATCACGCGCGAGGAGTGCCGAAAGCTCTTTGTCGGCGATTCCCTCTGCTGGGAGGCGGCGCAGCAGCGCGGGGGTCACCAGCACGATCCCGACTCGCGAGTTCGCCAAGCCCTTGTCGATCGCGCGGAGCAAGGGCACACCGAGGCCAACGTCCTTCTCGCTGAACCAGACCGAAACACCACGTGACTCAAGCAGATCGTGCAGCTCCTTGGCGGGCCCCTGCCGGTCGTCCCACGCGTGGCAGAGGAAGACGTCCCGAAGGTCAGGCTGCTTCGCCAGATTCTCGACGCTGTTGCGGACTGGTGTGAGTGCCCGCACTTCTTCAGGCGTGTACCACACAGACGAACCGGCTTGCGACCAGCGCGGCTTTGTGCTGCGGCCGGACCCGCCGCCGCTGCTCCGACTGCCCACACTGCTCCGCGACGGGGAGTAAGACGAGGGCGAGTACGACCCGTAGCCGCTGTAACCCCCATAGCGGCCATAGCGCCTACCGCATGCAGGGCAGTTGGCTGCGGCGCTCGCTGAGCGATGGCCCCTTACTGGTGCTGTACATCTAGCCATGTCCCTTACCTCCTTATTTGAATGAGTAGTTCTAACAATTATTATACCAACTTGGTTTTTTCCGATTTCTCTGAAGAATATAGCATAAAAGGCAACTAATCAAAAGAGGAATTTCCCATAAAAACAAGAGGTCTGATAAAAGCGTAGTTGGCTTTTGCTCCTTATTACCATGATATACCAACTACGTATATCATAGGAAATTTGTCCATGTTGATTTTCGAGAGTACCAAACACCCCTCAAGGCGATACGATCTATGCGGATTTCAGGAAGAACAAAACATTATCAGATTCTGCAGAACCGTTTATAGTCCGAGATCTCAGAAGTACAGTTGATTTGCTTGAGCAACGGGCTTTATACAGTTAACATTATATTTTTTCTGTCAACAAAGCCTGTTAATAAACTGTCAGCAAAATAGT
>Ga0315278_10006696_pt1 | contig 10497 bp, 7 predicted proteins | sample YL17G06_0_MG_FD_203880 | JGI IMG/M metagenome (GOLD analysis project Ga0315278, IMG submission 203880) | Sediment microbial communities from Yellowstone Lake, YNP, Wyoming, USA - YL17G06_0 | ecosystem: Environmental > Aquatic > Freshwater > Lake > Sediment | place: USA: Wyoming | collected... | reverse complement strand
CCAGCGCGTGGATGGTACGCTGCCGGTCGTCGGCCCGTCCGACGACCATCGTCCGGGTCAAGTCGGAGCAGTATCCATCCAGCTGCGCGCCGAAATCGATCAGCAGCAGTTCATTCAGCTGGATCTCGCGCGCGGTGGTACGCGCATGGGGCAGCGCCGCCCGCGGGCCGGAGGCCACGATCGTCGGAAACGGATGCCACTCGGAGCCGCGCCGGCGAAGCGCCGATTCCAGCCGCGCCGCCACGTCCAGCTCCCGGTCGCCGGCACGCACCGTCGGCAGCACCTCCGCCAGCGCTTCCTGTGCGAGCGAGGCCGCGGCACGAATCGAGGCGACCTCCTGCGGATCCTTGGCGGCGCGAAGGCGCTCCACCAGGTCGGTGGTCGGGACAACCCGGGCCCGCGTGAGCCGGCTCAGTCGTTCTGCATCTCGCGTCGTGAGCACGTGGGACTCCACGCCGAGCCGCTCCACCGGCCGCTGGCCCAGCGCCCGCCCCACGCGATCCCAGATCGAAACCGGGTCGATCTGCACCTCCACGCCCGGCGCTTCGAGCGGCGCCTGTACGGCATACCTGAAGTCCGTGATGAGCACCGCACTGGCCGGCCGCACCAGCAGCAGACCGGCCGAGCCCGAGAAACCCGTGAGGTAGCGGATGTTCGGCAAGTGCGTGACGAGCAGTGCGTCGATGCCGTCCTGCTCCAGCGCACCCGCCAGGGCCGCGAGGCGTCGCGGTCCCGCCCCCTCGCTCACTGCAGGCGGCCAGCAAGGGCCCGCAGGGCCATCCGGTAGCCGTCGGCGCCGAAGCCGCAGATGAATCCCGCCGCCAGGTCGGCGATGTGCGAATGCCGGCGGGCAGCCTCGCGCGCGAAGAGGTTGCTGAGGTGCACCTCCACGAACGGCACCTGCACGGCGAGCAGTGCGTCGCGCAAGCCCAGGCTGGTGTGGGTCAGCGCACCGGCATTGATGACGGCGCCCTGGACCCGGCCGGCCAGCCCCTGGACCGCATCGATGAGCTCGCCCTCGTGATTGGTCTGCAACCACTCGAGCTCGACGCCCAGTAGTTCGGCGTCGGAGCGCAGGATGGCCTCGATTTCTGGGAGCGTGGTGCGACCGTAGATCTCAGGCTCGCGCTGTCCCAGGAGGTTCAGGTTGGGACCATTGAGAACCGCGAGGCGCATGATCAGCGCTTGAGGTTCTGGAGCCAGTCGTGGAACTGGTCGAGATCGTCCTCGCCGCGCGCGCCTTGCGGCGCGCCGGCCGGCCGGGGCGTCGAGCCCGGCTGCCCCGCGGCGCCACCGTAGAACTCATCGAACGAGACGCCACCGCGCTCGGCGGGCGAGGGACCGGGTGCGCGCGGCTTCCTGGACATTGGCGGAAGCGGAGCGGAGTCTTCGCCGAAGATGGCGCTGAGGGTGAGGTGGTCCGCCGCCGGTCGGGTCGGCGTTCCGGGTGTGTCGGGACCCGTCACCGCCGGCGCCGATGCCGCGTGGAGGCCCGGCTCGAGACCGTTGGGGCGTGAGCCGAGCACCGTGCGCATCAGCTCGCGGACCGAGGTGCCCCCGGAGGAACTGGCGGCGTACGGTGGCAACGGCCTTGATTGCGCCGGCTCGGCGGCCTCGAGGGAAGCGACCCGCTCCGCCAGCCGGGCGTCTCCCGGCCGTCGCGACAGCAATTCGCGATAGATCCGCAGCGCATCGACTGGATGCCCCTGCTTCAGGAAAAGCTCCGCCATGCTCTCGGTGACGACCAGCTCCGGTTCGTCGACCTCGACCACCTCGATGGTCTCGATGACTTCGCTGGTCCTGACCTCGACCGCCGGGGGATCACCCGCCAGGGAGGTGATCTCCATGATCTCCGTGATGGCGAGGCTGTCGATCTCCGCGGCAGGCTCGAACAGCTCGGCGCCCGCGTCGAGCGCAGCATCACTCCACGTCACCCATTCGCCAGGCTCGGTGTCTTCGTGCTCCGCCGCATCCACCGGACGGGAAGGTGCCAACAGGTCGGCGGCAACGTCGGGCGACTGATACTCGTTGGCCGTGGCCGACGTGTCTCCCACCGACAGGGCGCTGCCACCGAAGTCGCTCGACGCGTCGGGAAGCTGGAACTCCGATTCACCGGTGGCAGCCTCGGCCTCGGGGATGAGCTCGTTGGACGCGGACGGCAACTGATACTCGGAGGCGCCATTGGCCGCGTCGACGGACGGCGCGGTGCCCAGGTCCTCGGAGGCCGATGGCAACTGGTACTCGGACGCCGAGGAGCGCGCCGCGTCCGGAACAGTGTCGGCACCGAAGCCCTCCGACGCGGACGGCAACTGGAACTCCGTATGCTCGGCGGGACTGAGGACGATTTCCTCCGAGGTCCCGAGCTGCATGACACCGAGAATGGCATCGTCCAGCACCACCGCGCTCGGACCGGAGACCGGGAACGGACGCGGCTCCGGCGCGGCCGCAACGGTCGGCTCGAACGCCTCGACCGGCGGGGCCTCGGACGCGGCGGCACCGCTGGTTTCCCGCTCGACCGTCTCGAGGGGCGGCAGCTGCTCGCCAAATGCGTCGTCGGTCAGGTCGGGCGAATCGACGGCATTCTGTTCCAGTCCGTCAAGCGGGGCCACGGCGGCAGTATCCCCGGCGGCTTCCGCCGAGCCGGGCGCCGCCGCGCCGCTCTCGGCGGAAGACTGCTGGACATGGCTTGCGCGCACCCGCTCGAGCTGCTCGCGCGCCTCGTCATTGCTCCGGTCCACCGTCAACAACTGCTCGAGCCAGCGGGACGCGTCGCCGAACCGGGCGCCGCGCTCGGTAATGTCCGCCAGCGCCTTGAGCGCGATCACGTTTTCCGTGTCGAGCTCCAGCACGTGCACGAAGGCCTGCTCGGCGGCAGCGTCATCCTTGAGGTCAAGATGACACCGGCCCAGCACGATGCTGGCGGGTATGTAGTCGGGGTGAAGCTCGAGTCCGGGGGTCAGGACACCGATCGCCTGTTGCGGATCGCCTGACTTCCGGTAGGCTTCCGCCAGCGGGGCGAAGGTCAGCCCCTGCGGATTCTCCTGATATCGCCGTTCGAGCTTCTCGATCTCGCTTAGCGCCATCCCGGATCCGTGACCGTAAGTTGTTGGGGGATAATACGCTATAGTAAGGCGCCGTGTCGCGGGTGTCAACAGCTTCAGCAAAAACTGCGCTTGAGCTTTGGTGTTGCCAGTCTTACTCTTAAGGCCCTTCTTGCCCTTCTGGTTCTGACCGGGGTGTCTGCCAAATGATGAAGTCGGTTCGCAGCGTCACCACCAAGGTGGCTGCCGTGGTTTTCGGGCTCCTGATGCTACTCTTCGTCCTGCAGCTAAGCGGGATCTTCGATAGCAACTCGGGAAGCTCCTTCAGCGCAACCTCGGTCGGCAAGATCAACGGCCAGACGATCGATGCCCGCGCCTATCAGGCCGCTGTCCAGCAGACGATCGACAATCAGCAAAGGCAAGCCCCCGGCCGCCTGAGCCTCGAGCAGGCGGAGCAGATTCGGAACGAGGTCTGGGACCAGTTCGTCGACCGCGCGGTGATGGAGTCCCAGTACCGGAAATACGGGATCACGGTCAATCAGGACGAGATCGTCGCCACCATGCGGACCCAGCCGATCCAGGACCTGGCGCGGTCCCAGGAGTTCCAGACGGACGGCCAGTTCGACCTCGCCAAGTACCAGCGGTGGCTCGCGTCGCCCGGCGCGGCGCCGTACCTGGGGGTCCTCGCAGCGCAGTATCGCGACGAGCTCCGCCGCACCAAGCTGCTGCAGGCGGTCACCGCCGACGTGTACGTGTCGGACGCGGCCCTGTGGCAGCAGTATCGCGACGCGAACGAGCAGGTGACGATCAGCCTGACCGCCATCCTGCCGCGCAACGCGGTGGCGGATTCGCTGGTGACGGTGACGCCCGCCGAGGTCGCGGAGTACTACAAGCAGCACCAGGCGGCGTTCGAGCGTCCGAAGACGGCTTTCGTGAGCTACGTCTCCCTGCCGAGCTTCCCCGACGCCTCCGACACGGCGGCGGCGCTTGCCCGCGCCCAGCAGGTTCGCACCGAGATCGTGGGTGGCGCGCCGTTCGCGGAGGTGGCGCAACGCGAGTCGTCGGACAGCGTCTCCGCGAAGAACGGCGGCGACCTGGGCGAGTGGAAGAAGGGCGACATGGACGCGGCCTTCGATGCCGCCGCCTTCTCCCTTCCCATCAATGCCGTGTCCCAGCCGGTGCTGTCCCAGTTCGGGTATCACGTCATTCAGGTCAGCAGCCGCTCCGGCGACAAGGCCAAGGGACGGCATGTCCTGATTCCGGTTGAAATCTGGGGCACCCACCGGGACCACCTCGAGGCGCAGGCGGACTCGCTCGATCGGCTGGCGGACCAGAAGGTGAGCCCGGCGGCGTTCAGCGACCAAGCCAAGGCCATGGGTCTCGAGGTGAAGACCACGTCGATCCAGCAGGGGACGCAGGTACTCGACGGCAACATCGTGGTGCCTGACGCCGGCATCTGGGCCTTTCAGGCCGCGCCCGGCACGGCCAGCCCGGTCATCGAGACCGGCTTGGCGTACTACCTGTTCCGCCTCGACAGTCTCGTGAACGGTGGCGTGCCGGAACTGGCGGACATCCGCGGCTCGGTCGAGTCGGCCGTCCGCGACGACAAGAAGCTGGTCAAGGCGCGCGAGCTGGCGCAGGCGTACATCGGCCGCCTCGACCAGGGCGAATCGCTTCCCGCTGCCGCCAAGGCGATGGGATTCCCCAACCGCCAGTTTGGTCCGTTCCAGCGGGTGCAGCCGCCGATCCAGAGCGGTCAGGTGGTGGGGACGGCGTTCGCGCTCACGCCGGGCGCGCATTCCGGCACCATCGAGACGCCGCTGGGCATCTACGTGCTGGAGACGATCTCTATCGTTCCGGCAGACTCGGCGCGCTTCGCCACGGACATCGAAAAGCTGCGGACCGATTCGATTCGCCGGGCGCGCCAGAACCGGGTGAGGAACTACCTCCAGGCCCTCAAGGATGCCGCCACGATCGTCGACAACCGGGCCGAGCTCTACCGGCGCGGCCAAGCCCAGCAGGCAGCCTCATGACGGCACCTGTCGCCAACGACGAAGGGGCGACCGCACTGGTCGCCCCTTCGTCGTTCCCGGCCTCGCACCGGGCGGCCTGAGCGCGAGCTACTGCGACAGGCGCTTGGGCTCACCCGAGGGCTGCGGGGGTGCCTGGCTGGCGTCCATCTGGCGTGGCGGCAGGCTCTGGTGCGAATCCTGGCGCATGACCTCGTCCTGGGTATCGGTCAGGCTCCTCTTGAACTCGCGGATCCCCTTCCCGATCGAGGCCCCAACCTCCGGCAGGCGCTTCGCCCCAAAGACGAGCAGCACCACCAGCAGGATGATCATGATCTCGGAAAAACCGAGGTTTCCCATGGCGACCTCCTAGAAGAGCGACCGCGCGATCAGGTATGCGAGCACAACCCCGATCAGGCCCAGCAGGGAAACGTGCAGCCCTACCGGACCCAGCGTGAAAGTTAGCACCAACAGATCGGCCGACACAGGCCCGACCGTCGGCGTCCAGGTACTGGTGAAAAACGTCTTCGCGGCGCTGTCAGGCATCCATCGCTGCAGCAGCGCGTTGAGGAACCCGCCGACGATGAAGCCGGATACCAGCACTCCCAGGTGGAACCCGGGTCGTCTCGGTCCGGCCCGCATCACCGCCTCCGGTCCGCCACGTAGGCAATCGAGGCGCGCAGAGCCTCCCGCGCCGGCGACGCCGGCAGCACGTCGAGTTCGCCCTCCGCCTGCTGGGCAAATCGCAGGGCACGCTCACGGGCATAGTCGAGCCCCCCGGCGCGCGCCACCGCCTCGACGACCTCCGCGACCTGGTCGCTGCTTGGCTCCGGTGTCTGCAGCAGCTGGGTAACAGCCTGGCGCTCGGCACCGGTGAGGTGCGGCAGCGCAGCGATCAGCGGCAAGGTGACCTTGTGCTCTTTGAGATCGAGCCCCGACGGCTTGCCCGTCACGCTCTGATCCTCGGTGTAGTCCAGCAGGTCGTCCACCATCTGGAACGCCATGCCCAGGGCCTGGCCGAAGCGCCCCAGCGCCGCGCGCACCTCCGGCGTTGCCCGCAGCGCCCCGACCTCGCAGGCGCCGGAGATGAGCGACCCGGTCTTGGCGCGGATGAGCAGGTCGTACTGCTCTTCGGTGAACTGCAGCCGGTCGTGGGCCAGCAGCTGCCGCATCTCGCCGACGGTCATCTCGTTGGTGACACGGCTGAGCACGCGCAGCGCGTCGAGGTCGCTCAGGTTGACCAGCTCGATCACCGCGCGCGAGTACAGGTAGTCGCCCATGATCACCGAGATCTGGTGACTGAAGAGGCTGTTAATTGTCGGCATGCCACGACGCAGCACGGAATGATCCACCGAGTCGTCGTGTACCAGCGTGGCCAGGTGGATCAACTCGATCGTCGCCGCGAGTGTCACCGCACGCCGATCGGGCCCACCGGTGGCCTCGTCGGTCAGCAGGGTCAGCGTGGGACGGAACATCTTCCCCTGCATCTGGAACAGGTGCGCGTTCACGTCGGCGATGAGGTTGAAGTCCGCCTCCACGATGCGGCGCAATTCCGCCTGCACCTGCGGCAGCCGGTGCCGGATCGGCGCCTGGACGGTGGCGAGGCTCACCGACGCGATCTGGGGGCTCATTGCGGCTGCGCCGCGCTGAGGCGGCCGACCCGGTCGCGCAGGTCCATGAACTGGATGTCCACGGCCATGGCCCGCTCGTAACTCTGCCGGGCCTCCGGCAGGCGTCCCTGCGCTTCGCAGGCGCGTCCCAGCCAGTAGATGAGGCCGATCTTCTGGTCGTCGCCACCATCGAGCGTGTCCACCGCGCGCCGCAGCACCGCCTCGGCTACCGCCATCTGTCCCTTCTCGAAAAACGCCACGCCAAGCGCCTCGGACGTGCGCAGCCGCCCGTTGGGATCCCGCAGCGCCTTCTGGAACTCGGCGACGGCCTCATCGAGCAGCCCCATTTCCTTGAAGGCTATGCCGAGGTCGTAGTGGGCCTCGTAGTCGTCGTGGCCCACATTCTCATCGATGCCCTTCTTGAACTGGGCGAGCATCTCCTCGAAGTCCCGCTGCTCGTCGCCGGTCGTCTCGAGCTGCTCGCCCTTCATCCGGGTGTCGCGGGGGGCGTCGTCGTCGATGATGAGCGAACCCAGGTCGACAAACCCCAGCGGGTCGCCGGCCGGGACCGGCACCGGCCGCGGGGCCGGCTTCGGCTGGGCTGGCGGAGGGGCCACGGCCCGTTCCGCTTCGAGGGTCTCCGCAAGGGCCTCGTCGATCGCGAGTTCAGCCGCCGCCTGGGCCGAGGCCGCACCGGTGGCCAGATCCTCGGCGAGGGTCGCCTCCGCGATCGCATCCTCGGTGAACGCCTCCTCCAGCGCCTCCTCCTCGACCGGCTCCTCGTCCTCGACCAGCAAGCCCAGCTGCTGCAGGCCGTAGCGCGCTCTCGGGCTTACCGGGTCATGCTCCAGCACGCGTCCATACACGGCCGCCGCCTTGTCGTCGGCCTGCATACGGAGGAGCGCGTCGCCCAGGTCGAGATAAGCCTCGAGCAGGCGATCCCGGTCACCAGTGCGGTAAGAGTATTCGACCCGCTTCTGGTAGTACCGCACGCTGTCGGGGTGCAGCGTAATCAGCAGGTCCACCAGTGCCTCGGCCTGCTCGCGATGCTCCAGGAGCTCGTATCCCGAGAGGGCGAGCTCGAACTCATCACTGGCGCGAGAGGTCTCCCCCTGCAGCAGCAGCGCCTCGCCCAGCCGGCGGTGCGAGTCAGGGTTCTCCGGGTCCTCCAGGACGAGGTCCTCGAGTTCGTCGACGGTCGCCATGCCGGGCTCGGCCGGCGGTGAGGCAAACTCGTCGGCCAGCTCCGGCACCGACGCCTCGTCGGTCGCGGTCCCTGCGGGGGCAAATTCCAGCCCCGGCTCCTCCACGTCCGCGACGAAGAACTCGTCGGCCGCGGCCTCGCGATCAGGGGCCGTGAACTCCCCGGTAACGACAAACTCCTCCAGCGTTCCCAGCTCGCCGAGCGGCTCGAGTTCCTCCCCGGCCTCGAGTTCGGTCAGGCCGGGCTCGGCGCCGCTCTCGTCGCTGCCGAGCAACTCCGCGATTGGCAGCGGCTCCTCGGGCACGAATCCGTCTGGCGCATCGACATCCTCGGGGGGCGTGAGCACCTCGAGACCCTCAAGGGGGCCGGCGTCGGCGACGACGTCCTCGTCCGCCGATTCAAACGCCGGCTCCAGCAGGATGTCGATCTCGCCGGATGCGAGATCGGCCGGCGATGCCGCCACGTCTTCGATGAGATCATCGAGCCGGGCCACCTCGGCCTCGCCCGCCGTTTCGAACGTGGTCAGCTCGATGAGCGGCATGGTTTCCGGGAGTGGCGCCACCTTCGGCACGTGGGACGGGGTGCCAGTGCGGCGTTCCACGATGGGCGAGCGGGGCGTCGTCGCGCGCGGTGCCGCCGGCGCGAATCCGGTGTCGAGGAACACGAGGCCACCGGGGCTGGGTGAGGCGGCGGCGCGCCCCTCATCGACCTCGTTGGCCGCCGCGTCCAGCTGCTCGCGCGTGCGCTGGGCGCCGACAGCGTCGCCGCGCGACTCCAGCTCCTGCGCCACCACCTCGACCTGCCTCCGCGCCTCGTCCTCCCTGGACGCGGCCCGCAGCAGCTCGATGAGCATGAAGCGGATTTCCTGGTTGGCCGGGAAATGATCCGCAAAGACCTTCACCGCATCGAACGCGGCATCGAGCTCGCCGGCGTGATTCATCCGCTCGAGATACTCGATGAGGTTCCGCTTCGCCTCGAGCAGCATGTTCTTGCGGGCGTGAATCTGCGCGAGCTTGTAATACGTCTGCACCCGCCCGGGATTCACCCGCAGGATCTTGCCGCAGAGCGCGATCGCGTTGTTGAGGAAGCCTTGCTCAGTGTAGAGATCGGCCGCGCGTTCGTAGGAACGCACCGCGGCCGCCGGGTCGTTCACCTTCATGTACAGATCGCCGACCCGGTTGTAGAGCGAGAGGTCGGGGTGTGGTTCCTTACCCGACTCGAATTCCTGGATGGCCTTGAGGTAGACGTCGATGGCCCGCCGCCAATCCTCTTTCTGCTCGTATTTCCGCGCCGTATCCTTGAGCTTTTCCAGATTCATTCGGCTGGGCCCGGCGATTGGGGAAACTCAGGAGCGGCTTGCACTTAGGGAAGATAGGAAGGCGCAAGCTCCCCCGCTAGCACCCTCGCGGCCAACCGCTCCAGGTCGGGAGCCGGCGGCCGGTCAGCGCCAAGCGGGGGCACCCCTCCAGCCGGGGACCTGATCCTGCCATAGAGGTCGGCCACGCCCCTGCCGGGCCGCAGGGGCTTCAGGAATTCGAGCCCCTGGGCCCCGCAGAGCAGTTCGGCGCCGACGACGTGGGCGGCATTGCGGAGGATCCGGGACGCCTTGAAGGCCGCTGCCATGCCCATGGGCACGAAGTCCTCCTGGTTGGCATCCGTCGGAATGGAACCGATGCTGGCCGGCATGGCGATGCTGCGCGATTCCGCCACCAGAGACGCGGCGGTGATCTGCACCATCATGTACCCGGACGACAGCCCAGGATTATCGGTCAGGAAGGCGGGCAGTCCCTGGGACAGGTCGGGGTTCACCAGGCGCTCCACCCGTCGTTCCGCGATCGCCTGCAGCGTGGTGAGGGCGATCGCCAGAATGTCGAGCGCCTGCGCCACCGGTTGCCCGTGGAAGTTGCCGCCCGACAGCACCTCGCCCGACTCGAACACGAGCGGATTGTCCGTCGATGCGTTGAGCTCGATCCGGGCCACTCCCTCGACGAAGCGGATCGCGTCCAGCACCGCACCCAGCACCTGGGGCGAGCACCTGAGGCTGTAGGCATCCTGCACCCGGTCGTCATTCTCGCGATGCGATTCCCGGATTTCGCTCGCCTCGAGCAGCTGCCGCATGAGGGCCGCCGCCTCGATCTGGCCCGGGTGCGGCCGATTTTCGTGGATGCGTGCATCGAGCGGCACGGGCGTGCCACGGAGTGCCTCCAGTGACATCGCAGCGGCCCCGACGGCGGTGCGCCATACCAGATCCGCATCGTGCACAAGGAGCGCGAGCATCGCCGTCTGCGCCTGCGTGCCGTTGATGAAGGAGATCCCCTCCTTCGGCGCGAAGCTGAAGGGCTTGAGCCCGGCCGCCAGCAGTGCGGCACCGGCAGGGCGTCCGTCGGCGAGCGTTCCCTCCCCCATCAGCGCCAGCGCGATATGGCTGAGGGGGGCGAGGTCGCCGCTTGCCCCGACGCTTCCCTGCTCCGGCACGGCCGGCACGAGGCCACTGTTGATGAGTGCCACAAGCGCGTCGACCAGTTCCGGCCGCACACCGCTGGTCGGGCGGATCAGCACGTTCGCGCGCAGCACCATCACCCCGCGGACCACGTCCGCCAGCATCAGCGACCCCACGCCGGCCGCGTGGCTGC
>Ga0315278_10006693_pt1 | contig 10498 bp, 7 predicted proteins | sample YL17G06_0_MG_FD_203880 | JGI IMG/M metagenome (GOLD analysis project Ga0315278, IMG submission 203880) | Sediment microbial communities from Yellowstone Lake, YNP, Wyoming, USA - YL17G06_0 | ecosystem: Environmental > Aquatic > Freshwater > Lake > Sediment | place: USA: Wyoming | collected... | reverse complement strand
AGGCAATGGGCCAACTCGGCAACTACTACCTTCACCAATACGGGGACGGCCACCGCGATGTCATCGCCGCGCTGACCGCCGAGGAACCCAACCTCCTCCACGCCCGCCACCTCGCCCGCGCAAATGCTTGGTGGGCATCAGTGATCAACGCGATGCAGGGCCTGCGTTCTCTCTACGACCACACCGGCCGCCGCGCCGACTGGGCTCGCCTCGTCAACGAGATCGTCCCCGACTTCGTTGACCCCGCCACCGATGGCCCCCTCCCAACGCGCGAAGAGGAATGGTCTCTCGTCACAGAGTACCGCGTCCGCCTCGCCTGCGAATCGCTCCAGTTAGAGGGCGCCGCACGCCTCCAGCGCATTCATGTAGACTGGAACCGCCAGCGCGCCGCCCCTGCCCTCGCCATTCCCCCTCAATCCCTCGACCGGCACCAGCGCAACCGCATCCGCACCCTTGCCGTCTCCCTGCACGAATTGGCGCACATCCAACGTGAGTCACACCAACGCGAATGCATCGCCCCCTACACCGAAGCCATCGAGCTGTCTGAACTCATCGGCGACACTCAAAGCACCGCCGTCTGCGACTTCTACCTCGGGAACGCATACCTGCAAATCCCCGCCATCCGCGACCTTGACCAGGCAGAACACTACTACCAGCGCAGCCTCGACCTCTACGACAGTCAAGACGCCCTGGGCCGCGCCCAGTGCTACGGGTCACTCGGCGGCGTGGCCCTCGAGCGCTTTGACGACGCCAAAGGCGCCCGAGCACCCCAAGCCCAACTCCTCACCCACCTCAACACTGCCCTGAAACAGTACCGCACGGCCCTGGATCTGCTTCCTCCCAACGCGGTTGCCGATCTCGCCGTCACCCACAACCAACTCGGCCAGATCTACTGTCACGCCGGAGACATTGATCGCGCCCTCCCCCACTTCCGCGACTCCATCCGCTACATGGAAACCCAAGGCGACGTCTACGGCGCCGCCCAAATCCGCTACAACGTCGCCGTCGCCCTCTTCCGCGCCAACCGCCTCCCCGACGCCCTCGAATACGCCCGCGCCGCCCTCCGCAACTTCGAATCCTTCGGCCCCCGCGCCGCCGACAAGATCGCCCAAACCCGCCAGTTGATCGCCGCCATCGAATCCGCCATGGACTCCCACCCCCACTGATCTCTCTCCTCGATTCGTTTTTTCATGCTTCCTCGTTGATCGTCACCTCGCGTGGGGGTTGAGCGCGGTGTGCGGGATGATGTCGCGGCCGTCTGACGGCCCCGCGGCGACCCTCACGGCTGTAAACTTGTTCCGCCTTTATAATTGCACCGACAGGCGGGATGCCCGAATAATAGTGACTGTTGAAGGGCCATGGATGTTCGCATCGGACATAGTACAATGGCGTACGAGCCGTGCGTGCGTCCGGATTGGGCCCTGGCAAGCAGGAAAGGAAGCAGCATCATGAGAGCAACTCGTCAAGGCAGCGCGACCGCAGCCGTCGTCGGCATCGTCGCGATCGTGGTCGTCGGGCTGGTCGTCTGGTACTTCGTCAGCGACCCGTTCCGCACCAAGGTGGACTCCAATCTCCGCGAAGCCACCACGTGGACGCCCAAGCGCATTGCCGAAGACCCCGTCAACTACCTCAACTTCTGCGAGGAGAAGGCCAACAAGGCGCTCCAGGACCTCAAGGCCGCCGAGATCTCCATCGCCCAGAGCCAGGGCACCATCGAGAATGCCAAGAAGGATGCCTCCGGGAAGGTCGACGCCGGCAAGGAGATGCTCAAGACCCTCAAGGTGGCCTACGAGAAAGGCGCCGAGGCGAGCACCTGGCCCATCCAGTGGAACAACTCCCAGCTCACCAAAGAGGCCGCCGAGCTGCAGATCGTCACCCTCTTCAAAGGTTTCCAGGCCCAGCAGGAGCGCCTCACCTCCACTGAAGCCCAGATCAAGAAGCTCGAGGCGCAGAAACTCAAGATCATGAGCGCACGCGCCGAAACGCAGCAGCAGCTTGAGAAAATCAAGACCGGCCGCGAAACCCTCAAGGTCCAGAAGATCACCGATGACCTGGCCAACCAGCTGGCGTCGGTGCAGGCGGTGCTCACCACGACCATCGACGCCGCCACCGACACCAGGACCAGCATCAAGACGCTGGATCAGCTCGCCAATGAATCGGCCCCCAAGGCGAGCAACGCCGACGTCAAGGCCATTCTCGATCAGATCAAGTGATCACCGGGTCCGCGGCCAGGACGTCATCACCCATGACGCGATTCATGTTCATCCTCGCAACCGCGGTCGTGCTCGCCGCCCTTGCCAGTGCCGGCTGCGATCGTGGTACGAAAGCCAAACCCGCACCCCCTCCCAGGCCCGCGGAGAGAACCTCCTGGACGGCGCAGGAGATTGCCGCCGACCCCTCCGGCTACCTGGAATGGTCCGCCCGCAAGATCGAACAGCAGATTGCCGAGCGAGAGAAGAAGCTCGCGGCGATGTCGCAGCGCCGCTCCGAGCTGGAAGCCAAACGCAAGATGCTCGACCAGAACATTGACGACGTCCAGAACATCCGCCGGCGCCTCCAGGAGGCCTGCCAGCGCGCCGAGGACGAGGACCGATGGCCGGCACGCGTTGGCGAATATTCCTTCACCCGCGAAAAGGCCCGGGCCGTCCTCGCCCAGACCCAGCAGTACGTCGCCGACCGCGAACCCCTCCGCAAGACCTACGAGGAGTTCTTCGCCAGAATGGACCAGATGGGAGACTCGCTGCGCGGCGATATCAACGAGCTGAGGCGCCTTCGCGAGAGAATGGCGCTGGACCTCGAACAGGTGCGCCTCAGCCAGGATATGAACAAGATCGAGCAACTGCGCCAGACCGAGGCGCAAATCGAGTCGATGTCCAGGGCCGTGGCCTCCATGAGCAACGACCCCACCGCGCTGGCGCCCCCCAAGGAGCCCCCAGGCCGCGTGAACATCGACGACATGCTCAAGTAGTGAGGGCCATGGCGCGGGGCCGGGTATGCCCCGCCCTCGGTGGCCTGGCAGACAACCACGGTGGGAGGATTCCCGATGCGGCTGATTCAATCGATTCTCGCAGTTTTTGCTTCCGCGTTCATCGCACCTTTGGCCTTGGCCCAGGGTGGCTTGACGGGGCTGGCACAGGACGCCGAACTCGTCGAGACCCGCACCGACGTCCCGCGGCTCAAGGCGGCGGCGGCCTATGAGATGAAGGACAATACCGTCGAGATCGAGCTCAGCGAGTACGCGGGATACGCCGGCTTAATCGTTGCCAACGGCGGCTTAAACCCCAACGAGAACTCCGTGTTCTTCAAGAAGCACGGGTTTAAGGTGAAGATCACCATCAGCGAGTCCGAAAGCTGGTCGCCTCTCAACAGCGGCAGGATCGCCGCCTCCGCCACCACCGCCGATGTGCTGGCGGTCTACGGCAAACAGTTTCAGGTCGTGGTCCCCGCGCAGATCGGCTTCTCGCGCGGTGCCGACGCCGTCGTCGTCAGCAGCAGCATCAAGAAGATCAACGACCTCAAGGGCAAGACCCTCGCCTCCGTCCAGTTTACCGAGGCTGACTTCTTCATCCGCTACCTCGCCCAGGAAGCAGGCCTGCCCGTGAACATGCTGCAAGACCTCAAGGCCGCTCCCGATCCGGCCAAGCTCAACCTCGTCTACTGCGGCGATGCCGAGGGCGCGGCCAAGCTGTTCCTCCGTGATCTGAAGGCCGGACGCACCCGACTTGCCGGCTGCGTCAGTTGGGCGCCCTTCACCACCGACACCGTCGAGGGCTCCGATGGCAAGGCGGCGATCCTCGTCTCCAACCGCAACCTGCTTGTCATCGCCGACGTCCTCATCGTCAACAAGGGCTTCGCCGCCGCCAACCCGAAAGTGGTCGCCGGCCTTGTCGAAGGGCTCCTCGAAGGCAACCGCATGGTTCGCGACAACCCTCAGCCCCATCTCGACACCATCGCCAAGGCGTTCAAGTGGGACGACAAGGCCCAGACCACCGCGGAGCTCGGCAAGGTCCACCTCTCCAACCTCCCCGAAAACCTCGCCTTCTTCTCCGGCGCCATCGACGCCGCTGGCAGCTTCAGCGGCATTTACCAGTCCGCCGTCTATGCCTATGGCAACGACCTGATCAAAAACCCCATCGACCCGGAGAAGTTCCTCGACCTGGCCAGCCTCAAGGCAATCGAACAGGACGGTCAGTTCAAGGACCAGAAGATCGCCATCGCCCCCATCCGCAGCAACCCCGGCGCGACCGTTGAAGGCGACCCGCTGCTCAGCAAGGACATTCGCTTCCTCTTCGAGCCCAACTCTGCCAAGCTCGACATGGCCAGCACCGACAACCTCAAGAACCTCGATGTAATCAAGAAGTTGCTCCAGGTCAGCCCCGGCTCCACCGTCCTGCTCCGCGGGCACGTGGACAACGCCATGGTCCCGGAGTTCCGCCGCCGCGGCGGGGAGGCCCTCGTACGCCAGATGACGCTGCGCGCCATGGAACTGAGCAAGAACCGCGCCGCAGAGGTCAAACGCGCCCTCATCGAAAAATCCGGCGTCGATGCGGCGCGCATCGACAGCGTCGGCCGCGGCTGGGATGAGCCCGTCGGGACTGACTCCGAGCAGAACCGCCGCGTCGAAGTCCAATGGTTCACGCTGGAATGAGGCTCGCCCCCGCCGCAGAGCCTCCAGCCGCCACCCGCATCCTGCTACTTCCTGACAAAGGAGCCGCTCACAATGCATCCCTCACCAAACAGCAAGCGCGGTCTGCAACTGGCCGTTGTCGCCCTCGCCATCATCGCCGCCGTCGCCTACTCCACCCGCGGCCGCAAACCCGCCCCCGTCGACACCGCCGCCGCAATCGACAAGCTCATCCGCCCGCCGACCGGTGTCAGCCGCAAGGACGGCGTCGCTGCCGCCATCCTCATCGATACCTCCGGCAGCATGAAGGATGCGGTCGCTGACTCCGGCGGCCAGCGCTTCGCTAAATACGACATCGCACGCCGGTGCCTCCTCAAGATCGTGCGACAGACGGAGGGCTTCGCCAAGGAGCAGCCTGACCAGTCCCTCCTCGTCGGCATCTACGAATTCAGCGCCCGCGAAGGAAAAAACCCCCACTTCCGCAACATCGTCCCCCTTGCCCCACCCGATGCCGCTGCCGCCGAAAACGTGCTGCGGAACCTGCCCCTCGGAAACGGAACCCCCATCGGCGACACCATCGTGCAGGCCAAGCGCGATCTCGACGCCACCGGCCTGTCGCGGCTCCATATCCTCGTCATCACCGATGGCGAGAATAACCTCGGCTACGACCCCGGCAGCGTCGTCCAGGCCATCGCACGCCTCCCCGAAGACCAGCGCCCGGGCGTCTACTTTGTCGCTTTCGATGTCGCCGCCGGTGTCTTCAAGACCGTCAAGGACGCCGGCGCCCTCGTGCTGTCGGCCACCAATGAGAAGGAACTCCAGGAACAGCTCGACTTCATTATGGGCAACAAAATCCTCCTGGAGAAATAACGCTGACTTGCCGCCTGCGCAATCAGACACACCACGCCCGTCGGCAATGCCGCCGATTCCCGATTCATCCCCGGGTCCCTCGGCCCAGCCTCCTCAGAAGCTGTAGATCATGTCGATCCCCAAGGTGAACATACGCTGATCGCTGCCGTCGTTGAAGACGTCCTGGTCGGCCAGATCGGCCCGAAGCTCGGGGCGGATCACGAGGTATTGGCCCCAGCGGTCGTTGGGCAGCGGGCTGATCGCCACGCCGATCGTCGCCTCGTAGTAGTTGCCGGAAACTCCGATCCGCGACCCGCCGTCGTCGCGGAACCATTCCAGACGGCCATTCAGCGTAAGGTAGCTGTTTAGAATGTACGACGGGTAACCGCCCAGGCCGTACCAATACGCCGTCCCGCCATCGTCCGCCGCATCGGCCTCCCACGCAAAATCGCCCTCAAACGCCATCGACAACTTGTCCGTGAACTCGTGGCTCACCACCACGTTCAGCAGCGTGCGATAGTCTTCGTTGTTGCCAGTCGCCTCCGGACCGGTCGTCATGCTGAACGACACCGATGTCTTCTCGCTCACCGTCCACTCGGCCTGCCCCACAAAGTCGATCGCGCCGTTGTTGTCCTCCGTCGCCTGCTCCCAGCCTCGCGAGATGCCCGCCGTAAAGGCCCACGCGTCGTTGATGGCATAGGTTCCCAGAACCCCCGTCTGCGTGTACGGCCCCACCCAGTTGTACAGCAGCCCGTGCGAATAGAACGGACTCTCGGTCGGCGTCGTGCTTTCGTGCCCCGAAAGCGATGAGAACTTGCCGGCCCGGACCAGCAGGCCGTTGCCCACGGGAATCGCGAACTCCAGGTACGCCTGGTACAGGTCAAACTGGTTCTCCGGGTCGCGCGGGCTGTCGTACCAGTCAAACAGACCGTTGGAGTGCAGAAAGCCCGCGTCCGCGCCGAATATCCATTCGATGCGCCCGCCAACGTCGAACTGCTTCTTGGCCAGATCAACCGTGCGCTCGATCGTAAGGTCCACCTGGTTGAGCAGCGCGTCCTTGTCCTCGTAGTCGAAGATCCGCCCGAAATTCCGCTTGTCTCTGGGGCTGTCAAAGTTGTGGGTGTACGAACCCTGAACGTATCCGAAAATGTTGATGTCGCTCTTCTCCAGCGACTGCGCGATGCCACAGGCGTTCAGCAGTGCCATCAGCGGCTTCGGCGCCGCCTCCTGTGTCGTCTCCGGCGCCGAGTCCGCCAGATATCGCGGCTGCTCCGCCACCTCGGTCGACGGCAACACCGTTGGGGTGGAAGCCGCTGCACATCGTGCAATGGCCAGCAAAGCGGCAGCCGCAAGTGAATCAGCAACAGGTCGCCAACGCATTGTTGTTTCCTTCCACGTGGGGATCCCACGAAACGAAGCCGAGCGTCACATTCGGGCTGCACTAGAATAGCCTGACGCGTATCGTCGTCAACAACGATGGGCCGGATCCGGCGCGGTTCCGTTGCGCCACGTCGCGTATCGTCAGAATACCCGGCCGCGGCGTGAGTCCTGAATCTTCGCCCCGGGGCAACCTCGTGGTCCGCCGGTGACCTGACAGGTTGACCTCACAGGGTCCACGGTTCGCGCATCGCTCTGCCCATCATACGGGCCGCCGCCTCGTCGCCAACGATCGTCTCCTTCGCCGGGTCCCAGTTGATCTTGCGGCCCGTGCGAATGGCGATGTCGCCCAGATGGCTGATGAAATCGGACTGCACGGCCGAGTCAATGTTGCTGACCGGCGTACGACGCGTCAGCACGCAATCGGCAAAATCCCGATAATGATGCTTGTCATGGAGCACGTGAACCTCGTCGGGCTTGATCGCCACCTTCAGCAGCGATGCCGGTTCCGCTGCGATTCCTCCGCGCGTGGCGGCCACCCAACCCTTGGTCCCGACAAAGGTCGTCTTGTCGCCACCGGTTTTCATCGTGAACTCGATCCCGCCGGTATATCGGCCGCGAATGTCCCAGTCCACGACTGTGTCAAACAGCCCTTCGGTGGGGATCCGGCCGGTCCCCGCGTACTCAACGGGAATGTGCGGATAGCCCCAGTGGGCGATGTCCAGCGGATGAGCGCCCCAGCCGGCAATGAAGCCCAGGGCATAATCGTAGATGTGCCATCGCCCGACGCCGAACACCCGGTCGTGGGTATAAGGTGCGACCGGCGCCGGGCCGAGCCACAGATCGTAGTCCAACCCCGCCGGCACAGGTTGCAGCGTCGGGATGCCGCCGGTTTCGCCATTCGGCGCCACGACATGGATCGCCTTCAGGTCCCCGATGTAGCCATTACGCACAAGCTCGCAGGCAAAGCCGCAGTGCTGGTTGAACGATCGCTGCTGGGTGCCGTACTGGAACATCGCCCCATGGCGACGCACGGCTGCACGTAGGGTCTTGTCCTGTTCCATACTGATCCCCAGCGGCTTCTCCACGTACACGTCTTTGCCCGCGCGCACGGCCGCCATCGCAATCGGAACATGCCAATGGTCCGGCGTGGCGACCACCACGGCGTCGATGTCCTTGCGGGCCAGCAGCTCCCGGAAATCGTTATAGGCTTGGCAGCCTTTGTAGGTACCCTGATCGCGCTCGGCGGCATAGTAGCTGTCAATCGCCTTTACCGCCCCTTCTCGCCGCTCCTTGATCGGATCGCAGACGCCAACGCTCTGGCTTTGCGTGACGCCAAGGAACCCCTGCAGCAGGCCACCGCCCTGCCCGCCCAACCCGATATGCCCCAGCGCCGCTCGCCGGCTCGGGGCGCTGCCGCCGAACACCGAAAACGGGACAATGGTTGGAAAGACCAGCGCCGAGCCGGCCACGGCGGAAGCTCCCCCGATGAAACGACGTCGTGTTATCCGTTGCATACCTTGCTCCGTTCTCTCCGCCGTTCTGCGGAAGTCTTGAGTTCTGCGTCCCGGCCACTTCCAGCGCGGCCGTTCCGACAAGCCCGATCATGCTCATGGCCGTCTCTCTTCCCGGGGTGCCTCGCGTTCAAAGAGCCTGAAACTGGGGATTCATGTTACCCGCTGATTCACATTTCACCAGTGCATCATCAATGCGAGGAAGCCCGATGACGGACCGATTGTCCGGCCCAAGACCTCATTGAACCCGATGCTGACTGCAATTCGATACGTCCGCCTCGTCTGCGCAAAACACTCAGCCGCGGCGTCAGTCTTGGTTCCGGCATCGCCGCCGAACGCGAAGGCCGCCAAACCGTCTGTTCGCTCCAGACCTACCATCAGGCCATCCACTGACCCAGGAAACAGCCATGCCAAAAACAACTTCGCTGGTGATACTGCTCGGCCTTGCCGGCTTCATCGTGCCATGCGCCCTCGCCGAAACCAGGCCCGCCGGCGAGTATCCCCCCCCCTCCGTCCGCCGTTGATTTCTGAGCAGATTTGAACGCGTTCTGATGTGGTCACTCCCTCATGTCGTCAGAACGCCACGCTCAGCGAGAGCATGATGGTCTGCGAATGCCTGAACTCCTCACCGAGTTCCGGGAACATATCGCGCTGGTAGCTGTCTATCCTTTCAATCGGCCATTGCGTGCAGGTGGTGTTGGCCGCTGGCCGGGCTTTTACCGAGGTTACGCCATGTTAAAATCCCGTGTCTTTACATGCGTGTTGGGGCTGGTGGGGATGTTTCTGGCTGGTGATGTAATGGCCATGCGAGAGGGAGGCTTCGGCAATGCCCCTGTGAAGGATCAGAATTGGCGCGTGGGTGCGGTGGATGTGGCTAATCTCAAGTCGCGCCTTGCCTATTGGCATGGGCCGACTTCGGAAACTCAATTCCTGTATCGGGGAAATACCGAGGCGTTTGCGGAAGCGATCCGGCTCTTTAGCCTGATTCGTGCGCCTGAACTGGAGCTGTATGTGCACGATGGGCCGCACGAGGAATGGTCGCTTAAACCGTCGAGCAACGAAACAGACCCCGAGGCCCGGAAGCGCGATCCGCGCGTGGACTGGACCTTCCTCATCCACGACGCCCAGGAATGGTATCGCTGGAACAACGACCCCGAGGCGCTCATTGACCGCAGCCCCAACTACCGCAAGCCGCTGGCCGCCCCCCGGATGGATGTGTACATCGGCGGCGGTGCCATCGAGTGGGATAAGATCCGCGTTCCGGCTAACGTGCGTGTCGTCGATGAGCGGGTCAGCGCCCTGGGGATCAAACTCGAGGGAGGCTCGATTGTTCGAGGCACCGTGTACGACCAGGCCACGAGCAAGACACTCACCGGCGCGGCCATCGTGGTGCAGACCGAAAAGGACGGCAAACGTGTGACGCTCGCCACCGCCCAGGCCGACGCCGAGGGGAAGTTCCAGATCGAGAAGATCCCGGCCGGCACGTATCAGGTCAATGTCAGCGCCGACAAGTATGCCGCCCGATATATGGGCTATGCGGTCTTGAATGGCCGGGATGTGAAGAGTTTTGTGGTGGACCTGGCCCCCGAGCAGACCGCGGCCGGCATGGTGCTGGATGGGGCCGGCCGTCCGGTGGCGGGGGCCGAGGTGAGGGTCCAGCACGCGATGGGGATGGATGGCATGAGCTACGGGGCCCTGAGCCCGAAGGTGACGACCGATGCCCAGGGCCGGTTCACGATCGCGGGTTTGCCGCGGGGATATTGCTCGTTGAGGTTCACTGCCAAGGGGCTGCACGCGGTCTGGGATCCCAAGTCCTTCAGCACATCGGCCAAGGATATCGTGCTGCGCGCCGGCTCCGCCGGCGCCGTCAAAGGCCGCGTGGTCGGCGCCGACGGGGCGCCGAGGCCCAACAGCCAGATCAACATTCAGGATGCCGCCGGCGCGAAGGTGGGAACGTGGGGTGGCAGCATGAATGTGAAGGAGGATGGGACCTTCAGCTTTGAGAATGTCCCAGTCGGAAAATACGTGATCGCGCCCAAACCCATTTTCCTACCCGGAATGCCCCTTCCGGCCGAGGCCAAGACCATCACCGTGGAGGCGGGCAAGACGGTGGAAGTCGAATTTGAGGTCAAGT
>Ga0315278_10006691_pt1 | contig 10498 bp, 7 predicted proteins | sample YL17G06_0_MG_FD_203880 | JGI IMG/M metagenome (GOLD analysis project Ga0315278, IMG submission 203880) | Sediment microbial communities from Yellowstone Lake, YNP, Wyoming, USA - YL17G06_0 | ecosystem: Environmental > Aquatic > Freshwater > Lake > Sediment | place: USA: Wyoming | collected... | reverse complement strand
GGCGTCGGCGTGATCATCGCGAAGATCAGGAAGAGCTCGGCGTGCTCGAGGAGCGCGGACTGGCGAAAGATGACGGAGCGTTCGGGATCGAGCCCGACCGCCAGCCAGTCGGCGACCATCTCGCGCGCGCTCCCCGCGATCCCGTCGATCTCCTCGAACTTGGTCGTCAGCGCGTGCCAATCGGCGACGAAGAAGAACGAGCGGTAGCTCGCCTGCACCTTCACCCAGTTCTTGAGCGTCCCGTGCAGGTGACCGAGGTGCAGGCGCCCGGTGGGCCGGAAGCCGCTCAGCAGCGTCGGTTGAGCCATCAGAGGAGAACGTCGAGCAGTAGCTGGATCGGCCGGCGAACGATCAGGCCGAGCGAATGGGACATGAGAAGCACGATCAGGATGAGGAAGCCGAACGGCTCGATCCTGGCGAACTGGCGCGCCCACGCGAGCGGCAGGAGTCCGGTGAGCACTCGCCCACCATCGAGCGGAGGGATCGGGATCAAGTTGAAGACGCCGAGAAAGACGTTCATCAAGACACTTCGCTGGGCAATCATCGCGACCGGATAGAAAACCGTCTCGACGAGAGCGCCCGAGCCGTGGGCGGCGGCGAACCGGATCTCGTGAAAGACGAGCGCGCTCACAGTCGCGAGGGCAAGATTCGTGAGCGGACCGGCCGCGGCGACGAACACCATGTCGCGCTTGGGATGGCGCAGCGCCCGAAAATCGACCGGCACCGGCTTCGCCCAGCCGAACAGGAATCCGGAGTTAGTGGCGAGCAGCAGGAGCGGCAGGAAGACGCTGCCGAGCGGGTCGATGTGCGGCAGCGGATTCAGCGTGAGCCGCCCCGCACGCTTGGCCGTATCGTCGCCGAACCAGTTCGCGACGTAACCGTGGGCCACTTCGTGAAAGACCACCGCGACGAGAATCGGTAGGATCCAAAGCGAGATCTGCAGTAGCTGCTCGCGCACGTGCGCGATTTGTAACACCCGCTTCCCGCCTCCGCAATTGCGGCCCTACCGCCGCTTCGAGCGCGGATGGAAGCGACGATGGAGATCGCGGAGCCTCGCTCGCGCGACGTCGGTGTAGACCTGGGTCGTGGCGATGTCGGCGTGCCCGAGCATCGCCTGCACGGCGCGAAGGTCCGCGCCGCCTTCGAGCAGGTGCGTCGCGAAGGAGTGGCGCAAGCGATGCGGGCTCACCTCGGGCAGCCCGAGTGCGAGCGCTCGCTGGCGAAGCAGCTTCCAGAATCCCTGCCGCGACATCGGCCGGCCGCGCGGCGTGACGAACACGCAGGGGCTCGCTCGCCCGCGGAGGAGCGCGGCCCGCTGGCCTTCGAGGTAGGCGCGCAACGCCTCGCGCGCGGGCGCCCCCACCGGCACCGGACGCTCCTTGTTGCCCTTGCCGATGACGACGACGTAGCCGCCGTCGAGATTCAACTGCGCGAGCCGGAGCGAGACCAGCTCGGACACGCGGAGCCCCGCGCCGTAGAGGGCCTCCAGCATCGCCCGATCGCGCGCTCCGAATCGCCCGTCGAACGGACGATCGAGGAGCAGCCGCACGTCATCGCGCGTCCAGGGGCGCGGCAGACGCCGCGGCAGCCTCGACGAGCGGATGGTCGCCGCGGGATTCCTCTTCAGCGTCCCCGCCGACTCGAGGTAGCGCAGCCAGCCGCGCGCGGCCGAAAAGCGGCGGGCCACGCTCGCCGCCTTGAGATCTCGGTCGCGCAGCCAGCCGAGGTAATCGACGAGATCTTCGGAGCGAACGCCTTGCGGCGCCGTGCGGCCCCGCGCGGAGAGAAACGACACGAGCACCGCGAGGTCCCGTCCGTAGGCGTCGAGCGTGTTGCGGGCGAGGCCGCGGCCCGCGGCGAGATAGTTCAGGTAGGCGTCGACGCTGCGATCGAGCGCCGTGGTCGCGCGCGGGCGGGAGACGCCCGAGCCCTCCGCTTCGCTCACCCGTTGCTTCCCTCGGCCCGCTGCCGCACCGCCTCGCAGATCTCCTGCATGCGCCGCCAGTCTTCGATCTTCCGGCCCGACGCGTCGGTCACGTAGAACACGTCGTAGACGTGGTGCAGCACGGTCGAGATCTTGGCGAGATGGATCAGGCAGCCCTGGCGGTAGAGCGTGTTGGTGATCGCGAAGAGGAGCCCGATCTGGTCCTGCGTCGAGACCTCGATCAGGCTGTAGTGCTCCGAGTCCTGGAGATCGAACGTCACCGAGGTCGGGATGCGCGGCAGCGCACGGCGCGAGAGCACGGTCGGTCGCTGCGAGCGCTCGACCAGCGCCTCGACCGACGTTTCTCCCCGCTGCACGCGCTCGAGGGTGTCGCGCAGGCGCTGCCAGCGCCCCTCGTCGAGCACCCGCTCGGTGGATTCGGCGTGTGACAGCCGGAAAACGTCGAGCGCCACGCCGTCGTGGCTCGTGGTGATCTGCGCGCCGACGATGTTCATGCCGTGCGCCGCGATCACCCCGGCGATCATCGAAAAGAGGCCCGGCCGATCGGCGGCGCAGACGGTGAATTCGCTGAACTCGCGATCGGGGAAGTGACGGACCGACGAGACGAAGGAGCCGCCGCCTTCGCGGAACTCGCGGAGCAGCTCCGCGTGGTGCGGGACGCTCTGCTCGGGCGTGCTCAAGAAGTAGCTCTCCGGCATGGTCGCGAGGACCGTCTCGAGCGCCTCACGAAGCCCCCCCTCGTGCTCCGCCAGCGCGCGGCGCAGGCGCTCCTTCACGCGCTCGACCCGCGCCCCGCGCGCCTCCTCGGCGAACTCGCCCTTTTCGAAGTGCTCGAGGGTCCGCATGTAGAGCTCGGCGAGCAGCAGGTCGCGCCAGTTGTTCCACACCTTCGGGGCGACGGCACGCATGTCCGCGAAGGTCATGACGTAGAGCTTCTTGAGAATCTCGACGCTGCCGACGTGCCTCGCGAAGTCGAAGATCACGCGGTCGTCCTGGAGGTCGCGGTGCTGGGCAACGTGCGACATCAGCAGATGGTGACGCACCAGACGTTCGACCTGAACCACGTCGTCATCGTGGAGGCCCAAGCGCCGCGCGACGTTCTCGGCGAGCCGCGCGCCGCGGTCGGAATGGCCGTGGCCGTGCCCCTTGCCGACGTCGTGCAGCAACATCGCTAGGTAGAGCACCTCCGGGCGGTCGATCTCGTGCATCACCTGCGTGAGCAACGGGGAGCTCTGGCGATGCTCTCCGGCGTCGAGATGCTCGAGCTCCATGATGCCCCGCAGTGTGTGCTCGTCGACCGTGTAGATGTGGTAAAAATCGCGGATCACCATCGAGCGAAGCTGTCCGAACTCCGGCACCAACGCACCAAGCGTACCGACGTCGTGCATCGTGCGCAGCGTCTCGTAGAGACGCCTCCGCCCGCGCAGGATCTCGAGAAACGGTTCGACGACCACGGGGAACGGACGTCCCGTCTCGAGAACGGTCGTCGCACGGGTGAGGAGCTCTCGCGCGCGGCTGCCGATCTCGACGCCGTGGCGTTGGGACTCGAGGAACACCCCGACGACGCTCGCGGCATCCTCGAGAATCGCCGGGTCGTCGATCACGATCTCGCCGCCGACGATGCGGATCCCGGGTCGGATCCGCCGGCTGAAGATGCGCCCCAGACGACGGTAGGGGCTCTGCGATTCGAGGCAGCGCTCGGTCACGAGCGTCCCGAAGCGATGCACCCGGGCCGCGTGCAGGTAGTAGTGCTGGAGAAAGCGCTCGACCGCGCGCCGCTCGTCCGCGTCGCGGTAGCCGAGCGTCGCCGCCACGCGCTCCTGATGCTCGAACGTGAGTTGATCTTGATGGGCGCCGGTCGCGAAGTGGAGCGTGTTGCGAACCTTCCAGAGAAAGTCGCGCGATTCGAGCACCGCGGCGATCTCGCTCTCGGGGACGACCCCCTTCTGCACGATCTCGCGCAGGCTCCGGACCTTGAACTTGACACGCGCCATCCACAGCGCGGTGTGCAGGTCGCGAAGCCCGCCCTCGCCTTCCTTGATGTGCGGCTCGAGAAGGTAGACCGAGCTGCCGTACTGCGCATGCCGCTCTGCGGTCTGCCCGAGCGCCTCCTTGAGGAAGCGGTCGGGATTGCGCCGCACGATGTCGGTCTCGACGATCCGATCGAAGTCCAAGGCGAGCTCGGGATCGCCGCACAGGAAGCGGGCGTCGAGCAGCGAGGTCTTCACCTTGAAGTCCCGCGCGGCGAGGCGAGCGCACTCCGGCACGCTGCGCACCGCGTGGCCGACTTGCAGGCCGGTGTCCCAGAGGCTGTAGAGAATCTTCTCCGCGACGCTCTCGACGAACGGGTTCACCTTCCACTGATAGAGGAAGAGCAGGTCGAGGTCGGAAAACGGGTTGAGCTCGGCGCGCCCGTAGCCGCCCTGCGCCAACACCGCGCATTTCTGGTTGACGCGCGCGTTGCGCCGCGCGAAGTCGGCCACCGCCGCCGCGTGAAGGAAATGGATCGTGCGGTCCATCACCTCGGTGAACGCCGAGACGACTTGCGCGCCGCTCGCTCCCGCGACGTTCCAGGCTTCGAGCCGCGCCCGCGCCCGCTGGAGGGCCGCCTTTGCGACGAGCCCGAGGTCGTCTTGCCGGCCGTCAACATGCGGGAACGCGATCTCGTCGGCGGAAAACGCGAGCGCGGTTTCGGGATTCGCGAGGTTCATGGGAGAAAGAGGCTTCGGGCTACAGGCTACAGGCTACAGGCTACAGGCAAGGCGCTCCAGAGAGGGTCCGCGGGCTTCTCCCGTAGCCCGAAGCCCGTAGTCTCTTCACAGCGTCTTCGCCAGCTTCGTCTGGGCGATGTAGCGGCGTATCCCTTGGTAAACCCCCTCGGCCAGGGCGTGGCGATATTGGGGCGTTCCGAGCCGTGTTCCCTCCACCGGGTTGGTGAGGAACGAGACCTCGACGAGCACGCACGGCATGTAGGCGCCGACCAACACGTAGAACGGGCCTTCCTTGACCCCGAGATCGTCCACGCGATCGTAGTCGGCTCCGAGCCGTGACACGACCGACTGCTGGAGCTCCTCGGCGAGCTGCTTCGACTCCTCGACCTTGTAGGTCTGCCGGAGGTCGCTCAAGATGTACGAGAGATCCGGGATCGCGGATTGGAGCTCCGGATTGCGCGGATCCCAACGCAGGTTGTTCTCCATGGCGGCGAGCCGCAGCGTGCCGCGGTTGTCGGTGTTGTTCAGGTAGTAGACCTCGACACCGCGGAGCGCCGGATTGGTGCTCGCATTGGCGTGAATGGAGACGAAGAGGTCCGCGCCATGCGCGTTGGCGAGGGCGGTCCTTTCTTCGAGCGAGAGGAACCGATCGTCGGTGCGGGTGAGGACGACCTCGATTCCGTCCGCGCGGAGACTCGAAGCCAAGAGCTTCGACACCGCCAGCACGACGTCCTTCTCGTCGACGCCATGGACGCCGCGCGCACCCGGGTCTTTGCCGCCGTGACCCGGATCGATCACGACCTTGAACCCGTGCGGCCCCGCCGGCGGCTCCGCCTTTGCCGCGGGTCGCGCGTCGCCGCGCCGCGCGCGCGCCGCCTCGCGGACGTCCGCGACCGCCGGCTCCGCGACGCTCGGCGAAGCCGCGACGGACGGCTCTCGCGGCCGCTCGGGGCGCGCAGCGCCCGCGCGCGCCGTATCGATCCGAGTCACCCGTGTGTCGTCCGACGGAAGCGCTCCGGCCTTTCCCCTGAGGTCGATCACGAGGCGATACGGGTCGGGAAGCACGAACGTCCGCGCCTCGACGTCGCGCGCGAGGTCGAGGACGATCCGCGCCGTGTCGAGCGTGTACTGTCCCGTGCGGATGCTACGCAACACCGCATCGCCGATCTCGAGCGGCTCGCGCGCCTCGGGCCCGACCTTGGCCGCGGCGACATCGACCACCAGCCGATTCGGCGGCGCCGACTTGCCGTCAGCCGAGACCGGCAGCACGTGGTATTCCGCCGGCCCGGAGAGATCGACGACGACGCGACTGTAGCTCACGGTCCCGACGTAACGAATGCGCTCGACGACGAACGCCGCCTTCGGCGGCGCCGCCGGAGCCGTCGTCACCGCGAGCGCGGCGATCGCCAGCGTCGCGATCCGGCCGACGTGCGCCCGTCTCATCGCTTGCCGTTCTCCCGCTTGGCGCGCTCGACGAGATCGGCGAGCTTGCCGAGCGACTCGATCGGGGTCAGCGTCAGCGGCTCGATCGAGCGCAGCGCCTCGAGAATCGACGCCGCCTCCGCAGACGGAGCCGCGAAGAGCCCGAGCTGACCCGAGCGCGCCCCGCGCGCGGCCAGCCGGGGCTCGCCGACTTCGTTGCGCTCGCCGCTCTCGAGGTTCTGAAGGATTTCCCGCGCCCGTGCGATGACGCCGTCGGGCACGCCGGCCAGCCGTGCGACGTGGATCCCGTAACTCTGGCTCGCCGGTCCGGGAACGATCCGGCGCAGAAACACCACGTCGCCCTGCCACTCCTTCACGGCCACCGAAAAGTTGACGACCCGCTCCGCGGTGAGCGCGAGCTCGGTGAGCTCGTGGAAATGGGTCGCGAACAGTGTCTTCGGCCGCGCCGGCGAGGCATGAAGATGCTCGGCGACCGCCCAGGCGATCGAGATTCCATCGAAGGTCGACGTGCCGCGCCCGATCTCGTCGAGCACGACGAGCGAGCGAGGGGTCAGGTGCGCGAGGATGTGCGCGGTCTCCTTCATCTCGACCATGAACGTCGAGTCGCCGGCGGCGAGATTGTCCGCCGCGCCGACGCGCGTGAACACGCGATCGACGATGCCGACGTGGGCCCGCGCGGCGGGCACGAAGCTGCCCATCTGCGCCATCAGCGCGATCAGCGCCGTCTGGCGGAGATACGTCGACTTCCCCGCCATGTTGGGGCCGGTCAGGATGACGATCTGCGCTCGGTCGGGATCGAGCTCGGCATCGTTCGGAACGAACCGTCCCGGCGGCAGCATCCGCTCGATCACCGGATGGCGGCCCTCGCGGATCTCGACGACCGGCGAGTGGTCGAGCAGCGGGCGCACGTAGCGGCCGTCGAGGGCCACCACGGCGAGCGAGCAAAGCCCGTCGAGCTCCGCGAGAGCGCGCGCGGTCGCGATGATCTCGGCGAGGTGCTGGGCGACGTCTCTCACCAGCTCCTCGAAGAGTCCGCTCTCGAGGGCGCGCAGTCGCTCCTCCGCGCCGAGCACCTTCGACTCGTAGTCCTTGAGCTCGGGGGTGACGAAGCGCTCCCCTCCGGCGATCGTCTGCCGCCGCAGATAGTCGGCGGGGACGAGCTTCAGGTTGGGATTGGTGACTTCGATGTAGTAGCCGAAGACCTTATTGTAGCGAACTTTCAGCGAGCCGATGCCCGTCCGCGTGCGCTCGCGCGATTCGAGCGCGGAGATCCAGCTCTTGCCGTCGTGGCGAAGCGCGCGAAGCGCATCGATCTCGGCCGAGTATCCGGCGCGGACGAGGTCTCCTTGCCGAGCCGAGAGCGGCGGGACGTCGACGAGAGCGCGCGCCACGAGGTCGCGGAGCGCCGGCAGCGGCCGGATCGCGTCCCGGAGACGGCGAAGCAGCGCCGAGCGGGCCCCCCCGAGCCGGCCCTGCACGGCCTCGCCCCGCCCGAGTGCCTGACGCAGGCGTACGAGGTCACGGGGTGACGCCGTGCGGCTGCCGATCCGCCCTGCCAGGCGCTCGAGGTCGCCGAGCCCATCGAGCGACGCCGCCAGGTCGTCGCGGAGGGCGGGCTCGTCCGAGAGCTCTTCCACGACGTCGAGTCGCTCGCCGATACGGGCCGGGTCGAGCAGCGGGTAGAGAAGCCAGCGGCGGAGGACGCGAGCGCCCATCGGAGTCTGCGTTCGATCCAACACCCAGAGAAGCGAGCCCACGCGCTCACCGCGGGCGGTCTCGACGAGCTCGAGGTTTCTCCGGCTCGTGTCGTCGACGACCAGGAACTCTTCGATCTGGTAGGGCTCGGGGGCGCGCAGGTGCTCGGTGCCGACGAGCTGCCGATCGAGGTAGCCGAGCAGCGCCCCGAGCGCCGCCGCCGCCAGCGGCCGCGCTCTCCAGGACTCGACCGCCTCCGTGCTGACGCGCTTCTCGAGCCAGTCGGACAATCGATCGGGCGAGAACTCCTCGGCGGGAAGCTCGCTCGTCCGCAGCGTCGGCGGCAGGCGCGCGAGCGGCGCCGCGCCGAGCAAGCCCGCCGCCAGGATCACTTCGCGCGGCCGCAACCGACCGAGCTCCTCCTCGAGCCCCTCGAGCGACTGGCTCTCCGTGGCGCGGAGCTCGCCCGTCGACAGGTCGACGACCGCCAAGCCGTATCGCCCGGCGCGCGCGATCACCGCGGCAAGGTAGCTCGGTGCCCGCGGGTCGAGGCTCTCCTCCTCGAGCACCGTACCGGGCGTGATGACGCGCACGACCTTGCGCTCGACGATGCCCTTCGCGGTCGCCGGGTCTTCGACCTGCTCGCAGATCGCCACCTTGAGACCGTGCTCGAGGAGCTTCTGGACGTAGGGCTGGACCGAGTGATGAGGAACGCCGCAGAGCGGGATCCGCGCATCGTCGCCCTTGCTCCGCGAGGTGAGCGTGAGGTCGAGGAGGCGGCTCGCACGCTCGGCGTCCTCGAAGAACATCTCGTAGAAATCGCCGAGACGGTAGAGGAGGATTGCGTCGGGATAGCGCTCCTTGAGCCGCAGGTACTGCTGGAGCATCGGCGTCAGCTTGACGACCGAGGGCTCCTTGCCGCCGAGCCGCAAGGGTTGCTCTTCGCTCATGCCCGAGCCCGCCTCGTCGCGTGCTCCGCCTCGAGCCGCCGACGGCCACGGTGCGTCACCGAAGGCGGGCGATGAGCGGCGTGAGCGCCGAGCGACAGCCGCGCCGCGCGCCCGCGCAGCTCGCGAACGAGCGGTCCGAGCGCGATCGAGAACACGAACTGTCGGTCGAGGACGTCGAGGATCCGCCGGCGGTCGTCGGTGACGAGAAAGAGCCGCTCCCCGTCGGTCACGAGCTTCAGCTGCGCGAGCGGGTCGAGCACCTTCGGGCACGCGTCGCGAAGCGCGGCGAGGCTCCTCTTGATGTTTTGCGGCTTCAGGCCACGCTCGATTAGGGCGCGCACCACCGAGAGGCGAACCAAGTCGAGAAACGAATAGCGCCGCCTGCTGCCGCGACCCGCCGCCGCGCTGGCCGATGGCTTCACCAGGCCGATCTCGTCCCAGTACTGGATCTGTCGCGGCGTGATGCTGACGATCCGGCAGGCGCTCGTGCTAGGAAAACCGGCGTTCACACGCTATCTCGAGAGAAAACATCGATGTTTTCTGAGCCAAAGATACGGCTGAGAGCGGCTCAGGTCAAACGCCTTCGCTGGGCCGGCCGAAGATGCTACGAATCGCCTCCGTGAGGGCGCGACGTCCGCTGATCGGCATTTCTTCCTATCCTCGCTTCAACTCCCGCATCGCCAACCGTGAGGTCTACCCGCTGCCGACCAGCTACGTCGACGCCGTGCGCGGCGGCGGCGGATCGCCCGTCATCCTGCCGCCCGGCGACCCCGATCCCGCGCGACTGCTCGACGGCATCGACGCGCTCGTGCTGTCCGGAGGGGGCGACGTAGCCCCGCAGTACTACGGCGGCCGCGCCCACGAAGCGATTTATGGAGTGTCGGAAGAACGCGACACCTTCGAGATCGCGCTCGCGCGAGCGGCGCTGGCCCGCCCAGAGCTTCCGCTCCTGTGCATCTGCCGCGGCATGCAGGTGCTGAACGTCGCCCTCGGGGGTGACCTTCATCCACACCTGCCCGATCTCGGCGCGAGCACGGTGGAGCACCGCTTGCCGGAGCGTCTCCATACACACCACCAGGCGGCGGTCGAACCGGCGAGTCGACTCGCCAACATGCTGGGTTCGACCGAAGTGACCGTCTGCTCGTGGCATCACCAAGCGATCGACCGGCTGGCGCCGGGGCTCAAGGCCGTCGCCTGGGCGGAAGACGGAATCATCGAAGCCGTCGAGCACGAAACCCATACGCTCGCGGTCGCCGTGCAATGGCACCCCGAGATGCAGCTCGACGACCCGGCTCAGCAGCGCCTGTTCTGCGCGTTCATCCAGCTCGCGAGCGACGCGAGAGCGGAGAGCCGGTGAAATGAAGCGGCCGCGGCGTGCAAGGCCGCTCGAGGAGTCTCAGCAGGCACCCGGCGAGAGGAGGCGGAATCTTTCCAGCCTGCACCACAGGTCCGCGCCGGAGCGCGGCACCGGCGATACCGGCGGGTCGAAGGGCGGCTACTGAGCCACCCACTCGCCGCTGCGCCTGATTCACCGGTCCGACGCGTCACGTCGCGGCGCGCAGGGGAACGCCGGCAGCCGCGAGAAACATCACTCCGAACCGGTCCGGGTCCAGGCCGAAGAAGCGCGCCACGTCGTCGTCGAAAAACGTGAGGCCCGTCGCGCCGAGCCCCTGCCCGTAGGCGGCGAGGTAGAGCCGCCCGCCCGCCACACCTCCGTCGAGCGTCGCGGCCCGGTAACCGCGGCTGCCGAGCGC
>Ga0315278_10006688_pt1 | contig 10501 bp, 12 predicted proteins | sample YL17G06_0_MG_FD_203880 | JGI IMG/M metagenome (GOLD analysis project Ga0315278, IMG submission 203880) | Sediment microbial communities from Yellowstone Lake, YNP, Wyoming, USA - YL17G06_0 | ecosystem: Environmental > Aquatic > Freshwater > Lake > Sediment | place: USA: Wyoming | collected... | reverse complement strand
TGGTCGCCGTCTGCTCCACGATTTTCCCCGAGATCGTGCCGGCACCCTGCAGATACACGACGTCCGCGAACAGAGCCGCGGGAACGAGGAACAGGAGGAACGGCAGCTTTCTCAAGAACACCTCACGGGATCGCCGAGAGTATAGCCCCTGCCGGCGCGCCGTGAGAGCGCGAAACAGCGCTCAATGCGTCAGAGGGATCGTCGCCGCCAGCTCGAAGTTGACGATCGCGTCCAGTTTGTTTTCGAGCTGGAAGAAGCGGGTGACCTTCGGAGCGGGCAGGAGTTTGCGGAACACTCCGACGTACTTCTTCTTGACCGACACGTCCTTGGCCTTGATGTCGAGGTACTCGTCCAGCAGCCGGGTCGCCTGCTCGTCGGTCAGTTTCGCGTCGGCGGCGGCGAACTCGGTGATCACCTTGACGAGACGGTCGCCCAGCCGGGCCATGTCCACCCGGTAGTCCCGGTACGCCGGCCAGAACGCCAGGCTCTCGTCTTCCGTGAGCTTCATGGCGTCGGCGATGATCGCCTGCCGTTCCGTCTGGATCTGCGCTCGCGTCAGCGCGATGTCCGTTGCCGTCTGGGCGGATGCTGGGACCGCGATGGCGGCCAGGAGAACCAAACCGAGAGCCGTTCCGGCTATCTTCATCATGGTGTTCACCCCTATTCCGTTCCGCACACGACGCAGCTTGCGACGTTGAACGTCGACGCCGTGAGGGTGCTGTCGCGGGCGATGCGGTAGTTCACTTTGTAGGTGCTGGTGTGATTCGACACCTTGCGCCATCCGCGACGTGTCGACGTGATCACTTCGCCGTCGAACAGGCGTTCCGTGACGACGGCGTCCACGTAGACCTTGGCGCACGATTCCTGGGTATCGACTTCCACAGCCCAGACTTTCGTGATCGCCTCGTCCGAGATCTGATCGGACTTGGCGGTAGCGCGAACCTGCGCCGTGCACCCGGCCGCCTCTGCGGAAGGCGCAAGCACGGGGATCGCGGCGGCGAGGGCGAGCGTTGGGACGATTCGGAACAGCTTCATTTCATCCTCCGTCGTGAACGACGACGTCACCACGCGCGAATCTAGCACGGTGGCCGCAAGCTTGTTGACGACTGGAAGCAGCGTTTCGCTCAAACTATTGATGGCGTGAGCTTTGGAGCGTGGGACCGGCCGCACTTTCTGGTGCGGGTTGCGCGTACATCGGGATCGCGGGGCCAGACTCCGCGCACTCGCGGGCTAGCGACGCCAGGAATCAACAAGCTTGCGGCCACCGTGGGTTTTCGTCTTGGTTTCGTCGATTTCGGGGGGGGCGTGGCCCCGGTCGGCCCCGTGATCGCGTCTCCTGGACGATCCAGGGAGGCCGTTTTCGCCTCGGACGGTCGTTCGGAGCGCCCCAAACGCCGATCCCGACTAAAAAAGATCGGAGTCTCGCTATTTTGCTTCCTTTCTGGGTAGGTCTCGGGCGCAGGCCAAAGAAAAAGGGCCGGAATCGCTCCCGGCCCGTCTCCTTGCTTCGCGGAAGCGTCTGATGAGTTCGGTCAGTTCCCGGTCGGCAACGGGATGTTGACGCCTTCCTTCTCGAGCGCCTCCCGAACCCACTGGAACTTCTGGTAGTTCGAGAGCGTGATGGGGCCGGTGTAGGTCATGCTCTGCAACTTGCGCGGCGGGTACTTGATGTAGGTCATCATCAAGTTCTTGATGGCGTCACTGATCGGGACCATCGTCCAGGTGCGCTCCGTAAAGTTGTTCATGAAGAGGTCGTAGCGTTCTTGGGGGTCCTGCCACAGATCGAAGATCTGCGGCACCGTGGCGACGTACTTTTCGGCGCCCTTCCACCCGAGGTTGGAATCGACGGCCAGACCACCCGTCTGAGCCCCGTCGTCGCCTCTGAGGTTGAAAACCGCCTTGTAGTTCCCGACACGCGCGGCACCGGGGGACAACTCATTCTCCGTGAAGTAGAACCACTCGCTGCGAGCGCACTTGCCGGTCCCGAAAAACAGCGACGACATGTCGTAGCTGTCGAAGATGATCGGTTTCCCTTCGCGGTCGTTCTCCGGAAGCGGGACGCCCGCGAGCGCGGCGAAGGTGGCCATGAGGTCGAGGCCGCCCACGATGTCGTGGTTCTTCTCGCCCGCCTTGATCTTGCCGGGCATCCACACCATCGCGGGGACGCGGTTGCCCCCCTCGCGTACGGTCCCCTTGGTGCCGCGGAAGGGGGTGTAGCCGGCGTCGGGGTACACGTCCTGCCAAGCGCCGTTGTCGGTCGTGTAGAAGACCAGTGTGTTCTTGTCCAGCCCGAGCGCCCTCAACTTGTCCATGATCGCCCCGATGTGGGCGTCCAACTCCACGACCGAGTCCGCATACTTCGACTTCGACATCGATTTGTGGATGAAGTCAGGGTGCGGCATGTTCGGCTGGTGGACCTTCATGAAGTTGACGTTGATGAAGAACGGCTTGTCGGACTTGGCCGCCTTGTCGAGGAACTCGACCGCCGCCTTCTCGATGTAGCCGTCGAAGAACGGGATCCCGACGACGCCCTTCTCGGGTGTGTTGACGTACTGGCCGTTGATCTTGAAGTCTTCCTTCGCCGGCTGGCCCGCGACACCGGAGAGCGAGCCCTTGGTCACCTTAGCGAACATCTCGCGCAGCTTCGGATCCATGTCGGGGAACCAGGTCGGATCGGCGTAGGTGTAGGCGTTGAGGTGGTAGAGGCCGCAGTACTTCATCTCGTCGTAGCCCTGCGCGATCGGCAGCGCGTAGTCGGCCTCCCCGAGGTGCCACTTGCCGGTGAAGTAAGTCTGGTAGCCCGCCGTCTTCAGCACCGACGCGAGCGTCCACTCCGCCGCGGGCAGCCCGCCTCCCTGGCCCTGGAAGGCCACGGTCGTCATGCCGCTGCGGTTCGGGATGCGGCCCGTCTGCATCGCCGCGCGGCCGGGTGTGCAACTCGGCTGGGCGTAGAACGAGAAAAAGGTCATCCCTTCGTTCGCGATTCGATCGATGTTGGGCGTCGGCATGCCGCGCCCGACGCCGCCCCCGTACGGGCCGAGATCGCCGTATCCGGTGTCGTCGGAGACGATGAAAAGGATGTTGGGTTTGCCGCCGGGCTTCGCCGGCGCGGCGGCCGGCGGTGCGGCCGCGAAGCTCGCCGTCGCGAGCGCACACGCCGCAAGCGAGGAAATCCGGAAAGAAACTCGTCCCGTCATTCTCAGCGTCCTCCTCGTTTGGGTGGGTAGATGACCTTCCAGTCGTTCTTCATGTCGACCACGGTCCAGTCGTGCTTCGCCGCTTCATCAAGACCGAGGTCGAGCTTGCCGATAGGCGACGTGCGGTCGTAAGCGTACTCGCGCTCGGCATCGGTGTGGTGGACGAAGAGGCAAAGCGTGGCGGCGGACCCCGCTGCGGTCCATTGCAGCATCTGCAAGTCGCCGTCGGAGTTGCCGAATGCGGCGATCGGACGGCGGCCGATGTGCTGTTGTATGCCGACGGGTTTGCCGTCCCCGTCGTCGATGAAGTTCAGCTCGGGAAGGCGCATGAGCGCCGGCTTGCCGTCTTGCATCACGTAATTGGTCTTGATGCTGCTGCCCACGACTTGTTCGGGCGGGATGCCGTAGACCCGTTCGGCCCACGGGCGCATGAACTCGATGCCGCCGCCCGAGACGATGACCGTCTTGAATCCGTTCGCACGCAAATAGGCGAGCAACTCGAGCATGGGCTGATAGACCATCTCGGTGTAGAGACGTCCGGTTTTCGGGTGCCTCGTGGTGGCGATCCAATCCTTGACGATCGTGTCGAACGCCTCCGTCGTCATCCCCGTGTGCGTGGCCATCACGATCTCGAGCAGCGCGCGTTCACCCCCCGCGAGCGCGGATTTCAGGTCGCCCCTGAGCAGCGAGGCGAACGGCTCCTGCGTCTTCCACTCCGGATGCTGTGGGGTCAGGGCCTTCACGCGGTCGAGGGCGAAGGCGAGCTGGACGTACATCGGCTGCTCGCCCCAGAGCGTGCCGTCGTTGTCGAACGTGGCGATGCGTTCTTCGGGCGGGACGAACTTGGGGCTCGACTTCGTGGTGACCGCCTGCACGAAAGCGACGATCGCCTGTTTGTGCGGGCCGGCATTCCAGGAGGTAAGGGGGTCGGTCTGCGCGTGGGCGCCGAGACAAGACAGCAAAACCACGAGAGGGAGGATGAGTCTGTGAGTTCTCATCGTGGCCTCACGAAAGCTTCGAGGCAGCCTCCGAGTCGAGGAGGAACGTGACCGCGGCCTCTCCCAGCGTCGCGAGCGAGACGGGAAGTTCCGAGTCTTCGTTGCGGAGAGCATCGTGGATCGCGTCGGCCTTCGCCGCGCCTGTGGCGTAGACCACGATCTTCCGTGCCGCCGTGATCGCCCTGAGGGTCAGGGTCATGCGTCGAGAGGGAGGCTTCGGAGCGTCGTTGAGGACCGCGACGTCGCGATCCCAGGCGCGCAACAGGCGGTGGCCGGGAAACAGCGAGGCGACGTGGCCGTCGGGCCCGATCCCCAAGAGCGCGAGATCGATTTGCGCGGGCTCGCCGAGTTTCTGGCGAAGGACGCGCGTGTAGGCCGCCGCGGCTTCGCCCGGAAGGGGTGCGTCGCCGTGCATGCGATGGATCTGCTCGGCGGGGATGGGGACCTCATCCAGCCAGACCTTCTTTGCGAGGCGGAAGTTCGAATCCGCGTCGTCGGGCGGGACCATCCGCTCGTCGACCCAAAAGACGGCGACCTTCGACCAGTCGATCGACGCGGAAATGAGGGCGGGGAGGAGCACTTCAGCCGCCGAGCCGCCGGGGACCGCCATCGAGAACGAACCGCGCTGCGCGATCGCGTGGCGCGCCGCGTCTTCGACGAGCCGCGCGAAGCTCTGCGCGAGCTCTTTGACTTCTTGGATGACGACGTCGGCGGGCATGACGGGGTTGAGGCTACCATGGCCGCCGTTTTGTTTCCCTGATTAAGGAGATTCCCCATGCAACTCGGCATCGTCGGTCTCGGTCGGATGGGTGCAAACATGGCTCGCCGCCTCGTGCGTGGCGGACACGACTGCGTCGTCTACAACCGGTCGAACGGCCCCGTGGACGAACTCGTCAAGGAGGGGGCGCAAGGGACGACCGACCTCGCCAAGTTCGTGTCGATGCTCAAGGCGCCGCGGGCCATCTGGCTGATGGTGCCTGCCGCGGTCGTGGACCGGGTGCTCGCCGACCTGATCCCGCACCTCGCCAAGGGCGACATCGTCATCGACGGCGGGAACTCGTACTACCGCGACGACATCGAACGCGCGAAGCGGCTCTCCGACCAGGGATTTCACTACGTCGACTGCGGGACCAGCGGCGGCGTTTGGGGGCTCGAGCGCGGCTACTGCCTGATGATCGGCGGCGAGCCGGAGACGGTCAAGCGCCTCGACCCCATCTTCGCGACCTTGGCCCCCGGGGTCGGATCGATCCCGCGGCCCGCGGGGCGCGCGGCGGGTGTCGGGACGGCGGAGCGCGGGTATCTCCACTGCGGCCCTCACGGCGCCGGCCACTTCGTGAAGATGGTGCACAACGGCATCGAGTACGGGCTGATGGCCGCCTACGCCGAAGGACTGAACATCCTCAAGCACGCCAACGTCGGCAAGCAAGGGCGCGAAGTCGACGCCGAGACGACCCCCCTGCGGAACCCCGAGTACTACCAGTACGACCTCAACCTCGCCGACGTGACCGAGGTGTGGAGGCGGGGGAGCGTCGTGTCGTCCTGGCTGCTCGACCTCACGGCCGAGGCGTTGGCCGGAAGCCCTCAGCTTGCGGAGTTCTCCGGCCGCGTGTCGGATTCGGGCGAGGGGCGCTGGACCATCCTCGCCGCGGTCGACGAGGGCGTCCCCGCGCACGTCCTGACGGCCTCGCTCTACGAGCGTTTCGATTCGCGCGGCGAGGCGGAGTTCCAAAATCGCGTGATGTCCGCGATGCGTTTCGCCTTCGGCGGCCACCTGGAAAAGAAATAGGGGACAGTCCCCAATTTTCATGCGCATCACGATCTCAACGCCCGCGCCTTCCGGCAGCACGGTCGGCAACCGCGTCACCGCGCTGCGCTGGTCGCGCATCCTGCGCGGGCTCGGGCATCGCGTGCGGGTGGCGACCGGGTACGACGGCCGGCCTTGCGATGTGCTGATCGCCTTGCACGCGCGAAAGAGCGCGGCTGCGGTGGCTCGATTCCGCAAGCAGCGGCCGCGCTCCGGCCTCATCGTGGCGCTCGTCGGCACCGACCTCTACGTCGATCTGAGGCGTCGCGACCCGCGAGCGCTGGCAAGCATAGACGCCGCCGACCGGCTCGTGACGCTCCAGCCGCTCGCCGTAAAGGAGGTCCCGAAGCGTCTACGCGCCAAGGTTCGCACGATCTTCCAGTCGGTCGCGCCCGTGGCGGTGCGACCTGCCGGCCGTTCGAAGGAGTCGTTCGTCGTCGCGGTGGTCGGGCACCTGCGAACCGTCAAGGATCCGTTCCGCGCGGCGCTTGCGGCGCGTCGGCTTCCGGCCTCGTCGCGAACCGCGATCGCGCACGCCGGATCGGCGCTCTCCCCGGCGATGGCGCGGCGCGCCAGGGCCGAGATGAAGCGCAACCCGCGCTATCACTGGCTCGGCGCGCTGCCGCCGTCCCGCGCCCTTGCGCTCATCGGATTCGCCGACGCCTTCGTGCTGTCGTCCCGTTCCGAAGGGGGCGCCAACGCGTTGGCCGAGGCGATCGTCGCCGGCGTCCCGGTGCTCGCCTCCCGCATCGACGGCTCGATCGGACTTCTCGGACGGGGCTATCCGGGCTACTTCACCTCCGGGGATACCGCGGCACTGACCCGATTGATCTCGCGCGTCGAGACCGACGGCGCGTTCCGGGCGACGCTGCGGCGCGCGGTATCCGCTCGCGCGAAGCTCTTCGCTGAATCGCGCGAACGCAACGCGTGGCGCGCCCTCTTGAAGGAGATGATCGTGGCATGAGCGAGCTTCCCGACGGCATCGAACCGGCTCCGATCCCTTTGCCTAAAGACTCGGCGCTCAGCATCGTCTTGCGACGGCGTGGTGATGCCGGGTTCGACGTGCTGCTCGGCCGCCGCGCGCGGCACTCCCGCTTCATGCCGGGGAATCTCGCCTTCCCCGGCGGCAAGCTCGAGCCGCACGACGAGCCGGAGCGAGCGGGTGCCTTCGAACGCTGCGCCTCGCGCGAGTTGCGCGAGGAGACCGGGCTCGACATCCCGCCCGACGCGTGGCGGTTGGCGGGGGAGCGCACGACGCCTCCGCTCTACCCCGTGAGATTCCGCACCGTTTTTTTCGTTGCGGAGCTCCCCGCCGGTATCGTGCTTCCCGAGGAGCCCCCGGCGCCGGACGAACTCGAGTCGATGGCCTTCGCCGACCCGCGCGCGGTGCTTTCGGACTGGGAAGCCGGGATCAGCTTCGTGCCGCCGCCGCTCCTTCCGATCCTCCGCCGGATGCTGCTCGTCACTCCGGGAGACAGCGCTGAGCTCGCGGCGAGCATCGCCGCCGTTAATAAGGATGAGGACGCGAACCCGCGGATCGAGTTCGTCCCCGACGTCTGGGTGTTTCCCGTCAGAACCCGCACGCTCCCCCCGGCCTCGTGCACCAACGTCTGGATGCCGGGAGGGCGCCGCTTCGTCGTGATCGATCCCGGAAGCGGCGAGCCCGGTGAGAACGCGCGCCTGCTCGCGGTCATCGGTCGGCGCGTCGCGCTGGGAGACGCCGTCGAGGCGGTCGTCCTCACGCACCACCACCGCGACCACGTCTCGGGCGCGGGCGTAATCGCCTCTGCCCTCGACGTTCCGGTATTCGCCCACGCCGAGACCCTTGCACGAATTCCAGCGCTCCCCGCCGGCGTCGTGACGCGCAGCCTGAAAGACGGCGACACGCTCGACCTCGACGGCACGACGCTTCGCGCGGTTCACACCCCCGGCCATGCTCCGGGGCATCTCGCCTTTTTCGATGCGGCGCGTCGCGTGCTGATTGCCGGCGATCTCGTCAGCGGCCTTTCAACGATTCTCGTCGGCGCAGCAGGCGGGGACATGGAGGCGTATCTCGACGCGCTCCGAGTTGCTGCCGCCCTCGACCCGAAGGTGGTGCTGCCCTCGCATGGGCCGCCGCTTCCCGGCAAGGCGCTCGCCGCGGCGATCGTTCATCGGGAAGAACGCGAGGCCGGGATTGTCGCGGTGTTGGCGGACGGCGCGCCGCGCGCCCTGGCGACGATTGCGGCCGCGGCCTACGCCGACACTCCCAGCGCCCCGGCCTTCCTGCGAGAGATGCAAACGCGCGCGCATCTGGCGCGAGTTGTGCGGCACGGCCTCGTTGAGAAGACAGGGGACAGCTACCGTTTTCTAAAACGGTAGCTGTCCCCTCAGCGCATCCCTGGAACCACGATCGCGTCGTAGTTCGGAAGGGCGACCACCTCGGGGTTCTTCTCGAACGCCGCCTTGTTCGCCTCGGTGAGGAAGAAGTAGGTGCGACCGCCGAACGTGCCCCGCGGCGAGTCGCTCCCCGGCCGGAAGCGTTCCTTGGTCACCGGATCGGTCAGGATGCCGCAGGACGCCGAGGGGTCGGCGTCGAAGCGGCGCCGGTCCGCTTCATCGGCGAAGAAAAACGTCTCGTAGTTCACGAACGATCGATGCGCGGCGTCCAAGACCGCCGACTCTTTGGGGTCGAGCGCGTCGGGGATCGCGAGGCCGAGCTCCAGCAGCTGAATCTGAGGGTCTTGCACGAAGACCTTGACGCAGGGCCTTCAGCAAAAGCCGATCGGCAGGCCGTTGACGTAGACCGGGGGGAAGGCGACCGAGAGCTTCCGCTTCGTCACCGGGCAGCGGTCGTTGGCCGAGACCAGGCCGTCGCCGAACCGGATCCTCGGAAGCTCCGCCGAGGCGTCCACCAATTCGGCCTTCCCGACCGGCGGAACGACCTCGGCCGGTCGCCCGCCGCAGGCGACGACGGCGGTCAGCGACAAGGCCACGATCAACCCAAGGACTTCGTTTTTCATCCCCCGATTGTCTCGCAACTGCGGCTCTCCCGCCGCAGGGATCTCTTCTTTGGAACTTCCGGCCCCGGAAACGGTCCCATCTTCGAAGTCAGGACGATCTCGGGGAAGGAGGCCGCTCATGTTTGAAAGCACACTCGAGGCCCAGGGGCTTGACGTTGGCGAGCGACGGCTCGGCACGCTCTCGGCTGCGGCGTTGGCGCACGTCGGGATCGGACTGGCGATCGTCGCGGTGACGGCGCTCATCGTTCCTCCGGTCCACCCTCCGGACCCGTCCCCCGCGCCGTTCGCGATCGTCTCCATGATTCCTCTCGGCGACGTCACCCCGCGCCCGGCGCCGGCGCCCAAGAAGGGGACCGACACCCCAAAACCCGGGAGAGCTCTCGCACCGCCTCGCGTGGTCCCCGATGTCCCTCCCGAGGCCACGCCGGATGCGCTCCCCGCTCCCGAGTCGGACACAGCGCCTGAAGGACCCGATGTCCCGGGCGAGGGGACCCAAGGCGACCCGAACGGAAGCCGGTTCGGGATTCTCGGAGGCACCGGCGACGATGAGACGGGGCCGGGGGATGGTCCACGCGTCGATCCGCTGGAGCTGACCGGCGACATGGTGCGCCCCGTTCTCCTCGAGAAAGTCTCACCGTCTTACCCGCGCGTGGCGCGTCAGGCCGGACTGGGCGGTCGCGTCACGGTCCGCGCGGTGATCGCCCCCGACGGAAGCGTCGAATCGGTCGAGGTCTTTTCTTCCACGAATCCGCTGTTCAACGAGGCTGCGGTCGAGGCCGTGCGCAAGTGGCGCTACCGCCCGGCACTCATGAACGGGAGACCGGTCCGCGTGTACTTCTCGGTCGTGGTGGATTTTCTCGTGCGTTGAGGCGGATCCGTCCGAAGAACGAAGACAATCCCCTTATACTCGCGCCGATGAGCGCACCGCAGGTCTTCACGGCCAGCCGATTGACTTCGGGGAACGTGATCTTCCCGACCCGGATCGAAATCTCCAAAGAAAGCGTCGCCCGGATCAAGCCCAGGTGGATCGGGGGGAGCGAAGACAGCATCCCGATCGCCAAGATCGCCTCGGTCTCGATCACGACCGGCCTGATCTTCTCTTCGATCCGGATCGAATCCAGCGGCGGCGCGACTCCCATCGTCTCCGACGGACACTATAAAGGGGACGCGCTCGCGATTCGCGACTTGATCCATGAATACCAGGCTGGCCGGGGTGCGTGAGTTCGTCTCACCGCCGTCCGCGTCACAGCCTTCAACCGGGAGGAAACATGCTTAAGGAATTCAAAGAATTTGCGATGAGAGGAAACGTCCTCGATATGGCGATCGGCATCATCATCGGAGGTGCTTTCGGCAAGATCATCAGCTCGCTCGTCCGGGACGTGCTAATGCCCCCGATCGGGAGGCTGATGGGGAACCTCGACTTCTCGAACCTGTTCTTCGCCTTGAACGGCCAGGTGTACGACTCCCTCAAGGCGGCGAAAGACGCGGGGGCACCGACGA
>Ga0315278_10006687_pt1 | contig 10502 bp, 8 predicted proteins | sample YL17G06_0_MG_FD_203880 | JGI IMG/M metagenome (GOLD analysis project Ga0315278, IMG submission 203880) | Sediment microbial communities from Yellowstone Lake, YNP, Wyoming, USA - YL17G06_0 | ecosystem: Environmental > Aquatic > Freshwater > Lake > Sediment | place: USA: Wyoming | collected... | reverse complement strand
ACGAAGGTCAGGATGCCGATCGAGGGCGCGAACAGGAACGCCCACAGCACGCCCGCCACCGCGGGCGCCACGGCATAGGGCCAGATCAGCAGCGTCTTGTACGCCAGCGCCCCGCGTATGACGCGGTCCGCCATGGTGGCGAGCATCAGCGATATCGCGATGCCGAAGCCGGCGACGAGGACGCTGAACACCGCCGTGACCTTGAACGAGTCGAGATAGTGGCTGTCACCGAACAGCTCTTTGAAGTTCTGCAGCCAGACGAACTCCGTCTTCAGGCCGAACGGGTCCTGGACCAGGAACGAGAACCAGATGGCCTGCGCGGCGGGCAAGAAGAAGAAGACGATCGTGATCGCGATCTGCGGCGCGAGCAGCGCGTAAGGCAGCCACGCCGAGCGGAAAACGACGCGTTTTTCCATCGTGGAGGGCAATTCAAAGGGGAGCGGAGCCCCCCTTCAAATCCTACTTGTTGGCGGCTTCGAACTTGCGCAGGATTACGTTGCCGCGGTTCACGGCGTCGTCAAGCGCCGTCTTGGCGTCCTTCTTGCCGGCAAACACCCCTTCCATCTCCTCCTCGATCACCTCGCGCCCCTGCACGAAATTGCCGAAGCGCAGGCCCTTGGAGTTTGCGGTGGGCGGCTTGTTGGTCAACTGCTTCACGGCGATGTCCGCGCCGGGATTCTTGTCGTAGAAGCCCGATTTGCGCGTCATTTCGTACGCCGCCATGGTGATGGGGACATACCCGGTGCCGGTGTGCCATTCCATCTGGATCTCGGGTGTCGACAGGAAGGCGAAGAACTTCGCGACGCCCTTGTAGTCGTCGGCCTTCTTGCCGGACATCACCCACACCGATGCGCCGCCGATGATCGAGTTCTGCGGCGCGCCCTGCACGTCGTCGTGATAGGGGATGAAGTTCACCGACCAGTCGAACTTGGCGTTCGCACGGAAGTTGCCCTGCGCGCCGGTGCTGGACGTCAACATCGCGCATTCGCCGCTCGCGAACTTCGCTTCGGCCTGGTTGGTGCGCCCGGCGTAGGTGAAGAGGCCCTTCTTGGACATGTCGCCCAGCATCGTCAGATGCCGCACGTGCAGCGGCGAATTGATGGAGAACACCGTATCCATGCCGGCCATGCCGTTCTCTTTGGTGCCGATCGGAACGTTGTGCCAGGCGCTGAAGTTCTCGATGTGCATCCAGGAGGGCCAGCCGGAGGTGTAGACGCATTCCTGGCCCCTCACCTTGAGCTGGAGTGCCGCCGCATTCATTTCCTTCCAGGTCCTGGGCACCTGGTCGGGATTGAGGCCGGCCTTCTTGAAGGCGTCCCGGTTGATGTAGAGGACGACGGTCGAGCTGTTGAACGGAAACGACAGCATGTTGCCCTTGCTGTCGGTGTAGTAGCCGGCGACCGCCGGCAGGTAGGCCTTGGGATTGAAGGGCTCTTTGGCGTCGGCCATCACCTTGGAGACCGGAACGATGGCGCCCTTGGCCGCCATCATCGTCGCGGTGCCGACCTCGAACACCTGCAGCAGGTGCGGCGCATTGCCCGCACGGAAGGCCGCCATCGCGGCGGTCATCGACTCGGGATAGCTGCCCTTGAACACCGGCACGACCTTGTAGTCCTTCTGGCTCGCGTTGAATTTGGTCGCGAGTGCGTTGAGTTTTTCGCCCAGCGTGCCACCCATCGAGTGCCACCACTGGATTTCCGTCTGTGCCTGCGCGGCCGGTGCGGCCAGGATGCCAGCGGCGAACAGCGCCGCGCCAAATACTTTGAAACGCATGATGCCCTCCTGTAATCTTCCCGGATGTTGGATCGCTGCCCGGCCGGGGTCCGAGAATCAGTATAACGTGAAACAAGCGCGCCAATCTCCGGGATCCGCTGAGATGACAACGAGCATTGCCCAGGTCTGGCCGTACCCGCGCCTCGCCGCCCACCGCGGCGCCGGCAACCTGGCCCCCGAGAACACGCTGACGGCGATGCGCGTCGGGTACGCCCACGGCTACCGGATGGTCGAGTTCGACGTCAAGCTCGCCGCCGACAACGTGTCGTTCCTGCTCCACGACGCGACGCTCGAGCGCACGACCAGCGGCCGCGGCCGCGCCGATGCGCTGTTGTGGCGGGAGCTCTCACGGCTCGACGCCGGCGGCTGGCACTCGGCGCAATATGCGGGGGAGCCGCTGCCGACGCTGGCATCGATCGCGCGCTGGGCGCGCGCGCACTCGGTTGCCTGCAACATCGAGATCAAGCCCACGCCGGGCCGCGAGCGCGAGACCGGCGCCGCGGTCGCGCTCGATGCCCACTCGCTGTGGCGCGATGCCGAGGTGCCGCCGCTGCTGACGTCGTTCGAGGAGGATGCGCTGGCCGGCGCCCGCGACGCGGTCCCGGCCTTGCCGCGCGCGCTGCTGCTCGAGACGCTGCCTCCCGACTGGCGGCAGCGCCTCGCGCGGCTCGCGTGCGTCGGGCTCAATGCCGACCACGAAATTCTGACGCCGGCGATAGTTGGAGCCGCACGCGCCGCGGGCTACCGGGTCATGTGCTACACGCCGAACGATCCCGCGCGCGTGGTCGAACTTGCCGGCTGGGGCGTCGATTGCATCGTCACCGACGCCATCGACCAGATCGGTGCCGACTCGTTGCCGCCACCACCTCCGCTGCCGTGATGCGTTGACGCGTAGCCCGGGTTACACCGCCGTGGCGAGAGTGCGCTTGACCGCGCGCTCGTCGATCGGCAGGTTGAGGAGGCCGGCGACGACTCCGAGCGCGATGGCGAGCCACCACACGATGTCGTAGCTGCCCGTCTCGTCGAACAGCTTGCCGCCGAGCCAGGCCCCGAGGAAGCTGCCGATCTGGTGGCTGAAGAAGGTGAACCCCGACAGCATCGCCAGGTAGCGCACGCCGAACAGCTGCGCGACCAGGGTGTTGGTGGGCGGCACCGTCGACAGCCACAGCAAGCCGAGCGCCACCGCAAAGGCGTACACGGTGCCCGCCGACAGCGGCAGCAGGAAGAACAGCGCGATCACCACGCTGCGGCCGAAATAGATCGCCGACAGGATGTATTTTTTCGGTACCCGGCTGCCCAGCCAGCCGGTGCTGTAGGTGCCGATGATGTTGAACAGGCCGATCAGCATCAGCGCCGTCACGGCGACATGCGCAGCCATCCCGCGATCGGCAAGGTACGCGGGGAGATGCACGCCGATGAACACGACCTGGAAGCCGCAGACGAAAAACCCGCTGGTCAGCAGCAGGTAGCCCTTGTGCGACAGCGCTTCGCGCATCGCTTCGCCGGCCGATTGCGCGAAGGCGTGCGCATGCCCGGCGCGCTTCTCGACCAGCGCCGCCGCGAGAGGCGCCATGAGCAGGCCGACCGCGGCCAGCAGCAGCAGCGCGCCGTACCAGCCGACGTTCGAGAGCAGCCATTGCGTCAGCGGCAGCATCGCGAACTGGCCGAACGATCCCGCGGCGGCCGAAATCCCCAGCACCATGCTGCGCTTCTCGGGCGGGAACGAGCGCCCCAGCACGCCGGAGATCACGCTGAACGTGACGCCGGACAGCCCGACCCCGATCAGCACGCCGCTCGTCAGCACCAGCATCACCGGCGTCGTCGCATGCGCCATCGCCACGAGGCCCAGCGCATAGAGCAGGGCTCCGACGATCACGACGCGTGCGGTGCCGTACTTGTCGGCGAGCATGCCGGCGAACGGCTGCGTCGCGCCCCACACCAGGTTTTGCACGGCGATCGCGAGCGCGAAGGTCTCGCGCCCCCAGTGCAGGTCCGCGCTCATCGGCTGCAGGAACAGGCCGAAGCCGTGGCGGATTCCCATCGCGACGGTCAGGATCAGCCCGCCGCAGATCAGGACGGCAGTGGGCGTGCGCCAGCCGTGGCGCGTGGGGGTGGCGGACATCGGGGGACTCCGGGGGGGGCTCAGGCGCTATGCGCGGTGGTTGCCGGGTGCCGGGCGAGGCGGGTCACGCCCAGTCCTTCGCCCGTGCGACGGCCTTCTCCCAGCCGGCGCGGATGGCCGCGACCCGATCCTGGGTCATCGATGGCTCGAAGCGGCGATCGACGCGCCAGTTGGCGCCGACGTCGGCGGCATCCTGCCAGTAGCCGACGGCGAGCCCCGCCAGGTAACCGGCCCCGAGGGCGGTGGTCTCCAGCACCTGCGGCCGCACGACGGGAACCCCAAGGACATCGGCCTGGAATTGCATCAGCAGATTGTTGGCGGTGGCGCCGCCGTCGACGCGGAGCTCCGAGAGCGTGATGCCGGCGTCCCGCTGCATGGCCGCAAGCACGTCCGCGCTCTGCAGCGCGATCGCCTCCAGCGCCGCGCGCGCGATGTGGCCCGCCGTTGCGCCGCGGGTGAGACCGAAGATCGCGCCGCGCGCATACGGATCCCAGTGCGGCGCGCCGAGGCCGGCGAAGGCCGGCACCAGATAGACGCCGCCGTTGTCGGGAACGCTCGCGGCGAGCGCCTCGATCTCCGCGGCGGAGCGGATCAGCCCGAGGCCATCGCGCAGCCATTGCACGACCGCCCCGGCGATGAACACACTGCCTTCCAGCGCGTAGTCGAGTGCGCCTGCGCGCCGCCACGCGACCGTCGTCACCAGGTTGTTGGTCGAGGCCATCGCCTTGGCGCCGGTATTGAGCAGCAGAAAGCATCCGGTGCCGTAGGTGTTCTTGGCGAGGCCGGGCGCGTGACAGGCCTGCCCGAACAGCGCGGCCTGCTGGTCTCCGGCGATGCCGGCGATCGGCACGCGGACGCCGTCGATTTCGGCTTTCGCGCAGACCCCCGACGAGTCGACGACCTGCGGCAGCACGGCGCGGGGGATGTCGAGCAGCGCGAGGAGCGCGTCGTCCCAGTCGCCGGCATGGATGTTGAAAAGGAGCGTGCGGCTGGCGTTGGACGCGTCGGTGACATGCGCGGCGCCGCGGGTCAGGTTCCAGACGAGCCACGCGTCGATGGTCCCGAACGCGAGCTCGCCCCGGATGGCGCGGTCGCGGGCCCCCGGAACATGGTCGAGCAGCCACTTCAACTTGGTGCCGGAAAAGTACGCGTCGAGGACGAGGCCGGTCTTCTCGGCAAAGGTGGCCGCATGGCCGGCGGCGCGCAGCGCATCGCACAGCGGCGCCGTCCGCCGGTCCTGCCAGACGATCGCGTTGGCGAGCGGTTGGCCGGTGGCGCGCTCCCACAGCACCGTCGTCTCGCGCTGGTTGGTGATGCCGATCGCGGCGATGTCGCGCGCGTGGACGCCGGCCTTGGCGAGCACCGCGTGCATCACGGCGGACTGCGTCGTCCAGATCTCGGCGGGGTCGTGTTCGACCCAGCCCGGCTGCGGGAAGATCTGGCGGAACTCCCGCTGGGCCACCGCGCGGACGCTCCCGCTGCGATCGAAGATCAGCGCGCGGGAACTGGTGGTTCCCTGATCGAGGGCGAGAATGAACGACATGAGGGGATCTGAGACGGCGAAGAGAAACGAATCGTAGCCCGGGTTGAGCGAAAGCGAAACCCGGGACCGTCGTTGACCGGACCCCGCCCCGGGTTTCGCTGACGCTCAACCCGGGCGACACGATCCGGGCGACACGATCCGGGTTACGCCAACGCGTTGGTTGCGGCGCGGTGGCGCCAAAGTTAGAATCCACATGCGCCGATGTTCCGGCCGCCCACGCCAACTCGCCGCCTTCGCTCCCGGGACCGGATCGGTCCCGCCCTCGCTCACCTGCATCGTCCGATGGCGCTTCGAGGACGTCCGCCGCGACGGGACCCACCCTGCAATCGAGGGTATGGGTCGCCGCGAACCGGGTGCCGGCGGTGCTGGCAAGAGCGTTTTCCCCGACAGGAGTCGCCGTGAAGATTCATGAGTATCAGGGCAAGGAGATTTTCCGCAGGTTCGGTCTGCCGACGCCGCGCGGCATTCCCGCGTTCACCGTCGACGAGGCGGTGAAGGCCGCGGAGTCGCTTGGGGGGCGCGTCTGGGTCGTCAAGGCGCAGGTCCACGCGGGCGGCCGCGGCAAGGGCGGCGGCGTCAAGGTCGCGCGCTCGATCGACGATGTGCGCACGCTTGCCGGCCAGATCCTCGGCATGCAGCTCGTCACGCACCAGACCGGCGCCGGCGGCCAGAAGGTCCGCCGGCTCCTGATCGAGGAGGGCGCCGACATCCGCAAGGAGCTCTACGTCGGGATGGTCGTCGACCGCGCGACGCAGCGAGTCTGCCTGATGGCGAGTTCCGAGGGCGGCATGGACATCGAGCACGTCGCCGCGAACACGCCGGAGAAGATCCACAAGGTGTTCATCGATCCGCTGCGCGGCCTGACCGACGCCGAGGCCGACGACGTCGCACGCAAGATCGGCATCCCGGACGGCAGCATCGGGCAGGCGCGCACGGTGCTGCAGGGGCTCTACCGCGCGTTCGACGAGACCGACGCGTCGCTGGCGGAGATCAATCCGCTGGTGGTCACCGGCGACGGCCGCGTGGTCGCGCTCGACGCCAAGCTCAACTTCGATTCGAACGCGCTGTTCCGGCATCCCGAGATCCTGGCAATGCGCGACCTCGACGAGGAGGACCCGGCGGAGATCGAGGCGTCGAAGTTCGACCTCTCCTACATCTCGCTCGACGGCACCATCGGCTGTCTCGTCAACGGCGCCGGACTGGCGATGGCGACGATGGACACGATCAAGCTCTACGGCGGCGAGCCCGCGAATTTCCTCGACGTCGGCGGCGGCGCGACGGCGGAGAAGGTCACCGAAGCCTTCAAGATCATGGTGAAGAGTCCGGGCCTGAAGGCGATCCTCGTCAACATCTTCGGCGGCATCATGAAATGCGACACGATCGCCGAGGGCATCGTCGCCGCCTCGAAGGCAGTGTCGCTCGCCGTGCCTCTGATCGTGCGGATGAAAGGCACCAACGAGGATCTCGGCAGGAAGATCCTGGCCGAATCCGGCCTGCCGATCATCACCGCGAACAACATGGGCGAGGCCGCGCAGAAGGCGGTTGCCGCGGCCAAGGGCGGTTGAGCGGCGCGCGTTCACCCGGGCGCGGGTTGCGCGCAACGCTGGGCACAGGGCGGTCACCAACAAGGAATTTCATGTCGATACTGATCAACCAGCACTCGAGAGTCATGACCCAGGGGATCACCGGCAAGACCGGCCAGTTCCACACCCGCATGTGCCGCGACTACGCGAACGGCAAGAACTGCTTTGTCGCCGGCGTGAACCCGAAGAAGGCGGGCGAGGATTTCGAGGGCATTCCGATCTACGCCTCGGTCCGCGAGGCGAAGCAGGCGACCGGTGCCACTGTCAGCGTGATCTACGTGCCGCCGCCGTTCGCCGCGGCGGCGATCGACGAGGCAGTCGACGCGGGGCTCGATCTCGTCGTCTGCATCACCGAAGGCATCCCCGTGCGCGACATGATCCGCACGCGTTTCCGGATGCAGGGCAAGACCACGCTGCTGCTCGGGCCGAACTGCCCCGGCGTGATCACGCCGGACGAAATCAAGATCGGCATCATGCCGGGGCACATTCACAAGAAGGGCCGCATCGGCGTCGTCTCGCGCTCGGGCACGCTGACCTACGAAGCGGTGGGGCAGTTGACCGAGCTGGGGCTCGGCCAGTCGACGGCGGTTGGCACCGGCGGCGACCCGGTGAACGGCTTGAAGCACATCGACATCCTGCGCCTGTTCAACGACGATCCCGACACGGATGCGGTCGTGATGATCGGCGAGATCGGCGGCACCGACGAGGAAGAGGCCGCGCGCTGGGTCAAGGACCACATGAAGAAGCCGGTCGTCGGGTTCATCGCCGGCGTCACCGCGCCGCCCGGAAAGCGGATGGGCCACGCCGGCGCGATCATCTCCGGCGGCAAGGGCACGGCGCAGGAGAAGCTCGCGGTGATGGAGGAGTGCGGCATCAAGGTCACCCGCAATCCGGCCGAGATGGGGAAGCTGCTGAAGTCCGTGCTCTGACGTCGCAGGTGTTGCGCAGCCCCGGGTTTCGCGTCGCTCGACGCCGGGCTGCGGGACCGTGCTCTGACGCTGCAATGAGTTGCGTAGCCCGGCGTTGAGCGAAGCGAAACCCGGGAATGCGCCGAATGGCGCACGACGAGGAGGATCCGATTGGAGTTTGCCTCGCCCCAGTTCTGGATTGCGGCGGTGGAAATCATCGTCATCAACATCCTGCTGTCGGGCGACAACGCGGTGGTGATCGCGCTCGCCTGCCGCAATCTGCCGCCGAAGCAGCGCACGCTCGGGATCTTCTGGGGCGTGATCGGCGCCGTCGTGCTGCGGATCATCCTCACGTTCTTCGCGGTCAGCCTGCTCAAGCTGCCGTATCTGCAACTGGTCGGTGCGGCATTGCTCGTGTGGATCGGCATCGGCCTCATTGCCGAGGACGATGACGGCGAGCACGATATCCACGCGCACGACCGGCTGTACTCGGCGGTGAAGACCGTGATCGTCGCCGACCTGGTGATGAGCCTCGACAACGTGATCGGCGTCGCCGGCGCGGCGAAGGGAAGCCTGCTGCTGCTGGTGTTCGGACTCGTCGTCAGCATCCCGCTGGTGGTGGTCGGCAGCCAGCTCATCATGAAGCTGATCGAGCGCTTTCCGATACTCGTCGTCGCCGGCGGGGGCCTGCTCGGCTATCTCGCCGGCGAGATCGCGATCGATGACACGGCAGTCAAGCCGTGGATCGATGCCAACCTCCCGCAGTTGCATTACCTCGCGCCGATCGTCGGGATCGGGGTGGTCGTGGGCGCGGGCGGGTGGGTTGCGCGACGGGCGAAGTCGCGCGCCCTGGAAGCGCAGAATCGCAGCCCGTCGTAGCCCGGGTTGAGCGAAACAAAACCCGGGGCCGACGCTCCGTCGGAGAACCGCCCCGGCTTTCGCTTCGCTCGACCCGGGCTACGGCCCTGCGGGCCGATACGGACTGAGCGCCGCCGGCGCACGCTCGCGCGAATCGCGGCGCCCCGTTACACTCGCGCCAGGAACCGGCCGCAGGTTGCCATCGTCCCGAACCGAATCCATCCCATGACCGACCGCGTGCCGCTCGATGTTGCCGTGCTTTCCCACCCGGGCATGGTGCGCTCGCATAACGAGGATGCCGCGTTCGTCGACGGCGCGGCGGGGCTCGCCGTGCTCGCCGACGGCATGGGCGGCTACAACGCCGGCGAAGTGGCGAGTGGCATCGCCGTCGACGTGATCACCCGCAACCTGCTGCCCGAGCTGATGTCGCGCCGCGACCTGACCAAGGTCGACAGCACCAGCGGCCTGACCCATGCCGCGCTGCGGCTGCAGCAGCAGATCGCGGCGGCGAACCTGGCCATCTACGAAGCCTCGCAGGCGCGCCCCGAATGCGCGGGCATGGGCACGACGATCGTGGCGAGCGTGTTTTGCGGGAACCGCGCGAGCATCGCGCACGTCGGGGATTCGCGCTGCTACCGCCTGCGGGGCCTGGAGCTGGAGCAGCTCACGCGCGACCACTCGCTGCTGCAGGAGCAGATCGACAGCGGGATGCTGACGCCCGAGCGCGCCAAGTACTCCCTGAACAAGAACCTCGTGACACGCGCGCTCGGCATCGACGAATCGGCGCCGGTCGATATCGTCGAGTATCGGGTCGAGACCGACGACATCTACCTGTTGTGCTCCGATGGCCTGTCCGACATGGTCGATGCGGACGCGATCGCCAAGGTCCTGGTCCGGGACCGCGCCAACCTCGGCGGGGCGGCGGCCGAACTCGTGGATCTCGCGAACCGCGCCGGCGGTCGCGACAACATTTCCGTGGTGCTGGTCGGCATACCGGCGGGATTCCTGCCGTCGACGGGATGGGTGCAGCGGTGGCTGGCAAAGAAGAGCTGAGCGGCGCCATGGGCAAGCTGGTGCTCTTCCTGGCCGACGGCACCACGCTCGACATACCGCTCGATCGCGAGCGGCTCACGGTGGGTCGCCGCTCGGGCAACGATGTCTGTCTTCCGTACGTCGCCGTGAGCGCCGCGCACGCGGCGTTCGTGACCACGCCGGCGGGTGTGGTGATCGAGGACCTCGGCAGCACCAACGGCACGATGATCAACGGCAAGCGTACGCTGCGGCAGGTTGTCCGCGATGGCGACCGGATCGAGATCGGCCGCCAGCGGTTGGTGTACCTCGCGGACGTCGACGCGGCGGTGCCGCCATTGACGCGGCGCGAACCGGCCGCCGATCGGGCCGATGACGGGCGGGGCGGCCCCGCAACCGATCCGGCAGCCGCATCGTCGGGCGCGGCGACGGCCGCATCGCCAGGCGAATCCGGCCCGGCGCCGAGGCCTGACGATGCGCTCGCGTCGGCGATGCCGGCTGCGACAGCAGAATCGTGGCTGTCGGAACCGGGTCCGAAGGGTTCACCCGCAGCCGGGAATCCCGCGGCCCGATTCGCGTACGCCGACACGACGAATGCGCGCGCGGCCAAGGATCCGACGCCGGCATCGCCCGCAACCTCGTCGGCGTCGGCCGGGCCGCTCCTCAAGGTTCTGACCGGCCCGAGT
>Ga0315278_10006686_pt1 | contig 10502 bp, 11 predicted proteins | sample YL17G06_0_MG_FD_203880 | JGI IMG/M metagenome (GOLD analysis project Ga0315278, IMG submission 203880) | Sediment microbial communities from Yellowstone Lake, YNP, Wyoming, USA - YL17G06_0 | ecosystem: Environmental > Aquatic > Freshwater > Lake > Sediment | place: USA: Wyoming | collected... | reverse complement strand
CCGACGCGCTCCGGGCTGCGCCCTCCGCGCGCGGCTTACCTCAAACGTTAGGCGTCACAATTACAGGCACTGCCCGCGCTACGGCTCCTTTGCCGGCTCAGCGTCCATGAGCGAACGAATCAGCGGACAGTTGACCCTTCGCTTTGCGGCAACACACTGCGACACGAGTCCGTCCAGCGCCCTTTCGAGGGCTTGAAGCGATCTGATTCTGGCTCTGGTGTCTGCCAACTTGGCTTCACCGATCTCGCGCGCAGCCGCGCAAGACTGACCATCATCAAGCGTGAGCAACGCCTTCACGTCGTCCAGAGAGAACCCCAACCCCTGCGAGCGCTTAATGAAACGCAATCTATGAAGGTCATCGTTGGAGTACCGGGCGATGGTCCCACGAACCCGTGCTGGAACCCCCAATAGTCCGCGCCGCTGGTAGTAACGCACCGTTTCTACGTTCACGGCGCAGGTAGCTGCCAACTGGCCAATCGTCAACTGTGTCATTGCGCTTGACTCCGTACCCAAGTACGGACGTAGAGTACCCCAAAGCCACCAACCGCGAGACAGACCCTGTGCGCCCCTGGACTACTTCTACTTCCCTACTCGCCGGTGCAGCCGCAGCAGTCGGCGCTTCAGCGTGCTGCGCTGGCCCTTTGTTGCTGGTAGTGCTTGGCATCGGCGGTGCATGGACCACTCGTCTGGCGGCATTGGAGACTTATCAACCGTACTTCGCTGTCGCCACGTTGGCGTGTTTTGGGTATGCCTACTACCGCCTTTACCATCAGGCCGCAGACTGCGCCCCCGGCGATGTCTGCGCAGTTCCCGCAGTCCGACGAAGACAACGCTTCATCTTCTGGGTCGTCGCCGCCGCGGCCCTGGCGCTGATCGGCCTCCCACTGTACGCACCCCTTTTCTACTGAGTCAACCAACCATGATGTACCGCCTCCTTCTCGCCTTCGTACTCCTCGGACCTGTGTCGGCCTCGGCTGGGCCAAGCCGCACTGCAACACTGGAGGTGTCCAAGATGGACTGCGCCGTCTGTCCCATCACCATTCGCAAGGCGCTGGAGAAGGTGCCGGGCGTTCAGTCTGCAAAAGTGGATTTCAAGGCCAAACGAGCAACTGTGTCGTTCGACGCAGCGCAAACGTCACCGGAAGCGTTGACACAGGCAACGACGGCCGCTGGATTTCCGTCCGCAGTACTTCGGATCGAGTAACCGTGAATACGCTCGTGCTTGAGTCGACCCTAACTTGCCCGGAGTGTGGTCACGTCGCGACGGCCTTAATGCCGACCGATGCATGTCAATGGTTCTACGAATGCGAACAGTGCAAAGTAGTCCTGCGTCCAAAGGCCGGTGACTGCTGCGTTTTCTGTTCCTTTGGTACGGTCAGGTGCCCACCGATGCAAACCAGTGGCGGTAGCTGCTGCACCAAGTAGACAGCCCGGTCGCAGCGCCGCGAGTGACGCCTAACCCCTCGTTCAAGCGGAGCACCAACGGCAGGCCACCAGGCCCGGGCCGGTGGTACGGTGTACATTTTCACCGGCCCGGGCCTGGCGTCCTGCCGTTGGCGCCCGCTTAGCTCGAACGTTCGGCGACGGCGAGCAACAGGTTCCTGCGTTGTTGCCGCAGTGCAACGCAGCAGCCAGCCCTCGCCTGAGCCCAGGCCATGCCCGACGCAGAATGCACATTCGCGGGTCAAAGGCAGGCCAGCGAGGAACATGACGCACGGCTGCAAGCGGAGGGAACCGATGAATGGCATGTTGGCCGAGGCCATGTCCGTGCGCAAAGCTGCCCGCCTGGCGCTTGCTGCGTGCATCGCCTTGTTGCCCTGCATCGCCGCACCACCGCAGGTGCATGCCCAGTCCCGCGCTCACTCAGCGCCATCGGTTGCCCCATCGCTGGCGATCGCGGTGATACCTGCAGTGCCTGCGCCGCCTGCAGTCCCGGTGAGCCCGTCGATGGCCTTGCCGGCTGCGGCACCCTCCGTCACGCCGCCGGCACCGGCGGTCTGGTTGCGCGCGCAAGCCGGCCTCGTGCCGTCGGTGATCGTGCGCCCGCCTCCGCCTCCGCCCGCACCACCGCCGCCGGTGTATCTTCCAACGCCCCCCTTGCCGTCAACCCACCAGCCGCCGCGCACGGACCTCACGCTGCCCTGCCTGACTTGCGGCTTCAAGCCGCCCCCTGCTGCACCCGTCCCCAGCGGCACCGAACAAACGCAGGAAAAAAGGCGCGCGCAGCGGCTGGCGCAAATCGAGCGCTTGCGCTCAAGCGCCCAGCAGCTCATCGAACAACGCAAGCTCGAGGAAGCTCTCGACACCCTGGGTGCGCTGCTCAACCTGCTTGAGCAGGAAGGGTCCGTCGCCGAGCAGGGGCGGGCCCAGATCCGCGAGGTGCGCAACCGGGTCGCACTCAACTGGGGCGTTGAGTTGCTGACTGCCGAAAAATACGCCGACGCGCTTACCGCCCTCGACCGGGCCGACCCCTCGGCCGCGCGCGAGGAACTCGCCGCCAAAGCGCACTTCGGCCGGCGCGATCTGGAAAAGGCGTTGACCCGGCTCAACGCACTGGAGGGCTTCGACGCGCCGCTGGCCACGCGCTTGCGTGGTGGGTTCTACCTTGAGCTTGGCGCCCTGCCCTTGGCCGTCGAGCAATTCGAGCTCGCTGCCGACGATCCCGATATCGCACGCTACCTCGGCGAGCTCGAGCACGACGGGCTGCGCCGTTTCAAGAAGTCGAGCCATGGCGCATGGGCTGTCTACAGCGCCACCGGGAGCAGCAAGCCGAAGCGCACGCTCTCCTACTGGTTTTACGCCACTTCGAGCGGCCGCATCGACGCTGCACGCCCGGCGCTGTTCGCGGTGCGTCCGGCGCCGCGCAAGCTCACGCTTGGCCTCATCCTCAAGAACCTGATCCGTTTTCGCTGGCCCGACTCCGACACCGCACGCGAATACACGCTCAGCGTCTACGCAGACAAGCGTGCCGATCTGGTCGCCATGTGGGACCGCGAGCCGACGCCGGAGCAGCTTACCGTTGCCGCCGCACGCGGCTTCAAGGCCATGCCGCAACTCAAGCGTGCTGACGAACTGCTGCACCGCAATCATGCGCGGGAGGCGCTGCCCATCGCGCTCGCTGAGGGCCGGACCAAAGGCTGGTTCTTTCCCGAGCAGCCCAACTACGCGGCGCTGGCCAAGGCGGTGCAGGCCGCGGTGGAAATGAAGGATGACCAGCGCGCGCGCGAGATCACGGACGACATCGCGCGCTGGCACCCGATGTGGGCACCGCTCGTGCTCGCCAACGCCTACCAACAGGCCGAACGCACCGAGGACGCGCGCGCTGCCTATGAACAGGCCATCGCTGCCGGGTCCTTGCGCATCGAGCCCTATGAGAAATCTGCCGCCTTCGAATGGGGTGCGGCGAAGACTCAAAAGGATATCGGGCGCGCTGAAAGCTACTTGCGCGCGCAGCGCGCTGCACGGCGCCTGGAGTCGTTCAACCCCGTTGCCGGCATCTGGCTGCGCGCGCAAATTGCCTCCGATCTGCAGGCCAACGCGCTCACGTGGGAGTTGCTGCAAAGGCTCGCAGGCCTGGCCAACGTGCCAGAGGCCGCGTTCGAGCTGCAGGCGCTGCTTGTAGCGCTCGGCCAGTCGAAATTCGAAGCCGTAGGCGAAGCGCTGCCCGGCAGCAATGGCCTGCAGTTGCGCGCCTACCGAACGCGCCAGAGCCCACCCGATGACGCGGCCCTGCTGCATCACAGCGTCGAAGTGCTCGTCTTCACGCCCGATGGGCATCTGGTCGAGACTTTCGCCGTCAGCAGCCAGGGCGTTCCGCCAGGCGCGGCGCGCCAGTTCATGCTCGATCGCATCAACGCCTTCGGCCTGCAGCCGCTGCGCATCTACGGCGCGCAGGCGCCGGGCTGGGAACGTGTCCTGAAGGGGGTCGCGGCACTATGAACCGCAAGTCCACGACGATGGCGATCGCCGCGGCGCTCGCTGCCGCAATGCCGCTTGCGGCCGCCGCCCACTGCGGTGCGAACGAGGAGTGTGTGGACGCGCCCTGCCACCACGGACCGAACACGCCCGAATGCCGGGCTGCCACAGGCGCGGCCAAGATCACCTCCAGAATCGCGGAGCCCGCGGTACAAGAGGCAGTGCGTGAAATCATCATCCCCAAAGTGCCGCAGCTGAACCTGCCCGTGGGCGGCGAAACCAAGCCACCGGCCAACGCGCCGGCGTCGCTGGGCAAGATCGACCTGCGCTTGCCGCCGCTCACCGACCCGCGCCCCCTGCCCCCGGGATTGCCCGCCTCGGCGATCGAGCGCGACGTGGCGCCGCAGATCTATGCCGGCACCTTCGCCGCCACGCGCGAGATCGACAACGCGCGCGCCCTGGAAGCGCTGCAAAAGAACAATCCACGCCTTGCCAACAGCGCCTATCTGACCGGGCGCAGACAGATCAAGATGGGCGAGGTCTTCGAGCTGTTGAAACGCATCGACGCGCGGGCGCAGACGGCGATCGAAACCCTTGGCAGCGACAGCCGCTACCAGAGCGAGCGGGATTCGCTGGATCGCGCGAGCCAGCTGCTGCAGTCCTTCGGCAGCGGTGACCCCGCAAGAAACCCGCGATGAAACTCGCCGTCCTTTGCGCTGCCGTCTTGAACCTTGCGCTGCACTGCGCGGCGCAGGCTCAGCCCGCAGGCGGTGCCCGCCGGGCACGCGCCTCGTGCGCGAGACGAGCACGGCCTGGCACTGCCTGACGATCGCGCTGCCCCGGGTCAGCCCGGGATCTTTCGTGACCGAGGAAGAAGTGCAATTCGCGCGCGAGCAGATCGCCGCACTCAACCTGAAGAAGCGCCGCTGTCAAGACCAGCTCGTGGTGCTCGACCGAACGCGCGGCGGCCTGGAGCTCGCTGCGCGCGACCTCAACGCCATTCGCCACGAAATCGTGCTCGACAACATGGTGCACGCGATGAACGTCATCGGCTGGGCGGCGGGCGACCTGCTGACCGGACCGGCCAGGCAGGCCGTGCTGACCGAACTCGGCATCCTGAAGGGCGAGGTCAACGCGATCGCCGCGGCCGAGGCCCAGCCCGGCTCTGACCGCCGCTACGAGAAGGCGATCGATGCCAGTTTCAACTTCAAGAATGTGATCGTCGACCTCTCGGGCGCGATGCCGCCGCCGCTGGCCGATGCCTTCAAGCGCTGCAGCGACACCTTGCCGAAGATGCTGCGCATCGCGCAGCGTTTCTCCCGGCCCAACCCCGACAAGAGCACTTGGCAACTCACCGCCGCCACGCTCGACGACGTCGCCGCCGGCGTCGGCGAATTCGTCGGCGTGCTCAAGGCCAACCGCTCCACCGTCCACATGATCGGCGGCGAGGTCGCGATGTGGCACATCGAACAGTCCAGGTCATCGATCGACGACGCCTTCGTCCAATCGCAGACGGCGAAGCGCTATTACCTGCAGAAGATCGCCGAGAACGATCAGGCGCAGGAGTTCTATCGCGAGAGGATCCGGCGCGCCGGGGTGAACTGAAATCGCGGCATTCGTGCTGCTGCGCAGCGTGACGATCAAGTTCACCTCGGAGCCGACGCCCTAACGCATGCACGCCGCAGCCAGCACCGCGCCTGCTGCGCTGGCGCGATCCGTGGCACGATCGGGCGCCATGCGAGAACACTTCCTGCTGGACCCGCAGACCGTCTTCCTCAACCACGGGTCCTTCGGCGCCTGCCCGCGCGAGGTGCTGGCTGCGCTGCATGCCTGGCAGCTCGAAATGGAGCGCAACCCGGTGCAGTTTCTCGGCCGGCGCAGCGCCGCGCTGCTGCGCGCTTCGCGCGAGGTGCTGGCCGCCTACCTCGGCGCGCGCGCGGACGATCTGGTCTACGTGCCGAACGCGACCACCGGCGTGAACATCGTCGCCGGCTCGCTCGATCTGCGCCCGGGCGACGAAGTGCTGGTGAATGACCTCGAATACGGCGCCTGCCTGGCGGCCTGCGCAGGCGTGTGCGAAGCGCGCGGCGCGCTGCTCCGCACAGTCAGCGTGGCGCTGCCGTTTCAGGCCGACGTCTTCACCGCAAGCGTGGTGCAGGCGATCACGCCGCGCACGCGGCTGCTGTTCGTCAGCCACATGGCGTCGACCACGGCCTTGAAGCTGCCGCTTCCAGCGCTGCTGCGCGAAGCCCGCGCGCGCGGCGTGCTGACGCTGGTGGACGGCGCGCACGCGCCGGGGCAGATCGACCTCGCTCTGGACGAGCTCGGCGCCGACTTCTACACCGGCAACTGCCACAAGTGGCTGTGCGCACCGAAGGGCGCGGCCTTCCTGCACGCGCGGCCCGAGCATCAGGCGCTGCTGCACGCGCCCGTCACGAGCTGGGGCTACATCGCCGGCGACGCCGCGCGCACGCCCTATGACGAATACACCGGCCACTCGGTGTTCGAGCGCAGGCTGCAATGGCAGGGAACGCGCGACGTCTGCGCCTTCCTCACCGTGCCGAACGCGATCGCATGGCTCGACCAGCACCAATCGCCGGCGCAGCGGCAACGCTGCCACCGCATGGCGATCGACCTGATGCACGGCGTGGCCGGCGGCTACGGCCTGGCGCCGATCGCGAGCGACGATCACTTCGCGCAGATGGTGCCGATTCCCGTTCCGCACCGCGACGCGCAGGCGCTGCGCCGCGCGCTGTTCGAACAGCACCGCATCGAAGTGCCGGTCACGCAGCACGCCGGCCGGACCTTCCTGCGCGTTTCCGTGCAGGCCTACAACACCGAGGCCGACCTGCAGGCCCTGCAGCTCGCGCTGGCGCAGATTCCGGTGCTTTGACTCGTCCAGCCGCGAGCGCCCGCACCAACGTTCGTTGGAATTGCGGCGCGTCGGCCGCGTATACCCGGGGTCGGGCCGGCGCGGCTCGCGTGGCAGGAACGCGCGGCAACGGTCTGACAAGCGTTCAACCTGGAAACCGCAAGGAGGCCCCATGACCATCACTCGCAAGACATTTTGTGCGTCGCTCGCCGGTTCGACTGCGACGCTGCTGCTTCAGGCCTGCGGTGGCGGCAGCAGCTATTCGAGCCCGGGCACGCCGGCGTCGCCCGGTTCGAACTGCGGCGCCAGCGGCAGCGATATCAGCGACAACCACGGCCACGCGCTGACCATTCCCAAGGCCGACCTCGATTCGACGACCGACAGGACCTATGCCCTCACGCCCAGCTTCGACGGGCACGTCCACAGCGTCAGTTTCACCGTGGCTCAGTTGGGCACGCTCAAAGGCGGAGCCTCGGTGACGGTCACTTCGACATCGGCGACCGCGACCGGCGCATACGGCGGCACGCACAGCCACGCCGTGACGGCCACCGTGCTCATCAACAGTTGCGCCTGAGGGCCCGGCAGCGCTGCGTCGGCGCGCGGCAGGAATCAGGCCACCGCGGCAAGTGCGAGCCGGTTGCCGCCGGCGCGCCTGGCGCAGGGCAGCGCGCGGTCCGCACTGCGCGGCAAGGCGGCGCACAGGCAGAGCAGCAGGCTGGCGGCGCGGTCGGCGTTGATTGCTGCGCTCACGCGCATGGGTTTGGCGTGCCCAGCCCTCAGAACAGCAGCTTCATGCCGAACAAGGGGCCGCTTTGAAGTGTCTGGCTGCCGAAGCTTTCGTAGTCGACCTGAACCCGCCGATAGGCTGCAAAGACTTCAGCGTTGTTCAGAACCCGGTATGACATCGAGGCGCCGATGTCTTGCATCGTCTTGGTGCCGCTGGAGCTCGTCACCGTCGGTGCGAACCAACCGTGAACGCCGAAATGCAGCGCTGGAAGACTCGGCACGGCCAAGTCGATCTCGCCACCAAGGGCGAGCGCCGATGTGTCCTTGATGTCGTTCGTCACGCCGAGCAGCTTGCCCCCGACGCTGACTTTGAACGCCGCGTTGACCTGCTGCGATACCTGCATGCCCGCCGTGACCAGGCTTCCGTTGTCCGCGCTGTGCAATCCACCCAAGGTGAATTCGAGGCCCTGACCAATCGCCTGGCTCGTGAAGTCGGCGGCCACCGTCGTGTTGCTCAGGCCGAGTTTGAAATCAGCCGCGTGAGTCACTGGCGTGATGAGGAGCAGGCTCAGTGCAAAAAGCGATTTACGCATCGTGTTCCTTTACGGGTGTGCCAAAACGGGGGCAAGGTTAGCAGACAGGCTGGCTGGCGATGCGCCAGCCTCAAATCCAGACAAACAATCCGGCCGGGCTCTTGTTCAGCGCCATCGCGACGATCTGCCCGAAGCAAAGAAGCGCCGCAAGCAAGGCCACCGCGCGCACCGCGCGCGGCAAACCCGGCCGCAGCGCAACGATGCCGAATCCGATGTAGAGCAGCAGCCCGACGATCTTGGCCAGCAACCACAGCGTCGTGATCGGGTTCAGCCGCAGCACCCAGGCCAGGCCGAGCGCCGATGCAAGCAAAACCGTATCCACCACATGCGGCCAGGTGCGCGCCGCCCGGCCGCGCACCCAGCGCGCATCGAGCAGCGCGGCAACGCCGCGCGCCGCGAAACCGCTGATCGAGAGCGCGACAGCGGTCTGGTGCACGAGCTTGAGCGTGGCGTAGTCCATGCGCTGGGACACTGCAATTCGAACGCTGCAAATCAACCCGGCTTGCCGTCGAGCCGCGCGCGCGTCAGCACCGGCCAGTAGCGCAGCGTGAAGAGCGCGAACGCCGCCGACCAGATGAACGCCGAGGCCAGGGTCGCCGCCGGCGTGGTGTCGGCCGCGGCCAGCGGCAGCAACACGCGCAGCAGCGCAGCAGCGTTCACGCCGAGGTAGCACGCGGTGTCGAAGGCGTCGGCGCGCAACGGCCTGGCTGTGTGGCCGCGCGCGGTGCGCGTCATCATGCCCAGCGTCAGGCCACCGACGCCACCGACCGTGAGCGCATGCACCGCAATCGACTGCGCAATCCACCCCAGCTCGGCCGCGGCGCGCAGGCCCAGGTGCAGCACGATCCACAAATATGCCGCATGCAGCACCCACACCAGCGGCGTGCGCAGCGTGCGCCAGGGCTGCCACAACGCCAGGCGTGCCAGGTGCGCCGCGGCGCACAGCGCCAACAGGGCAGCGAGCGCCGCGCCTTGCAGCGCCAGCGCGTCGGCCGCAGCCAGCAGCAGCAGGCTGGAAAGGGCGAGCCACTCCAGCGCCGCGACGCGCCGCGCGTTCGCGCCCGGCACACCGTTGTTGGTGAACATCGGGATCACGCGTCCGCCCATCACCGCCATGATGAAGAGCAGCATGTCCAGCCCGAGGCGAATGCCGAGCCAGCCCGGCAGTTCGAGCACGCCCAGCTGCGACAGGTGCACACCGAACTGCGCCAGCCCCAGCAAGATGAGCAGGCCAATGAAGAAGTAGTTGCGGCGGTTGCGCGCACCGATCAGCGCCTGGCCCAGGGCGGCAGCGGCGGCGAGCGGGAACGCGGCGTTGACCAGCGCTGCCGCCCAGCCGAAAGGCGTGAGCACGAGCATCCGCCCGGCGAGCCAGAGCAGCGCGAATGCGGCCAGCACAGCGCCGGTCGGCGTCGGCCGGCCCGACCAGTTGCGGCCGGCAGTGAACAGGAATCCGACGACCACCGCCAGCGCATAGCCGAACAACATCTCGTGCGCGTGCCACAGCGCACCGGCCAGATAGGGCCGCGGCAACCAGCCGCTAAACTGCAGCGCCCACAGCGGCACCGACAGCGCGGCAAATGCGCCGGCCAGCAGATAGAACGGCCGAAACCCGAGTTGCCACAGCGCCCAGCGCGGTGTCGGGTCAGTGGCCGCGGCAGGCTCCTCGATCTTGATCAAGACTTTGCTCCTGGCTCGGTCGGGTGCGTGGGCTCGGGCATGCGTTCAATCGGCGGACCACGTACACGTCGAGCGATGCTGATTGCGCGGCGTGGTGCGTTGACTCGGGCATGCCTTCAATCGGCGGCTCTCGGCTTGCGCCCGGTTGGTGCACTGTCTGCCTCGGGCATCCAGCGCCGCAGGTAAGGCGCCGACGCGCCGCGGCGCGCCTTGGCACGGCCGAGTTCGGCGCGCGCGATGCTGCGCAGGTGCACTTCATCCGGCCCGTCGAGGATGCGCAAGGCGCGGCCCCAGCTCCACAGCCGCGCCAGCGGTGTGTCGGGGCTCAGGCCCATCGCGCCGAAGACCTGCATCGCGCGGTCCAGCACGCGCGTCTGCAATTGCGCGGTGACGAGCTTGATCGCGGCGCTGTCCTCGCGCGCAGCGGCGTTGCCGTCGCGGTCCATGCGCCAGGCGGCGCGATGCACGAGCAGGCGCGCCTGGTCGATCTCGACGCGGCTGAGCGCGATCCAGTCCTGCACGTTGGCGTGGTCGCTGATGCGCACGCCGAACGTTCGCCGCTCGAGCGCGCGCTCGCACATGAGTTCGAGCGCGAGCTCGCACTGGCCGATGCAACGCATCGCGTGGTGCACGCGGCCGGGCCCGAGCCGCGCCTGCGCCATCGAGAAGCCGGCGCCGGCAACGCCCAGCCGCTGGTCGGCCGGCACGCGCACGTT
>Ga0315278_10006685_pt1 | contig 10502 bp, 16 predicted proteins | sample YL17G06_0_MG_FD_203880 | JGI IMG/M metagenome (GOLD analysis project Ga0315278, IMG submission 203880) | Sediment microbial communities from Yellowstone Lake, YNP, Wyoming, USA - YL17G06_0 | ecosystem: Environmental > Aquatic > Freshwater > Lake > Sediment | place: USA: Wyoming | collected... | reverse complement strand
CTGCGCCTCGAGGTACGGCGAACACGTTTCCATCTCGCCGCGCGCCGGGACACGGTTGCCCGGCGGGCGGCACTTGACGATGTTGGTGATGTAGACGTCTTCCCGCCGAAGGCCGACCGACTCCATCACTTCATCGAGCTTCTGGCCAGCCGGTCCGACGAACGGCCGGCCCGTCGTGTCCTCCACCTCTCCCGGCCCCTCGCCAACCATCATCAGCCGCGCCTGGATGGCTCCCTCTCCGAACACGACGTTCGTCCGCGTGGCAGAGAGAGAACAGGCTGTGCAGCCCTTCACGCGAGCACACAACGACTCAAGGCTCAGGAGCGTTGCTGGACTGGGGCGTTGTTCCACCGCCGCCTCCCACAGATAGCGCACTGCGCCAGCTACACGAACGAGGGACAAAGCGGACAGCGGGATTCGAACCCGCGACCCTCAGCTTGGGAAGCTGATGCTCTACCAACTGAGCTATGCCCGCGACACGGAAGGGAGTATAACGACCATCCGATGGCGAGTCCACCGTAGGACGTTCACCTGGCTCAGAGCCGCCAAACACTCCCAAAAGGGGGAAGTATGGCGGTCGTTCACGAACCGGACTTCGGGGCAGCGAGGGACCTCTTCGCTCTCTACTGCAAGGCGAAGGGGCTGTCTGCTCGACCGGGCTTCTGGATCTCATCACCGACAGATGGGTCAAAATCGACCATCCAGATTTCGCCCCTATGAGGTCTCGTCATACAGATCTTGTTCGCCAGAAGCACTGAACCAGTCGAGTGAAGCGTCCTTAGAATAGACTTCCCGCGCCTCTTCGCACATGCCCCGGAGAATGCGCTGGCGGTCCACTAGGCTCATCTTCATGAGTTCCCGGGCCGAGTATCGCGGCATGTGGCTAGATCCGACCAGTACCAGTTCATTGGATGCCACATCCCCTCCCGCCCACACTGCAAATATCGCACTGAGAGCTTGCGCATTGGACATTGTTGATGCAACGGCGGAGCTCCCGTAGCACGTGGACATCCGCTACTCCTTCCGCCTCAGGTCGTCTGGTATCTCCGCTGGAATGACGACTATCTGTGACCGGGTTATGTAGAGAGGGTCTTCGTCTTCCGTGAAAGAATGCTGCGCGCGGAACATAGCCCCAAGGACATGTCTGACTCTGATCTTCGATCCGTCCGCCAGAGAATACTCGCACCATGGCTCGTCGGACTTTACGACCTCGATCTGATCTACTTCCACATCCTGCCGGCCATGCTTGATCTTCATGGTGTGCCTCCACAAAAGAGCATACACCTCGGCAGGCGAAGCGTGATGGCGCGGTAACCACGACGACGCGCATCTTGGAGCGGATCTCCGCTCGCAGCCGGCCGCGTCAGCCCGCACCGTCTCCGGCACACCTTCGCGACGCACTACATCATGAACGGAGGCGATCCCTTCAGTCTGCAGCGAATACTGGGCCATTCCGACATCAAGACGACCATGATCTACGCCAACCTGGCCGGAGTGGGACTGAGAGAGGCACACGGGAAGGCGGGTCCGGTGGACCGGCTCGCTCACTGACGCGCTGGCGAGGTTTGGGCCGCTCACAGTCCGCTCAGCCGATGACGCGTGAAGTGCTCCGCAGGTCGGGAATCTGTCGCGAGGAGGCCATTCTCAGCCGCCGGACGCTGCATCGCAGACCCGGCGGCGAAGCCATCATGACCAAGTACCCGCAGGAGTACCTTGACGAGTTCGCCTTCCGGCAGTCGAATCGAGTGAATCGGGATGCGCTAGTTGGGCTAGTGCACGAGAACTGCTAGGATGGCGAGAATCGGAGGACAGATCGCAGCGAATCGGAGATGATCAGGCGGTCCATCGATGCGTGCTGGACAAGGACATGACTATGGCCAGAGTGGAGGTATAGATGCCAGCCAAAGACAGTGATCAAGTTGGTGGGCCGTTTCTCACTGGAGCATTCTTCTGCGAGAAGATTCTGCAAGAGAAGGATGGGGCGCTCACGCCCGTTCGCATCATCGATACCGTCATCTTAGAGGTAGTCACAGATACGAGACAAAGCGAAGGCCTACCGGAGGGCACTCCAATCAAGCTCCGTCGGCAGCTGTCGGCGCTGCTCTCGTTCAAGTCCGGAGACGCAACTGGTAAACGGGCGGTTCGAATAGCATGCAAGTCGCTCTCAATAGACGTGACTCTGCCAATAGTGCTGCAGGGCGGGCATCATGGAGCCAATCTGATCATCAACATGGGATTGGAAATGCCTGCCGGAGTCCACTGGTTCAGCGTTCTCCTAAGCCGCAAGTTGGTGACGAAAGTCCCACTTCGCGCGATTATCCAGCACCGACAAGCTGATATGACAACTGTGGAGTCTCAAACGACATCTCAAGAATCGACGAACTAGTCTCGGTGGCACTCCATGCAGGCAATAGTCCGAATGACCGCTCGCGCAAGATGCAAGAAAGCCTTCTCTGTAGTTCGTCTTCTGCGCAGAATCCGCCAGAGAACTCTGCGAATACCAGGTCGATCGCATATGCGAACCGCGCCATCGTTGTACCTGTACTGGAGCCAACGTCCAGCATGGCGATTACGAACCAATCAACGAACGAATCGCGAGACGTATCTCCCGCGAGGTAGCGTGCAAGCCTGTCTGCGATTTCTCTTTCTAGTCTGCTGATCATGTCACATCGGGACTCGTGGACCACAGTCATTGTATCCGAATGCGAACTCAGGAGAATGTTCGATGAGCGGGGATACGAACAGCTCGCCGACCAGGGAGTTCTCGACACAGTAGTGCCATATGATCGACACCGAGAACCGAGAGAGGCGAATCCCAAACTTCCGTTGACAACGAGGAGCCAGATCATTGAGTTCCGGGACACCGAAGGCCGAAAGATTGCTCGTGCCCATCAACACATGTTGCCATCCGGAGAACGCGGTGCGTCCGGACTACTAGACCCCAAGGCGATCTACGACTACGGTCTGTCTGTCGCCTATCGCGTACCGTGATCGCCAGATAGCGGCGCTCTCCACGGCATTCTAGATCGTGATGCGTGTATCGGCCCCCGCTACCCTAGCGGGATAGGCGTGACAGATGTCCCTCCACAGACCGTGATGACTTTCCGTTCATAGTCCCGGCAGGCAGGTCAACTCCCAAACGATTCTCTCGCCTCCACGCGCGATCCTTTTCAGATCTGATTAACGATATCCCTCATACCGGAGAGCCTTTCGTAAAACGTACGATTTGGGTTTACATCAGCGAATCCGAGGCTACCACTCGGCCACCCCCTCCGCCCCATTCCCCTCCTGCACCCCCAACAGCTTCACCGTGCCGTCCCGCGCCCCGAGGCGAGGAGCGTGCCGCCAGGAGAGAAGGTCACCGAGCAGAAGTGTCTTGAACCCGAGCGCACGCACAGGCGGCAGCCTTCCAGAGCCGGCAGCCATCGCGATGCACGCCACAACAAGCACCAACCCGTGAGCAAGCGGGACCTTGCAGGCCTAGTGGCAGCAGACGACCATCACTACACTGTTGTTGAAATAGTTAGACTCACCCCCCGTAAAATTGCTGTTAATTGTCATCGTCAGCGTGCCCGGGTTGAGCGTGACGCAAGGACAGAGTTTGTCGCAGCCGAACGTCCACGACCAGCTGACCGTTTGCGGTTGGTTGGGGGTGAGAGAACCTATTCCTCCTGACGAGAGATGGGAGTTGCCATTCGAATCGACGATCGTCGCTTCACACGGGTAGGAGTCTGCCGTACCGACGTTCTTGACAACCGCGTTGACGGTGATCGTGCACGTGGACATGAGGGGGTCTTGCACGCATGTGCACGTACCGCTACTGCTTATGATCGCAAGATCGGCGCGCGGGTAGTTGCAGCAGGTGTACGCCTCCGAGAAGTTGTCGTTGTAGTCATACTCATATGCAACATGGGGGGTGGGATTGACTTCGACATTCAGATGGCACTCGAACAGACATGGCATGCCAAAGCCGGCTTGGGGAATGGTCCAAGTCCATGTGACGATGGTCGTCGCATTCACGCCGAGCCCCACTACAGATGCGAGAAGGGGTGGCCCGAGCGGCACACAAAATGACCCCGCCACATCTGTGAGCTCCGCGGAGCACGCGTCGGAGTTTTGGTTGCCGATGTTCGTGACTTTGGCCTTGACGATTATCGTGCACTGTCCCCCTTCGTGGCAGTCGCAGCTACCGATGTTGTCCATGTCCACCTCCACCCCAGAGATGATGAGATTGGGGCCAATTCCCGATGGCGCGGTGGTCTTCACACCGTAATTGCTTTGGTTACACGCTGCGACGTAGCCCGTGGACACAGCGTCCACGGTGGTCGCCGCGGGGACGTCAATCCAGAAGTCGCCATAGCTGCCGCTAGCGATGCCCGCACTCCATACCGTAGCGGTCCACCTCCACCCCCTCGGGTTCAGTGTACTTGTGCAGATCCAGTTGACGAGGTTGGTGCCGAACGACGACATTTGCCCTGTGTTGTCGGGCAACCAGAACTCGCAAAGAGCAACACCGCTATTGTTGGTCACTCTGTAGGAATAGCCGTCGACAACAGCGCCCGGCGTTACGCACTCCTCGATCTCAACGTCCCCGAACGCCACGCTGGAGACATGCACATCGTATTTGAATCCCGAAGGGCAGAAGAACACACGCTCAAGCGGTCGACCACCTGTGGTGTCCTTCCCTTGAGTTATGAGAAGACCACCGATCACGCAGAGGCAGACAACAACGAGGACCATCCGTAATCCTGCGGGGCGCGTCATCACGGGTATCTCCTTGGCTGTGTGCGGAGCAAGGGAGCCCGTCCTGTTCGTGCCGCGACCGAGGAGGAGGCGCCCTCTGTTCCGTTCATCTGGCACTGAGTCATTCATTGCATTCAGTATAGGTGGAACGACGGCCGTTGACCTCCCCCCAGCCGGACGTCGAGAGAGTACACGTGCTATACTGCCCTCAATCGTCTGGGTGGGTCACCATCCAGCGTCGGCGCAAGGAGGTTGCCATGAGAAAGTTGATCGTTGCGTGGGCGCTGTTTGGACTGGCGCTCGTCCCGGTGATTTCCTGTGTCGAGGCGGTTGGCCAAATCGACCCTCACATCTACATCTACGGCACCATCCCCCCCTGCCCCATCGGGTCCGGGGTCATCTACCAGTACGCGGTCAAGGTCGTTCAAGGCACGACGGGGGGGCCGTGGGGCACGCCGTTGCCCTACGATCCCCTCGGTGCGGGGATCTACTGCACGAGCGTCAACGTTCATAACCCGCTAGCCAGTGTGGTGAACTATCGGATCAAACTTGCCATTGCAGGGCACAACGGTCTTCCAGGTCCCATCACCCCGTTCGTGGTTCATCAACTCGCCTCCGATGAAGTGACGCAGTATGACGGCGAGGACTTCGACTCCATGGCTGGCGGGGGGGTGTCTTCCTTGAGGGGTACTTCGTGATCGAGTGCGAGGCGGAACTGGACGTCGTGGCCGTGTACACAGGCTCGGTACTGGGAAACGCAACGCTGGCGACGATGGAAACAGAGCGCGTGCCGGCTCGCCAAGTCAGCGTTCCGTGCTGCGTAGCGCTTAGTCCGACCCCCATCAACACGGGTCCGTTGACCCAGGCGGGGACCACCCCGTGGCAGTCCCCGTGGCTGATTACCGCAGTGCCCAGCAGCGGGAGCACCCTAGTGCTGGGTGATCCGGCGCCAATCTCCGCAATCAGCTCGGTCTGCACTTGGCAGCAATCGTACGATACCAATATCTACGCCTGGGTTGGGACCGATTGCCCTGGTGGGTCGACTGGGCCTACTGGTCCCAACGACGACTATGTCTACACCCTATACTTCTGCTTATGCTGTGACTTCAGGAATGTCGTCTTGCACTTCGAGTTCTGGGCTGCCGACATGGGCGAGGTATTCCTGAATGACGGGGGGGTTTCGCTTTCGCTTTCCGGCGCACCAGCCTTCTATGACACAGTATACCTGACCAACGCGATCCCTAACGACCCTAATTACGTCCTTGGTAAGCGGTTCGTATGCGGGATGAACCATCTCGACATCCACGTCCAGCACACTAACGCGGGCCCAAGTGGGCTCATGGTCTTAGGCACGATTAGCGCAGACAGCGGGGGGTACTGTCCACCGGGAACCGGCTCCGTCGTCGTGTTCCCCGCGTTCCCATTCCGATCTCCCTAAGTAGCCCGCGCTGCACTGCTTCACAGAACGGAGGCTCATAGGCCGTGGACAAGGAGCGTTGCTGGGATCGCGCCGCACCTCTGCCGCGGCCTGAGTCTGGTCCCGTAGCGGCCCGCAGATCGACCCGAATGCCTTGAGCCGCGGACGGGGCGTAGAAGCCGGATAAGCCAAGAGCGGCGCGGCTTCACCCGCGCGGCGCTCAGCGGAAGAGTCGGTCAGTCGAGCGTGACTTGCCCTCGTGCGTCAGGACCGACTACGGTGGCGCATCTCAATGCGGGGAGTTAGGCAGTCTTTGGGAGCGAGGAAACGCCAGGAATGACCTTCCACAGCGGACAGCGGGATTCAAACCCGCGACCCTCAGCTTGGGAAGCTTCAGCTTAGAAAGCTTCAGCTTGGGAAGCTGATGCTCTACCAACTGAGCTATGCCCGCGATACGCGCGAGTACGGCCTGCAGGTGCGTCCCGGCCAACCTACTCCTCGAGCGCAGCCAGTGCGGGCAGGGGCTTCCCACGTACGTACGCCAGGCATGCACCGCCGCCGGTTGACACGAAGCTCACGCGGTCCGCGTACCCCATCTCTTGCACCGCCTCGCCCGTCTCCCCGCCGCCGATCACGCTGAATGCGCCCGATGTCGCCACGGCCTCAGCAACTCCCCGCGTTCCCGCCGCGAACGCCGCTGTCTCGAACGCGCCCATCGGCCCTGCCCAGACGATCGAGCGAGCACGTGCGATCTCCCGGGCGAACATCTCGACGGTCTCGGGTCCGATGTCGAACCCACTCAAGCCGGACGGTATGCGGGTCGCGTCGCCGATGGCCGACTTCTCTGGCATGCTGAGCGAGGGCGCAAGCACGGCGTCGACGGGCAGAACGATCTTCGCCCCCTTCTCCGCGGCCAGCCGCGCAATGCCGCGAATATCGTCCAGGAGGGTGCGGTCAACGCGCGAGTCGCCCACGTCCGCCCCGGTGGCGGCAAGGAAGGTGAACGCCACGCCGCCCCCGATGAGGATCCCGTCAACGCGCGGTATGAGATCGCGCAGGACGCCAAGCTTGTCGCTCGCCTTCTTCCCGCCCACGATCGCCCAGTACGGCCGAGCCGGATCGTTGACGAGACGAGATAGGACGTCCACCTCCTTCTGGACGAGGAGGCCGGCGTACGACGGGAGTCGCTGCGCGACGCCCACCGTCGACGCGTGGGCGCGATGCGCCGTCCCAAACGCGTCATCGACGTAGACGTCGGCGACCTTAGCTAGCGCATCGGCGAACGCCGCATCGTTCTCTTCTTCCTCGCGATGGAAGCGAACGTTCTCCAAGAGGAGCACATCGCCCGGTACGCTCGACCGAACGGCGCTGACGACTTCCCTGCCGACGCAGTCGCCAAGCTTGCGCACAGGGCGGCCGAGGAGCTCTGCAAGGCGGATACCTACGGGATCCAGCCGCAATTCCGGGACGGCGACGCCGTCCGGGCGGCCAAGGTGCGTCACAAGAACAAGGGTCGCTCCGCGGTGCAAGAGCAGTTCGAGTGTCGGTACGGAGGCCCGGATGCGGGCATCGTCCTTGATCGTCGTCCCTTCGAGGGGAACGTTGTAGTCGACGCGGACGAGGACTATCTTCCCCGCAACGTCTGCATCCTGGATCCGTCGTAGGGACTTCGCGCGACCCATGGACCCTCCTCCCGCGCTTGCGCAACGCGATTGAACGTATTCCTGAACGGCATTATAATGACCCGCAATGAGTGGGCAAAGCCTCGTTCTCCTCGCGGTAGGTCTGTTCGCCTCCCTTGTCGTCACAGTTGCTGCCGTGGATCGCTACCTGCTCGACGAGCACCCGCCTTCCGAGATCGGCGGCCTCTTGTGGCGCGTGGAGAATGCACTCGGCCGAGCCCAAGACCTCGAGATCTCCCTCGCGTCCACGGAATATGGGACCAGTCCGGAGACCGTTCGCATGGTGGTTCGCGTCCTCGTGGGCCCTGTCCCGGCCCTCTCGATCCACTACACGGAGCCCGAGAGCATGAGGGATCAAGTCGTAACCATCGAGAACGATCTCTTGTCGCACTATCTGCCCGAGGCGGACCTCTTGGTCATCAAGCGCTGGACAGGAGTTCCGCTCGCCGCCGTAGGCCTCGCCGGGCTCGATGTGTCCCGCCTGCGCGCCGAGTGGCAGCAAGGCCTCGTCACCGTGCAGATCCTCGACAGCATGGTCAGTCTCGCCTCGGGCGCCCTCGCAACGAGCTTCGCGTTCGCCGGGACGCTAACCTCCGCGTCGCTCGATCAGGGCACCTCGCTCAGCGCCCATCCGTCGCCCACGTTTGACCCGGACCTTTCCGGGTTCGCGTCGGCGCCCTCCATCAGCCTCTCCGACCCGCTCTACGGAAGCTACATTATGGAGGTGCGCGACGCGGAGTCGGGGCGACTGACGCGGACCCTGTGGGTTGACCGCAGGACGTTCCTTGTCCAGAAAGTCGTCTTCTTTGAGGACGACCGCCGCGTCCGGACTCTCGAGATCGAGCGGCTGCTCCTGAATCAAGGCCTCACAGCCGACGAGATTCTCGTCCTTCCTCGGGCCGCCTCGACGATTCGAGGGTGAGGCGTCGACCTAGTTTGCTCAGTCTCACAGGAGTCGTTACCAGCTGGCCACCGCAGAGCGCGCAGAGGACGCAGAGAGAGCAGGGTCACTGAACAAACACCCCGAGACCCCATGATGAGACCTGGAACGACGCTCGATGGCGCCCAAACACAAGACTTGCGCCCTCATCGGCTCCATGTCCTTCTCCCCATAACTCTGCGCGCTCTGCGGTAGAGACCGCTTGTCGTTCGCAGCGTAGGACCGCGGAGACCGCAGAGGATGCAGAGCGTAGAGACAGCCGCTGAGCGACATGCGAGGAACTCACGACGGAACCTAGAGGGTTGCCTGATGGCGCCAAAACACAAGACCTGCGCCCTCATCGGCTCCATGTCCTCCTCTCCACAACTCTGCGCGCTCTGCGGTAGAGACCGCTTGTCGTTCGCAACGTTAGGACCGCGGGGACCGCAGAGGATGCAGAGCGTAGAGACAGCCGCTGAGCGACATGCGAGGAACTCACGACGGAACCTAGAGGGTTGCCTGATGGCGCCCAAACACAAGACTTGCGCCCTCATCGGCTCCATGTCCTTCTCCCCATAACTCTGCGCGCTCTGCGGTAGAGACCGCTTGTCGTTCGCAGCGTAGGACCGCGGGGACCAGATGTCAGCGAGCGCACCAAGAGATCCGAAGTGTCCACACCCTTCCGACACTGGACAACCTAGTTCCCGTCAGCGTCCCCGGTCGCCCCGCGGCGGCGCCGGAACTCCCGAAGGTCGAGTCCATCCTCAACGAACTCCTGGAACTCGTCCTCCTCCGCGAAGGGTGATTCGATGGACGCCACATCGAACACGGCGTCGGCAATGAAGATCGGGCACCCCACGCGGAGCGACAACGCAAGGGAGTCCGACGGACGCGCGTCGAATTCGAGGATATCGCCGCTGGCGGGTCGAACGTAGATCGACGCGAAGTACGTCCCGTCCTTGACCTCTTTGATCACGACGCGGTCGACGGTTGCGTGGAGGTCATCGAGGATCTCCTTCATCAGCGCATGCGTCAGGGGTCTTGGGAAGTCCTCGCTCTGAAGCCCGAAAGCGATAGAAATCGCTTCGGCGTCCCCTATCCATATAGGCAAAGCCTTCTGCGACTTGCGATCCTTAAGGAGCACGACCGGAGAGTTGTTGGATGGGTCGACCAGAAGAGCCTTAATCACAACTTCCCGCATCTCGAGACTCCTTTGCCGCTTCGCTCCTTATGAGTATACAGTCCTCCCCTGGACGTACAAAGCGGCTTCCATTGGACAGGCGTCTTCTCTCCGCTACACTTGAGTTCTGGAGTCGAGGGGGTGGTCGGGGTGTGCGGGATTGTCGGCTACGTGGGCTCGGAGCTCGCAGCGCCGTTTCTCCTGGAGAGCCTGAAGCGTCTGGAGTACCGCGGCTACGATTCGGCCGGGATCGCGCTCATCGAGGACGGCAAGCTCGTCCGCTTCCGGCGCGCCGGCAAGGTGCGGGACCTGGAGCATGATCTCCACGGGGCGGCGTTCTCCGCCACAGTCGGTATCGGACACACCCGATGGGCGACGCACGGAGTCCCTGCAGACAGCAACGCTCATCCGCACCTGGACTGTCATGGCCACATCGCGGTCGTTCACAATGGCATCATCGAGAATCACGCGTTGCTCCGACAGCGCTTGGAGAATGACGGGCATATCTTCTCGTCGGAGACGGACACGGAAGTGCTCGCCCATCTTGTCGAGTCTCTGTAC
>Ga0315278_10006684_pt1 | contig 10503 bp, 10 predicted proteins | sample YL17G06_0_MG_FD_203880 | JGI IMG/M metagenome (GOLD analysis project Ga0315278, IMG submission 203880) | Sediment microbial communities from Yellowstone Lake, YNP, Wyoming, USA - YL17G06_0 | ecosystem: Environmental > Aquatic > Freshwater > Lake > Sediment | place: USA: Wyoming | collected... | reverse complement strand
CCCTACGCCGGCCGGCCGCGCGCCCCGGCGATGCCGCGCAGCATGATCTCGATCGCGTCGTCGAAGACCTCGTCGAGACCGCGCCGGCGCAGCCGGCGGCGGGTCGCGGAGGTCTCCGTCTGGATCAGGCCGTTCGCCAGCGTCCAGAGCACGTTGGCGACCTCCCAGGAGTCGCAGGGGGCGAAGTGTCCGGCGGCGACGCCCTGCTCGATGATGCCCGCCACGAGGCTCACGCACGACTCCCACAGGCGCGTGACCTGCTCGAGCACCGCCACGGGGATCTCACCGACCACCGAGGGATTCTCGATCGCCCAGAAGATCTGGAAGTAGTCGCGGTTGTGCACGTAGTGCTCGAAGTAGAAGCGGGCCGTGCGCCGCAGCTGCGCCGGCGGGTCGAGGCCGGGCTCGAGCGTCCCGCGCAGCTTCTGCTCGAAGATCGCACCGTTGTGGGCGAGCACCGCGACATAGAGCTCGCCCTTGTTCTCGAAGTAGCGGTAGAGCGTGCCCTTCGCGACGCCGGCGCGGTCGGCGACCGAGTCGAGGTTCGCCGCCATGAAGCCGTCGCGGAAGAAGACCTCGCGCGCCGCATCGAGGATGCGGCGCCGCGAGAGCGCCTTCTTCTCCTCGCGGCGACCGAAGCCGGCCGGCTCAGATCCCGACGTCGTCGCTCCCCTCGTAGCGGTACGGCTCGAAGAGCTTGGTCTGGATGTAGCGCTCGCCGAAGCTCGGGATGATCGCGACGATCAGCCCGAGCCGCGCCCCGTCCCCGGCGGCGTACTGGAGCGCCGCGGCGACGGCCGCGCCGGAGGAGATGCCGCAGAGGATCCCCTCCTCCTTGGCCATGCGGCGCGCCATCTCGAGCGCCTCGTCGTTGGTCACCGTCACGATCCCATCGAGGAGCTTGCGATCGAGGACGTCCGGGACGAAGCCGGCGCCGATGCCCTGGATCACGTGCGGCGCGGGCTTGCCGCCCGAGAGCACCGGGCTCGAGGCGGGCTCGACCGCGATCGCCTGGAAGGACGGCTTGCGGGCCTTCAGCGCCTGCGCGACGCCGGTGATCGTCCCGCCGGTGCCGACGCCGGCGATCAGCGCGTCGATCTGCCCGTCGGTGTCGTTCCAGAGCTCCTCGGCCGTGGTCCTGCGGTGCACCTCGGGATTGGCCGGGTTCTTGAACTGCTGCGGCATGAAGGAGTTCGGGATCTCGGCCAGCAGCTGGGTCGCCTTCTCGATCGCGCCCGGCATGCCCTTCGATGGATCGGTGAGCACGAGCTTCGCGCCGAAGGCACGCAGCACCGCGCGGCGCTCCGGGCTCATCGACTCCGGCATCGTGAGCACGCAGTCGTAGCCCTTCACCGCGGCGACGAAGGCGAGCGCGATGCCGGTGTTGCCGCTCGTCGGCTCGACGATCACCGTCTCGCCGGGCGTGATCTTGCCCTCGCGCTCGGCCGCCTCGATCATCGCCAGCCCGATGCGGTCCTTCACGCTGCCCGCCGGGTTCTGGCTCTCGAGCTTGGCCAGGATCCTGGGCTTCACGCCGGCCACGATGCGATTCAGCCTCACGAGCGGCGTGCGTCCGATCAGCTCACAGATGTTGTTTGCGACGTTCACGGGGGGCCTCCTGCTCCGACGGCGGAGCATAGTCGCGCCCCCCGTCACTGTCTATCCGGGGCGGCGGCCGCGGCGCGGCTAGGGCGCCTCCCCCGCGTCGGCGGCGGGCGGCCCGCCGAAGAGCTCCTCGAGCAGCACCGTCGCATAGCTTCCCGCCGGCAGCGTCACGTCGACGCGGAGGCCCTCCGGCACCCGCTCGAGGACGAGGTCCTGCGGGCGCACGCGCAGCGAACGGCGCCCGCCGCGCAGCCGCACTCCGCGCGGAGCGCGCAGACCTTCGAGCGGGATGCCGTGCGCGGCGAGCACTGCGCGCTCGCGCAGCGCGACTTCGGCGCGCGGCTCGGGAGCGCGCGTGCCGAAGAGCGGCCCCGTCGCGCTGATCTCGAAGACGGCGGCGCGCGGCGCCTCCGCGGCGGCGTCGAGGACGACGAAGAGACCCCCGCTCGCGTGCACCACCGCGATGTCTCCCGGCTCGACGCGATCGATGGCGTCCGCTCGCTCCGCGAGCACGGCGTTGAAGACCTCGGCCTGCAAGGCCGAGAGCAGGAAGCGCGCGGCTCGACGATCGCGCAGCGAGGTCTCGCCGCGCAGGATGCGGCGCCCCTGCTCTGCGTTGTCGCCGTCGCGGCCGAAGCGCTGCGGCCCGAAGCGGTTGGGGAGGCCGCGCCGCCGGAGCGGCTCCGACCGCGCCGCCGCCGCCTCGCACGCGGCCTCGTCGACCTCGCGCACGAGGATCGCGAAGCGGTTTCCGCGCAGGTCGCCCGTGCGCAGCTTGTGCGGGTGCCGCGCGGCCTCGAGCACGCGGGCGCCCGTGAGGGCGACGCCCAGCGCCGCCTCGGGGTCGAGGCCCGGCACCGAGAACCACTGGGTCGTCACGGCCGCGCGGTCCTTGCGCCCGGCGTACCCCACGTCGCGCGCCGCCACGCCGGCGGCCCGCGCGAGGCCCCTCACCACGTCCTCCGTGGTGCGCTCGGTCTTCTCGACGCGCAAGAAGGTGTGGAGACCTTCGCCCGACGGCGGGTAGAGCGGGATCTCATCCACGCGGAACTCCTCGGGCCGCGCGCGGATCCTCACCGGGAGGCCGTCGCTACGGGCGCGAAGGAGCGCCGGTGGATCGGAGAGGGACCGAGGCGGCGCAGCGCGGCGAGGTGGGCCGGCGTCGGGTAGCCCTTGTGGACGGCGAAGCCCCAGCCCGGGTGCGCGCGGTCGAACTCCTGCATCCGCGCGTCGCGGTAGACCTTCGCGACGATCGACGCCGCGGCGATCGAGGCGTCCGATGCGTCGCCGCCCACGATCGCCGTCTGCGGGAACCCGAGCGCCGGCACGGGGCGGCCGTCGACGAACACGTGATCGGGCGCGACGGCGAGCGCGCCGAGCGCGCGACGCATCGCCGCCTGGCTCGCGCGCAGGATGTCGAGCGCGTCGATCTCGTGCGCTCCGACCTCCGCCACGGCCCACGCCACCGCCTGCGCGCGGATCGCCTCGGAGAGCCGCTCGCGCGCCGCGGGCGAGAGGCGCTTCGAGTCGTCGAGGCCCGGCAGGTCGATCCGCGCCGGGAGCACCACGGCGGCCGCCACCACGGGACCCGCGAGGGGCCCCATGCCGACCTCGTCCACCCCGGCGACGACGCGCGCGCCGGCGGCAAACAGCGCTCGGCGGCGGGCCAGCAGCCGCGCGATCCGACGCGCCTCCGCCGCGCGCTCGCGCGCCTGGCACTGCGTGCGCTCCGCGAGGCGCTGCGCCCCCACGCGCGCGTCGGCGCCGAGCGCGGCGAGCAGGCGGCGCCGCGCGCCGCCGCGCGCCGCCTCGATGCGGCGGCGCAGCTCGTCGAGCGCGACCGCCCGCGTGTCCGGGACGTCGGGCGCGGGGCTTGCCCTCACGGGGCGTCGCCCGCCTCCGCGTCGTCGCGGTCCCGCGCGGAGATCCCCAGCCGGCGCTCGACCGCGCGCAGCCGGCGGACCATCCCCGGCAGCAGCGCGAGGGAGGCCCAGATGCGCCGGAACGCGCCCAGCTCGCGGTGCGGGTAGCCCATCACCCGCTCGCCGTCCCCCACGTCGCCGTGCACCCCGCTCTTCGGGCCGACGAAGGCCCGCGCCCCGATCCGCAGGTGGTCGGCGATCCCGGCCTGCGCCATCACGAGCGCAGAGCGACCGAGCCGCGTGCTGCCCGCGATCCCGGCCTGTGCCACCACGACGGCGTTCTCGCCGATCTCGACGTTGTGGCCCACCTGCACCAGGTTGTCGAGCTTCGCGCCCCGCTTGATTCGCGTCTCGCCGAGCGTCCCGCGATCCACGGCGGTGTGGGCGCCGATCTCGACGTCGTCCTCCACCACCACGCAACCGAGGCGCGGCAGGGCCTCGAGGCGGCCCTCCTCGTCCATGGCGTAGCCGAAGCCGTCCGAGCCCAGCACGACACCGGGCTGGAGCACGACGCGGTCTCCGATCCGCGTGCCCTCGCGCAGCACGCAGCCCGCGTGGATCACGCACTCCGCCCCGACCTCGACGTCGGCATAGAGCGTCGCGCGCGCGAAGAGCAGGCTGCGCGGGCCCACGCGCGAGCGCGCGCCCACGACGCAGCCCGCGCCGAGCGCGGCGCTGGGATCGACGCGCGCCGTCGGATCGACGCAGGCCGTCGCGTGGACGCCCGGCTCGTGCGCCGTCGCGGGCGCGAGGCGGCGCGCGGCGCGCGCGAAGTCGAGGCCCGGATTCGGCGAGCGGATCGCCGGGCGGCCCCCCGTGTCGAGGCCCGGCGGCGCGATCAGCGCCGCGGCGCCGCTCGCGCGCGCCGCGGCGGCGAAGCGCTCGGAGCGGGCGTAGGCCAGGTTCCGTGGGCCGGCGCTCTCGAGCGCGGCGACGCCGTCGATCCACAGCTCCCCGTCTCCCTCGAGCTCGCGACCGAGCTCCGCGGCGAGCTCGCGCAGGCGCATCGGCGCAGGCGCCACGGGCGCTAGCGCGCGACGAGGACGGCGATCGGGGAGCTGCGCACCACCGCGGAGGCGTTGCTGCCGATGAAGTAGTCGGTGATGCGGTTGCGCCCGAAGGCCCCCATCACGATCACGCTGGCGCGCACCTCGCGGGCCGAGTCGACGATCTTGACGTCGGGTCGCCCGAGGGTGGAGGAGATCTCGCGCACGGAAACGGGAAGCGCACCCACGAGCGAGCGCACCTCATCGAAGCGCGCCACCGCGCGCCCCTTGTCCTTCGAGTCGACGAAGACGTGGATCGGCTCGCCGAGACGGGTCGCGAGGTGCACGGCGAGGGTGGCGCCGACGCGCGCCCCGGGCGAGCCGTCGAAGGCGAGCAGCAGCGGGCCCGAGAGCTGCGCGCCCTGCGGCACGACGAGCGCGGCCTTCGCCGTCTTGCGCAGGATGCCGTCGGCCGTCGAGCCGACGAGCCCCGTGCGGTAGCGCGCGTGCTGGCCGTCGCGACCGAGCACGAGCAGATCCGCCTGCTGCGCGCGCTCGACGACGAGGTCGTCGGCGATGCCCTGGAGCGCCTCGGAGTGGTACTCGACGCCCTCCGCGCGCGCGCGGTCGCCGAGGCGGCGGAGCGCGAGATCGGAGCGGCTCTTGAGATAGCCGGCGAGCGCCTCGGTCGACGGCGGCGCGAGGCCGAGCCCGTCCTCCGTGAAGCCCCGGGCGAGCCGGTCCTCGACGACCGAGATTCCCTGGATCCGCGCGCGCAGGCGGGCCGCGAGGCTCGCGGCATAGCGCTCGGCGGCGCCGGCGGGCTCCGATCCATCGGTGGCCATCAAGATGGTCGAGATCATCTCGTTCTCCGCGCGGACCGGCCTCGCGGCCAACCCCTCCCGAGCGCGGATCGAGAGTACGGGACCCCCGGGGGAGAAGTCAATCACTTGCGCGGAGCCGGCCGGTGGCCGAATCACCGGGGCCATGGCCGCCGCCGGACTCGGAGCGGGAGAGCCCGCGCTGCTGCGCGCCTACCCGGGCCTGCGTGCGCGCCTGCCGCGACGCGCGGCGCTCTCCGGACCCACGCCCGTCGAGCCGCTGGCGCTGCCGGGCTTCGACGCCGGCGCGCTCTTCGTGAAGCGCGACGAGCGCTCGTGCCCCCTCTACGGTGGGAACAAGCCCCGCAAGCTCGAGTGGATCCTCGGCGAGGCCCTCGCGCGCGGCTCACGCCGCGTGGTCACCACGGGCGGCCTCGGGACGAACCACGGGCTCGCGACCGCGATCCTCGCGCGCGACGCGGGCCTCGCCACGACGCTCGTGCTCGTGCGCCAGCCGCTCACGCCGGCGGTGCAGCGGACCCTCCTGCTCCACGCCGCGTGGGGCGCCACCCTGGTGTGGGGCGGCAACCTTCCGGGAGCCATTCTCCAGACGCTGCGCGTGCTCGCGGCCTCGGCGGCGCGCGGCGAGCGCCCGACGCTCGTCGCCACCGGCGGCTCGTCGCGGCGCGGCGCGATCGGCTTCGTCTCCGCCGCGCTCGAGCTCGCGGAGCAGGTGCGCGCCGGGGTGCTCCCGACGCCGCGGCGCATCTACGTGCCCGTCGGCACCGGCGGGACGCTCGTCGGCCTCGTCGCCGGGCTGCGCCTCGCGGAGCTTCCCTCGCAGGTGGTCGGCGTGCTCGTGACCGATCTGCTGCCGCCGGGCCCCGCGCGGCTCGCGGCGCGGGCCCGCGCGCTGCTGCGGCTCCTGCACCGCCTCGACGCGAGCGTGCCCGTGCCGGAGATCCGGCGCGGCGATCTCGAGCTCGTGCGCGAGCAGCTCGGTCCGGGCTACGGAACGCCCACACCGGCGGCCCGACGCGCGGTGGAGATCGCGGGCGAAGCGGGCCTCGCGCTCGAGACGACCTACACAGGGAAATGTCTTGCGGCGCTGCTCGCCCGCGCCGGCGAGGCCTCGGCGCAGGCCCCGGACCTGTTCTGGAACACCTACAACGCGGTGGACGTCGCCGCCTCGGCGCCCGAACCGCTCGACCCGGCGCGGCTCCCGGCCCCGCTGCGCCGGATCTTCGCGTCCGAGGCCGCGTCTAGCTCGATTTGACTCCGCTCGCCTGCGGCTCGCTGCGCGCGCGCTACGCGCGCTTGCCAGGAAGGTCGCGTTGTCGAACGTGGTGTGCGGGGTCCGACCTTCGGGTACGGGGATGCGGGGTCTGCCCGGCAAGAGGTGCCGCTCCGTGTCCGAAGAACGGACCCCGCACTCCCCGGACGAAAACCCCCGCGGCAAACCGCAAGCGCCCACAGGGCGCGCGCAGCGAGCCGCAGGCGAGCGGAGTCGATCAAGCTCCCTCCGGCTATCCCCCGCGGCGCGGATCGCGGTTCGGAGGCAGGCCCGCGAAGCAGCGCAGCACGTCCGTCTCGGTGACGATGCCGAGCAGGCGCTCGTCCTCCACGACCGGCAGGCAGCCGATCTTGCGCTCGGCCATCACCCGCGCGGCCGTCTCCACGCTGGCTTCCGGATCGATCACGATCGCCGGGCTCGACATCACCCGCGCGATCTCGACCCCGTGCAAGAAGGCCCGGCGCTGGATCGCGTCGTAGCCGCTCAGGTTCGAGAGCGAGGCGCGCAGGAGATCGCGCTCCGAAACCACGCCCACGAGCTTTCCCGCGTGGACCACCGGCATGTGGCGCACGTGCCCCAGCGTCATGATATCCTCAACGGTCGACAAGGTGTCGCTCTCGCTGATCGTCACCATGTGGTCGGACATGATGTCGCGGATGCGAGCGCTTTGCATGGCATGAAATCTACTCCATGGCGCAGGACCGAGGGAACAAAAAAGAGCGCGGTCGCAGGCCTCTCGAGGCCGGGCGCGACGAGCAAACCGACACCACCGGGCGTCTCGGAGCGCTGCCGGAGCTGGTGCGCAAGACCCTCGCGCTGGGCCTCTCCGGCTTCTTCCTGACCGAGGAGGCGATCCGCAAGGCCGTCGGGGGCACGATCCCGAAGGACTGGGCGGACTTCGCCGTCGACCAGAGCGAGCGAGCGCGCCGCGAGTTCCTGGAGCGGCTCAGCTACGAGATCGGCCACTCGCTCGAGAAGATCGACGTCGCCGGGGTGCTGCGCGAGCTGCTCGAGGGCCGCACCCTCGAGATCCGGGCCGAGATCCGCCTCGGCGGCAAGGGCGAGGGGGGGGCGGGGGCGCTCGGCCCCAGCGTGAACGCCAGCCTGCGGCGACGCGGTGAGGAGCCTTGAAGCCGACCGCCGGAGCCGGCGAGTCGCCCGGGGCTCCGCGGCTCAGCTGGGCGCTCGCGGCGGCGAGCCTCGCCTACGTCGTCTTCGTCCACCACGGGATCGGTCCCGGACCGACCGGCACCCTGCTGCGCTGGTACGAGCCTCGGGGCTTCCTGCTGCAGTGGGCCTGGCTCGGGTGGGCCTTCGAGAGCACGCCGCGCCTCGTCGTGGTGCTGACGCTGCCCGCGATCGCGCTCTCGCTCGCGGTGGTGGCGGCCGGCGGCCCGGCTCTCGCCTGCTCGCTCTCGGTGATCTGCGCCCTCGCCACGCCGCTCACCGTCTTCTACGGCGACGCCGCCACCCGAGTGTGGGTCTGGTTCGGCTGGCGCACCTCGGTGGTCCTCGCCCTGCTGGCGACCTGCGTGGGCCTCGCGCTGACGGCTCCGCTGCTCGCCGCGAGCTGGCTGCGTTTGCGCTGGCCCGCGCGGATCGCCGCCTGGCTGCCCTTCGCCTTCGCCGCAGTCGCGTTCCTCCGCAACGCGACCGGTACGGACCCGAGCCTGCGCTTCAACCTCTCGCCGTGGCCCGCCGTCCCGGTCTTCGGGCTCGAGCTCGCGGCGCTCCTGATCGCGACCTGGATCCTCGGCGTCGCGATCGGGCTGCGCGGCGTGGCCGCGTGGCGACGCGGTCCGGGCGGCGCCGCGCGCCTCGCGCTCGGCGTGGCACTCGGCATCGCCGCGCCGGTGCTCATGCTCGTCGCCGGCTCGCAGCTCTCCCTGCTGCCGTTCCGGGTCCACGGGCGCGAGCTCGTCGCGAGCGCGCTCGTCACCGCGCTCGCGATCGGGCTCGCCGCGAGCCTCGGCGTGGCCGGCGCCGCGGAGGCCACGCGCCGGCGCAGCCACCACTCGGCCGTCGGCGCCGCGCTCGTGCTCGTACCGATCCTCGTCGGACAGGCCTGGGCCTTCGCCGACTACCACGCCACCCGCGAGGGCCGCGCGCGCCAGATCATCGGCGCGCTCGAGGCCTGGTACCAGCGCGAGGGCACCTATCCCGACGAGCTCGACCTGCTGATCGAGAGCGGCGACCTGGCCGAGATCCCCCGGCCGGCGATCGGCTTCGCGTTCCTCTATGACGGCGAGTTCCGCTACCGGAGCTTCGGGACGAGCTTCCTGATCGAGTTCCCCGCGACGCGCTGGGTCGAGTGCGCCTACACGCCGCCCTACGACGCGGAAGGGGCGGAGGACGAGGATCCGGGCGACCTCGAGTTCTGGGAGCGACCCCTGCCGCCCGCGAAGGACGCGCCGGAAGGGGCCGCCGGGTCCGACGCGGCGAGCGCGACGCAGTACGCCGCGGAGCCGGACGCGGCCGGCGCTGACGCGGGCGGATCCCTCGGCGGGTCGTGGTCGTGTCCGTCCAAGCCCCCGGAGCTCTGGTAGGCGCGATGCCCGGCGCGCACCCGGACGCCAGGGTTCGCGCGCACCGCGCGCGCCGCATCGGCACGACCTTCGGACGCATCTACCTCGGCCTCCGCGCGCGGCGCTTCCTCGCGCGCCGGGTGAACCCGCCGGACATGCCGGAGCGCTGGCGCCGCTTCCACCGCCACAGCGCCGGCCTGATCTACGAGGCGGCGGTCGAGCTCCAGGGGCTGATCCTGAAGGGCTGCCAGTTCCTGGGCGCGCGCGCCGACGTGCTGCCACGCGAGTACGTCGAGATCCTCTCGAGGCTCCAGGACCGCGTGCCGCCGCGGCCCTTCCCGGTCGTCCGGGCCAGCGTCGAGCGCGAGCTCGGCGCCGACCTCGAGCAGATCTTCGCGAGCTTCGAGACCTCCCCGATCGCCTCGGCCTCGCTCGCCCAGGTGCACGCGGCGCGGCTGCACAGCGGCGAGCGCGTCGCGGTCAAGGTGCAGTACCCGGAGATCGAGAGCCTCGTCCGCAGCGACCTCGCGAACCTGCGCACGCTGTTCCGCGCGGTGGGCCTCCTCGAAGGCGACTTCGACCTGATGCCGCTCGTCGACGAGCTCGCCACCCACGTGCCGCGCGAGCTCAACTTCGTGCAGGAAGCGCACAACGCCGAGACAATCGGGCGCCACTTCAAGGATCGCGACGACGTCGCCGTCCCGCGCATCCACTGGGAGTTCACGACCCGCCGTGTGCTCGTGATGGAGTACATCGACGGCATCAAGATCACCGACCTCGCGGCGCTGCGCCGCGCCGGGCTCGATCCCGCGCAGGTCTCGCAGCTGCTGGTCGAGGCCTACTGCGAGCAGATCCTCCGCCACGGCTTCTTCCACGCCGACCCGCACCCCGGCAACCTGCTGGTCCAGCGCCGCGAGTCCGGCGGGCCGCGCCTCGTCTTCGTGGACTTCGGGCTCGCGAAGGAGCTCCCGCCGAGCTTCCGCCAGGGGGCGGTGGAGTTCGCGGCGGCGCTGCTGCGCGGGGAGCCCGCGGCGATGGCCGAGGCGCTGGTCGCGCTCGGCTTCGAGACGCGCGACGGCCGTCCCGAGTCGCTGGTCGAGATCGCTGGCTTCGTGCTCGAGGCCGCGCAGCGCTTCCGCCACGGTGTGCGCCTCGAGCCGGCGTCCGGACGCGTCTTCCGCGAGATCCCCGACCTGATCCGCGAGAACCCGATCGTCCGCGTGCCCAGCCATCTCGTGCTGCTCGGCCGCGTGCTCGGCCTGCTCTCGGGCGTGAACCGCTCGCTCGACGCGCGGGTCGACCTCGCGCGGACGATCTTCCCCTACGTGATGGGCGTGACCCCCCGGCCCG
>Ga0315278_10006682_pt1 | contig 10505 bp, 5 predicted proteins | sample YL17G06_0_MG_FD_203880 | JGI IMG/M metagenome (GOLD analysis project Ga0315278, IMG submission 203880) | Sediment microbial communities from Yellowstone Lake, YNP, Wyoming, USA - YL17G06_0 | ecosystem: Environmental > Aquatic > Freshwater > Lake > Sediment | place: USA: Wyoming | collected... | reverse complement strand
AAACAGATCGATCGGTTCCTCGCGCCGAACCGCTTCGTGCTGGACCAGCACCGCGAACTGGGGCTCGATCTTCCGGGCACCGTGCTGCGGAATTTCGTGCCTGATCCGCCGTCGACGCCAAAGGTCGACGAGCCGCCGCGATCCCGGCCCTACTTTCTGTTCGTCGGCCGCCTCGTGGCGACGAAGGGGCTGCAGACGCTGCTGCCGATGTTCCTGGACACGCCCGAGATGGACCTCGTGGTCGCCGGCGACGGCGACGAGGCGGACGCCCTCCGGGCGCTGGCATCGGGCATGCCGAACGTTGCTTTTCTCGGCAGCGTGTCCGCGGAACGGCTGCGACCGCTCTACCGGCATGCTGTCGCGCTGGTCGTTCCCTCCGTGGCCTACGAAGCCACCCCCCTCGTTGTGCTGGAAGCGTTCTCGGAGAAGACGCCCGTGATCGGGCGGGACCTGGCGGGCCTCGCCGAGATCGTGAGCGAGGCTGATGGCGGGCTGCTGTACCGCGGCGACCGCGACCTCCGAGCGGCACTCGATCGCATGCGGCACGAGCCCGGATTGCGCACGCGGCTCGGCGAAAACGGATATCGGGCCGTCCGTGGGCCCTGGAGCGCCAATGCGCACATCGCGCACTATCTCGACATCGTGCACCGTTGTGTCGCCGCGAAGCATGGACGCGGGGGCGCGCTGTGATGACCCCGAGACGTCCGTCCGGCGTTACCCATCGGCTGCCAATCGTCGCCTACCACGACGTCGGGGGCGGCTCGTCGCCGCTGTCCGTCTCGCCGGGCCGATTCCTTCAGCACATGTCGGGCCTGCATGAGGCAGGATGGAGATGTCTCTCCCTGGACGACCTGATCGCCGGGCTGACCCGCGGCGAGTGGCCGACCCGGAGCATCGTTCTGACGTTCGACGACGGGCTGGCCAGTTTCGCTGAACACGCGTTGCCGGTACTGGTCCGCTTCGGCTTTCCGGCCATCTTGTTCGCCGTCTCCGGACGTCTGGGCAGGCTGCCGGATTGGCCAGGATGGCCGGCAGACCTGCCCCGGCGCCTGCTGGATGCGGGCGCGCTGGCGGAGGCGGCGTCGGCGGGTATTGAGATCGGCGCACACTCGGTGTCGCACCGTCCCTTCAGCTATCTCGCCCTCGACGACGTCACGCGCGAGATCCTCGACAGTCGTGCCCAACTCGAGGACCTGCTCGGCCGCCGGGTCAGGAGCTTTGCCTACCCGTATGGCGATGCGCCGCCGTCGTCGATCCGGGTTGTTCAGGAGCACTTCGACGCAGGCTTCGGGATCCGGCTGGCCTTCGTGACACCCCGCAGCCGCCCCGAGATCTACGAACGCATCGACGCGTACTACCTGCGAAACTGGCCGCGGCTGACGTGGCTGGAAAGCGGGGTCGCCAGAAGGTGGCTCGGGCTACGGGCCACGGCCCGGCGAGCCAGACTGATCGTCCACGGAGGGTACGGACCGCGGTAGGCCGATATGTACGCCACCCGACGATCTCTTACCGCGCTCGACCCCGGGCTCGTCGCCGACCTGGTCGCGACGCTCCGCGCGACGTGTCGACTCCCGGCCTACCTCCGGAATCCCCTGACGCCGGAGCAGTGTCGCGCCATCGTCCGCGACCGACTCGATCATCGTGAGCGCGATTTTCTCGATTTGACACGCCGCACGATCTTCGCGGCGCCGACCAGCCCCTATCGGTCGCTTCTGCGGCTTGCCGGTTGCGAATATGGGGACCTCGAGCGCATGGTCCGGGCCGACGGCGTGGAAGGCGCGCTCGGGGCGCTCCTTCGTGGAGGTGTGTATCTCACCGTCGACGAGTTCAAGGGACGCCAGCCCGTGGTCCGCGGCGGCACGACGATTGCCTGCGACCCCAGCCGTCTGCGGAATCCGATCTCCGTCCCTCATTTGCTGGCGAGGACGAGCGGGAGTCGTGGCGTCTCGACCCGGACCCCGCTCGACCTGGCCTGTGTTCGCGACTGGGCCGTCAACATGAACCTGGCCCTCGACGCGCGGGGTGGCGCGGCCTGGCAGCGGGCCGTCTGGGGGACGCCCGCCATCATCCCGCTCCTCTGGTATTCGGCGCCCGGCGTTCCGGTCGCGCGGTGGTTCATCAAGGTCGACCCTGGCGCGCTCGGTCGTCGGTCCCGGCTTCGGTGGGCTATCCGCGTCGTCAGATGGGCGAGCCGCCTCGCCCGTGCGGGACTTCCGTCGCCGGAGTACGCCCCGGTCGACGACCCGCGTTCCATCCTCGAGTGGATGCGGACCACGCTCGGACACGGTCACCCGCTGCACCTGTGGAGCACGCCAAGCTCCGTCGTACGACTGTGCCATGCGGCAGAAAGGGACGGCGTCGATCTGGACGGCGCCCATTTCACGATTACCGGAGAGCCGGTGACCGAGGCGTGTCTCGCCGCCATCCGGCGCGTGCACGGCGACGCGCTGCCCGATTACGGCAGCGTCGATTCCGGGGGCTCGGTGACCTGCGGGTGCCTGTCGCCGGAAGCGGCCGACGATGTCCATGTGTTCAGCGACCTGAATGCGGTCATCCAGGCCGACGGGCAGCCGTTTCCCAGGGGCGCGCTCCTCATCTCATCCCTCAGGCCGACGGCTCCGTTCGTCCTGCTCAACGTGTCGATGGGCGACCGGGCCACGATGACCGAGCGGCGCTGCGGCTGCCCGATGGAGAGACTCGGCTGGCGTTCGCACCTGCACACGATCCGCAGTTACGAGAAACTGACCGCGGGAGGCGTGACGTTCGAGGACACCGACGTGATCCGGATCCTCGAGGAAGTGCTGCCGGCGCGTTTCGGCGGAGGGCCGCGGGACTACCAGCTGATCGAGGAACATGCGGACGATGGCGAGCCGCGACTGCGCCTGCTCATGCACCCGGCCATCGGACCGGCTGACCCCGCGGCGGTGGCGAGCGTGTTCCTGGAAGCGATCTCGGCTGGGGCAGAGCACCGACGGCACATGACCGCAGAGTGGAGAGCGGCAGGGTTGCTGCGCGTGGAACGCGAAGCGCCCCGGGTGGCGGCGTCGGGGAAGATCCTGCACTTGATGGCGGCGCCGCCGGTGCGGGAGGAGGACGTGTGATGACGGCCGGTCGCCGTGTCACCTCCCCGACGGTCGCGTGTTTCTGCATGGGGGAAACCGGGCACTTCCAGCGGTTGCGGCCCCTGATTGCGGGCCTGACCCGCCGCGGCGTGGAGGCGCACGTCTACACACACCACGACTTCCGGGCCGAGGTCGACGCAGCCGGCGGCGTGTTCCATGACCTCTTCTCGAAGTACCCGCTGGACCGCGCGGATGCGACCTCGCACCCGATCGCCAGTCGCTCCGTGAGCTTCGCAGCGTTCTATGCCGCGGAGATCGGCCGCGACGTGGAGAGCATCCGGCCATCGCTTGTGATCCACGACTCGTTCGCCGTGATCGGGCGCGTCGTCGCGCACCTCCTCGGGGTTCCCCGCGTCAACGTGTGCGCGGGGCACAACGTGACCCCGCTGCAGGTGCCCGCACTGGTTGCCGGACATCCCCGCGTGCTTGTGTCGTCCGCGTGCGCCAAAGCCGCCAACGTGCTCAAGGAGTCGTACGGCGTGCCGGACGCGTCCCCGTTCTCCTACGTCTGCGCGATCAGCCCGACGCTCAACATCTACTGTGAGCCTCCGGAGTTCCTACGGGAGCACGAACGGCGGCTCTTCGAACCCGTCGCGTTCTATGGGTGCCTCCCATCCCCCGAGGACGCGAAGCGCACCGGAACGGCGAATGGCGCATGGCTCGGGCCGGAGAGCCGTCCCGCGCTGAGGGTGTACGTCTCCTTCGGGACCGTCGTGTGGCGGTACTACACGAATGAGGCGCTTCGGGCGCTGGAGGTGCTGTCAACCGCGCTTGGCCGCCTCGAGCACGTGCGCGCGATTGTCAGCCTGGGCGGGGCGCCGATCGATGACGAAGTGCGCGCGGCGCTCGTCCGGCCGAACGTCGCGATCGAGCGCTACGTCGATCAGTGGGACGTGCTGCGGGGAGCGGACCTGTTCGTCACGCACCACGGCCTGAACTCCACGCACGAGGCGATCTTCAATGGCGTGCCGATGGTGTCCTACCCGTTCTTCTGGGATCAACCGGCGCTGGCCCGGCGGTGCCAGGAGTTGGGCCTGGCGCTGCCGCTCGCCCGGTCACTTCGCGGAGCATTCGGCGCCGACGAGGTGCAGGCGGCCCTTGGGCGGGCTGGCGACGACCGGGCGTCGCTGCTGACGGCCCTGGCGCGGGCCCGCGAATGGGAGCAGGCGGTCATGGGCAAGCGAGCCGCGGTGCTGGACCGCATCGTCGCGATCGCGGCCTCGTAGCCCGACACCTCCTGATTGCCCGCCGGGGCGTTTTCGTCGACCCGGACGGCCCTCAATCACTCCAGCCGGATCCAATCCAGTGCGATTCCGAGTACGCGCGTGTCGCTGCCCAGGCCGGCCGCCTTCGGGACGAACGTGTCCGTCCGGATCGTCAGCACCGACTCGCCCGTCCGGAGCCGTGCCAGGGCAGAGGGGTTCATTGCGATCCGGTACAGCGAGAGATCGGGTCTGGACCCCGTGATGACGCCGATCTCGGCATCGTCGAGGGCGACGCGGACGACCGGAGCCGCAATTCCCTCGGGGCGGTAGGTGGCCAGCCGCAGCACCAGCGTCAGACCCCGCCCCTCGGGGACCGCCAGACGTGGGACGAGGATCTGCGCCTCGCCGTTCGTCCAGCGCACCAGCGCCGACGGCATCGACTCGCTCCAGTAGAACCCGCGCAGCGCGAACGCGAAGTCCCCTTCGCCGAGGTCGAGGACCAACGGCAGCGCGGCCGCCTGCGCGGCGGCTGCGCGCTTGATCTCGTACAGCTCGACGTTGGTCTCGACCGTGCGCAGGGTTCGCGGGAAGGCCGTCCCCGAAGAGACGAGCACCGTGTAGCGCAACGGCACGACGCCGGCGGGCCTGACGTACAGTCCCTTCAAATCGCTCCGCCAGAGATGGCGCGACGCGTCGTGGCTGAAATAGGCAAGGGCCACGTAGGCAGGACGCCCGGCAGCCAGCACGGTGCCGAGGTATTCCCGCAACGCCCCTCGCGGCGGCAGGCGCCCGGACAACTGGAGCCCTTGGCGGCCGAACGTCGATTGCAGTGCGAGCGGGAGATGGCTTGGCACGGACCGGTCGGTGAGGACGATCGCCCCGGCCGGAATATGGTTCGCGACCTTCCCAACCTGCGCGTGCACGCCGCGCATGGGCGCGGCGAGCAGCACGGGCGACGCCTGGGCGAGCCATGCCATAGCCAGGCCGGCCGGGAGGAGCCACCTCACGCGGCGCACCGATGGGCCGGCGCGTCCGGCGTGCGCGACGAGGCCGCCGAGAAGAAGCAGGCCGATCGGCAGTACGGCCGGCACGAATCGCCGGAAGTCGGCAGGCCACGACGTCTTCTCACGCCAGGCGAGCCAGAGAACGACCTCGGCCGCGAACACCGCCAGGAGCGGCAGCAGGCGAGCGTCAGCGTCCCGCCGCAGGACCAGGAAGAACCCTGCGACGACGGCCGCCACGCCCACCGGCGTGAGGAGCATGCTCGCCGTGCTCACGACACCGGGCGATAGCGCTGCCGGAGCCAGGACCGTCACGCCGCCCAGCGCCAGGATCTGCGCGCGTGCGGGAAGCAGCCGCGCGCAGATGACCGTGGCGGCGCCGACGAACGCCAGGATGACCAGCGCCACCCCGGGCCCCAGCGTCGTGAAGACGTGGCCGGCCGCGTCCCAAGCCGTGGCCGAGAGGCGTAGCGTGTACAGCCTCGAGATCGTGAACGCGTGTACCATCGCGTGGGCGCCGACGGCACAGAGCGCCGCCGCGTACCAGCACCACGCGCGTCCAAGCAGGCGCCGCCTCCAGGCGAGCGCGAGCCACGCGACGCCGAGCGGGAGCAGCAGGAACAACGTGTCGATTCGGGCGAAGCCGGCCAACCCGATGGCCGCGCCCGCACACACCGCAGCGCCGCGCGAGTGGCGATCGCGCGCCACGAGCGTGAAGAAGATACCGCAGAGCAGCAGCCACTGGGCCAGCATCTCCGACGAGGCCGCGCGGGCGGCGCACACCTCGCCGAAATTGACCGCGAGGAGCATCGCGGCGACGCCGCCAGCACCCGCCGACCACGCTCGCCGGCCGATCAGCCAGGTTGTGAGGACCGCCAGTACGCCGAACACCGCATTCGGGTAGTACGCGCCATACGGTCCTGCGATCCCAAGGAAAATGGCAATCCAGACCGGGAGCAGATGGAAGAAGTCGGGCACGACGACGTCTCGGCCGCTGGCCACGCGCATGCCGCCTGGAAAGCGGTTCAGCGGGTGCGGCCACGCACGCTCGCGCTCGAGCAACGCGTCCCGCATTCCGGCCGGGAGCATCTGCAGGACAGGATCGGCCGACGCGATCGCACCGGTCCGGTGGATCGAGTGACCGACGGCCAGGTAGACCGAGGCGTCGGCACCCTCGATGAGGTACTCGCCGGGCTGCGCGTAGAGCACGACGGCCACGGTAAGCGCGACGCCAAGCCAGAGGTACGACCCGCGCGCGGCGGGCGCTCTGAATGCCGGTTCGGCCCGCCATTCGCTTGCGGTCAGCTTCCACGCGGCCGCAGTCAGCAGGCCCCCTCCCGCGAGCACTCGGCCAAGCGTGAACCCGCCGACCTCTGAGAGCAGCATCCCCACCCATGACACGGCAGCGATGGGAATGAAGAGCCGTGTGAACGCCCGCTCGAGATGTGAGAAGGGCGGCGCGGGCGGGTTCGCTGGCGAGGATGTCATGCGCGTTGCCGCTGCTCCTTCAGGCCGGAGGACGGCGCGTCGTGTTCTGCAAGCGAAGCAGGCAATCCGTGATCAGAAACCGCACGAATGCGGCGATGAAACCGAGCCCGCCCGCAAGGTAGTGAACGAAATGCCAGGATATTGCGGCCAGCGTGAAGGCCCAACCGCGCCTGCGCGTGAGAAACGCGTAGAATCGCGTATTCGCGACCACGATTCCCACGAGGCAACACGCGAGAAGGGCCAGCATCGGGCGGAACCAGATCGCCCCGATCGCTGATCCCAGCGCGAGCATCGTCAGGGCAACGCTTACCATGTGTTCACGCCGCACGTTCAAGTCCCGCGGCCACACCCCGCTGCGCAGGATCAACAGACTCCACGGTACCGCGCGATCCAGCAGATCGGTCTTGAACACGGACCATGCCGTCCACTGCTTGAGGTGGCGGACCTGAAGGTCCTTGCGGAGGACGATGCGGTAGCCGGCACGGACCAGTCGCTGGCCCAGTTCAATATCCTCGATGCAAGGGCGTCGATAGTGGGGGGGGAACCCGCCCGCTGCGGCGAATGCCTCTCGGCGAATGGCGCCGCACGCGCCCCAGAACGTCGTGGTGGCTTCGTTGGAATGCTGGTGCACGAAGTGATGAAGCAGGTTGCGGTACTGGGAGACGATCCCCGGTGCTGTCGGTCTGTCATCGTACGAGCCGATCACCGCCGCCGCGTCCGGTGCCTCCGTGAGAATCGCGGCGACGCGGCCCACCAGATCACCGGGCGGTTCCACGTCGGCGTCGAGGAACAGGAGCACTCTGCCACGCGCACGCGCGGCTCCCGCATTTCGCGCGCTGCCCGGTCCGTGCCGACCGTCGATTGCGAGAACGGTCACGCCCTCCCGCGAGAGGAAGGCGCGCGCTTCGACCTGGAGCCCGTCAGCCACGACGATGAACTCGCCTGGCGGCGGCGAGAACTTCAGCACGGCAGGGATCGCCCGCTGGGCCGCAGTGGGGTCCCCGCCCACAGGCATGATGACGGAAATGTCCTCTGGCCTGACTGCGCGCGGCGGCTCGGTCACGATCGACGCTCTCTCATCAGGCACGGACTATACCTTGAAACTGGCATTTCTGGCTTCAGCCGAGCTCCTGCCCGGGCCACTCGATGCAGCCAGGCCAGTCGGGCCCTGAGCCAGGAAGACCTGCTCGGCGCCGACGTGATCCGTGAGCCGCTCGAGCTCACCGCATGAAGCGCCTCGACTTGGTGCGGCGCTTGGAGCTCCACCGGCCGACCTACTTTTCCGCTAACGGTGCGCGAGATCCTCGAAGTCCGGCTCGCCCGCCAGCTCGCATAGGCACGGCGGGCGCTGCGGCAAACCGGAAACGAAGCTGCCGCCGTATTACGGCGGTTTGAGTTCCACTGGCCGATTTCCCCGGTCGCTTGCTTGCCCCGGAGACATTTGTGCTCGTTGCGTTTCGGGAGCCGCCTACAGGTGTCTCAGGGCCTCGTTCGGGTCAACCCGCGACGCGCGACGCGCAGGGAGGTAGCACGCCCAGAACGCTGCGCCGATGAGCGCCAGCGGGACGATCGTCAGCATCCAGGGATCGACAATCGCAATCGGGGCGACGACAACCGACCGGACGATCACGCGACCGGCTAGACCGATGAAGAGCCCGATCGCCAGACCTTCCAGGACCGGCCGGTAGCCGTCCGCCAGCACCATCCGTTTGATCTGCCGGGTGGTGGCGCCCAGCGAGACGCGGATGCCAATCTCGCGTGTGCGGCGGGCGACGATGTGCGACTGCACGCCGTAGAGCCCAACCATCGCGAGCAACAGTGAGAGGGCGCCGAGCGACACTGACGTGATCCCGATCCCCCGCAGGAAGAGATACACGCCGGTCAACATCGCCCGTCCGGTTCCCGCGCGTTCGATGGCAAGATCTGGCTCTACCTTCCGCACGGCGGCCCGTAATGCGCCGAGCGCCGTCGATTCGGTCGATCCCCGTGCGACGAGCGTCACCGACGATTGATACTCCTGTGCGAACGGGGCATACAACGTGTGGCCGCTACGCGAGAAGAAGAACGTCGTGTCGGTATCCTCCGCGATTCCGATGATGGTGGCGGTCTTCACGGGCTGTTCCGGCTTCCCGCCACGGAAGTCGACCCGCAGCAGCAACTCCCGCCCCACGGCATCGACCGTTCCGAACATCTTCTTCGCCAGCGATTCGCTCACAACGATCACCGGCGACGCTGTGGCTTCGTCGCGTTCGGTGAAGCTGCGTCCGCGCAGGATACCGATGCCGGCGGCTCGGAAGAAATCGGGACTGCCCGCAATCAACAGGCCGCCGTCGTGGTCGCGGCGTCCCGTGAGCGGTCTGTCGGTTGTAGACACTTCTGCCAGCGGCGGAATCTGGGTGCCGAATGGCAATCCCGTCGAGACCGCTACGGCTTCGACGCCGGGCTCATGCCGGGCCTGCTCGATCACGCGCTCCAGGCTCCGCCGCGCCCGACTCTCATCCCACCGCAGCGTCCTGAAGTCGATCATCGCCACGCCCAGCCGATCGACGTCCACGCCCGAGTCGTGTCGCGCTTCCGCAACCAGGTAGCGGACGGACAAGGAAGCAATGATGAAGAAGCCGGCGGAGATCGCCGTCTGCCACCGCAGCAGCGTTCGCTGCCGCCTGGCCCTGGGAATCGTGGGACTTCCCGAACCGGATTCAAGATCCTCCCGCACGCCCGTCTTGCGGGTGAGGTGCAGCGCCGGTTCGAGGCCGAAGACGACGAGGGCGAGCAGCAGGGCCGCGCTGGCCGTCATCAGCGCCGTTGCGTTGACCCGGGGCTGCACCGACACCATCCAGGACGCCGCGATGGGGAGCTCGACGTCCAACGCGTGAATCAGGAACTGCAAGACGGCGGTTGAAAGGACAGCACCGCCGAGGGCCAGGAGGACGCTCTCCGTGCACTGTTCGCGCACCAGCCGCCAGCGCGAGGCGCCCAGGGCCGCCCGCACCGCCAGTTCGTGCTGTCGCGTCGTGCCTCGCGCCAGGACGAGGTTCGCGAGGTTGGTGCACGCGACGACGAGCACGAGCGCGACGAGGCCCAGCGCAACCGCGCCAAAGCGCCGCATGACCTGCTGCTCCTGGTTCGGGGCGTCAATCCGCCTCGCGGTCCACGCGCCACGACTCGGTATCGGTTGTCTCAGGCTCTTCGGTGGTGGGTACTCCGCGTCGAGGCGAGCGCCGATCGTCGCCAGCTCCGCCGCAGCCCCTTGCTCCGTCGCTCCCGCACGCATGCGGCCAACGACCATGAGCAGCCGTCGTTCGCGGTCGGGCCTGGTCGTCGGGTTGGTTGAGGTGAGCCAGTGGGCGGTGCTGAGCGGAACCCACAGGCGGGAGGCCCCGGGGCTGGTGGGGCCGTAGATAGGCCCAGCAAACGATTCCGGGGCGACACCGACGATCTCGAACGGCCGTCCTGACAGGCGCACCGTCTGACCTACGACGCGCGGGTTCGAGGCGAACCGAGACGTCCACAAGTGATGGCTGATGACGACGACGGGCATGCCCTTCTGGTCGTCGTCCGATTCAATCACGCGCCCCATGATCGGCTGGATGCCCAGCAGCCTGAAATACGACCCGTCCACCGCCTCGCCCCTTTGGATCTCGGTGCCGATGGGCGCCAGGACGGGCGTGTAGATCGGCGCCGACGCG
>Ga0315278_10006680_pt1 | contig 10506 bp, 7 predicted proteins | sample YL17G06_0_MG_FD_203880 | JGI IMG/M metagenome (GOLD analysis project Ga0315278, IMG submission 203880) | Sediment microbial communities from Yellowstone Lake, YNP, Wyoming, USA - YL17G06_0 | ecosystem: Environmental > Aquatic > Freshwater > Lake > Sediment | place: USA: Wyoming | collected... | reverse complement strand
GCCCACATCCAGTCTCGTTGAGATGGACTTAAAGGCTGCGGGCGATTTCCACGACTTCGTAGACTTCCAACTGATCGCCGACATTGATGTCGTCGAAGTTCTTGACGGACAAGCCGCATTCGAACCCTGCTTTGACTTCGCGCACGTCGTCCTTGAAGCGCTTCAGCGAATCGAGCTCACCTGAATGAACCACGACATTATCCCGGAGTACCCGGACCAGTGAACCGCGCCGGACCAAGCCTTCGAGCACGTAGCAGCCCGCAACCGTTCCGACTTTGGAGATTTTGAACACCTGCCGGATTTCCACCAGGCCGATGATGCTTTCCTTCTTCTCCGGAGCAAGCATTCCGGATAGCGCGGATTTCACTTCATCCACCGCTTCGTAGATGATGTTGTAATAACGAAGATCTATGCCGTGCGCGGCGACCAATTTCCTCGCCGTCGCATCGGCACGGGTGTTGAACCCGATAATGACGGCATTGGATGCCAGGGCGAGATTGACATCCGATTCCGTGATCGCGCCGACACCGGCATGAACGATATTGACCTTGACCTCGGCGGTCGATAGCTTCTCCAGAGATTGCGACAAGGCTTCGTATGAGCCTTGCACATCCGTCTTGATGATCAGCGACAGCACCTTTGCCTGACCAACGGTCATCTGGTCAAACACGCCCTCGAGCTTCGCGGTCTGCTGTTTGGCCAGCTTGACCTCGCGGAATCTTCCTTGACGGAACAGCGCAATTTCCCGAGCCTTGCGCTCGTCGCTCAGAACAACCACCTCTTCGCCGGCGAGCGGCACGTCGGACAGTCCCTGGACTTCCACAGGAATTGACGGCCCGCCTTGTTGAATCGAGTGACCCGCCTCGTCCAGCATGGCGCGAACACGGCCGAACACGGCACCAGCGAGCACGACATCGCCGCGCTTGAGTGTTCCTGATTGCACCAGGATGGTGGCCACCGGTCCGCGCCCCTTGTCCATTCGGGACTCAATGACAACCCCGCGAGCGGGAACGTCCTTCGGCGCCTTGAGCTCCATAACTTCCGCTTGCAGCACAATGCGTTCGAGCAACTCATCGATGCCTTGGCCGGTCTTCGCGGACACGTCCTGGAACATGGCATCACCCCCCCACGCTTCGGGCACCACATCGTGTACCGCCAGTTCCTGACGGATCTTTTCGGGATTTGCCTCAGGCTTGTCGATCTTGTTGACCGCTACCAGTATTGGAACTTTTGCAGCCTTGGCGTGATTGACCGCTTCCAATGTCTGGGGCATCACGCCGTCGTCTGCGGCGACCACCAAAATCACCAGATCCGTAACCTTGGCGCCGCGAGCACGCATTGCGGTAAAAGCTTCGTGGCCGGGCGTATCCAGAAACGTGATCATCCCGCGCGGGGTGTTCACGTGATAGGCGCCGATGTGCTGGGTGATGCCGCCGGCCTCGCCACTAGCGACACGAGTCCGCCGAATATAGTCGAGCAGCGAGGTCTTGCCGTGATCGACGTGCCCCATTACCGTCACAACGGGGGCCCGCGGCTCGGCGACGACGTCATGCTTTTCTCCTTCATCTACCAGAAACGATTCCGGGTCGTCGAGTTTTGCAGGCTTGGCAATGTGACCCATTTCTTGCACCACGATCATCGCAGTTTCCTGATCGATCACCTGATTGATGGTGACCATGCTCCCCAGTTTCATCAGCACCTTGATGACCTCAGCTGCCTTCACTGACATCTTTTGCGCCAGGGCGGCAACGGTGATGGTTTCCGGCACCAGAACTTCGCGAACGACCGCTTCCGGCGCCGTGAATGCCTGCTCGGAAACGACTGCTTCTGTCTTGTGGCGCGCTCCCCGCCCCGAACGCGTATGCCAGCTCTGCGCGCCTCCGCTGACATCCCCGCGCATCTTCAGACCCCTGCGTTTCGCCGATTCGTCCTTCCACGCATCCGGTTTCTTGACGGGCTTGGGTTTGGCCGCTTTCTCGATCGCTTTGCCGGCAGGCTTATGCAGAGTGCCTTCCGTAGTCGCTTTCTTCGGCTCCTCGGCAGGCTTGGCGACCTGCGCGGCGACAGCGGTGCTCGGCTCGGCCTGGATGGCTGTGGCTTCAACCTCCTTTGCGGATTTGCGCTTGCGCTGTAGTTTCTGCGCCACCTCCGCAGTTTGACGCGCTATTAATTCCGCTTGCTTGCGCGCCTCTTCCTCCCTCAGTGCCGTTTGCTCTGCACCGACTGTGGGCGCTGTGGGCGCTGTGGGCGTGGGGGCAGGCGCAGGGACGGCTTGCGCTTGCGCCGGAATGCTCTCGAGCGCTTCAGGCGTGGCATCGCGTTTAACCAGCACCCGCTTCTTCTTTACCTCAACCTGGATCGTGCGCGCCTTGCCGGTGCTATCCGATTTCTTGATTTCGGTGGTCTGCCGCCGGGTCAGGGTAATCTTGTTCTTCGTGTCCTTCGCGCCGTGAACCCTGCGCAAATAGTCCAGTAGCTGCGTCTTGTCATGCTCCGTGAGAACCGTATCATCGGCGAGCGCCTTGCCAATTCCGGAAGCTTGCAATTGCTCGAGGAGCATCGCAGAGGCCAACCCCAATTCCTTGGCAAACTGAGCAACATTCATCTGCGCCATAAATTACCCCTGACTCGCCGCAAACCATGGCGCACGCGCCGTCATGATCAATTGTTTGGCGCGCTCCGCGTCAATTCCTGTCAACTCGACAAGATCATCCGCGGCGAGATCGGCGAGTTCCTCCTGCGTCCTGACGCCCTTGGCTGCCAGGACCCGCGCCGTTTCATTATCCATGCCGTCCAACATTAACAGATCGCTGGCCACGTTTTCGACATGTTCTTCAGTGGCAATCGCTTCGACCAGCAATGCGTTGCGGGCCCGGCTGCGCAATTCATTGACCGTGTCCTCGTCGAACGATTCGATCTCCAGCATCTCGTTCAGCGGGACGTAGGCGACCTCTTCAAGGGTCGAAAATCCTTCTTGAATAAGAATGTTGGCCACCTCCTCATCCACGTCCAATCTTTCCATGAATACCTTGCGAACAGCGGTACCCTCCTCATCATTCTTCTTCCGGGATTCTTCTTCGGTCATTATGTTGAGTTCCCACTGCGTAAGCTCGCTGGCCAATCGCACGTTCTGCCCGTTCCGACCGATCGCTTGCGCCAGATTTTCCTCGTCGACCACGACATCCATGCTGTGGGATTCCTCATCTACCGTAATCTTGCTTACTTCGGCGGGCGCCAGTGCATTGATGACGAACTGCGCCGGATCCGGTGACCATAAAATGATGTCGACGCGCTCGCCTGCGAGTTCTGCCGTGACCGCCTGGACTCGCGAGCCACGCATGCCGACGCAGGTGCCGATCGGGTCGATGCGCTGGTCGTTCGATTTCACCGCAATCTTGGCTCTGGAGCCGGCATCGCGGGCGGCCGCCTTGATCTCCAGCAGCCCTTCCTCGATTTCAGGCACTTCCAACTCGAAAAGCTTGATCAAGAATTCGGGAACGGTTCGCGACAAAATCAGCTGCGGCCCGCGATTGTTACGATCAACTTTCAACAGGAAGGCGCGAACACGATCGCCAATCCGAAGATTTTCCTTGGGGATCATCTGATCCTTTGGCAGCGCTGCCTCGATACGTCCTGACTCGATGATCGCGTTTCCGCGCTCCATGCGCTTGATTGCGCCGGTTACGATGAATTCTTCACGTTGTAGAAAATCATTCAGGATTTGTTCGCGCTCGGCGTCACGAATTTTCTGAAGGATGACCTGCTTCGCCGTCTGCGCCCCAATCCGTCCGAACTCGACGGGTTCCAGCGGCTCTTCGACGTAGTCACCCACTTGCTTGTCCAGTTTCTGCTCGATGGCATCGGTCAGCGCAATCTGCTGCGCAGGAAATTCGTGCTCTTCATCGATGACAATTTGCCAGCGCCGGAAGGACTTGTGCGCACCGCTTTCGCGATCGATTTCCACGCGTACGTCCACATCGTCTTTGAAACGCTTTTTGGTGGCGGAAGCCAAGGCGAGTTCGAGCGCCGCGAATACGACGTCCTTCTCGACATTCTTTTCGCGGGCAAGTGCATCGACCAGCATCAACAACTCGCGGCTCATTCTTGAATTCTCCAATCAAATGTTCGGGATCAGTCGTGCCTTGTCGATGTCGGAAAATGCGATCGACACCAACTCACCGTCGACATCCAGTTCAATTCCGACTTCTCCGACAGTCTGCAATTTTCCGATGAATCGCCGTCTTCCGCTCAAAGGCAGGCGAACTTTTACCTGTACGCGTTCTCCCACAAATCTCGTAAAGTCTCGCGGGCGCTTCAATGGCCTGTCCAGACCTGGCGACGAAACCTCCAGTGCGTCGTAATCCACGCCTTCCACTACTAACAATCGAGTCAAATGATTGCTGACAGCCGCGCAGTCCTCGACATCAACTCCATCGGCTTTATCGATGAAAATACGCATCAGCCTGCCTCTATTGGCAAGTTCCAGGTCGACGAGTTCATACCCCAACGCGCCCACCGTTTTTTCTAATAGTGCCGCTAGATCCACGAATCGGTTTTACAAACAAAAAATGGGCTCTCGGCCCAATCTTGTTCTTCAAGCTGGTAATCTTAGCAAATTTCCCGTTTCAATCCAAGACACTGAGTTATGCGCATTTAGCGATGGAATCGATAATCTCCTTTAATTCAGGGCGCTTTGCTGGTGAGCGGATGTTTAGTGCTGCCCAAATTTAATTTTGGATGGTTCAAATGCCGCCCTCGAACTCGACGCGGCTGCGTTTGCCGAGGTGCAGGCTCGCGTGCGAACCCGTGTCCTGCGCACCTTCGTCAAGTGTGGCCTCATCGACAAAGTAGCGCCGCGATCCTCAAGATATTCTTGCTCCATGCCGTGAAGTCAACTGCGAAGGGTGTGACCGCGACTTGGGCCAACGCCACAGCCGAAAAGAAATCAAAAGGCAAGTGGGTTGCCCTGGCGCTCCAGCCAAATGCCTTGGTATGAACTCGTTCAAATTGAGCTGGGGTGGTCGATCAAAGTGTCCGAGGAGAGCGCATGACGAAAATCGTTAGAACCGCGTTAGTGCTTGGCTTCGCCCTCGCAATCCCTGCTATCTGCCACGCCGTCGATACCGGTACTGCGGCATACCGCAATGGAAAGACGGCGGGCTACGTCATCGGTGCACTCCTCTTGTTCCTGGTTGCCAAGCGCCTCTTGGGTGGCCTTGCCTGGGCACGCTGGCTGGTCATTCCTGGTGTTGCATTCGCTATTTGGGGGCTTCACACCCCTGACAGCGTCGACCTCGGCGACATGAGCACCGAGCAAATGCGCGCGCTGGCCGCTACCGTCGAAGCCGGTGAGGTGGTGATGTACACCACCACCGAGTGCGGCTACTGCGCCCAGGCCAAGGGCTGGCTGAGCCAGAACGGCTTTGCCTTTACCGAATGCAACATGAGCGTGAGCGGCCGGTGTGAGAGCGAGTTCAAGGGTTACGGCGGCAACGGCACGCCCTATCTGGTGGTGCGCGGCCACCACATGAAAGACGGCTTCGATTCAGACCAATTTTTGGCGCTGCTCAAGCAATAGCCGCAGCGCAAACGCATAGAACAGCAATAACGACGATGGCCATGAGCACGACGACAGCAACACCCACGTATCTCTCAAACCACCCTGAAATTCTTGAACTGCCACGGGTCCGTGCCATCGACGTCCTCCGGATAGAGAACGCCGCGCTCTTCGAGCGGCGTCCAATCCGTATACACGCCCACGACCCTGCCTAGATACGGTTTACAGATCTCGAGCATGGCCTTGTAGGGCAGTTCGTCAGGCTCGACGATGCCTGCGTCCGAATTCTTGATTGCCCAGATGACGGCGGAAACGTAACCGATGTTGACCTGCAGGCTGGTCGCGTTGTTGTAGGGGCAAAGCTGGCGCGCCTCGTCGATGGTGAGCTGCGAGCCGTACCAGTAGGCGCCCCTCTTATGTCCCATCAGCAGCACGCCGAGTTCATCCATGCCTTCCGAGATCTCGTCGCGCAATAACCGGTAGCGCGGCGGAAACTTGTAGTTGTTGCCGATATACTCGTGCATCGACAGCACGGCGTCGTCGCACGGGTGATAGGAATAATGGCAGGTCGGCCGATACACCGCCTTGCCCTTTTTGTGCACGGTGAAGTAATCGGGAATCGAGGTCGCCTCGCCGTGCGAAATCAGGAAACCCAGCATCGGGCCTTCCAGGGGCGTCCAGGTGCGGACCCGCGTCGAGGCCCCGGTGCGTTCCAGGTAAATCGCCGCTCCACAGCCGAAATCGAACGTGCGCCCATCGGATGGCCAGTTCTTTTCGTGGGTGCCCCAGCCGAGCTCCGCCGGCTGCAGCGACTCGCCTGCAAAGGCCTCGCTCGACCATGTGTTGACGAATTCGTCGCGCGCCTTGCGGCGCGGGCTCAACTGGCTGTCGCGCTCCGCGATGTGGATGACCTTGATATCGAGGCACTGCGCGAGCTCCGCCCACTCCTTGCGGTTTTTCGGCTCGACCCTTTTCATGCCCGTATCCTTCGCTACATTAAGCAGCGCCTGCTTGGTGAGATGCGAGACCAGACCGGGGTTGGCGCCGTGCATCAGCACGCAGGCCGGGCCTTTTGGAAATTTTCCGCGCATTTCCAGCGCGGCTTCGCGATAGGCGTAGTTGGTGCGCCGGGCTGCGGGAACATCCGTATTGTTATGGCCGCCGGGCCACGGCTCGATGCAAGCGTCGATATAGAGGATGTCGCGTTGCTGGCAGTACTCGATGGTGTCCAGGCTGTTCACATCGTAGGACGCGTTGACCAGGAAGTCGCCCTCGCCGAGGTATTTGTCGTACTGCGAGACGTAGGTATCGCTCTTGATCGGCTCGACGATGAACTTGACGCCGAGCGTTCCCGCGATTTCACGGCCGAATGCATTCGCCGTGATGATGGTAATCTGCTCGGGCTTGATGTCGATGTGGCGCAGGATCAGGGGCAGCGAGCCCTGGCCCACGGATCCGAAACCCACGATGAGCATCCGCCCCTTGAAAGACGCGTATTTCTTATGGCCGGCCAATTTTTCTTGTGCTCCTGGTCATTTCGCGCAGCTGTTGCCGAGCGAGGGGCAGGTTATAGACGAAGTTGAAGGCAATCTCAACCCCACCCCCGGCCGCTCTGCGCTCTCCCCCTCTCCCCGGCCCTCTCCCGCAAGGGGAGAGGGAGATTAGGAACGTGAAACATGGTGTCACGCAATATTCAACACCGATTCAAGACTCCCTCTCCCCTTGCGGGATACCCTGGCGAAGCCCGGAGTACTCCGTTAGAGGGCCGGGGAGAGGGGGAGAGGGGGAAGGGTTGGCATGCCTCTTCAGCGCCCACGCCACGTGGCTTCTCACCAACTCCGACGGATGGTCGCGGCGCGTTTCCAGCGCCGTGACCACGGCGGCGCAAGTCGGCGCATTCCCGAGTCCGACCGCCAGATTGCGCAGCCAGCGCTCATGGCCGATGCGCCGGATCGCACTGCCCTGCATGCGGCGTCCGAACTCTTCCTCGCTCCAGGAAAACAACTCCACCAGCCCCGCCGCGTCGAGGCCGTGGCGAACCGCGAAATCCGGCGCGTCGGCTTTCTGCGCGAAGCGATTCCACGGGCAGACCAGCTGGCAATCGTCGCAGCCGTAGATGCGATTGCCCATCAGCGGCCGCAGGTCCTCGGGAATATCGCCCTTGTGTTCGATGGTCAGGTAGGAAATGCAGCGGCGAGCATCGAGCTGGTAAGGCGCGACGATCGCCTGCGTCGGGCAGATGTCGATGCAACGGCTGCAGGTGCCGCAATGCTCGGCTTGCGGCGCGTCCACCGACAACGGCAGGTCCGTATAGATCTCACCGAGGAAGAACCAGGAGCCGGCCTCGCGATTCAGCACCAGGGTGTGCTTGCCGCGCCAGCCCAGGCCCGCCTTGATCGCCAGCTCGACTTCCATGACCGGTGCGCTGTCGGTAAACACGCGATAGCGCAACGGCGTCGCCCCGGCGATACGTTCGCACAGTTTCTGCAGCCGTCCGCGCAAAACCTTGTGGTAGTCGCGCCCCACCGCATAGCGCGCCACATACGCGCGTCTGCCGTCGCGCATGACGTCCCAACTGTCGGCGGCCCCCGGAGGGAAATAATTCATCCTGACGCTGATGATCCGTAGCGTGCCCGGCACCAGCTCCGCCGGCCGCGAACGCCTGGTGCCATGCGCCGACAGATAGTCCATGTCGCCCTGCCAGCCGCGCGACAGCCATTGCAGCAGACGCGTTTCGGCTTCGCCAAGATCGCAATCGGCGACACCCACCTGCTGAAAGCCAAGCTCGGCCGCCCACTGCCGGATCCGGCCGACCAGTTCGCCGGCGGCCGGCTCAGCGAGCGGCTCGTTCAGGTTGCGCGGCCTCATCGGCGGCAGCAGACATCAGGAAATCGAGATTTCGCGTCTCGCCGTGCTTCATCAGGAAGAACTGCTCCGCAGGAATCCCGGCGGCGGCAAGCGCTTCGGTCAGCTTCTTCGGCGGTTCGTCGAGGCGTTCGTCGGTGAGTCGGAAGGTCCCCCAATGAATACCCACCGAGCGGCGCGCGCCCAAATCGCGATGGATCTGCACCGACTCCTCGGGATTCACGTGATTCTCTTTCATGAACCAGCGCGGTTCGTAGCATCCGACCGGAAGGGCGGCGAGATCGATCGGACCGAGCCGGCTGCGGATGTCGGCGAAATCCTTCGAGTAACCGGTGTCACCGGAAAAAAAGAATCTGAGCGCCGGATGCTCGATCACCCAGCCACCCCACAGCGTTTCGTTGCGATCCCAGGGCGAGCGGGCGCTCCAGTGCTGCACTGGCACGAAATGGATCGCCAGCCCCATGTGCTGAAGGTGATCCCACCAGTCCAGTTCTGAAACGTTCTCGACGCCGCGCGATGCGAACCAGGCTTTCAGTCCGAGCGGCACGAAGAAGCGCGGCGGCCCGCCCGCCTGCCGGTTCAGCCGTGTCACCGTGCCCGCATCCAGATGGTCGTAGTGATTGTGCGAGACAACCACCACGTCGATGCGCGGCAGATTATCCAATGAGAGCGCCGGCGGCACCTGGCGCTTGGGGCCCGCAAACGACACCGGAGACGCGCGTTCGGTCAGATGCGGATCAGTGAGGATGTTCACGCCCCCCACCTGGAGCAACAGCGTTGCGTGACCGATCCAAGTCAGCGTCGGCTCGACGCGGTTAGACGCGAGAAATGCGACGTCGGGCTGCAGAAGCGCAAATCCGTAACCCCCGGGCGGGTTCTCCGGCACGCCATGCGTCCATCGCTCCCACTGCCACTTCCAGAAGCTCTGCTTTTCCTGGTGCGAGTAGTTGTTGCGAAAGCCGCTTTGGGTGTGATGGGATTTCGCCGGATTATAATGAGGGTTGCTGCGAGAGGCGGCCAGCAGCAGCACACAGGTGGCGCACAACATCATGATCGAACTGAACTTCATCGTTTGGACGGGAAATTCGGGCCAGTGTAGCGGTCCATCGACGGCAGTGTAAAGAATCGGCGGCGAAGCCAGGAAGCCACGCCGATGAAAAGCGCGCGGTCAACGAAAACTGGGGGGCGAGGACATGGCGGCAAGCAAGAAGCAGACGGCAGGCGTGATCGGCCTGGGCTCGATGGGTCTGGGTGTGGCGCGCACACTGCTCAAGAAAGGTTTCGAAGTGCATGCCTACGACGTGCGGCCGGAAGTATCGAAGGCATTCGCGAACGAAGGCGGCGTGGCGGCGGCAAGTCCTGCCGAGGTCGGCCGCCAGGTCGCGGTGGTCATCATCCTGGTGGTCAACGCCGACCAGACCAACGAGGTCCTGTTCGGCAAGGATGGGGCCGCCTCCACGCTGGCCAAGGGCTCCGTCGTCATCGCGAGCAGCACGGTCGCGCCGGAATTTGCCATCGACCTGGGTAAACGCCTCGACGCAAAAGGCCTGCTGCTGATCGACGCGCCGGTTTCCGGCGGCGCCGCCCGCGCCGCCAAGGGTGAGTTGTCCATCATGGGCTCCGGCTCCAAAGCCGCCTTCAAGAAAGCTGACGCGGTGCTCAAGGCCATCGCCGGCAAAGTGTACGAACTGGGCGACGAGGCTGGCACCGGTTCGAAGGTGAAAATGATCAATCAGCTCCTGGCCGGCGTGCACATCGCCGTCGCCGCGGAAGCGATCGCGCTCGGCATCCGCGCCGGTGCCGATCCGAAGGTCGTCTACGAAGTGATTTCCAACAGCGCCGGCTCTTCCTGGATGTTCCAGAACCGCGTGCCGCACATTCTCGCCGGTGATTACACGCCACTGTCGGCGGTCAATATTTTCGTCAAGGACCTCGGCATCGTGCTCGACTCGGCGAAGAAGATGACCTTCCCGCTGCCAATCACCGCCGCTGCGCATCAGGTCTTTCTCGGCGCCGCCGGCGCCGGCCTGGGCTATGAGGACGACATCGCCGTGGTGAAGGTGTATCAGGCAATGTCGGGTATT
>Ga0315278_10006679_pt1 | contig 10507 bp, 7 predicted proteins | sample YL17G06_0_MG_FD_203880 | JGI IMG/M metagenome (GOLD analysis project Ga0315278, IMG submission 203880) | Sediment microbial communities from Yellowstone Lake, YNP, Wyoming, USA - YL17G06_0 | ecosystem: Environmental > Aquatic > Freshwater > Lake > Sediment | place: USA: Wyoming | collected... | reverse complement strand
CTATCGGTGTCATGCAGCCGCTGTGGGCCGTGGCGCTCGCGATGGCCGTGCAACCCATGAGCGCCGCGCAACGCGAGCTGGTCGAGGCGCCATTGCTGAAGCTCGCGCAACCGTGCTTCGCAATCAGCGCGCTGGAGTACCGCGCGCTGGAGAAACAGCGCGAGGTGCTAGCTCGAGAAATGAACTTGCTGCACCAGAAATACGACCTGCTGGTCGCGCCCCAGCTGGCGACTACCGCTTTCGCCGTCAACCACGAGGTACCGCCCGGCAACGGCATGACGCGCTGGTGGGAATGGTCGCCGTTCACCTATCCCTTCAACCTGACGCAGCAGCCTGCCGCCACGGTGCCCTGCGGCTTTGCCCCGAACGGCCTGCCGGTGGCGATGCAGCTGGTCGGCGCCAAGTGGGCCGAGCGCACCGTGCTGCGCGCCGCGCGCGCGTACGAACAAGCGTATCCGTTTCGCATGCCGCCACTGCCAGCGGCAGTGGCCTAGTGGCCTGTAACGGCAGAACCGATAGCGCGCCCCCTCTCCCGGACAGAGAAGATCCCTCTCCCTTTGCGGGAGAGGGTAGGGTGAGGGTAGGGAGAGGGTAGGGTGAGGGCTGGGAGGGGTACTGCTGAATCGGTTGTTACGGTCCACTAGCTTCTCCGTCGCGAGTGTCGCTCTGCGTTCTGGGGTGGTACTCGCCCAGGTATGCGGCGCCGCCCGCGTTAGGGGTGCTTAGGCTAGACGTATGCGCCCGCCCACAGCTGCTCGAGGAAATGCTGCCAGGGGAGGATACGGATTCCGTCCACCGTACGCGGCCGCGGATCGAGCGACACCACTACGTAGTGTTTGAGCAGCGCCTCCTCTCTCAGCGCGCGCAATCCGCGCAAGTCCCGGTCGCCGACAGGCTCCTTGGCCTTGACTTCGATCGCGGTGGTGTCGGCGAGCACAAAATCCACTTCGAAGTTGGAGGTGGACCGCCAGTAAGCCAGCGGTACGGGTTCGGTGTAGTCGATGAAGGTGCTGAGCTCGTGGAAGATGAAGCTTTCGAACGCCTCGCCAAACTCGGGCGAGCGCCGGGATAGGCCCGAGCGGTGCTGCAGGTGCCGGACCACGCCGACGTCGAAGAAGTAATGCTTGGCCGTACCGATCGCTTTGCGCGTGCGGGTTTTCGTCCAAGCCGGCAGCGCCCGCGCGACCAACGTATCCTCCAGGATGTGGAAATACTCTCGCACGGTACTGACCGGCACTTGCGCATCGCTCGCGAGCGCCGCGAAGTTGAGCATGGTGCCGTGACTGAGCGCCGCAACTTCCAGGAATCGACTGAAGGCCGGGACGTTCCGGGTCAACGCTTCGGCAGCGATTTCCTCCTTCAGATAGGTCCCGACGTAAGCGCGCAGATCCTCGCGTGGGCTGTCGGAGAAGTAGATCGACGGCAGCAGCCCGCGATCCAACGCCGTGGTGAGCACGAATTCGTCTCCGAGCTCGCGGTAGATAAACGGGTGAAGCGTTCGGCTCGGCGCTCTGCCGCCGAGCAGGTTGACCCCTCCCCGACGCAGTTTGCGCGCGCTCGAGCCGGTGAGGACGAAGCGGACTTGCCGTTGCTCGATCAAACGATGCACTTCGTCGAGGAGAACGGGAAGCTTCTGGATCTCGTCGAGAACGACCAGGCGGTCTTCAGGCCCCAGTTCTTCTCCGAGTTGTGCCGGGCGCCGGCTGAGCGTCAGAAAAACATCGCCGTCGAGTAGATCGTAGATTCTCGCCCCTGGCAGCGCATGGCGCACCAGGGCGGTCTTCCCCGTCTGGCGCGGTCCGAACAGAAACAGCGACTTTCGACCGGCGAGTTTGCCGAGGTCGAGCGCGCGGGGAACATAGGTGGCGACGTTCATGATCGACGGCAATTATGCTGATTATCATGATAATCAGCAACTATCCCCTGGCCTGCTCCGCACGTCCGGTCTGGCCGTCGGTGGATCGATGCGCAGCATCAAGCAGCTTCGAAGGTCCGTTACTCCAGAACAGCCCCGAGACGACGGTGTTGGTGTCAAGCACCGGCCGCACGGGTTTCTCGCGCGCGGCGCGCGGCGTGGGCTGCCGCAATTTCCTGCTGGATCTCCTCTGGCGTCATCTGCGCGCCTTCGACTGCGGCCATGCGATCCTTGGCTTCCTTCAGCTCGGCGAGCGCTCGGCGCCGGATCGCGTCGCGCACCACTCGCTCAATGGCCGGCGGGGCAAGCAGTCCTGCGCGCTTGGCTTCCTCAGCCAGTTGGTCTGGTAGTGTGATCTCAACAGTGGTCATGATTGCTCTTGGGCCGCAAGTTCTACTGTGCTAAAAACACCGGGGGTCGTATGCTTGCAACCTCGCGTTCGTTTGCCGCGCCGAGTCGATCCTGCGCATGCTAGCAGAAGGCACGGGGCCGGAAGTACCCGGTCTCTAATCGACATATCTGCGTGTTCGACGCAGCAAATCTAAGCTCACGCTGCCAGTTCCTTCAATAACGCCTTGGCTTCGATGAGATCCCGGGTGCCGAAGCCTTCGGTGAACCAGTCATACACCGGCGCGAGCAGGTCACGCGCGTGCTCGCGCCTGCCCAGGCTCATCCAAAGTCTGGAGAGAGACATGGCCGCACGCAGCTCCCACAGCTTGGCCTTCTGCTGGCGGGCCAGATCCATGGCAGTCCGGAAGCATGACTCTGCTTCGCCATGGGCGCCCGAGATCGCCAGCCGCAGCTCACCGTCGAACCGGTGCAGCTCCGCCGTACAGATGTGCTCGCCGTTGCTGTTCGCAGCTCGAAAAGCGGTGTTCATCGCCTCGCGCGCATCCAGCAAGCGTCCGGCGCAAACGTAGGCCTTGGCCAGCAACAGGTACCAGACTGAATCAAAGATCTGTGCGCCGAGCTGCCGCCAGATGGCAAGGGCCGCTTCGGCCTCCGAGACGCCCCGGGCCGGCTCCCCGGACTCGGCGACAGCCCATCCTTCCAAGATCTGCGCTTCGGCTTGCCGCAAAAGGATGCTGTTTTCCTTGCAGAAGGCGACGGCGGCGCCTGCATGTTCGAGCGCCGCCGCCGGGTCCTCGCGCAGCGCATCGAAGATCGCCATATGCACTTTGGTGGTGGCAACTGTGAGCGGGTGGCCGTGCGCGTGCGCATAGTCGATGCCGATAGCGTACAAGCGCTCGGCCTGCTCCAGGTATCCCATCGCCAGCAACGACCAGGCGCCCCATTCGAAGCACAGGATACCCGGGTCAAAGCCGTACACCGGCCCGAGCGGCTGCGGTCCGGTCTTCTGATAGGCCTTAAGACCGGCCTCCGCGTGATGCAACGCCGGCTCAAGATCGCCAGTGAAGAAAGCGGTGCCGGATACGCAATTGTGTCCCAGGACGACCGCGCCCGGCTCACCCGCTTCGTGGGCAAGCGCCAGGACCTGCGTGGCGAGGTCCCGGGCGGTAGTGTGGTGGGCCCGGAACGCGTAGTACATCCACAGCCCAAACAGGATCAAGAGCTTGTTCGGCGCGTCGCCGACGCGTTCGCTCAGTTCTCGATCGCCGTGGCAACGCGCTCTGGAAACCGTGTCTCCAGCGCTTCGGCGATCACCCGGTGCAATACCTGCCGGCGGCTCTTCAACAGGCTGCCGTAGGCCGCGTCCTGCACCAGCGCGTGCTTGAAGCTGTAGAGCGCGTCCGGCGGTGTCCCGCGCCGGAAGATCAGCTCGGCATCCGCCAGTTGCTGCAGCCCCGCCTGCAGCTTGGGTTCCGGCAAGGACGAGACTGAAGCGAGCAGGTCGTGAGCGAACTCGCGGCCGATGCAGGCGGCGATCTGCGCGACCTCGCGCACCTCGGAGAGACGGTCGAGCCGCGCCATCAGGCTGTCCTGCAGGGTTGAGGGGATTGCCAGCGAGGTCAGCGGACCAGTCAGCTCGTACCCGTTCTCGCCAAGCCGCACCAGCCCGCTTTCCAAGACGGCCTTGGTCAGCTCCTCGACGAACAGCGGCACGCCGTCGGTTTTCACGACGATCTGTTCGAGCACCTGCGCGGGTAGGGCCTTGCCCCCGAGCACCCGGTCCGCGAGTTCCGCGCCCAGCCGGCGGTTCAGGCGGCTCAGCGTCACCGAGCTCAAGTGCGGCTCGCCGCTCCAGCGAGCAACGTACTCGGGTCGATAGGTGATCAGGAGCAGTACCGGCAACTGCACGATCCGACTGACCAGCAGGTCCAGCACCTCCTGCGTCGTCGGATCTACCCAGTGCACGTCCTCGAATACCATCAATACCGGCTGCCGCGCGCTCAGCGCCACCACCTGCTCGACCAGGGCTTCGAGGGTCAGCTCCTTTTGTTTCTGGGCCGAGACCCCCGGTTGTTTCTGAGGCGAATACCCCGGCGGCGCATAACGCTCGACAGGCAACGACAGCATCGCGGCGAACAGCGGGAGCGCGGCGCTCGCCTGCTGCGGCTTCAGCGCCTGCTTCAGCACGGCCTCGGTCTTGCCGAGTTTGTGCTCAGGCGTGTCCTCTCTTGCGAAGCCGGCTGCCCGCTCGAACTGCTCGATCACCGGATGCAGGGCGCTCTGCGTATGAAAGGGCGAGCACTGATAACGCAGCTTTGTGTGCGCCTCGGCACCGATGCGGCTGCGCAGCTCCTGCATGATGCGGCTCTTGCCGATACCGGGTTCGCCCGCGAGCAGCACGACTTGCCCTTCGCCCCGCTTGGCGTGCTCCCAGCGGCGCTGCAGCAACGCGATCTCTTCGTCGCGCCCCACGAACGGCGTGAGCTCCCCTGCATGTTGCGCTTCGAACCGCCCTTCGGTCTGCTTCAGCCCGATCACGCGCCAGGCGTGCACCGGCTCCACGACACCCTTGAGGGTGTGCTCACCCAGATCGATGCATTCGAACGCCTCACCCAGGCAAGGTCGTGTCCGGCCGGCATGCGGTCGAGACCAGCGCATTCTTCATCCACTATCGAGTGCATGTGACTGCCCGGAAGAAGTGCGTACTGCATACCCACATGCCGTGGGCAACCGCGCTGACCCTGCTGGAGGATCCGACGCTGGAGACCCGCGCCAACCAGAACGCCATGCGCTTCCACGGCAAGGTCGGCTACGATCGGGCGTTCGGCGGAGCCGCGCTCGCGGTCGAGGAGGGCGAGCGCATCGCCAATGCAGTGGGCGACAAGGACGTGGTGTTCATGGCGCACCACGGCGTGCTGGTGTGCGGCGAGCGCGTCGACTACGCCTTCGACGATCTCTACTACCTCGAACGCGCCTGCATGGTGCAGGCGCTGGCGCTCGGTACCGGACGCAAGCTCAAGCTCGTGTCGGAGGAGATGGCCGCTACCACCGGGCGGCAGATCGAAAGCGAGCGCCAGCAGTCCGCGCTGCACTTCGCCGCGCTGAAACGACTGCTCGATCGCGACGAGCCGGGCTGGTTGCTGCGGTGAGTGCATGGGATGTCGGAGTCCCTAACCTACGACGAGCATTTCCTGCAAGCTGGGACCCTGGCGCCGCTTCTCAGCTAGTACGAGGGCGTGGGATCCTCAACCGCGATTCGTCTGCCGTCGTAGCGACTGCAGGAACGCCGAGACTGCATCGATAGCCCGCGGTCGCGTTTGTAGAGGTGAACATGGCCAAATGTAAGGTGGGCATGAACTGCTCACTTTGATCTTGGCCGCCGCCGGACCCGGGTTGTCTCCCATTGATGCCGCGATCGGTGCGTGGAAGATCGTGCGCGAAGCACCTACGATGGACGTGCTTCGCTTTGCGCACCCACCGTACCCCGGTCGTTGGTCGGCGATGTACTATCCACACCGGCCAACCCGTAATTGAGCACGTCACGGCACGACAAGCTAATGGCGTCACCGTCGAAGAAGATCGCGAAACTCGCTCGCCCTCGATTGCACCGCGCCATCGCGCGCGAGCGCTTGTTCGCGTCCCTCGACCGCAAGCGCGACCGCGCCCTTGTCTGGCTATGCGGCCCGCCGGGGAGCGGCAAGACTACGCTGGTCTCCACCTATCTCGAGGCGATCGGTGCACCGTGCATCTGGTATCAGCTCGACGGCAGCGATGCCGATCTGGCCAACTTCTTCTACTTCTTCCGAATTGGAGCGAGCGCTCTCAGTCCCAAGCGCAAGGCCCTGCCATTGTTCACACCCGAGTATCTCGCCGACGCGGCGGGATTTTCTAGACGGTTCTTTCGCGGGTTCTTCAACCAGGCGCCCGCCGGCGTCATTGTGGCGCTAGACAACTATCAAGACGTAGCCGCGGACTCGTTGCTGCACGTCGCGCTGGCCGCCGCCATCGAGGAGAGCCCCGACGGATCGAGTTTCCTCGTTATGAGCCGTGCCGAGGCGCCTGCCAGTTTTGCGCGCGCACGACTAAACGAGGCGCTGGTCGGCATCGACTGGGACGAGCTGCGTCTGACTCGCGAGGAAGCCGACACGATCGTCGCCGCGCGCAACCACGCGCAAAGCGCACTGACGGTCGATTTACTGCGCATGACCGACGGCTGGGTGGGCGGCGTGACCCTTCTGCTGGAGCGCTTGCGGCGCGACGGCGTTCTCGTCGACAGCGGCCCTGATGCCACCGCTGGCGCCGCTTTCGATTACTTTGAAAGCCAGATCATGGCGCCCTCCACCGAGGAGGTGTGCGAGGTACTGATGTGCGCGAGTCTGCTGCCATCGATCGCGCCGGCCTTGCTTTGCAAACTGACCGGAAACTCGAAGACCGATGGCGTTCTCGAGTCTCTCTACCACCGGCATCTGTTTCTCGATCGCCGGCCCGGCTCCACGCCCACCTACAACTTGCACCCCCTGTTCCAGGAGTTTCTGCTGGCGCGCGCTCAGCGGGTGCTGGGTGCGCGCGCTGTGAAGCGCCTGAGGATCGAGGCAGCGGAACTGTTGACCGGAACCGACCAGCACGAAGCCGCCGTCACGCTTCTTCTCCAGGCCGGCCATTGGGAGAGGGCGGAAGCCTTGCTTGTGAACCTGGCACCTATGCTGATCGCCCAAGGACGATGGCAAACGCTCCAAGGCTGGATTCGTCTGCTGCCCGCGGCAAGAATGCACGCCAATCCTTGGCTCACGTACTGGCTTGGACGCTCGCAGATCGCGCTTGACGCCACCGCCGCGAAGACCCTGCTCGCGAGTGCCTACGAGGCGTTCTTGTTGCTCGCCGATCGACCGGGACAGGTCATGGCGGCGGGGGCTGTGCTCGACGCGTTGCACTACGAATTTCGAGACTTAAGCGCCATGGATCTCTGGGTTGAGCGGGTGGTACAGCTTTTGGAACAGGGTGTGGCATTCACCTCGATTGAAGACGAGCTTCGCGTCAACGCAGCGGTAATGATCGGCGCGTCCAATCGCGCGCCTCGCCATACGCTGCTGGATCAATGCGTGCGGCGCGTGGAAGCTCTTCTGGAAGAATCCATCGATCCGAATCTGAAGGTCTCGGTCGCCAGCATGCTCCACGCCTACGGCAATATCTCGGGCGATGCACGGGCTGAAGAAACCGCTGTGCGCATCGCACGACCTCTGCTCAATTCCCCTCAGCTCACAGCAATGACGGCGGCGCTGTATCTGGGCATGGAAAGCCACACGCACTACGTTCGCTCGCGCTTTGCGGAAGGCCTTGCGTGTGTGGACCGTGCCGATAAGATCGCAAGAGAGCATGATCTGAAGACACTCATGCTCATGCTGGGCAATTGGCGGGGCCTGAACGAGCGTCGCGCCGGCCTGCTTGACCAGGCCGAAGCGACGGTGGCTCGAACCGAGGCGCTTGGCCTGCCCCCTGAAGGCCAATCCACGGCCGTGCTGCTCCTGGTCAAGGCTTCGGTCGCCTTCGCGCGGGGAGACTATGCGCACGCCAACGCGATCATAGGCGATGCCTATCGGCTTTCCGATCGTGTTCGCTTTCATACGGCCATGCACATCGGACTCCTGCTCGCCTACTTTGGGATCACCGCGGGCGATCTCGACACGCCCGAACCCGTCCTGGCGAAGCTGCACAGTCGGGCGGTAGGTCCGCTGGCAGAGAATTACGCCGGGATCGTTCTGCTCAATCAGGCGTGGCTTGAGTACAGACGCGGAAACACAGCACGTTGCGGCATGTTGTTGCGCGATTCCCTCCGGCGATCAACCGACCCCCGCCAGTTCTTTCGGTATGCCTGGTACGGCAGCGCGCTTTCCGAGCTGCTTCCGTTCGCGCTCACTCAGAGCATCGAACCTGACATCGCCGTACGGCTCATCAGGACGTATCAAGTGAGCCCGCGCGACGACGTCCCTTTGCAGTGGCCCTGGCCGGTGAAGGTGATCACGCTTGGACGCTTCGAGGTGTTGCTGGACGACGCGCCGCTACATTTCTCGCGTAAGGCCCCCCGCAAGACGCTGGCACTGCTCAAGCTGGTGGCCGCGTACGGGGAGCGGGCGATGCCGGAAAGTCAGCTGCTCGATGCTCTATGGCCGGACGAAGACGGCGACGCGGCACATCGCGCTCTCACCGCCACCGTGCACCGCTTGCGCACGCTGTTGGGCGACCCCACGATCCTGCGCCAGCGCAACGGCGCCTTGTGCCTGAACCGGGAGAAATGCTGGGTGGATGTCTACTGCTTCGACGCCCTGTCGAAGGAAGGCTCATTTAGCGCGCGGGAGAAAGCGCTCACGCTCTACCAGGGCGCATTCCTGCCCGAGGATGATTGGCCCTGGGCGCTATCCAGACGGGAGAAGCTGCGTGTGCGATACATTGAACTTGTCGCCAGGCATGGCGCCGAGTTGGAGCGCGCCGGCGACGCGGAGAGCGCGGCGCGGTGTTACGCAAAAGGCCTGGAAGCCGACGATCTGGTGGAATCTTTCTACCAGGGCCTGATGCGCTGCCATCAGGCCCTGGGCCGCGAGGACGCGGCACGCGCGACCTTCCGCCGATGCCGCGAAACGCTGCGCGGCAAACTGGCCCAGAATCCTTCCAGCACTACGTTGCAGCTTGCCGGCACCATTGCGGTGCCATAAGCAAGAGAAGGTAAAGTAAGGAATAAATAAGCGCCTGGAAACTATGATGGCTCCCGGTTTCCCAGGAAGCATCCATGGCGCAGCCACGCAGCTACATCGTCAGAGTCTACCGCCGAGGATTCGTGCAACTATCAGGTCTGGTGGAAGACGTGGCGGCGGGGACGGAGCATACCTTCAAGACTGCAGAAGAGTTGCATGCCCTGCTGGGGGCTCTCTCGCGGCATCGGGCTTCTCCTGGAAATCATCCCTCTACACCGTCAACCAGAGAGAAAACCAAATGAAGATCGCTACGACAGCCGGCTTCGCGCTTGCCCTCTTCAGTGCGTCTATCTGCGCCCAGCAGGTTCCCAAGTCCGGCACCATCAGCATCCACACCGGCTGGAAGGTCACCGGCGAGGCACTGGAGATGGCCGACAAAGTGATGCAAGGCCACGGCAGTGCCATCGGCACCAGCTTTAACGACAAGGGCTCGGGGCCGCTGCATGCCGGACCCGCCACCTGCTTCTACACCTTCTACTTTGCCAACGGCGTGCCCACCAACAAGGGATTCTGTACTTTTGGTGATGCCGACGGCGATCGTTTCTTCACCGACTGGCACGGCGGTCCCGCCGCCGATGGCAACGGCACCGAAGGCGTCAACCGTATCGTGGGCGGCACGGGCAAGTATGCGGGCATCCAGGGCAGCGGCACCTGGAAAAGCCGGGACGTTGGGCCCCACGGGAATCACCTCACCACGCAGAGGTTCGACTACCGGCTGCCGTAGTTCGACGCCGAGTACGCGGGAGAGCCGTCGTCGATTTATTGGTTTCGCTCGCGCTACACCCAAGCAACGTTCATCACCGGTTCCGCGGTGATGATGCGTAGGATGGGGTGAGCGCGAGCGAAACCCGACAAGCCACGAGCAGCGAGGCCGCTGCTGGAGTTCGTCCCGCAAGGCGATTGCCTCGACCAGATCCTCGGGCGGCGTTTCGAAATTGGGGTGATACGCTTGGCGACGGACAGGTTGGTGGACAAGTACTTCGTTCGCCGCGAGCGCGACGACCCGGGCTGGTCGCAGGTCTGAGCCGCACACGTGCGCTGCTCGGTCGCGCCCTGCTCGATGTTGATCTGCGTCAGCGCAAAGAAACCACTCGCTTGTTCTCAGCGCTCAGCATCTGCCAGCGCTCATCGGCGCGGAGTCGCTACGCTGAGCTCGCCCAGGCTGGACGCGGGCCGCAGGTTGGCCACAAAGCGGTAATGCGCATCGAGCGTAATCAGCGGTACGGCTGCCTGAAGCGCTGCCGCGGCAACCCAGATGTCGTTGGTGGGAATCGGATGGCCGTCCCGGCGCAACTGTTGGTACACCGCCGCATACGCTTCTGCAATCTGGCGGTCGGGCAGCGCGAGCGAAACCCGCGGCGAGGTAGTGAAGGACGCAAGCTTCGCGCGGTTACGTAGAGGGAATAGGGGACAGACCACGTTTTCTACGGAAAACGTGGTCTGTCCCCTATTATTCTCGCGTCGCGTTCTGACCGGGCCGATGCAAGGAACCGTG
>Ga0315278_10006677_pt1 | contig 10508 bp, 10 predicted proteins | sample YL17G06_0_MG_FD_203880 | JGI IMG/M metagenome (GOLD analysis project Ga0315278, IMG submission 203880) | Sediment microbial communities from Yellowstone Lake, YNP, Wyoming, USA - YL17G06_0 | ecosystem: Environmental > Aquatic > Freshwater > Lake > Sediment | place: USA: Wyoming | collected... | reverse complement strand
CGCACTCGGGAAGCCGGAGAAATGAGCCGATGAGCAATGGGGCGCGTGCGAAGCCGCCGACCCGACGCCAGAGGTCTGGCTGCCCCATGCTTGCCGGTATGCGCGATCGCGGGTAGAATCTTACTGGTAAGATACTCACGGAGGAACCCGAAATGCCTGACTTGGCTACAACTCGACTCTCCTCGAAGGGGCAGGTCGTGATTCCCGAGGGGATCCGCAAGGCGCTCGGCCTCGAGCCCGGCGCGCGCTTCGTCGTCTTGAGCGACGGCGATGTCGTGATCCTGAAGCGCATCGACGCTCCCGCCCCGAGCGAGATCCGCGCGCTCGTTGCGAAGGTCCGAAGGCAGGCGCGACTGGCCGGCGTGAAGCCCGCTGACGTCGGGAAGGCGATTCAGGACGCGCGCCGCCGCGCATGAGGGCTGTCTTGGACACGAACGTCCTCGTCTCGGCGATCTTCTTCTCCGGGATCCCGGGCAGGATCCTCGCGGCCTGGAGCGAAGGGCGGTTCGAGATGTTCGCCAGCGTGGACATCCTGACGGAGTACCAGCGGGTGGTCGCCAGACTGGAGCGGCGGTTCCCTTCGGTGGAGGCGCAGAACTGATACGGGAACCGGCGCAACACCACGCGCCTCGCTGCGGATCTCTGGGACCGTGGAACCGGAGAGCCAGCTTCGGGCCGAGTCTCGATCCTTCGCAGCGCTTGTTGGACCGCTGCGAGGAACTTTACCCCGACGCCTGGGGTACGTTCCTCGTACCATCGAACGGCCTCGGCAAACTCGGCTGCGGCATGTTCACCGAGCCGAACGGGCCGTGTCACCGCTTCAGAATCTCTTTCTCGACGCGGCGCTTTACGTCTTCCCAAGGCACGAGCTTCACGGCGCCAGATTCGATTTCGTCTATCCTACGCTCAACTTCTTCGGCCCAAGCCGCTTCTACATCTTCCTCCGGCTCGCCGTCCAAACTCGCGAGAAGCTCCGCTGCAAGCTTCGCTCGGTCGGTCGTGTCGAGGCGTAGGGCATCGGCCAGCAACTCTTGCGCCGCCTTGGTCACGCCTGCGATCGTACTCCGCGGCGGGCCACCCAACAAGCGGTTGGAACGGACCGGCGCGCAACCAGCTCGTCACAGCCGGGCGCGGTGGGCGCCGGCCGCTCAACGGCTCGTCGAACTGCCTACGAACAAGCACCCTCTGTGTGCTTCGAGACTCATCGACTTCCCTTTCTGTCCGAACGTATCGGTAACTGCCCTGTCGTGCGGCCGAACGCTCAGCTGTTCGAACTCTTCATGAAGCGCTGTCTACGGCTGGGCCGCGAAGACACGCCACTGACCCGGGACACCCTTCAGGCCGTGGAGGCCGCGATCGGAGAAGCCGAGCCCGGAGCCCGCGATAGGCCTCGAGACGTTCGTAATCGCCCCGCCCCTCTCGCCGGCGAGCAACCGCACGGGTCGTGCTAACCTACCTTCGTCAGCGATGGACGAGATCACGGTCACCATCGATTCCCTGGCCTACGGCATCTTCGGCGTCGCGCGCACCGACCGCGGCGTCGTGTTCGTTCCCGGCGTCGCGCCCGGAGAGGTTGCTCGCGTGCGCATCGTCGAGGACAAGCGCGATTATCGAGAGGCCGAGCTGCTCGAGATTCTCGAGCCCTCACCCGCGCGCCGGATACCGCCTTGCCCGTATGTCCCGGAGTGTGGCGGCTGCGCCTGGCAGCATCTCGACTACCCGGCCCAGCTCGAGGCCAAGGAGTCGATTCTGCGGCAAACACTCGCGCGCATCGGCGGTCTCGACGGCGCGTCGCTCGACATCCGTCCGATCCTCGCGTCGCCGGAGTGGGCATACCGTCATCGGCTGACGCTCCGCGTGGATGGAGCGCAGCGCCTGGGTTTCTACCAACACCGGTCGCACCGGTTGGTCGAGATCGCCGGCTGCCAGATTGCGGATGAAGCCGTGAACGCCCATCTCGGCGTCGCCCGCGAGTGGCTGCGCGGAGTGTCGACGACGGTGCGCCGGCTCGAGATCGCCTCGGCGCGAGACCGGCGCGTCGTTTTCGTCGGCAATGCCGAAGGCGCCTTTCGCCACGACGACGCCTACCACGAGAAGTTTCTGCGCGCTCACCCGACGGTCGGCGGGATCGTGCTCTTCGGCAAGGGCTGGCGGCGCACGTTCGGCAAGCCGGTCGTCGATCTCGAGATCGACGGTGACCTCGTCCTCGAGAGCCAGGGCGGGTTCACCCAGGTGAATCCGGAGGCGAACCGCCGACTGGTCGAGACGGTGCTCGACCTCGCCGCGCCGAACGAGCGGGATCGCGTCCTCGATCTCTACTGCGGGGCCGGCAACTTCACGCTGCCGCTCGCCCGTCGGGTCCGCGAGGTGCTCGGCGTGGAAGCCGATCCCGCGAGCGTCGCCCAGGCGCGCCGCAACGCCGACCGCTCTCGGCTGACGAACTGCCGCTTCCTGGAGCGCGAGTCGGGAGCCGCCGCACACGGGCTCGCCGCTTCCCGCGACCGCTTCTCGCTCATCGTCCTCGACCCGCCCCGCTCCGGCGCCGCGGACGTCGTCGAGCACCTCCCCGCGCTGGCGAGCGATCGACTGGTCTACGTTTCCTGCAATCCCGCGACACTCGCCCGCGATCTCCGTCGCCTCACCCGGCTTGGCTTCACGCTCGGCCCCATCCAGCCGATCGATCTCTTCCCGCAGACCTACCACGTCGAGGCGGTGGTCCGCCTCGACCGCGACGCCGCGCCTCCGGCTCTGCCGGTAGCCGGTAGCCGGTAGCCGTCTTTCAGTCTGCCTGCTTGCGCAGGAACGTCGGCACGTCGTACTGCGAGTCGGCCGCCGCCGGATCGTTCGTCCTGTTCGTCGGTACGAATCGCGCGCTCTCGCCCTCGTCGATGATCGTGCCGAGCTTGACGACGCGTCGATCCTTCGGCATCTCGCGCACGACGCTCGGCCGCCGCATGTCGGGCCGCTCGATCACCTCGCGCTCGATCGGGCGCATCGGCTCGCGGGCACGCTCCTCTTGACCGAACCCCGTGGCGATCACGGTGATGCGCACTTCGTCGCCCATCTGCTCGTCGATGACGGCGCCGAAGATGATGTTCGCCTCGTCGTCGGCCTCTTCCTGGATGAGCGTGGCCGCCTCGTTGACTTCGTGCAGCGACAGCGACGGCCCTCCGGTGATGTTGATGAGCACTCCGCGCGCGCCCTTGATCGACACGTCCTCGAGCAGCGGGCTCGAGATCGCGTGCTGGGCCGCCTCGACCGCGCGGTTCTCGCCCGCCGAGATCGCCGCGCCCATCATCGCCATGCCCATTTCGCTCATGATCGTACGCACGTCGGCGAAGTCCAGGTTGATGAGCCCGTGGACGGTGATCAGATCGGAGATGCCGCGCACGGCCTGCAACAGCACGTCGTCGGCTTTCTTGAAGGTCTCGAGAATCGGCATGTTGCGCCCGGCGATCGACAGCAGGCGCTGGTTCGGAATCGCGATCAGCGTGTCGACGCAGTCCTTCAGCTCGCGCATCCCGTCCTCGGCCTGCTTCATGCGCTTCTTGCCCTCGAAGAGAAACGGCTTGGTCACCACCCCGACGGTCAGGGCGCCGAGCTCCTTGGCTAGCCGCGCCACGACCGGTGCGCCGCCGGTGCCGGTGCCGCCGCCCATGCCGGCGGTGATGAACACCATGTCCGCGCCGGTGATGTATTCGCGGATCCGCTCGATGTCCTCCTCGGCGGCCTTGCGGCCGACCTGCGGATTGGCGCCCGCGCCGAGCCCCTTGGTGATTTTTTCACCGAGCTGCACCTTGATCGCCGAGAGGTTCGCGCGCAGCGCCTGCGCATCCGTGTTGGCGGCGATGAACTCCACGCCGGGCAGCCCGGCATTGATCATTGTGTTCACGGCGTTGCCGCCGCCTCCTCCGACGCCGACCACTTTGATCCGCGCCCCCATCTCCAAGCTCTCTTCCAACTCGATCATTCTCCACCTCCGTGAAAACGTTGTTCGCCCTCGACCCGCCCCACACACTCGTCTTCGAGTCGCCGGACCACCCGGCGACTCGGATCACGCATTCGCGTTCGGGGACGCTCCTCCTTCGGAGGAACCCCTCCCATGCCCTTCATTTCCCCCGTCCCTGGCCTTTTCATCGCGTTCTGGGACGCTCCTGCTTCGCAGGAACCCCGCCGTACCGCAGCTCCTCCTCCGTCCCTGGACCCCGCTTCGCGGGCGTATCGCCGCTTCCATCATCAGAAGATTTCCCGAAACAGCTCGTTCACGCGGTGCCGCATACGGGTCCAGAAATGTCCGCCGTGGTTCCCGTTGGCGGCCGAGCGACGAAGTCCGTAGAGGATGAGCCCGACGCCGGCCGCATACATCGGGCTCGACACGACGTCGGCGAGCCCACCCACGGACAGCGGAACACCGAGGCGGACGGGCAGATGGAAGACCTGCTCGGCGAGCTCGGGAACGCCTTCGAGCACCGTTGACCCGCCGGTCACGACGACTCCCGAGCCGAGGATGTCCTCGTAGCCCGAGCGCGCCACCTCGCGCGCCACCAGCGCGAAGATCTCCTCGACGCGCGGCTCGATGATCTCGGCGAGGATGTGCCGCGACAGGACGCGCGGGCTGCGGCCGCCGACGCTCGGCACCTCGATGGTCTCGGTCCGCGCCACCATGTTGGAGAGCGCGCAGCCGAAGCGCTGCTTGATCTTCTCCGCATCGGCGAACGGCGTGCGGAGCCCGGTGGCGATGTCGTTGGTCAGATGGTTGCCGCCGATCGGCAGCACCGCCGTGTGCTTCACCGCGCCGTTGTGGAACACGACGATGTCGGTCGTCCCGCCGCCGACGTCGACCAAGGCAACGCCGAGCTCCCGCTCCTCCGGCGTGACCACCGCCTCGGCCGCCGCAAGCGGCTCGAGCACGAGGTCGGCGACGTGCAGTCCGCTCCGCTCGCAGCACTTGACGACGTTCTGCGTCGAGGTGACCGAGGCCGTGATGATGTGCACCCTGGATTCGAGCCGCACGCCGGCCATGCCGATCGGCTGCTTGATGCCATCCTGATCGTCGACCACGAACTCCTGGGGCAGCACGTGCACGACCTGCCGATCCATCGGCAACGCGACGGCCCGCGCGGCGTCGAGCACTCGCTCGACGTCGCCGCGGCTCACTTCGGTCGCCTTCACGGCGACGACGCCGTGGCTGTTGAAACCCTTCACGTGCGCGCCGGCGATGCCCGTGTAGACGCTGTGGATCTCGCAGCCGGCCATCAGCTCTGCTTCCGCGACGGCCTTGCGAATCGACGCGACCGTGGCGTCGATGTTGACGACCACTCCCTTGCGAAGGCCGCTCGACGGCGCGGTACCGATGCCGACGATCTCCACGCCTCCGCCACCATTACCGACCCCGGCCCCGTTCTCGCCGATCTCGGCCACGACCGCCGAGATCTTGTACGTGCCGATGTCGAGACCAACGATCAGAGGAGAACGCTTCGCCATCTCAAATGACCGTCTTTCCGAGCACCCTCGAGCTTCTCCCCGTTGACGAGAGGCCGGCGCGGAGGATCCGAGCATCCCGTCCGCCGTTCGGATGCGAGCGCTGCCGACCGAATGGGGGGCCCGCTGCGCGAGCCGGAGCCAGGTGAGCGGGCGTCGCCTTGCTGCGGCGCTGCAGCTTCAGCACCGCCTGTCCCGGCAGCGAGAGATCGATCGCCGCGACCCGCGCTTCTCGACCGCGCCAGAGCTCCAGCACCGCCGAGAGTCGGGCGAAGTCCTCCGCCTTCGCTTCGGTCGCGAAGCGCACCGCCAGCGGGGTGCCGGCCGCGAACACCACCAATTCCTCTCCGTCGAGGCGGATTTCGGAGATCGCCGGCCACTGCGCATGCGCCTGCCAGAGCGCGACCAGCCGCGCAGCCGCGCGGAGCCGGTTGCCGCCGTCCGAGGAGGCCCGTTCCATCGCGGAAACGCCCGTGACGTAGGGCAGCCCATCGACCGCTTCGCCGTCGAGAGCCGGGAAGACCGCTCCGTCGCCCGCCACGAGGAGCGGACGATTGGCGAGGAGAATCGCCACGGGGCGACGCTCTTCGACGTGGACGCGGACCCGGTTCGGCAGCGTACGCTCGAGCGACGCTTCGCGAATGCGCGGGTGGGCGAGCAGACGTCCCTCCGCTTCGGTCGCGTGCACGCTCCAGATGCTCATCCCTGGGGCAAGCCCTGCCCACGCGACGAGCGTCTTCGGATCGACGCGACCCCCCGCCGCGACGTCGATCTCGCGCAGCGCGAAGTAGGGATGCGCCTTGACCCAGGCGAGCGCTCGCTCGGCGGCGACGGCCGCGGCGCCCAAGGCGACGATCGCGAGGAGCCCCCGCACCGTTCCGCGCAGAACGGCGATTCCGAGGCGAGCTCCGCGTCGACGGTTCTTCTTCACGGGTTCTGCGACTCCTTCAGCTTGAGGCTCGCCCCGTCGAGGATCGTCTCCACGAGGTCGGGGTAGGCGATGCCGGCGTGCGCCGCCATCTTCGGCAAGTAGGAGAGATTGGTCAGCCCGGGGAGAGTGTTGATCTCGATCAGAAACGGGCTCTCGTGCGCGTCGACACGGAAATCCACGCGCGAATAGCTCTCCGCGCCGATCGCGCGATGTGCCTCCAGGGCGAGCTCCAGGACACGGTCGTATGCCCGCTTCGACAGCGGCGCGGGAAGCAGGAACTGCTCCTTGCCGGGCATGTATTTGACGTCGTAGCTGTGGAAGTCGCCCTCGGGCACGACCTCCATCGCGCAGAGCACACGCGCGCCGAGGATCGCGACCGTCACTTCCTTTCCCGCGACGTAACGCTCGACGAGCACCTGGCCGCCGAACGCGCGGGCTTTGGTGATCGCCGACAAGAGCTTCGGTCGCTCGCGCACGATCGACACCCCGATACTCGAGCCTTCTGCACCCGGCTTGACCACCAGCGGCAGTTTCGCGGGCAGCGCAAAGGAAGCGCCGATCGTCTCGCCGGGATCGACCGGCCGCCATTCCGGCGTGGGCAAGCCGACGCTCTGCCACACTCGCTTGCAGGCGATCTTGTCCATGCCGATCGCGCTCGCCAGTACTCCGGATCCGGTGTACGGGATGCCCATCACCTCGAGCAGGCCCTGCACGCATCCATCCTCGCCGTAGCGTCCATGCAGCGCATTGAAGACGACGTCGATGCGAGCCGTGGCGAGCCGCGCGGGAAGATCGCGAGCCGCGCGGATCACCGAGACGTTGTAGCCGCGCTCCGAGAGCACGCGCGCGACCGACTCGCCCGTCATCTGCGAGATTTCACGCTCGGCCGACATCCCGCCGAGGACCACCGCCACCCGCTTGCGTCGAAATTGACCTCTCACCAGTCCCCCACGAGCTTCACTTCCGCCTGAAGCCGAATCCCCGAGCGCGCGTCGACGCGCTCGCGCATCTCCTCCATGAGCGAGCGCACATCTTCGGCCGTTGCGCTGCCCTGGTTGACGATGAAGTTCGCATGCCGCTCCGAAACTCGCGCGCCGCCGCGCTCGAGACCCTTGACGCCCGCTTCCTCCAGCAGACTTCCCGCGAAGGCACCCGGCGGGTTCTTGAAGATCGAGCCGGCGTTGGGAAAGCCGAGCGGTTGGCCTTTCTTGCGCTTCTCGCGCGCGGCCGCGACACGGGCCTCCATCTCGGCGGCGTCGCCGCGATCGAGGCGCAAGCGGACTCCGGTGATGACCCAACCGGGCGGAAGCTCGAGCCTCCGGTATTCGAAGGCAAGCCGCGCGCGCGGTAGCTCTTCGATTCGCCCATCGAGATGAACGCCCTCGAGGCGTTCGACCACGCGCCCGATCTCGCCACCGAACGCGCCGGCGTTCATGGTGAGGCCGCCACCGAGCGAGCCGGGAATCCCTTCGCCGAACTCGAGCCCTGCGAAGCCCCGCTCGACGGCGTCGTAGACGAGCCTCTTGAATGACACGGCCGCGCCGGCGCGGACGGTCGCCTGCTCGCCCATGACCGTCCACTCCACGAACCGAAAGCCGCGGCCGAGATGCACGACGATGCCGCGCACGCCACGATCGGAGACGAGCACGTTGGTCCCGCTGCCGAGGATGAACACTGGCGAGCCTGGCGAGCCCGCGCCGGCGAGCGCGAAGAGGTCGGACAGCTCGGCGACACTCTCGACGTCGACCCACGCGTCGGCGGGGCCGCCGATGCGGAACGAGGTGTGCCGCGACAGCGGCTCGTCGAAGCGCGCACGCGCACCGAAGCGCTCGGCGAGCGCCGCGCGCAGGGTCGCGCCGAAGCGGGGGGCCGCTTCGGGCTCTTCTTGTCGTAGAACGGCCGTCATCATACGACTCGCAACCCCGAGCCGCGGATCTTGAGCTTCTGCATGACCTCTTCGCCCGTCTTGGTGATGTCACCGGCGCCGAGCACGACGAGCAGGTCGCCGGGCCGCAGCGCCTCGAGGAGCGCCGCCGTGAGCGCTTCACGGTTCGGGCGATACTCGACGTCGAGGTGACCGCGGCGGCGCAGCGCCTGGAAGAGCAATTCCCCCGAGACGCCTTCGATGCGCTCCTCCCCGGCCGGGTAGATCTCGGTCAGAAAAAGCTTCTCGGCGTCGTCGAAGGCGCTCAAGAAATCGCTGAAGAGGTCGCGCGTGCGCGTGAACCGGTGCGGCTGGAACGCCACGACGAGGCGGCGGTCGAAGCCCTCGCGCGCCGCGCGCAGCGTGGCGCGCACTTCCTCCGGATGGTGACCGTAGTCGTCGACGACGAGGATGCTGCTCACCTCGCCGAGGACCTCGAAGCGGCGGTGGATGCCGCCGAACTGAGCGAGCGCCTGGCGCACGGTCGCAAACGAGACGCCGACCTCGCAGGCGGCGATCGCGGCCGCGAGCGCATTCAGCGCGTAATGGCGGCCGGGCATCTGCAGCTCGGCCGGCCCGTAGCTCGTGTTGCCGTGGCGGACGTCGAAGCGCGTGACCAGGCCGTCGACCGACACGTTGCTGGCCACCCAGTCGGCGTCGGGGCTCGTGCCGTAGGTGACGTACGGCTTGCGCACGTGCGGCAGCAGCGCACGAACGCGCGGATGGTCCAGGCAAAGGATCGCCCGCCCGTAGAAGGGCACGCGGTGGATGAAGGAGAGAAACGCCTCCTCCACCGCCTCGATGGTGCGGAAGTGGTCGAGGTGCTCGGGATCGATGTTGGTGACGATCGCAACCGTCGGCGAGAGCATGAGGAAGCTGCCGTCGCTCTCGTCGGCTTCGGCGACGAGAACCTTCCCCTGACCGAGCCGCGCGTTCGTGCCGAGCGCGCGAAGCTTGCCGCCGATGACGACCGTCGGATCGAGTCCGGCGCGCGCCAACACCTCGGCGATGAACGAAGTCGTCGTCGTCTTTCCGTGCGTCCCGGCCACGGCGATTCCGAACTTCATGCGCATCAGCTCCGCGAGCATCTCCGCCCGCGGAATCACCGGGATGCGCAGCTCGCGGGCGCGCGCGACCTCGGGATTCGACATCTTGACCGCCGAGGAGATGACCACGACGTCGATCGCCTCTGGCACGTTCCCGGGGGAATGGCCGATCAGCACCGCCGCACCGAGCCTCGCGAGCCGCCGCGTGGTCTCCGAATCGACCTGGTCGGAACCGCTGACGGTGTACCCCATGTTGAGAAGCACCTCGGCGATGCCGCTCATGCCGATGCCGCCGATGCCGACGAAGTGGACGTGGTGCTTCTTTTCGAACATGTCTACGCTGCGCCCCGCCGCTGGTTTTGAATCAGTTCCAGGCAGACGTCGACTACCCGTTCGGCCGCGTCCGGTCGCCCGAGGGTGCGCGCGGCGCGCGCCATCGCCGCGAGGCGCCCGGGCTCGGCGCGTAAACTCGCGATCGCCTGCGAGAGATTCGCCGTGGAAAGCTCGCGATCGAGGATCATCATCGCCGCCCCGCGCGCGACCAGGGATTCCGCGTTCTTCCGCTGATGGTCATCCGCAGCGTACGGATAGGGCACCAGCAGGGCCGGCTTGCCGAGAGCGGTCAGCTCGGCGAGCGTCGTCGCGCCGGCGCGACAAACGACGACGTCGGCGGCAGCGTACGCCGCCGCCATATCGTCGATGAACGGTCGCACGTCGGCCTCGATCTCGTGCCCGCGGTAGCGGCCTCGCACCGACTCGAAGTCCGCTTCCCCGGTCTGATGGACGATGTGGAGCCCGCTCCGCTCGAGACGCGCCACCGCCTCGACGCCGATCTCGTTCAGGCGATGGGCACCGGCGCTGCCGCCGAAGATCAGTATCGAGAAGCCTTCGCGTCGCTCCGCCCCCTGCTCCGCGGGTGGCCGCACCGGGTTTCCGGTCTGAATCGTACGCTCCCTTGGGAAGTATTCCACGCTCTCGGGAAACGAAACGCAGATGCGGTCCGCGAAGTGCGCGAGCACCCGGTTGGTGAGGCCCGGGTGCGCGTTCTGCTCGAGGAGAACGATCGGGATTCGGCGCGACCGGCCGGCCACCACGACCGGTCCCGAAGCATAGCCACCAACCCCGA
>Ga0315278_10006676_pt1 | contig 10509 bp, 8 predicted proteins | sample YL17G06_0_MG_FD_203880 | JGI IMG/M metagenome (GOLD analysis project Ga0315278, IMG submission 203880) | Sediment microbial communities from Yellowstone Lake, YNP, Wyoming, USA - YL17G06_0 | ecosystem: Environmental > Aquatic > Freshwater > Lake > Sediment | place: USA: Wyoming | collected... | reverse complement strand
TCTCCCGCATGTCGCGCCCGGTCAGGAGGTCCTTGAAAGGGTCCCGCCGGCCATCGGGATTGTAGGTGAACGCGGATGGCGGCGCGACCGTCTGCGCGGCCCCGGGCGGCGGCGCGGCCGCCGTCCCTTGGGCGAGGAGAGGGGCCAAACCCACTAGACTGACGATCAGGATAATGAAGGCTATTTTTCTCATCGTTTTGGCCTCACTTGTTTTTTGGCCGGGTCGGCGACCGGCGTTTCGGCGAAGAAGTAGGTCTTGGCCGTCCAGTTGGCGGAGACCGTGTTCAGCTCCGTCTGGCCGGCCAGGGACTTGATGGTGAAATTCTCGATCGTGAACACCCGGGGGAACTTGCTCAGGCGGTCGAAGAGAAGCCCCAGGTTGTGGTAGTTGCCCGAGACCTGGATGGAGATGGGCCACTCGGCGTAGAACTCCTTGTCGATCTCGCCCTTCGGCGCGAAGCTGAGGACGTCGAGACGGGAATCGTAGGCCAAGTTCTGGATTTGCCTCAGGATGTCCGCCGTTTCCTTCCTCTGGGGAATGTTGACTTCCAGGGTCTTGAGTTTGGCGGTCATGGCGGTGATGTCGGCCACGATCTTGTCCAGCTCCCGCTTCTTCTGCTTCAGGTTCTGGACCTCCCGTTCGACCTTGACCCGTTCGGCCCTGAGCGCCTGGAGCTTGGTGTTCTGAGGTTTGAAGTAGAAGAAGAAGGCCAGGGCGAAGACGACGGCGGCGAAGAAGAGGTATCCATACAAGGGCCTGTTTTTCATCACTTCTCCCCTTTCTTGTCAGCGGGTTTCGCAGCCGGTTCCGCCATGGCCGGGGCGGGTACGGGCTCCTGCTTCTTCTCGATCACGGTCCGGAGGGTGAACTCCAGGTACTGGTCCCCTTTGGCAGTTTTCTGCGTCGAGGAAACGAGGTTGACGTTCATGAACTGGGAGCTGGCCTCGAGGCTGGCGATATAGTCCGCGATGAGGTTGTTCGATAGGGCCCGTCCCTTGATCTGGATGCCCTTGATGTCGTAGATCACTTCGCTCAGCCAGACCCAATCCGGGATGCGGCGGCTCACCTCGTCCATGAGGCGGGGCGCCAGGTCGCGCAGGGCGTTGAGGTTCTCGATGAGGGTGATCTTCTTGTCCAGGGATTCCCGGGCTTTCCGCTGCTCCTCGAGCTTGGCCTCGACGTATTGGAGCTGGCTTTTCTCCTGGCGAGCTTGGGCGAGGAGCGTGTTTTCCCGGTCGAACGCCTTTTGCTGGAAGAAATAGAACAGGCCGAGCCCGACGACGAGGAGGAGAAAGACCAGGTTCCCGAGGCTGGGGCCCTTCTTACTTCCTTCTTCGGATATTCCATGGGCGGCGGCTGTTTCCCTGATGTCCTTGGTTTCCGGCTTGAGGAGGTTGATCCGTATCATGGTTACTTCTCCACCTTTCGGGTTGCCAAACCGACGGCGACACCGAAGATCGGCGCCATGTCGCTGAAGTAGGCCGCGTCGAACTTCTTGTCATCGACCCGGATATTGCGGAAGGGATTGAGGATCTCCGTCTTGATCCTGAACTTGGTCTCGAAGGCGCTGACCATGTTCATGACGTTGGCCAGTCCGCCGCTGAGGACGATCTGATCGATCTTCCTCTCCCGCTTCTCCGAGGCCTCATAGAAGGAGAAGGTCTTCTCGATCTCGTCGAGGAGGTCGCGGACGTTCATCGACAGAAGCGTCGCGAACTGGTCCGCGGTCGTCGATTTCCCGGGGATGCCCTTGAGGAGCTTTTCCGCCTCTTCGAACGAGATGCTGAGCTCCTTGCGGATGTTCTCGGTGAAGAAAAAGCCGCCCAGGGACAGGTCACGGAAGAGCTGGGGCGTGCCCCGCTCGACGATGACGACGTTGGTGATGTTGGCCCCGACGTTGATGAGGGCGATCGTCTTTTCGGCAAAAATTTCGGGGTAGCTGACCTCTAGGGCGTTCTGGAGGGCGAAGACGTCGACCTCGATGCTCTGGAGGTTTTTCCGAGCCTGATTGATGATATTGCTGTAGTTGGCGATCTTGTCCTTCTTGGCGGCTACGAGCAGGATGTCGAGGTTTTTCTCGTCGCTCGAGCGGGCCGGCTTGAGGATGGCGTAGTCGACGTTCGTCTCCTCGTAGGGGTAGGGGATGTTGTGTTTCGCCTCCCAGATGATGGACTCGGCGAGCTCCTGCTTTTCCATGACCGGGAGGGAGATCTTCTTGATGATGACGGAGTTGCCGGAGATGGAGATGGCCACGTCCTTGTTGGAGATCTTGTTCTCGTCGAAGACCAAGCGGATGGTCTCGACGACGGCGGCCGAGTCGATGATGGTCCCCTCCACGATGGCGTCGTGAGGCAGCGGCTCGTAACCGATCTTCACCACCTCGTAGGCCTCTTCCGCGCCCTTCTTCTGGGGGCGGAGTTCGACGGCCTTGATGGAATAGGAACCGATATCCAGCCCGACCACGCTTTTTTCTCGAGAGATACCGAACATGTTTCCCTGCCTTTATGAAGATTGGACTTTTTTAGATTTTTTGACCTTGTCCCTGAGCTTGCGGGCCACCGGCCCGGGCACGAGGCCCTCGACGGAGCCGCCCAGCGCGGCGACTTCGCGGACCAGGTTCGAGCTGAGGAACGAATAATTGACGTTGGGCATCATGAAAAACGTTTCGATGTCCGGGGCCAAGTTCCTGTTCATCAGGGCCATCTGGAATTCGTACTCGAAATCCGAAATGGCCCTCAGGCCGCGCATGACGACCCCCGTCCCCCGGGCCCGGGCGAAATCGACCAGGAGCCCGTCGAAGGCCCGGACTTCGACCTCCTTTTTCGAGGCGAAAATATCTTGAATCATTCTTACCCTCTCTTTAGTCGTGAAGAGAGGGGCTTTTTTGGGGTTTTCGAGGACGGCTACGACGATTCTGTCAAAAACCCTGAGTCCGCGCTCGATGATGTCCACGTGCCCATTCGTGATGGGGTCGAAAGACCCGGGGTACAGGGCGCTCATTTCCGGCATCTGGACTCTCAGTTAGCTCCTCAATGTGATTTACTATCCAAATATCAAAAAAAACGGGGCGTGTCAATTAAAATTCTCGGGGAAGGGGGGTCCGGGAGGACTTCGCGCGCCGCGGCCGTCCAGCCTGCTGCCGCTGCCGAAGGCGAACGTTGCTTTTCGGCGGGGAGTATGTTACTTTTTTCCCGATGATGATCCGATTCGGCACCTCCGGCTGGCGGGGGGTCATGGGCGAGGAATTCACCTTCCATAACGTCCGCGTCGTCGTCCAGGCCATCGCCAACCACCTCCGGAAAACGTACGGGGACGGGCCGATCTCCGTGGTCGTCGGCTTCGACACGCGGTTCTTGTCGGAGCGCTACGCCTTCGAAGCGGCCAAGCTCCTGGCCCGAAACCGGATCGAGGTCTTCCTGTCCGAACGGGACGCCCCGTCTCAGGCCCTGGCCTACCAAGTCATCAAGAGAAAATGCCAGGGCGGGATCAACTTCACCGCCTCCTTCAACCCGCCGCGCTACAACGGCCTCAAGTTCAACGTCGAAACCGGCGCCCCAGCCCTCCCTGAGGTGACGGACGTCATCGAGGAGGAGATCCGGCAACTGATGCCCGGCTTCTCCACCCTAGCCACCCATGCCCCGGGCGAATCCGTCTCCCGCATCGACTTCCAGGCGGACTATCTGGCCTTCCTCCAGGGCAAGATCGATTTCGGCGTCATGCGGACTGCGAAGCTGCGTGTCGCCGCGGACCTGCTTTATGGCACGAGCCGCGAATACCTCGACGAGATCCTCGAGGAGAACGGCGTCGAGGTCGAGAGCATCCACGGCTACGTCGACCCCTACTTCGGCGGTGTCAGCCCCTCCTGCACGGAGGAGAACCTGATCGAGCTCAAGGCCCATGTCCTCGAGACGAAGTGCCACCTCGGGGTGTCCACGGACGCGGATGGCGACCGGTTCGGCATCATCGACGAAAAGGGTGCCTTCGTCCACCCGAACATCATCCTGGCCTTGCTCCTCGACTACCTCACCAGGGTCAAGGGCTGGCGCGGTGGCGTCGCCCGGTCGGTCACCACGACCCATCTCCTCGACCGCATCGCCCGCAAGCACAACCTGCCGCTGACCAAGACGAAGGTCGGCTTCAAGTACATGGCCGACCTGTTCCTCAAGGGCCGGATCATGTTCGGCGGGGAGGAGAGCGCCTGCATCGCCGTCAAGGACCACCTTCCCGAAAAAGACGGGATCTTCGCCGGGCTCCTGGTCGCGGAAATGATCGCCGCCACCGGACGCAGCTTGGGCGGGCTCCGCGAGGCTCTTTTCAAGGAATACGGAGAAATGGTCAGCGGCGAACGCAACCTGCCCCTGACCCCGGAGCGGGCGAAGAAGCTGAAAGCGCTCATCCAGAGCCCGCCGTCCAAGTTCGGGGGCCGGAAGGTCGTCTCCGTCGAGACGATCGACGGCCTCAAGCTCGATTTCGACGAGGACCGCTGGTTGGTCCTCCGCTCGTCGGGAACGGAGCCGCTCATCCGCTGCTATGCGGAGGCCGAAACCCGGGAAGCCGTCGAGACCCTCCTGAAAAAAGGGTTGGGGGCGGTCAAGTGAAGGGCAAGGCCCTACCCGCCGCGCCGGCGTTCCGGAAAAAACTGTTCATCCTCGGCATCGCCTGCTTCTTTCTGATCCTGATCGTCACATCGCTCTTCGGGAAGAAGGGCGTCCTCGACCTTCGCCGGGCCCGCCGGAACCTGGCGGCGTTCGAAACCCGGGTCCGGGTCCTCGAAGCGGAGAAGGTCCAGCTAGAGGCGGAGATAGACCGGCTCGAAAAGGACCCCCGGGCCGTCGAAAAACCGGCCCGGGAGAAGCTGGGGCTCGTCCTACCCGGCGAGAAGGTCGTCGTCATCCCCGCCCCGCCGGTCAAAAAATAGATGCCCCGGTCCCCCAAGCTCGAAGGACACCCGGAGGAGGCGGCCCTCATCGAGAACCTCAACCCGGCCCAGCGCCGGGCGGTCCTCCACGGCGGCGGGCCGCTCCTCATCATCGCCGGCGCGGGGACGGGGAAGACCAAGGTCATCACCCATCGGATCGCCCGGCTGATCGCTTCGAAGGCGGCCCGGCCGGACGAGATCCTGGCCGTGACCTTCACCGAAAAGGCGGCCAACGAGATGGAGGCCCGGGTCGACGTCCTCGTCCCCTACACGTCGTCCTTCGCCGAGATCAGCACGTTCAATTCCTTCGGCGAAAGGGTCCTGCGCGACTACGCCCTCGACGTTGGCTATCCTCCGGACTTCCGCTTGCTCGACGATGTCGAGCAGGCCATCTTCTTCCGCGAACACCTCTTCCGCCTGCCGCTCGACTATTACCGGCCGCTCGGCCAGCCGACCCGCCACATCCAGGAGCTTCTCGGGGCCATCCGCAGGCTGAAACAGGAGGACGTCCGCCCCGAAGACTACGCCCGCTACTCGGAAGGGCTCGGGGAACGGGTGTCGAACGAGAGCGAAAAGGAGACGGCCCGGAAGCACCTCGAGATCGCCCGAGTCTTCGCTGAATACCAGACTCTTCTCCGGACGCAGGGCCTGATCGACTTCGAGGACCAGGTGACCCTCGTCGTCGACCTTTTCCGGCGTCGGCCCGCCGTCCTGGAGGAATTCCAGAGGCGCTACAGGCACATCCTGGTCGACGAGTTCCAGGACACGAACTACATCCAGTTCGAGCTCCTCAAGATGCTCGCCGCCGGGCACAGGAACCTGACCGTGGTTGGTGACGACGACCAGAGCATCTTCCGCTTCCGAGGCGCCTCGCTCAGCAACATCCTCGGCTTCCAGGAGGTTTTTCCCGAGGCCAAGAGGATCGTCCTGACGCGGAACTACCGGTCGACCCAGCCCATCCTCGACGCCTCCTACCGGCTCATCCAGCACAATAACCCGAACCGGCTCGAGTTCAAATACCGGGTCGATAAACGGCTGAAGGCGGACGTGCGGGGCGCGGGGAAGAGCATCCACATGCTCCAGTTCGACACGCTCTTCCACGAGGCCGACGACATGGCCGACCGCGTCCTCGACATCCACGGCCGCGGGGCGGCCTGGAAGGATATCGCGGTCCTTGTCCGCCGGAACGCCGACGCCGACCCCTACCTGCGGTCCTTCAACGTGAAACAGATCCCCTTCCGTTTCTCCGGCAGCCGGGGGCTCTACCAGCAGGAGGAGGTCAAGGTCCTCGTCGCTTTCATCCGGGCCCTGACGGATTTCGATAACAGCCGTGATCTCTTCTACCTCGCCCTCTCGGACGTCTACAAGGCCAGCCCTTACGACATGACCCGGATCGCCGGGCACGCCGATAAGAAGAACATGTCCCTCCACGGCGTCTTCAAGACGATCGCCGAAGGCCCGAGCCCCGTGGAGATCGCCAAGGAGACGGAGGAGACGGTCAAGAGGATCTTCGCCGACATCCTCGCGTTCGTCGATCTCGCCGGGGCGAAGAACGCCGGGGCGGTCGTCTACGCCTTCCTCGAAAAAAGCGGCTACCTCAAATCCCTGATCAGCCCGATGAACCTCGAATCGGAGGTCCGGATCAAGAACATCCGCCTCTTCTTCGACAAGATCAAGGGGTTTTCCGACCTCGTCGACGACGACTCCATCCGCTCCTTCGCCCGCTACCTCGACCTGCTCCGTGAGGTCGGCGACAACCCGGCCACGTCGGAGGCGGATCTCGACGAGGACGCCGTCAACGTCCTGACGGTCCACAAAGCCAAGGGGCTCGAGTTCGGGACGGTCTTTCTCGTCGGCCTCATCGAGGACCGCTTTCCCGGCCGGGAGCGGCGGGAGAGGATCCCGGTCCCGGACGGGATCCTTAAGGAGACCCTGCCGGGGCGGGAGAACTATCTCCAGGAGGAGAGGCGGCTCTTCTACGTGGCCATGACCCGCGCCCGACGGGCCCTCTTCCTGACCTGGGCCCGAGACTACGGACTCAAGCGCCTGAAGAAGGTCAGCCCCTTCGTCCTCGAGGCCCTGGACATCCCCAAGATGCCGGAAGAAATCCTGCGGGCCTCTGTACTCGAGGAGATCCGGCGCTACGCCCTGTCTGACAGCCGGCCGAAGATACCGGCCCCGGTCCGGCCGGCGGGGACGCTGCGGCTGAGCCACGTCCAGGTCGAGGACTACCTCATCTGCCCGCTCAAGTACAGGTTCCGTCACATCATGCGCGTGCCCGTCCTGCCCCACCACTCGCTCGTCTTCGGCCGTGTCCTCCATGCAACCATCCATTCTTATCTACGGCAGAGGATGAAAGGCAAGCGCCCCGCCGAACAAGACGTCATCGATATATACGGTAAGAATTGGGTCAACGAAGGCTTCCTCAGCCGGGAGCACGAAGAGCTGCGCAAGGCGGCGGGCGAGCAGGCCCTTCGCCTTTTTTACCGGCGGGAGGAGGAGTCGGGCCGCCTGCCAGCTTTCCTCGAAAAGCCTTTCCGTTGGCAGGAGGGCGGCGTCCGCTTTTCGGGCCGCTACGACCGCGTCGATTTCGAGGCGGACGGCCCGGTCATAATCGATTTCAAGACGACCGAGGCGTCCTCCCAGAAGGAGGCCGACCGCCGCGCGGCCGACAGCCTGCAGATGGACGTCTACGCCATGTCCTTTTTAAAGACGGAGGGGATGCTTCCGGTCGAGACGCGCCTCCACTTCCTGGAGTCCGATGTCATCGGTCGGGCCGCGAAAGGGGAGAAGGAGCTGCGCCGGGCGGGGGAGAAGATCCGTCAAGCGGCCGAGGGCGTCCGGGGCGGGGATTTCACGGCCCGCCCGGACTGGCACAGCTGTTCCATCTGCGAATTCAAGACGATCTGCCCCTCATCGTTCGCTTATTAAAGGAACGTTCTCCCGTTCTTTGGGAAATCCCCCATCGGCTCTGCGAAGGATATCCCCATTAGCCCCCCGGACCCCCCGGGGACCAGTCCCGGCGGTCGGCCAGGGAATCCTCCAATATTATGAATCTTCGGAGGCCTGATATCCAAGACTCATTTCAGATATTTCCTAGGAGTGCGGCTCCGAGACACTCCGCCGCACTCCTATCGGTCGCTCCCCAGAATCCGCTCCCTGCCGCCCCTCCGCTACGGGGGTCGTCATGCCGACATCCATCGCCGCCGAATAGGGGATTCCCCCGGTCTCGAAAGAAGGCCCCTCTACTGGGGTTTTATCCAGAACGGCATAACCGCCCAGATCTTCGTCCGGTTCATCATGCGGACCGCGTCCAGGATCTTTTCCCGGCCGCTCGCGCTCTTGATGTCGAGCCCGATCCCTGAGCGGCTGAAAACGGCCTGCCAGAACGAGCGCTTCTTGGGCCAGACGTCGAAACGGACTTCTTCGTCGGCATCAATCCCGGCCGCCTTCTTGGCCAGACCGACGGCCATGGTCAGGCCGCCGAGCTCGTCTACAAGCTTGAGGTCCTTGGCCTGGCGGCCCGTCCAGATTCGGCCCTTGCCGACGGCGTCGACCTCGTCCCGGGTGAGGCCCCGGCCCTCCGCGGCCTTGGCTAGGAACTGCTCGTAGGTCCACAGGATCTCCTCCTTGAGGACTTTCCGTTCGGCGGGCGTAAACAGCCGGAAGGGCGAGAAGATGTCGGCTTTTTCGCCGAAGGCGAGCTTCTCCGAGGTGATGCCGAGCTTGCCAAGCAGGCCGTCAACGCTGAACTTCCCGGCCAGGACGCCGATGGACCCGGTCAGGGTCTGGGGCTGGGCGACGATCTTCGTCGCGGCCATGGCGATCCAGTACCCGCCCGAGCCGGCCACGTCCGACATGGAGACGATGACGGGTTTCACCTTCCGGGCTAGGGCGACCTCGCGTCCGATGACGTCCGACCCGACCGACGACCCGCCCGGGCTGTCGACGCGCAGGACGATCGCTTTGACCGATCCGTCGTTGCGGGCCGTCCGGATCCAGCGGGCCACGGTCGACCCGCCCATGACCGGGGGAAGACTCTCGCCGGTCATGATCGTCCCGACGGCGTAGATGAGGGCGACCGTGCGGCCCGTTTCAAGGCCGAGCGAGGACGGATTGACCTTCGTATAGTCGTCGAATCGGACTCGGGCCAGAGTCCGGCCATCCTGCCGCAGGAGGTCCTGGACCTCGTCCTCGTAGAGGCAGTCGTCGACAAGTCCCGCCGCCTTGGCCCGCTCGCCCTGGAAGAAGCCGCGGTCGACGAGGGCCCGGAATTCGGTTTCGGTCTTGCCGCGGGCCTTGGCCGCCGTGGTCACGTACTGGGCGAAGAGGTCGGAATAAAGAGATTCCATCTCTTCCCGGTGGGCCGGGGTGAAGCCCTTTTCCGTGAACATGTTGGCCGCGGTCTTGTATTCCTCGACGTGCTCGAACTCGGCCCGGACGCCGAGCTTGTCGAGCGCGCCCTTCAAGAACGGAACGTAGCCGCCGAGGCCGTTGATGCCCAGCCAGCCCAGAGGGTGGAGGATGATCCGGTCGCAGGCCGTGGCCACGAAGTATTCCATGTCGAAGTCCGGGGCTTCCTCGATCACGGCGTAGACCTTTTTGCCCGAGCGGCGGAAATCGAGGATGGCCTCGCGCATCTCGTTGGCCTTGGCCCAGTCGCACTGGACGAGGCCGAGCCGCAGGAGGACGGTCTGGATGCGGCCGTCGACCTTGGCCTTGCGCAGGTTTATCCAGAGGTCGTGCATGGCCAGCGGCTTCGCCCCGAGGAGGAACGAGCTGAGGGAGTCCGGCGCGGCGACCTCGGAAACGGCGCCCGAAAGCGGGATCTCGAGGTAGCCTCGGGCGGGCATGTCCACGGCCGTCCCGCCGATGTCCATGACGACCAGAAAGAAGGTGCCGGCGGCGGCCAGCAGGAAAAAGAACAGGAAGATCATCCCGACATAGGCGGATTTTTTCATAGTGGCTCCTCGTTTCCGCCCGGTCACGCGGCCCGCGTCCGGGTCACCCAACTATAGCAGATATGAGCTTGATTTCAATCCGTCGCGTACTTTCCGCAGCGGGGGTGAACCTTTGACCATCTCGCTTCGTTGTACCCTGTGAAGTCCCAAGAGAGGAGTTTAGAGGTGTCGGACCGGCTGAGCGTTCCCTTGACCGATGGGGTGCATCGTCATAGAGTTCCTCCGAGGACCGCATAGAGGGCGCGTGAGCTCTGCGGGCGGACGAAGATGGACGAACCGAAAGACTCCGAGATCAAGAACGGGCCGGCCGAGATCGCCTCTCTCCTGGAGAGGATCCAGGCCGGTGACCGGGAAGCCTTCATGTCCATTATCCGGCTCTATCAGCAGAAAGTGTTCGTCATGGCCTACTCCATCCTCCGCAACCGCGAAGACGCGCTCGACGCCGTCCAGGAAACGTTCCTCAGGCTCTATCAGAAGGCCGGCCTCTACAAGACCGGCAACTCGTTCCAAGGTTGGCTCCTGCAGATGGCCAAGAACATCAGCATCGACAGCTACCGGAAACACCAGATGAAGCGGCGGGAATGGGAGACGTCCAAGCCTCTTGAGGATATCCCGGTCGCGGTCGAGGA
>Ga0315278_10006675_pt1 | contig 10510 bp, 10 predicted proteins | sample YL17G06_0_MG_FD_203880 | JGI IMG/M metagenome (GOLD analysis project Ga0315278, IMG submission 203880) | Sediment microbial communities from Yellowstone Lake, YNP, Wyoming, USA - YL17G06_0 | ecosystem: Environmental > Aquatic > Freshwater > Lake > Sediment | place: USA: Wyoming | collected... | reverse complement strand
TCATAACCAACCCGCCATACCCCACCATCCCCTTGACCGCCATCATCCTCGCTCTGTCGCTCGCCGGCGCCGGCTGCGCTGCACACCCTGCCCCCACCCCCCAATCCCCGCGCATCGACCATGTCATCATCCTCGGCATCGACGGCCTCAGCTACGAAAGCCTCGCCACGGCCAATGTCCCCCACATGCGCTTCGTCATGGAAAATGGTGCCTACACCCTCAACGCTCGCACCGTCCTCCCCACCGTCAGCAAGCCCAACTGGGCCTCCATGATGATGGGCGCCTCACCCGTCGAGCACGGCGTCACCACCAACGCCTGGCGACCCGACAATCCCCAGATCGAACCCGCCGCCAAAGGCCCCGGCGGTATCTTCCCCACCATCTTCGGCGTCCTCCGCCAGCAACGCCCCGCCGCCAAAACCGCTGTCTTCTACGAATGGGGCGAAATGCGATACATCTTCGAACCCTATGCCGTCGACGTCCTCGAACCCTACACCGGCGCCTACATGGAGCAGACCGAACCCTCCGACAAGATCATGGCCAGGGCCCTCAACCACATCACACACTACAAGCCCGCCCTCACCTACATCGACCTCGACCTGGTCGACTACGCCGGCCACCACCACGGGTGGAACACCCCCGACTACCTCCAGGCCGTCCAGGACGCCGACTCCTATGTCGGCTGCACCCTCGCCGCCATCAAACAGGCCGGCATCCAAAACTCCACCATCCTCTTCATCGTCTCCGACCATGGCGGCATGGGCGAATCCCATGGCGGCTACAGCCGTGCCGAAATGCTCGTCCCCTGGATGCTCATCGGCCCCGGCGTCCGCCCCGGCCACCAGATCTCCTCCCGCGTCAACCTCTACGACACCGCCCCCACCGTCGCTCACCTGCTCCGCCTCAACCCCCCAAACGCCTGGATCGGCCGCCCCGTCCTCGATGCCCTTGATGGCGCCCCCGCCTGCCCATCCGCCGCCCTTCGCGTACAATCCCCCCTGCATGACCCTTAAGCCCTCGCCCCGCACCACCCTCCGCTCGTCCCTTCCCCGCCCGGCCATCCATCGCCCGGAGCGGATGTCCATGCGACCTCTGCTCTTCATCACCGTCATATCCACATTCATCACCGGCTGCGCGGCCTCCGCCCAGCCCTCCGCCGGACCGCCCACTCGCCTCCGCGTCCTCACCTACAACATCCACATCGGCATCGGCATGGACAAAAAGCTCGACCTCCCCCGCATTGCTCAAGTCATCAACCAGAGCCGCGCTGACGTCGTCGCACTCCAGGAGCTCGACCGCGGAACCTCCCGAACCGGCAAAACCGATCAGCCCGCCCAACTCGCCAGCCTCACAGGCATGCACGTCGCCTTCGCCAAGACCATCGACCACATGGGCGGCCAGTATGGCATCGCCCTCCTCTCCCGCTACCCCATCACCGATGTCAAAACCTCACCTCTGCCCTGCACCCCAGGCCGCGAACCCCGCGCCGCACTCGCCGCATCCATCAACCCCGATGGCCACGAACCTTGCCTTCTCATCTGCACCCACCTCGATGCTGCCAACGACCAGCAGGACAGCCTCCAGCAGGTCCGCACCATCAACGAACTCTTCGTCGCCGTCCACACCAGTGCTATCCTCGCCGGTGACTTCAATAAACCCCCCCAGTCTGCGACCATCCATACCCTCCTGGCCCACTGGACCAACGCCACCCATTCCACACCCCAGCCGACCAGCCCCGCCAATCACCCCTCGCAACAGATCGACTACGTCTTCTACCGCCCCGCGGGCCTCTGGCGTGTCGTCGAGGCAAAGGTGATCGAAGAACCCGTGGCCTCCGATCACCGACCCCTCCTCGTCGTCCTCGAACGCGCGGGCGAACGTCCGTAGCACGAAAGGATCCACCATGCGCGTCTCTCGCGATAAACTCGAGGCTTTCGCAGCCGCTTGCCGACGCGCCGCCCAACACGCCCTCGTCCGCTGCAGCAGCGGAAACATGTCCGCTCGCCTGGATGACCGCCACATGCTCATCAAGGCCTCCCGCGCCTGGATGGCTGATATGACCCCAGACGACGTCGCCCTCTGCCGCATCGCCGATCAGGCCCCACTCAACGCCAAACACCCCTCCGTCGAGATCGGCTTCCATGCCGGCGTCCTCCGCACCAGGCCCGATGTCAACGTCGTCCTCCATTTCCAGTCCTCCGCCGCAACCGCCCTCGCCTGCTCCACCGACCTCCCCAGCATCGACTTCTTCGTCATCCCCGAAATGGCCTACTACATCGGGCCCGTCGCCATCGTCCCCTATCTCCTCCCCGGCTCCACCATGCTCGCCGATGCCGTTGTCGCCGCCATGAAGGACCACGATATGGCCATCCTCCGCAACCACGGCCAGGTCACCGTCGGCAAAGACTACGCCGACGCCATCCAGAAGGCCGCCTTCTTCGAGCTCGCCTCCCACATCATCCTCCACACCGCCCAGCGCGCCTCCGCACTCTCCCCTTCCGCCATCGCCCAACTCCGCTCCGCCGGCCGTGGAGCTTGATCCGGGCCGGGGGCCAACCCCCCGCCCCGCACCCCCCTGTCCGCAACGTCGCCCCCAACCTCTGGTATCCCTCACTGGCCGGGAGTATGCTTCCGGCGTCAATCAACCTCGAACCTCGGAGGCCTTATGGATTACTCTCGACGAAATGTGATCAAGCTGGGTGCGGCTGCCGCGGCGATCTGCGCAGTGCCCGGCGGTCTCTTCGGAGCCGATGACATGAACAAGAAAAAGATCCCCATCGGATTGCAGCTCTACTCCGTCCGCGGCCAGTGCGAAAAAGACCTCCCCGCCGTCCTCGCCGCCGTCAAGAAAATGGGCTACCAGGGCGTCGAATTCGCCGGATACTACGGCCGAAACGCCAAGGACATGCGCAAACTCCTCGACGACAATGCCCTCCTCTGCTGCGGAACCCACACCGGCTGGGATACCCTCAGCCCAGCTAAATGGGACGCCACCGTCGAGTTCAACAAAACCATCGGCAACAAGTACCTCATCGTCCCAGGCCTCCCCGGCGACCGCGAAACCTCCGCCGACGCCTGCAAGGAAACCGGCAAGCTCTTCACCGCCTTCAGCGATAAGGCCAAGCCCCTCGGCATGCGCGTTGGCTACCACGCCCACGGCGGTGACTTCAAAAAATTCGACGGCGTCACCGCCTGGGACCTCATCTTCTCAAACGCCGGACCCGACGTCGCCATGCAGATGGACATCGGCAACTGCCTCGACGGCGGCGGTGACCCCTATGCCACCATCAAGAAATTCCCCGGCCGTTCCGTCACCATCCACATCAAAGAACACGGCGGCAAGCCCGGCGCGCCCGTCGGCGAAGGCGATGTCAAGTGGAATGAGGTCTTCGACATGTGCGAATCCCAGGGCAAGACCGAGTGGTACATCGTCGAACACGAAAGCGGCTCCCAGCCCCTCGAAGCCGTCAAGGCCTGCATCGATAACCTCAGAAAAATGGGAAAATAGCTTCCCGAACATCCATCTCGCCCCCAACTGGAGCGACTGAATAGCAGCTCAAGACTCCACCGGGGTCCGCGTCGCAGAACATCGGCCCGCCCTCAGCCGGCCCTGTTCCGTGACCCGGGCCCCGCTTCTTTCACCCCCGGAATCACCGCCCCATGCCCACCATCCGCCTCGCCGTCCTCGGCCAAAGCCCCTGCTTCGCCTGCGCCGCCGCCTGCTGCAAACAAAACGGCCATGACTACGCCGTCCTCCTCCAAGATCTCGAACGCCGCAAATTCACGCCCTTCGCCCAGCCCGTCACCATCAACAACCACCTCGCCCCCGTCGTCGTGCTCGTCCTCCCTTACCGAAATGCCAGATGCGTCTTCCTCGGCCAGGACGATCGCTGCACCATCTACGAAGATCGCCCCCTCAACTGCCAACGCTTCCAGTGTGTCCCCGGATTCCGCATCGACGGCCCCGACGGCCCTCAACACAGCGAATTCCTCAAAATGAATCCCCAAGTCCTTGACATGCTCCAGCGCCTCTGACCCCCGCCCCCCTTGCTACTTCAGCGGCCGCGGGTCCAGCCCGTAATACTTCCCCTCCACGTACACCGGCACCGGCGGCACAAACAGCCACCCACGCTCGCGACGCATCTGCACAACCTCCCCCACGAACAAAGTGTGCAGTCCCAGGTCCAGCGTGTGCCGCACCCGGCACTCCATGCTGATCGGGCACTCCGCAATCCCAGGCGTCCTTATCGCCTGCGACTCCTCCGGCTTCAGCCCCGCTTCTACCCATTTGTTGCACTCCCGCCCCGATTTCGTCCCGCAGATCTCCACCGCCTTCAGCATGTCCACCGTCGGTACGTTCACCACGAACTCCCGATGCCTCATCAGTAGACCATGCGAATGCGTCGCCGGCCTCACCGCGATGCTCACCATCCACGGATTCCCGCACGCCGTCCCCGCCCACGCCACCGTCATGATGTTCGCCTCCTCCCCCTGCCCGCTGCTCACCAGGATCACCGGATTCGGAAACATCACCCCTGACGGGCTGACCGATACCTTCGACACGGCTGCTCCTTTCCATACGACGCAGCCAATTCTACCCTCCACCGGGCCATTGCAGTAGCGATGAGGATCGCGCCGCCGGTCTATTGTTTCCGCCACATCGCCCAGCCGTTGTACACCACCTCTTCTATCTCCTTTTCGTTGTACCGCACCAGCCTCTCAATGCACTCGGTCCGCCATGAAAGCGACAGGTGCTCTATCAATTGCCCCCGCTGCCCCGTGCAGTCGTCTGGCGTCAGAACGTCAGGCCGAAAATCATCGCATTTGTCCGGGTTCATCACTTCCCTGCCTTCTTAAAGAACCGCTCGGTGTAATACCGCACGGCCTCCACAACAGCGCCGTCTTGCCCGAACCGTCGATCCAACGCCTCCAATCGCTTCGTCTGCTCCGCCAGCCTCTCCATCAACGCCGCCGTATCCGTCTGCACACCCGCAGGCATCGTGCCCCGAAACGTGTAACCGCTCTTCGACGACGACTCCGACCATCGCTTCAATGACTTCACCGATTCGTCGAGTTTCCCCAGATACACCAACAGCCGGTCCACCTCCTTCACGTTCGCCGCCGCGCTTATCACTTGCACCATGTTCACTGTCATCTCCCCGGGTTTGTCATCCGCCCCCGCTTTCCAGGTGAATTGCGGAAAATCCTTGCAGTCCACAAGAATCCCACTCGACGATTCCTGCAGGCGTCCCAGAATCTCCTTCACCTGGGGATCCTCCGGTGTCTCCGGATTCCGCAGAAAATCAAAAATCACGCCAAACGCCGTCCACGCCGCCGTCCGCTGGCCCGCCGACCCCGCCTGCGCAAAGGCCTTGAATGCCTCCTTCGCCTGATCCTGCGTCAGCTCCCTTGCCGCGTCCCCGGTAATCAATGCCGTATCAATCGTGATCACATCCGAGCACCACCGATTCGGATCTCCCGGCTTCTTCGTGAAGTTAAAATAGCTGATCATCCCCAGCGCATCACTCGTCGATTCCTCTGGCCACGCCCGTGGCTTGCACGCCTCCTTGTCCCCCGGCGGCACCACCACCACCACCCGCTGCTTGATCCCCAGACTCGCCGACACCGGCTGCGCCGCGTCCGGCCTCCCTTCCGCCGTAAACGAGATCTTCTCCGTCTCGTAAAAATAAACCGCGTTTGAACACCCGCTCACCACCCCCACCGCCACCGCCATCACAAGCATCAAAAAAAACCGCCTCATTACTTGCCCCCTTTCTCAAACAATCGCTCCGCCACATCCTTCAATCCACTCCCGTCCTTCGCCACCCCCACCGCCGGCTTCCCCGTCGCAATCACATGCCCAAACGTCACATCGTGCATCCCTGTCACTTTCACCCGGCTCACCCCCGTCACCGACATTGCCTCCCCTTTATTCGTCTCCCCTTCCGTATGCCGCGGCACCAACGCGAACGTCTCCCGGTCATACCCCAACACAAACTTCATCGTCCCCTGGCTCGGCACTGGGCTCACGTCAATCCCCAGCACCGCGTCATGCACATACACCACGTGCGTTGCCTGACACCCCCCCATCATCAACACCACCACCATCATCCCTTTCCACTTTTTCACGGCTTGATCTCCTTCACATAAAACCGATATCCCCCAGGCCTGTCCATCTCGCCATACACCACCACAACCCCCTCAAACTTCTCCGCAATTCTCATCTCCGCGTGCGTCCGCGCCCCCACCGTCAATCCCACCCCACCGCTTCCCGTCCGAAACATCACACCCTCCGACCGGCTCATCCACGCCATCGGCTCCCCCAATTCCCCCATCCGCTTAATCGCCTTATCCTTCGCCACCGCCTTCATCACCGATCGGTCCACCGCCTCCCCAATCCCCGCCCCCGCCGCCTCCACATTCTTGGCAAAAAAATAAACCCTATGCGACCGCCCGATCGTCAACCCCCCGTCCGACCGGTTCGTGATCAGATGAATCCCCACCGCATCCAACTCCACCACATGCCCCATCTCATTCTCATACCGCCCCACTCTCACCAGCCCCACATCATTCACCGCGCAACCCCCGCACATGCCCATCGCCACACAAAATACCACCCCCGCGTACCTCCCCAGAAGACGCGACACAGCCTCACGACCATTCCACCGCCACAGCACCAAGCAGATCCTCCCATTATCCCCACAGCCTCGCCGTGGGCTTGCCTCTGTCTGCCAGACGCTCCCGCTCCCTATGCCGCCATCAACGCCTCGAACTGTCCCTTTCCGTCCCAAGGTGGCCAACACCCCACCCGCTTCTCCTGAGTATACCTATCTGTCCGCAATGATCAACAGCGCCGGAACACTCCGCGACCAGGCACGCATGACCTCCATCCCCAGACGCACCTACGAGGTCGGCCCTCCCTTTTGGGGGTGCCGCCGAACCGGACGCGCTGGCGTCTGCGGCCCGTCCCCCGCCTTCGTCGCCGGCCCTGCGACGCAGGAGCAACGTTCCTGCCCGCGATCAAAGAAGCTGGGCACATCCATATCCTCAACCGCATCCATCTCATCATCCTTCTTATTCGAGATCGTCTTGACGATATGCCTGCCAAGCTGCCGATAACTCTCGAACTGCGATTCCCCGAAGAACTGGTCCGCCGTGCTCTCGTGCGGGAACTCCTCCGACATTTCGGCGTAAGCGAGCACGTCGCGCGGCTCCTTGCCGCAAAGCGCGGGCTTCACGTAGATGAGAGTTCCGTGCTTCACCTCCTTGCCGTTCACGGGCGGATAGTGGATGCGCCCGACGGCGCAGTACGTGGGGCTCCAGTCCCTGTCCCTGCTGCTCTTGGGGCCGCAGTCCTTGCTCCTGCCAGTGATGCGGATGCCGTTCTCAAAGACGATGTCCACGCCCAGGTCGATGCGGATCTTGCGGATCGCATTGCCCAGGTCCGAGAACTTGCACTCGCCATCGCATCCTGCATCAATGACGAGGACCCGATGGCAGCGACGCAGCACCACCTCGTAAAGCCCGAGGTTGTCGAAGTGCCCCCCGTCCGAAAGGTTGACGTACTTGTGGTCATCGTCCGTACGCCCCAACAGTTCGCTAAGCAGCAACAGCCCCGCTGGCCGTGGCCCGCGCTTGTCGAACGCCAGCTTCCGGGGGTTGCCGCACCACCACCCCAGGCGGATGTTGAACAACGTCATGAGAAACGTCAGCAGCGACGAGGAATTGTACCCCATGTTGGGGTTGGCCGCCGCCCCGGAGATGGCCATCGCGGTGCCCAGACGCATCCCTTGCGGCCCGGCATACCGCCCCGACGGACGATAGGCGTTCAGCGCGTGGCTGCCGCAATGCAGCGGCGACATGGTGAAGGGGGCGGCTTTGCGCTCCTGCCACGCCAACTGATGCTGCCTCGCATCGCCTGCAAGATTCAGCGTCATGCCCAGCAGGTGGAATAGTCGCCGGGGACTTGAGCTCTCCTTGTTCGCACCGGGCGGGCACTGTAGTTTCCGCAAGTAGAAATTGTCGGTCCGGTCAAATCCGGTGAAGAGATCGATGCGCCGCTCCTTCGCAGGCCGCGAGGCTCGCAGATACGCCCGGATCAGCCGGTTCCGGTACACCGCGTGCAGCGAGAATCTGTTGATGTTCACGAACCACGAACTCATCGTCGCAATGAGCATCATGATCCCCGCGAAGATCAGCCACGCGACCAGTTGGATCGTGACCGTCGGCTGCCCAGCCCCCCCAGCGACCATCGTAGTCCCCGGCCACCACGATCTGCTTACCAGGCTGCGCGAGCCTGCCGCCAGCAGGATGACCAGCATCGCGATGAAGATCGTCCCCGCGAGATTCAGCAGGCCTTTCCCCCAGCCCCCGCTGGGCTGGTGCTGCACGGCCGGGGTCTTCGAGCTGAATGCCCCCCACAGCGAACCGATGGCCGATGCGGCTCCTGCGATCGATGCAAGGGTGCCGGAAGTCTTGCCCAGCCGGAAGAGCCACCGCACCGCGTCCGCTCCGAAAAGGACCAACATGCTGACAACGACCCAGCACACCACCGCGCGCAGGATGAAGCCCTGCGAGCGAGCCCACCACTCGCGGTCCTCGTCCCCAGCCTCGAAACTCATTAGCCCGATGAACACGGACTCGGAAAGGCCATAGGCACACAGGATCAGCGGGCCCGTCAGCGACGCGATCCACATGATCCCGGATCCGCTGGCATTCTTCAGCAACTCCGCCAGGTTGATCGCGATGAGCCAGACCAGCGTCCCCGCCAACACCGAACAGAAAAGCAACGCCGCCAGTTCCTTCGCCCAAAACACCCGCGGCGCCGTCGCAGAGTCCTCGCAACGACCCGGCGGCTGCTCTGCCCCTGTAACAGACCCCGAGAGCCGATCATCGCGCGGATCGCCGTTCCCAAGCCACATGCAACACGCATGCGCGACCCATCCCAGTCCCCCGACACCCGCGGCCACCCCGGCCAGAATCAACCACGAGCCCACCCGGTCTGAGGAGACCAGAACCATCCACTCGGGCGCCACCGCCAGTGCGAAGGAGCCAAGAACCAGAGGCGTCAGACACGCGACCACGTAGCATCGCTGCGCCGCCAAAGCTTGGCCTGCATGCGGTGGCTTGGGGCTGCGGGTGCTGGCCAGTCTGCTGCGCTGAATCGCGAACACCGCCACCATCAGCATAACCGCGGCGAAGATCAACGGGACAGCCAGATACCCACCCCCATGGCATACCTTCGTGAACTCGACCCAGATGCATGGAATGGCCACCAGCACCGCCAGCATCGGAATCAGAATCAGCCAGTTCAGGAATAGGTTCCGAATGTAGGTCGCCACCAGCGCCCACGTGTCGGGCGACGCCAGCCCCAGCCGGGGACTCAGGTAGTTGTTGTACGCCCGCAGATGGCGGATCGGCTCCGGTTCCGGCGACTCGCCCGCCTGCCCTGCTGTCGATGCCTCCCTGCGCAAGGCCTTCACGACCTCGTCAACACCTCCGTGGTGCATCCACGCCGACAGCCAACTCCCGATGTACCCCCCGCCGGAAACGGTCGACAGGTAGTCGAACTTCGCCAACACGCCTTTGTGCGCCAGCCCCTGCAAAATCCCCAGGCCGAACGTGGCGCTGCGGATGCCCCCGCCCGATAGACACAAAGCCGAACGCTCACGCTGGTCCAACATGGCGACCACGTCTGAAGCCAACGCCGCTGGCTCATCCTCCGCCGAAGCCGAAGCCGCATCCGGTTGATCTTTCCCAACCGGGAGACGCCCTCGGTCGATGAAATCATCCTCTTCCTTGATGACCTGCTCGAAACGCAGGGGTTCATAGCAGGGCTTGAGACTTGCGGACATGCGAGCCTCCCTTCATGACCTTCCCCTTTGCGAATCGGACATCCCACGATCCGCCGACACGATACACTCTGACGGCGCAAGCAGCAATAAGCACGGGCATGAATAGCCGGAGGCCTACCGCCCGCCGATGCTCTCCGGTATGATCTTCTCAGGCTTTCACGGAGGAAGGTCATGTCAGACCCCACTTGCCGTCCGATCCCGCTCTTCGCGGCCCTGCTGCTCATGTTGCTCGGCTCGCTTGCCGTCGGCTGCCGCGACAAGAAACCCATCGACTTTGGCGCCCAACTCGAACCCGGCAAGCTCGCCCTCCGCAAAATACCCCCGGAACAGTACCCCGACTTCTCCCAGGGAACCTGGAACCTCAACGTCCTCGGCCGCTCCATCGACGCCAGCCTCTCCTATCTCGCCAAACCCAGCAGCCGCCGATTCTTCCCCTACCTCGACATCACCCACGACCGCGCCGTCGCCTCCCTCAATGCCTTCCGCCAACTCGTCAACAACGCCCTCGCTCAAGGCCCCAACTCCGGCCAGTACATCGACCAGCAAATCCGCGCTAACTTCGAAGTCTATAAGTCCATCGGCGCGCCCCGACCCGACGGCCCAGGCTATACCGATATCGTCCAGTTCACCGGCTACTGCACCCCCGACCGCGACGC
>Ga0315278_10006674_pt1 | contig 10510 bp, 7 predicted proteins | sample YL17G06_0_MG_FD_203880 | JGI IMG/M metagenome (GOLD analysis project Ga0315278, IMG submission 203880) | Sediment microbial communities from Yellowstone Lake, YNP, Wyoming, USA - YL17G06_0 | ecosystem: Environmental > Aquatic > Freshwater > Lake > Sediment | place: USA: Wyoming | collected... | reverse complement strand
ATGAAGTTGAGCATCAGTCCCTTCAGCTCAGTCCGGAATGTGTGCAGCGATGTCGTCATAGTTCAGCTCGGTGGCAACATATCTTAGTCGTTCACGAAACCATGCGGATGTCGAGCGATCGAGCAGCCAATCAATGGCTGCATGCACCTCGGCGGATGTCGGCCTGATCCGCTCCTTCAAATCTTCCATGTGCTGCTGCTGCGCCTTGGGATCCGCTGCAGCCAGCACCTTGAGATGAACCTGATCCAGCCGGCCGATGAAATACACCGTCAGGGAAGGGCCATACTCAAACCTTGTTAGGCGTCTTGTCATGCCTGGTGGGAAGCCATACGTAGCCACCATGTCTTTTGGCCCCATGTTGAGCCACTCGGGCAACAAGCCAATGTCCGCGCCTATATGAGCCACCAAGTCAACGAAAGAAGGCGAGAACGATTGATCCTTGCGGATGACAAGCGTGCCTCCAGCGTCGTCCACGATCGCTAGGACGTCCACGTCCTTTGTCGTTCGCTGTGCAATGCCAAGAACATTCAGTGCGCTCCCACCGCATACCACCAATACAATGGGCTCGGCATACTCGTAGAGCATGAGTTTGCCCAAACGCCGAAGGGCAGCGTGTATTTCATTTTGTCCATCGAACATATGGTTGCTTTATAGTATACACTATGTATGCTAAAAAGTCAATATGCGGCGACGGATGCTGAAATTCCGGCAGCCCAATCACCAAGCCTATGTGCTGCGCATTTGCATCAATGCGGCGTGCCCTGGGCACGATTGTGGTGCCTCGCAGGGCAAGATGACAATGAACCGCTGTAGGCAAAGAGCTGCCGCACTCCATAACCAACGCACTAACGCACTAACGCACTAACGCACGGTGCCCCGCACAACGCCCCCGTCGGGCATGCCTCGACGCATGCCTCGGCGGTTGTCGTCAGGGCATCGGCCATTGATTCGTCCAGCGGCACTCCCACGCGCACGTCAAATCCGCGACCAATGAACGTCAACCCCAGTTTCTCGCCAGCCCGCTTCGTGATCTGCACGCACAAACCGCACTTGATGCATTTCGCCGGCTCGAAGATGACGCGGTCATGCTGGCGGATCAGGAGGAACGGCTGGCGTTCCTCGCTCACGTAGCGGCGCTGGCGGGCGTCATACTCGGTGGCATAGTCGCGGAGTCTGCATCCATCGCGTTTTCGGCAGTCGCAATGGAGGCATCGGGCGGCTTCCGCGCGCGCCTCGGCATCGGTGAACCCGCGCGGGCCGTCGCTCGCACGATGGCGGCCCGGCTCGCTGTTGGCCAATTGGAGGAACCGGGCAAGCTCGTCCGGATGAAGCTTGCCCAGCACCGAGTCGAACCGGTGGTGCAGGCCCGTCACAGGCGTGTCCGAGAGATACTGGTGGACGGATGCGGCGAGGATCCTGCCTGCGCCGACCGAGCGGACAGCCATCCGGTGCTCACTCACGCAGTCGCCGCCTGCGAACAGGCCGTGGGTGTCCGTTGCGCCCGAGTGCGGGTTGGCACTGAGTGTAGCGCCGTTTGCGATGCCGAGGGCGTAGGCGGTCTCGCGGTCGGGCTTGCCTGTGGCGATGATGACGGCATTGAACAGTCTGTGGAGGTCGGCCAGGGCGATGTCGCGGCCAAGCCTCGTTTTTGCGTGAAGCTCCGCGCCCAGTTTGCGGACGACGTCAATCTCCGTGTCAAGGACATGGTGTGGCAGCCGCCCGGCCGGAATGGAGCGCAGGCCGCCCCCCGGCTTGTCCTGGGCGTCGAAGACGGAGCAGGCATGGCCGTGCTGGAGGAGGTAGAACGCGGCGGTGAGGCCGGTCGGCCCTGCACCGACAACTGCCACGCGCTTCCCTGATGCAGGTGCGCGCGCAAGAACGAACGGATGCTTTGCCTCGAGCTCGGCATCGCCGACAAACCGTTTCAAGAGACAGATGGTGACCGGATCATCGTGCTGCGCCCGGCGGCATCCCTTCTCGCATGGCGCGGGACAGATCCGGCCAAGCGTTGCCGGGAACGGGATCGTCAGCTTGGCCGTGGCGATCGCGGCATGGTGGTCGCCCGCGGCAATCTGCCGGAGCATCAGCGGGATGTCGAGATGGGCAGGACACACCCGCTGACACGGAGCGGCACAGTCGCCCACATGGTCGCTCAGCAGAAGCTCGAGGGCAACGCGCCGGGCATCGCGGACTGCCGCATTGTCCGTCTCGACCACCATGCCGTCCGCAGCGCGTGCGGCGCATGACGGGATCATCTTGGCTGTTGCCTTGTCCTGGACAACGCAGACCATGCACGAGGTGAACGGCTCATACCCGTCGAGGTGGCACAGGGTGGGAATGGGAATGCCAAGCGTGCGCGCGGCCTCGAGCACCGTGGCGCCTGTGGGAGCCTCGACCTGTCTTCCGTCTATGATGAGCCGTGGCATGCTACCTCTGTGCGACAAGGAGTTCGGCATTATCAACCCAGATGACCAGGTACGGCTGCTCCATGTCCCGATAGCAGAGCATGATGAGGAATGGGCCGTCACACATGAACACGGGGCCCGTGGGCTTGTGCATCAGCACTTCGGACAACACCAGTGCGCCCTTCCCGTCGAGCCGGAACCGGATCCTTCGCACACGGGAATCGAGCGGCAGGGGAGCACTGTTCGTCGCGGCTGACTTGTCGCACAGCCCGGTGTACTCGCGGACAATGTCGAAGTTGAGCTCGGGCACGGCCAAGGACACATACGGGGGAAACGGGAGGGGGGTGACATAGCGGAGCCGGCTCTTCACGAGCTCGACTGCCTCGGCCAATGTTGGGGGCGCGGGCATTCGGGCGATGAACAGATGATAGTTTGTCTGGCAAGTGCGGAGCTCGATGATGAAGTCCGCGCAGCTATCGCTATACCAGATGAAGCCCTGGCGTGCTGCGCGGCCGGACACGGGCGTGCCGCCGAAGAACGTGACGGGTTCGCCCTGGAACGAACATGGTCCAAGCCGGTCAAATGCCCACGCGAACGGCACGTTTTTGGGCAAACAACCGCAGTCAACCTGGTTCGATGACGGATCGAGCGGTGCGCACCAGAGCAGGTTCGAGCCTGGCCTGATCGGCACATCGAGCATGGACACCACCACCGTCCGCTTCAGATTGTCGGCGGAAGTGCTGAGTGCCGGCGGGCCGGCAATGGCGGCATGAGAGAATGTATATCGCTCGATCATCTTCCATGTCAGCAGGCAGGCAGGGAAGGCGACCACGACGGTGGCGAAGGCGATTGCCAGGGAAAATCTGCGGGCGATGTCCGAGCCGGCCCGGCGGCGGATCATCCTGCCAAGGGCAAGCCCGGTTGCGCACAGAAGCAGGGGAACCAGCACAAGCAAGACCGAGAGCAGGAAGGAGTGAGCCGTCGCTGCGGCAATGTTCCGCGCCACGTTGCCAGTCGGTGCAACGAACCGGGGAACAAGGAGGATCATTGCGCCAATGATGATACAGACACATGCCGCGGCGACGTGGCGCCAGGAGAACCAGCGGCGGGTCCCGGCGAGGAACGACAAGACCAGGACGGCCATGGCTCCGCCGACGAGGATCCACACGCCCATCGGGCTCTCCGTGGCGCACGAGCTCAGGAGGACCGCGCCTGCGGCAGGCAGGAACATCACCGCCGCGCAGGCAAGGCAGCCGCAGCCCATCCGTGGTCCCGTCGTTCGGGTCATGGTGAAGACTTCTCGGATGTGTTACTCGTCGTTATCTTAGAATTCTTCAGGCCGGATTCACGATCAACAGCGTAATAATGTTTATTGAAATTCAGCAGCTCCTCTTCAATCGTGCGGTACAACTCATTGGCCCATTGAGGCACAACCGGCATGTCTGGCGGAAGAGACCGCAATCGAAAATCAACGGGACTGAAAACGACAACGATATTACTAATGCCGGTCGTGGCGGCGAGGACAAACAAGTCTTCGACAGCCTCGTCGCCAATGGCAAGGCAGCCGATCGAGCATTTCTTCCCATGGATCATTATATCAGACCCGAGAGCCGACCGGCCATCGGCCTCTCCTCTCTGCCGATCCTCCTGATTGGGATAATCAAGGCGCAGAGCGAGATGGTAAAGGCTGTTCGGATTAAGAGACTCAACATGATAAATTCCCTCGGGAACCTGTTTGTCTCCCTCCTTCAACTTTGGGCCGAGAGTACCACTCATGCCAAGGACCGGATAGTCCTTGAGATGACGCCAATCACCAGTGGCATCGGACACCCACACTTCAAGCTTGCGTTCAGCTTTGAGTCCAACGAGAGTAAGGTGTTGCGGCGGGTAGGCAACGCCGATCCGATCAAAGGCCGGAGTCAGCCGTGTCCGAACCGGATCTGCGAACTGCGCAACGCGGTTGGCAATGGTCTTCTTCCCCCTTAACCTCTGAAGTGTCGCTGCAAGCGGCGAGCGGGAATGCGCCCTGAACATGATGGCGCATGTGCACATCACCACAACCACGAGGAAAAGATGGGATCTTTTGACTTTCATCATCTAACTATCTTTGTTTCGTTCCCTGTATTCATGCAATTCGACATGCATCGTTGAGTATCCGCTGCTGCAGTCCTCCTGTAGCCGCGGCATTGCATGCCGCGGCTGTCGGGAAGAAAACGCCATGCAATGGCGTTGCTACAGCCTTGTCTCGTCTGACCTTCGTGTCTTGGCTGGCGTGTGCCAGTCCCGCCCTGAGGCGTGGATGTCTTCGTGGTTAACTTCATGGTTTTCATCATTTGTCCACCACCTTCACCGCCTTTGCCGGGCAGGTTTGGCGGCAGGTGTCGCATTGGGTGCATTTCGTTGTGTCAATCGTGTGGCGCTCGTAGGGTGTCATCGGGATCGCACCGACCGGGCACCGCTGCGCGCATTTGGTGCAGCCGATGCACTCATCCGAGATGGCATACCGGACAAGCGCCGTGCACTTCTTTGCCGGACAGCGGCCATGGAGATGCTCCTCGTACTCGTCGTGGAAATACTCGAGGGTTGAGAGGACGGGATTAGGCGCGGTGCGGCCGAGGCCGCACAGGCTGCCCATCTTGATGACACTGGCCAGGTGATGCAGCTCCTCGATGTCGCCTCGGTGGGCATGGCCTGTGCAGAACCCATCGAGGACTTCAAGCATCCGCTTCGTGCCAATCCGGCAGAAGGTGCATTTGCCGCAGGACTGTTCCTGGGTGAACGTGAGGAAGTAGCGGGCGACATCCACCATGCAGTCCGTGTCATCGAGAACCACGAGGCCGCCCGAGCCCATGAGCGCGCCTGCCTGTGTCAGCTCCTCGAAGTCAACGGGTGTGCCGGCGAGCCGGGCAGGAATGCAGCCGCCTGATGGGCCGCCGATCTGGACCGCCTTGAACCCGCGGCCCTCGGCAACGCCGCCGCCGATGTCCTCGACGATCTGCTTGATGGTGACGCCCATCGGCACCTCGATCAGGCCGCCACGCCTGACTTTGCCTGCGAGGGCGAACACCTTTGTTCCTTTGCTCTTGGCCGTGCCGAGGGCTGCAAAGGCTTCCGCACCGTTGCGGAGAATCCAGGGAATACAGGCAAACGTCTCGACATTGTTGATCAGGGTGGGCTTGCCGTCAAGACCGGACTCGGCGGGATAGGGCGGGCGGAACCTGGGCATGCCGCGTTTGCCCTCGATTGAGGCGATCAACGCCGTCTCTTCGCCGCAGACAAAAGCGCCTGCGCCTTCCATCACCCGCAGGCGAAGCGGGAATGAGGAACCAAGAATGCTCGGGCCAAGGAAGCCACGGGATTCGAGCACGGCTATTGCCTCGCGCACGCGGTGGACAGCGAGCGGGTACTCGGCACGGATGTAGAGCACGCCCTCGGCTGCACCAACAGCAAACGCGGCGATGATCACTCCCTCGAGGACGCGGAAGGGATAGCTCTCGAGAAGCATCCGATCCATGAACGCACCCGGATCGCCTTCGTCGCCGTTCAGGACAACGAACTTGATCGGGCCGGGTGCTGCGCGGACAAGAGCCCATTTCCGGCCTGTCGGGAAGCCCGCACCGCCCCGGCCACGCAATCCGGAATCGGCGACGGTGGCGATCACCGCCCCGGGCTTGTTCTGGGCAATGACGGACTTCAGGGCGGTGAAGCCGTCGCGGAGGACGTACTCGTCGAGGTCAAGCGGCTCGATCTGGCCGGAGCCCTCGGACGCGATGTGCTTCTGCGGGCCGAGGAAAGAGCAGATCGGCTCGTCGCGGACATCAATGGCGTAGCGCTCGATGGGCTCCCATGCCTCGTCGGTCAAAAGGCGTTCGAGAGCGTTGGTCATTGCTGCAAACGCCCTGCGCACGGGGGTGCGCGGGAGAAAATGGCGGCGGATGATCCGCCGGGCGTCGTCGGGATTGACCTTCGCATACAAGGTTGAAGCGCCTTCGCGGTCAACCACCTCGACGAGCGGGGTGTTGTGGCACATGCCCACGCAGCCAACGGGCTTGATGAGCACAGGTACACGCGCGGCGCGCACGGATCGTTCGAGTTCATGGCGGACATCGCGTGCGCCTGTAGCGACGCAGCACGACCCCTGGCCGATCCTGATCTCGCCACAATGGGTGGCATGGTCGAGGGGATGGATGTCCTCGGATCCGAGCGCGCGCTGGCGGTGGAGTTCGAGGAAGTCCTCGAGCATGTCGGCCACCTTGTTCGGCGCGAGGTGGCCATAGGTGATCTCATCGATCTGGACCGCGGGCGCCAAGGTGCAGCAACCGAGGCAGGCAACGGTGGTGACAGTGAACAGGCCAGCCTTGTCTGTGTCGGCGTGGTCGGGGATGTTGAGGGTGAGACGGAGGGCGTCCACGACGCGCTCGGCGCCCTTGACATGGCAGGCAGTACCGTTGCAGACCTTGATGGTATGGCGCCCGGCAGGCACATGGCGGAACTGGGTGTAGAAGGTCGAGACGCCGGCCATGTCGGCGAGGGTGATGTGGGAGATCTCGGCAACGCGGCGCAGGGCAGCCTCGGGCAGATGATGGAATTGCCGCTGGATGGCCTGAAGCACAGGAATCACGCAGTCAGGCGTGTGGCCGATGCGGTCAATGATCGCATCAACCGCGGCGAGGTCGAACGGTGTGGTCTGCTCAGTCACTTGCTCCCTATGCAGAACAGGTGATTGGTGCCGCGAATGAACACGCGGCCCTCGGTGATCGCGGGTGTGCAGACCACCGGCTCACCCAGTGCAGGCTCGGCCACGAGCTCGAATGAGCGGGCTGCCTTGAATATGCGGGTCATGCCATCCCGGTCGGTTGCGTACACATTCCCCGCCGCATACACTGGCGAGGAATAGAATCCTTTCGGGAACTCGTGCTGCCACACGATGGTGCTGGTCGGGCCGTCGAAGCAGGTGATCAGCGCACTCGAACTGGTTGCCATCAGGACCAAGTTGGTTAGTGCGAGCGGACTCGCCACATCAGGCACGTCATCTGAGGCCTCCCACAACACATTGGTCGAGCCAAGCGCAACGGCTTTAATACCGCAGCCCTCCTGGGCGGCGAAGACGATGCCGGCCGCATATGCGGGCGACGGCGCGATTTCACCCATCATGCACGCGATCCGCCACAGTTCCTTGCCCGACTCGGTGTCATAGCCGGCGAGCAGCGGAGCAGCGCTGAGAACTGCCTGGACTCGATCCTCGCAGGGCACGAGCGCGGGAGTTGCCCATGACGACCGGACGCTCCGGCGTGTCTCCCACAGTGTCTCGCCAGTGGCAGTGTTCAGGGCGAGCAGCATGCCGGTCTGGCCCGCATCGCGCTGGACAATCAGCCGGTCACGCCAGATGATGAGCGACGCGGCATAGCCATAGTTTATGCTGGGCACGCCGAGGGCGCGGATCCAGAGCCTGGTGCCGTCCGGCCTCAGGCAGACGAGGTCGCCCGTTGCGAAGATGGCGCAGACATAATTGCCGTCCGTTGCGGGCGTGGACGAGGCGTAGCTATTGTCCTCGTTGAGGTTCTCGATCTTCCTGGGCGTGCCCTCGAGCCGCGACCGCCAAGCAAGGGCGCCAGTCGAGGCATCGAGGCAGAAGACTTCGAGCCCGGTCTCGTCGCCGCCGGTGATGAAGACAGAGCTGCCCCATACGATGGGGGAGCTGTGCCCTTGGCGAGGCAGGACGGCCTTCCAGAGGATGCCCGAGCCCGAGATGCCGTCCCATTGCGTCGGCGCGGTGCGGCAATAAGCAATGCCAAGGTTGTCCGGGCCGCGGAAGTTGGGCCAGTTGCTCAGCACCGCGGCGCGCGAGGGAGGAGGCAGAACCACGGCAGGAACGGCTGGCGCAGCAACCACGTTGGTTGTGGGCTGAAGCACAGCCGGGTCTGGGCGCAGAACGACGGGAGCAGCAACCGGGCCTGGTGCCGGACGCGTCGCAAGCCCGGGCGGGAACAACTGCGCAATCTCCCGCCTCGTCAACAGCATTAGGATCACGCCCGCGATCGCCACGAGAGCGCACAGGCCCGCCACGGACCAGCGGGCCAGCATGTTCATCTCGACAAAGTTATCCGAGCCCGATGAGGCCGGTTGCGGCAGTTGTTTCCTGAGCACGGAGTTCGAGTGGAGGGCAATCAGCATCAGCACCGCGCTGCCCAGGAGGAGATAGGCGCCTTGGCGTTCGAGGGCGAGGCTGGAGAACAATGCCCGCCGGGCAAGCAGATCGAGCTGGCGGATCTGGTCGCGCAAGACCTGGTTCTGCGGCTGGTTCTGGAGGGTGGCACGCAGCGGCTGCACCACGCGGTCGCTGGCCGGATCCGTCCGGGTGAGCTGGATATAGTTTGCACACAGGACGAGGGAGACAACGACGACAAACAAGCCGGAGACCGCGGCAATGCCGCCGGCAATGGCGGCGAGGAGCCTGCGGCGGGAAGTGGCAAGGTCAGTCTGGCCCTGGTCAGGCATGGGTGCCTCCTTCCAGCCGCGCGCGGCGGACACGCTCGCGCGGACAATATGAGAAGCAACGGCCGCAGCTCAGGCATGAACCGCGGTCCGGCTCGAAATCCTTCCTCCTCCTCCGCACAGACAGGATGCACAGTTTCACCCCGAGCGCGGCGCCGATGAAGCAGCCCATGACCATGCAGCCTGTGGCGAACTTCTTCTGGACTGCCTCGGCGTCGCGGTACACAGCGGCAACAGAGGCGCCGTGAATGCGGGCCGCCTCGGTGTACAGCGACGGGGTTGTAAGCTGGCCGGTCTCCTCGAGCCTGAACTGGGCGGCAAGGCGGACCGCCGGGTGAAAGAACGACAACGGTCGGGAGACTTGGCGGCCAAGCAAGTTGCCGGCAAGAGCAAGCACGGGGACAAGCGCAATCAACAGGCCAAGCCGGACAAGTTCGCGGCGCAGGGAATCGGCTGCATGGGCCTCGGTCGGCGTCCTGATCGCGCCGAACGGGCATGCATCCTCGCACAGCCGGCACTGGATGCACTCGTCCGGCGTGATGGTCACATGACGCCATGACAGGCGGGACAGCCAGCGGAGCAGGACGCTGTAGGGACAGAGGAACCGGCAATAGGGCCGGGCAACAAACAGGCCGAGCACGAGGAAACAGCCGCCCATAACCAGCACCGGCGCCGTGCCGCCAAGGCGGAACATGGAAACAAACGGGTCGAAGGCGCAGACAATAAACAAGGAGCGTGTTGCTGCGAACAGGAGGGCGAGGGCGAGATAGAGATAGGGGATCATGCCCAGTGCCTCAGCCAGCCAGCGCGGGACGCGGACGGGCTTCCACACGGTCACGTCCTGCAGTGCGCCGAGCGGGCAGACGGCGGCGCAGAAGACGCGGCCCCACAGCAGCGCGCAGACCAGCGGCAGCAGAAAGAACGCCAGCACCGTCGCGGGCAGCGCGTAGGACGAGTCGAACAGCGCCAGCATCACGTTCTGGACCGAGCCGACGGCGCAGACACACCCCTTCCGCCAGAAGCCGAAATAGGCCAGCGAACAGCAGGTCAGCACCAGCAATGCCGGACGCGACCTCCGCCTCAGGGCGACGTATGCCGCCGCGGCGAGCGCAAGCACAAGGACAGAGACATCAACATACGCGAACACATTCGGCAACGGATGCGGATGGGAAGTGGTGGGGATGACATGGCCGCCCTCGAACTCGGGCCGAGGGAAGCGATCAAGTGCATGGGCTGCACCGGCAACCAGGAAGGCGGCGGCAGCAGCCGCGTTGCGGCACAGCCGGCTTGGGCCGCACACGGGAAAAGCGCGACCCGCGCGGATCCCGCGTGTGCCGGCCTGGTCGGCCGTGATGCATCTGGTGCCCTGGTCTCGCATGCAGCACTGAAAGGTGCGCCCGGGCCGGCGCCGGACAAGGCGGCCGCTGCGGGACGCACCAAGTGGTCTCTAGTATGCTACCATATCGGGCGGTCAAGGTCAACTTCGCAGTGCGTTCCCTGAAATTCCGATATAAGGGTTTGAGACCCCCACGAGCTTATCTCGTGGGTGAATAAGAGTGGCGAACCAAGCCAGCCGCGCTCCTTTCCCCCCTCCCCCCGCGCCCGTGACG
>Ga0315278_10006673_pt1 | contig 10510 bp, 8 predicted proteins | sample YL17G06_0_MG_FD_203880 | JGI IMG/M metagenome (GOLD analysis project Ga0315278, IMG submission 203880) | Sediment microbial communities from Yellowstone Lake, YNP, Wyoming, USA - YL17G06_0 | ecosystem: Environmental > Aquatic > Freshwater > Lake > Sediment | place: USA: Wyoming | collected... | reverse complement strand
GTCTGCCCCTATTGCTCGACCCTGTATGTTTTCGATCCCGCGCTCAAGGCCGGCGCCAGCGACCCGCCGGGTTGCGTCTATGAGGTAACCGCGCCGGCCGGCGCACCTGCGGCTTGATGCCAGGGACTTTGCACAAACGCGAGAGCCTTATCGTTGGCGGCGGCATTGGCGGCCTTGCGGCGGCGATCGCCCTCGGGCGCGGTGGAAATGCCGTCACGGTGCTCGAACAATCGAGCTTCACCGAGGAGAGCGGCGCGGGCATTCAACTCGGGCCAAACGCCACGCGAGTCTTGCGGAGTCTCGGCGTCTTGCAAGCGATCGAGCCAATCGCCTTCAGGCCCGAGGCGCTTCTAATTTTCGACGCGCTGTCCGGCCGCAAGCTCGCCACGGTGCCGCTCGGACCGGCGATCGAGGAGCGCTACGGCGCGCCCTATCTCACCCTTCACCGCGCCGATTTGCATGCCGGTCTTCTCGAGACATGCAAAACTCTTGGTACGGTGACGCTTAGACCAGGTTTCAACTTCGCCTCCGCTGATGACGTTGGCGACAAGATCGTCGCGCGGGATGCGAAAGGAGACGATATTGGCGGCGATCTGCTCATCGGCGCCGACGGACTTTGGTCCAAGCTGCGGACCATCGTGGCACCGAATGCACATCCCCGCTTTGCCCGCGCGACCGCCTACCGCACCATGCTGCCACGCGAGGCTCTGCCAAGCCCGTTCGACGCGGCCGTTGTCGGGCTTTGGCTTGGACCTAACGCGCATCTGGTCCACTACCCCGTTCGTGGCGGCAAAGAGTTGAATCTGGTCGCCGTCATCGAGGGAGGCGGCGAGGCGCAAGGCTGGAACGCACCAGCCGACCGTTCGGCGTTGCTGTCCAGATTCACCTTCTGGTCAAAGGATTCGAAATCATTGCTGGAAATGGCGACGGGCTTCCGCCGCTGGTCGCTCTATCGGCTTCCGCGCTTACGCCATTGGAGCAAGGGACGGATCGCGCTTCTCGGCGACGCCGCTCATCCGACCTTGCCCTATCTCGCTCAAGGCGCCGCGCTCGCCATCGAAGACGCCATGACCTTGAGCGAGTGTCTTGACGCAAGCAACCATCCGGCCGAGGCCTTCCGAAATTTCCAACGTCTACGCCAAACCCGCACAGCGAAAGTGCAACGGCGATCGCGGCGTCTCGGCCACTACTATCATTTCAAAGGGCCGGCACGTCTCGTTCGCAATGCGCTGCTGACGCGGCGCAGTCACGACGTATTGATCAGCTCGCTCGACTGGCTCTATCGCGCCTGATTGCAAGCGGCCTAATTCACCCGCGCCACCTCGACCAGATTGTCGGAGAAGCTCGGCGCCCGGCCGAGCCCGCAATGTGCATCTGACGCGATCGAGTTCACCGATCCGTCGGAGCGGTTGAGGCTCCGCCAATAACCCAGCGTCGCGACGATAATGCCGGGATTGACGTCGTCGGTGACCTTGGCCACGCCTTCGAAATCGCCACGGTCGTTATAGACGCGCACCGGATCGCCTTCTCGGATATTCCGCTTAGTGGCGTCGGCTGGCGAGATCAGCACGAACTGCTCGCCCTGGCCTTTGATCTTGTGCTTCTCATTGGCATAGCAGGAATTCAGAAAGCCGTGGCTCTTCGGCGAGATGATATTGAGCGTGTAGAGTTTGGCGCGCTCGGGATTGGTCTCGGGCGCCTCACGATTTGGGATGTAGCCCGGCAGCGGATCGACAGGCGATCCGTCCTGATCGCCGTCATACATGGCGCGGAACGGACCGGCGACGAAATTCTTGGCGTCATGCAGCAGGAACTCAACCTTGCCGGACGGCGTCGGGAACTTGCCGTCTCTGTGCGGCGTGCGTGTGTCCGCCGAGCCGACATCGATCTTGTAATAACCGTTCGTCTTGAAGTGCTCCATGTCGATACCGCCCATCTTGGCATCGTCCCAATTGATGTAATAGGCGGCGAGCTCGCTATCGGTCATTTTGAAGACCGGATCGTCGAAGCCCATTTCCTTGGCGAGCAACCGCCACATGTCGGATGTCGGCTTGCACTCGCCCGGCGGGTCGATCGCCTTCTCATTATAGGTGAAATAGAAATGACCCCAGGACCACATCATGTCTTCGGCTTCGCCGGCCATGGCGGCGGGAAGCACGATGTCGGCATATTTCGCCGTGTCGGTGAGGAAATGCTCGGCGACCACGGTGAACAAATCTTCGCGCTGCAAACCCTTCACGATCTTGTTGGTCTCCGGCGCTTGGCTCACCGGGTTGGTGCAGTAGACAAAGAGGCTCTTGATCGGCGGATCGAGCTTCATCTCGCCGGTCAGCGCCACGCCGAGCTTGAGATTGTTGATCGCGCGCGTGCCGGGCTTGATCCAATCGCCGCGCGACACCTTCATCCAATCCACCGGGAAGTCCCAGAGCGGCATTTGCAGCAAGCCGCCGCCGACATGTTTCCACGATCCGACCAGAGCCGGCAGCGAGCACACCGCACGGATCGCCTGCCCACCGCCCGCATGCCGCTCAAGCGCGACACCCAAGCGGATAACCGACGGCTGTGCGGTCGCGAACTCCTTAGCGAATTGCCTGATGTCGGCGGCTTTGACCCCCGTGATCTTCTCGACATACTCAGGCGCAAACTCCGCCGCGCGCGCCTTCAGCTCCGGAAAGCCATAAGTGTGCTGGTCGATATAGTCCTGGTCGACCAGCCCCTGCTCGATGATCGAGTTGATGAAGCCCATCGCCAGCGCGCCGTCCGTGCCGGGGCGCGGGCAGATATGCCAGTCAGCAGCCTTGGCCGTGCGCGACCGGTAACTGTCGATCACCACCACTTTGGCGCCGCGCTTCTGCGCCTCGAGCACGAACGGCCAATGATGCAGATTGGTCGAGATCGAATTGCACGCCCAGATCACGATGAACTTCGCATGCACGAAGCTTTCCGGATCGACGCCGCCGGTCGGCCCCACCGTCAACAGCCACGCCGTCGATGAACCCGACGCGCAGAACGTCTTTTCATTCACCGTCGTGCCGAGCCGATTGAAGAACGGATCGCCGGAATTGATGCCCTGCACCAAGCCCATATTGCCGAGATAGGAATAGGGCATGATCGCCTGGCTGCCATAGGTCGCGATGATCTCGCGCCAGCGCCTGCCGATCTCGGAAATCGCCTCGTCCCAGCTAATGCGCTCGAATTGTTTCGACCCTTTGGGGCCGGTGCGCCGCATCGGATATTTCAGCCGGTCAGGATTGGCGTGATGATCGTGGAAGTCTTTCAGCTTCACGCAGAGTGTGCCGCGCGTCATCGGGTGCTCTTTGTTGCCCCTCACCTCGACGAGCTTGCCGTCCTCGACCTCGTAAATCATGGCGCAGGTGTCCGGACAGTCGTGCGGACAGGCACCAAAGAACTCTTTCCGTGCCGGCTGTTCGTTCATGCCGCATCCCTCCCTCAGGCTCAATTCGCGGCTCTTGGCGGCCGCTGATCTAGGTCAGCCTACGAGGGTTAGGGAGGATTGTCGATCCATCAGCGGGCGCAAGCGGACGCCCCTGGCACTACCAATTGTAGCGCATGCCGGCCTTGCCACCGATGCCGTCGAGATCGTCGCCGAAGCTCACATCGACCTTGGCAAAGACCGAGGTCTGGGCGCCGGGATTGAAGAAATTCACGCCAGCGGAAACCACACCCCAGACATCGGTAGCCTCGTCGCTGAAGGTCGGGCGCGTACGCAGAGTCCTGCCCGCAAGGACGTTCGATGCGCCAGTCATTAGGCCCCCCAGCCCCCGGCAGCTCCAGCGAATGTAACACGCGAGCCTAAGCAATCTCGGCGCAGTCCGCCTCAAGCTTTCAACGTGGACCAAAAATATCCACAACTCAATTAGTTGTAATAGATCGCAGATTCGTGGGCAACGATTGGTGCGGACGCCGGGAGTCGAACCCGGACGGGGCGCTAGCCCCTCAGGATTTTAAGTCCTGTGTGTCTACCAGTTCCACTACGTCCGCGAGCTGGAGGAGCGCGAACTTACGCTCAAGCCTAGCCGTGCGCCAAGCGTGGAACGCGTCTCGTCTCCCGCCTACAAACCCTATTCGGTTTCGCCTTCCGGCGCCTCGTCGGCGGGCATTTCCTCGTCGTCCGGCGCCTCGTCGTCGCCGTTGGTGTTGGCCGGCACGCCGAGGCTCTTCTTGCAGCTGTCCTCGAAGCGTTCGTTGGCGCTGAGCAAATCCTCGAGCGTTGAATAGCTCGCGGCATCCTCGTCGGTGATCTCGTCTTTATGCATCTTGGTTAGCATATCGACGTCCTTTTGGCTGATCTTGCCCTCTTGATATTTGCCGGCAACGCATTCGCAAAATTGCTTCGGCGTGATCTCCTCCGCAGACCCCAATTGGCCGGTAACGACCTCATCCTCGGAGCAGGCGGCAAGGAACGCCTCCGTAGTGAGCTTGGCCGCAGGCGCGGCGAGGCTCGAGGACGCTGCGGACGCGACACCGAGAACGGTCACAAAGCCCAGAACGGCAACGCGGTAAGACATGTTTTCCCTCCCGCAGAACGGCCTATTCCCTGGCCTTAAACGCAGGTTCTAACGATATGAAATGAATCGGGGATTGGAAACAGAAGAAAGCGGTTAAGGAAAGGAGGCAGCCCCCCGTAAAGGCGCCGCTATTTCTTCGGCAGGTCGAGCTTAATATGTAGCTCTTTCAACAGCTTAGGCGCCGCCTCGGACGGCGCCCCCATCAGCAAATCTTCCGCCTGCTGGTTCATCGGGAACATCACCACCTGGCGGAGATTCTCCTCCCCGCAAAGCAGCATGACGATGCGGTCGATGCCGGGGGCGATGCCGCCATGGGGCGGCGCGCCATATTGCAGCGCGCGCAACATGCCGCCGAAGCGGGCTTCGAGCACGTCCTTCGGATACCCCGCGATGGCGAAGGCCTTCTCCATGATCTCCGGCTTGTGGTTCCTTATCGCGCCCGACGAGAGCTCAACGCCGTTGCAGACGATATCGTATTGATAAGCCAGAATGTCCTCTGGCTGTTTGGTCTCAAGCGCTTCGAGCCCGCCTTGCGGCATCGAGAACGGATTGTGCGAGAAGTCGATCTTCTTCTCCTCGTCGTTCCATTCGAACATCGGGAAGTCGACGATCCAGCAGAAATCGAAGCGGTCTTGCGCGACAAGGCCGAGATCGGTTCCGACCTTGGTGCGGGCGAGGCCGGCGAAGCTCGCCATCTCCTTCGGCAGACCTGCGACGAAGAACACGGCGTCGCCGATTTTCAAGCCCAACTGTTGCCGAATGCGTTCAGTGGCACTAGCTCCGAGATTTTTCGCCACGGGGCCACTGCCTTCAGTAATTTCACGTGGTCCTATCTCTACTGGCTTAGCCGCTTGGCTAGTAAGCTCGGGCGGCAGGACCGGCTCGAATGTTTCGCCCGTGGCCCCGCTGGCCCGATAGAAGATATAGCCGAGCCCGGGCTGGCCTTCGCCTTGCGCCCATCCATTCATGCGGTCGCAGAAGGCGCGGTTGCCGCCGCCCTTGGCCGGGATCGCCCAGATGCGCGTATTGGCATCCATCTCAATCATCGAGGCGAAAACCTTGAATCCGCCCCCTGTGAAATGCTCGGTGACGTCTTGCATCTCGATCGGATTGCGCAGGTCTGGCTTGTCGGTGCCGTATTTCCGCATCGCCTCGGCGTAAGCGATGCGCGGGAATTTCTTGGTGACCGGCTTGCCGCCGCCGAACTCTACGAACAGGCCGCGCAAGATCGGCTCGACCGCGTCGAACACATCGTCCTGGGTGACGAAGCTCATCTCGATGTCGAGCTGATAGAATTCCCCCGGCGAGCGGTCGGCGCGCGCGTCCTCGTCGCGGAAGCAAGGCGCGATCTGGAAATAACGGTCGAAGCCCGCGATCATGATCAGCTGCTTGAATTGCTGCGGCGCCTGCGGCAGCGCATAGAACTTGCCAGGATGCACGCGAGACGGCACCAGATAATCGCGCGCGCCCTCCGGCGACGACGCGGTCAGGATCGGGGTCTGAAATTCGAAGAAGCCTGCTTCGCGCATGCGGTGCCTGAGCGACCAAACGATCGCCTGCCGCTTCATGATATTCGCATGGAGACTATCGCGGCGAAGATCGAGGAAACGATATTTGAGCCGCGTCTCTTCCGGGTAATCAGGCTCGCCGAACACCGGCAGCGGCAGCTCTTTCGCCTCGGAGAGAATCTCGAGCTCTTTCAGCCTGACCTCAACCTGGCCCGTCGGCAGATTCGGATTGATCGTCTCGGCCGAGCGCGCCACCGCCTCGCCGTCGACCCTGATCACCCATTCCGGTTTCACCTTCTCCGCGCGCTTGAAGGCGGGCGACGCCGGATCGACCACGATCTGGGTCAGCCCATAATGGTCGCGGAGATCGATGAACAGCAGCCCGCCGTGATCGCGCATGCGATGCACCCAGCCCGAGAGCCGGACGGATTTGCCGACATCATTTTTGCGAAGTGCGCCGCAAGTGTGTGAGCGATAAGCGTGCATGGGTTTCGGCTGTGAATCGGCTAAATCTGGCCTCTGGATGGGCCGGAACAGCGCATGGGATGGCCAGCCTTGTCAAGGCGAGGAAGCCCCGTTCCCCGACAATGCTCTGCGGCCAACGTACCCTTGGCCTAGCCCCCACGCTTAAGCTATACCCCGTCGCCATGCATCTCATCACCAAGACCGAAGACCTGGCTGAGGCCTGTGCCCGGCTAGCCCAATCTCCCTTCATCGCCATCGACACCGAGTTCATGCGCGAGCAGACCTTCTGGCCCAAGCTCTGCCTCATCCAGATGGCGGGCGAAGGCACCGAGGCGCTGGTCGACAGCCTGGCGCCCGGCCTCGATCTCCAGCCCTTCTTCGATCTCATGGTCAATGAGCGCGTGCTCAAGGTCTTCCATTCTGGCCGTCAGGACATCGAGATCGTGCATCATCTCGCCGGAATCATTCCCCACCCGATCTTCGATACCCAAGTCGCCGCCATGGTTTGCGGTTTCGGCGAGTCGGTCAGCTACTCGATGCTGGTGAAGCGTCTGCTCAACCACAATCTCGATAAGACCTCGCGTTTCACCGATTGGAGCCGCCGTCCGCTCTCAGATCGCCAACTCGTCTATGCGCTCGGCGATGTCGAGCATTTGCGCGACCTCTATCCACAGCTCCAGAGTCAGCTCGACAAATCGGAGCGCGCGAGCTGGCTTACCGAGGAGATGGCGGTGCTCACCGATCCCGCCACCTACGAGCTGCATCCCGAGCAGGCTTGGAAGCGTCTCAAGATGCGGGTGAAGAACGCCAAGGCGCTCGGCGTGCTCATGGAGCTCGCCGCTTGGCGTGAGCGCGAGGCGCAAACGCAAGACGTTCCTCGCGCGCGCGTGCTCAAAGACGACGCGCTCTACGATATTGCCACCCAGGCGCCGCGCAGCACCGAGGAGCTCGGGTCGTTGCGCAGCCTGCATAACGGCTTCGCGCGTTCGTCGCGAGGCCGCGCCGTGCTCGATGCAGTCTCCCGCGGGCTCGAGCGCGATCCAAAGTCGCTGCCGCGCATCGAGCGCGGCGAGCCGACGCCGCCAGAGGCGCAAGCCGTCGTCGATCTCTTACGCGTGCTACTGAAATCGACCGCCGGCCACCACGGCGTTGCGCCGAAACTCATTGCGACATCCGACGAGCTCGAAGACATCGCCCGGTCCGACGATGCCGATGTCCCCATGCTGAAAGGCTGGCGCAAGAAACTCTTCGGCGACGACGCGCTGAAATTGAAGCGGGGGGAACTTGCGCTTCGGATCAAAGATGGCGAAGTGACGGTGCTCCCGGCGGACGAGCCAAAAGAGTAGATCGCTCTATTCGAGACTGTCGCTCTTTCGCGAGGCGAGGCGCATCCTGACCGTCGCTCGCGTTTCTTCGGGCAATTCATCCAGCGCCGCGAGCAGCGTCGAAAGCTCGAAGCGAAGTCCGTGAATCTGGTCGATGAGGCTGAGCAGCACCGGTACATCGTCTTCGGCGAAGCCGAGCTCGTCCTCGAGGTCGCGGATCAGCGTGGCCCGCGCCAGGTCCGCCTCGGAATAGGCCTGCTGAGTTTCGTCGGCAGGCCTGATCCAGCCCTGCCGCACCCAGATGCGAAGCCGCGTTACCGTGAGGTGCTCCACTCTCGCAATCAGATCGCGCTCGGTCAGCATCACGCTTGCTCCTTCAGCTTCCGCCTCGGATCGTAGCTATGCTTCGCCCGCCAAGCTTCAGCGAGCGCTTTCAAATCGTCATCGACGCGGTAGGGCAACACGACGGAGAGCTTGACCAGCTGATCGCCGGCACCGCTTCTCGTCTTCACGCCCTTCCCCTTCAGTCGCAGCGTCTGGCCGGTATTGGCTCCGGGGGGAACGGTCACCGCCACACGGCCCGTCGTCGTCGGCACCTCGACCTTGCCGCCGAGAACGGCCTCATCGAAACTGATTGGCACCTCGACGACGATGTCGTCGCCCTCGCGGGTGAAAACGGGATGCGGCGCGACCGCTATCTCGACCAGCGCGTCGCCGGGTTCGGCGCCGCCAACGCCCGTCATGCCTTTGCCCTTCAGCCGCATCACCAGCCCATCAACCGCGCCGGCAGGGATCGTCACGTCGAGCGTGTTGCCATCGGGGAGCGTGATGCGCTTCTTGGCGCCGTTCACCGCCTCGAGAAAGTCAATGCCGAGACGGTATTGCGCGTCCTGGCCGCGCATGGCGAAGCGAGCGCCGCCTGTTCCTCGTTGGCCCCCTCGCGCGCGCCCGCGTCCGAACAGATCGCCGAACAGATCGGAGAACTCGCCAATATCCTCGAAGCCCGCGCCGGAATGATAGCGCGTGCCTTCCGGTCCGCCGGCGAAATCGCGATAATATTGTTGCTGCGGCCGCTCTTGGCCAGTCGCATCGATCTCGCCGCGGTCGTAGCGCCCGCGCTTTTCCGCATCGTTCAAGATCGAATAGGCCGCGGAGATCTGTTTGAACTTCTCCTCGGCCGCTTTGTCGCCCGGGTTGAGATCGGGGTGCAGCTTCTTGGCGAGCTTACGGTAGGCCTTGGTGATGTCTCCGGCCACAGCACCCTTCGCCACGCCGAGAATGGAATAGAGATCGTCTGCCATTGGCCTTGAGTTCTATCCGCCTGTCCTGCGTCATTCCCGCGTAGGTGGGACTCCAGTAATCAACCTGGGTCAGTATAACAATATAAACGCACGGCGTACTGGATGCTCGCTCTCGCGGGCATGACAACTAAACGAATGGCACACTAACTCGCCGCAAGCCGGAAGGCCGAGCCGACGCGAAGCTCCGGCTCCCGGTCGAGCGAACTCGCCAGCTCCTTCAGCCGCCGTTCGACCCGCTCGCCTTCGAGATTGGAGTAAGGTTCAGGGAGCGTCCAGACCAGCCGATTGCCCTCGAAGCTGAGTGGACAATGCGCTAGCGCGCCGGGCTGCGCCGCCGAGATCATATGTGCCGCGCGGAAGGCCGCGCCCAGAATCCGCGCGCGTTTCACCATGTCCTTGCCGACGAGATCGACCAGCTTCTGGCTGAGATCGTCCTTCACCAATCCTTGGTTGCGATAATAGACGATGAGCGCGAGGAAGGCTCGGCCGCGATGGTCGACACCGGCGAAATTGCCATGGGCAATGAGGTTCAAGCTCTGCACGCCGCGATAATCGGGGTGCGCATGCCAGCCGATGTCGGAGAGGAAACACGCCGCCTGCCGCAAGCGCTCCTGCTCCGGCGTCTCGTAGAGCCCCTGCCCCCGGAACAAGGCCTCGGTCCAAGCGGCCAGCTCATGGGCGGTGTCGATCGAACGCGACCGCCGCCGAGCCAGCTCCTCGCAACCGACGAGCAGGGCGTCTCTTCGTTTCTCATCATCGCTCAAGAGATTGAACACCAAACCCTCGCGAATGCCGAAGGTCGAGACCACAACAGCTTTCGGCTTGACGCGCCGCAAAAGTCTTTCCAGGACGAGCGCGCCGTATGGCACGGTCTCGCGCCGTGCGCTTGAAATGTCGCGGATACCCGCGAGCGAGCCTTGCGATTGCTGATCGAGAAGACCTGCGAATTTGAGCGCATCGGCGGCCTCGATGCGATAATTGTGCATGACGCTCAACGGATAGCCGGTCTGAATCATGTGCAATCGGGCAAGCGCGCGCCACGTTCCACCGATCGCGTAGAAATCCCGGTCCTTGCCTTTATCGAGCCAGTCGATCTTGGCGAGCTCCGCATCGACGATCTCTCGGGCCTTCTTCAGATTGCCGCCCGACGCATCGATCAACCGCAAACCGCCGAGCGGAAGCGTGGCGGCCTCCGCGAGCTTCGCCTTCTCGACATTGACCAGCTCCAAACTGCCACCGCCGAGATCCGCCGCGATACCGTCGGAATCATGGATGCCGGCAACGACCCCCAATGCCGCGAGCTCCGCCTCCTCGGTACCCGTAAGCACATGGATACGCGCATCGAGAATGCGCTCGGCGATTCCGATGAACTCCGGTCCGTT
>Ga0315278_10006671_pt1 | contig 10511 bp, 5 predicted proteins | sample YL17G06_0_MG_FD_203880 | JGI IMG/M metagenome (GOLD analysis project Ga0315278, IMG submission 203880) | Sediment microbial communities from Yellowstone Lake, YNP, Wyoming, USA - YL17G06_0 | ecosystem: Environmental > Aquatic > Freshwater > Lake > Sediment | place: USA: Wyoming | collected... | reverse complement strand
ATTCTTGTAAAGGCAATTCCGGAGACTATCGAAGGAGATGAATTAACATGTACGTGGGATAAGAGTCACAGGGGTTTCGGCCTCGAAAATTTCCAGTTCAGTTACCTGATAGTAATGGAACAACAGTCCATCATAGTTCTTCCTGCAAAACTTCTGAGTATCGACAGCACAGGATTCAAGGCACTGCTGCCGGAAGAGAGCTATGTCATAAGCAAGCGGGAAACAAATCGATTCCCCTGCCAGGATGTCACTGCGGAGTTGACGCAGAGCGGTTTCCTGGCCAAAGGCAGCCTTATAGATTTCAGCCCGCAGTCTTTACGCGTAAAGGTAATCCCTGAAATGCCATCATCGCATCATTCTTTCAATCCTGATGCTATCATTACGATCAGGTTAACGAGCGATGGTAAAATGCTTTTTTCCGGAAACTGCCGTTGTCTAAGAGAAAAGCATAAAACTCATGACTGGGAACTTGTTCTTGCCCCCCTAAATCAACAAATCAAACGTTTCCAGTCAAGAAAAATCCGCCATCCCCGACGCCGGATATTCCCCCCGCCGATGGCCGTTTTTGAACATCCATTTTTTAAAAGAAAATTCCAGCGTGAAATCACAGACATTTCCATTACAGGATTTTCTGTATATGACAACGCAAAAGACGGCATATTGTTGCCAGGAATGATCATGCATGGGCTGTCAATAATTTACGCCGGGGAGTTGAAAATGCGTTGTACAGCGCAGGTGCTTTATCGCAGGAAGCAGAATGAAAATGAAATATTATGCGGCATCGCCATCCTGGATATGGACGTCCACAGCTACAGTCGTTTGAACCGTATCCTCGCCTTAAATATGGACCATCATTCCTGCATATCCACGGAAGTGGACATGGATGCCCTCTGGGAATTCTTTTTCGATACCGGTTTTATATATCCCAAGAAGTACAAACTCCTTCAGGACCACCGCGAAGATTTCAAAAAAACCTACAGAAAGCTCTATCAGGAAAATCCCGAGGTCGCCATGCACTTTACGTACGAGGAAAATGGGCGCATTTATGGTCATATGTCCATGCTCAGGGCTTACGAGCGTGCCTGGTTGATACATCACCACGCAGCAAGGCCGATGGGGAAAAAGCGCACTGGATTACTTGTACTAAAACAGATGGCGCAGTTTTTGTATGCTATGTGCCGTCTGCCTTCGGCAAAACTTGACTATATAATGGTTTATTTCCGTCCCGACAATCCATTCCCCAATCTTATCTTTGGAGACTTTGCGAGGGAAATGAAGAATCCCCATATCTGTACGCTTGATCTCTTTTCCTACGTGACATTTCCCGTCGGAACACCCCAGAATCAACTGCCGCAAGGCTGGTCATTGCATGAAAGCACCCATACCGAATTATGGGAACTGGAACAATTTTACAAACATCACTCCGGCGGCCTACTATTTGACGTATTGGATCTGTCGCGGAAAAACCCTGGAGATGAGCCTCTGGAAGATGTTGCCCAACGGCTCGGTTTCCTGAGAAAATGGAAAGTTTATTCTATTGTCAACAAACGCTGCCTGAAGGCTGTCTTAGTTGTAAACCAGTCCGATGTGGGGGTAAATTTATCGGAGCTCCTAAACGGCATAAAAGCTATTGTAGTTGATTCGGAAAATCTGCCTTGGGAAGTACTCTCCGCGGCTGTCGCACAACTTACAGGGGTTTATCACCTTGACAGCATTCCTCTTTTAATTTATCCATCCACTTATACCGATATTAATGGTATTCCTCGTGAAAAGGAATATCACCTGTGGATTCTGAATGCATTGCGCCACCCAAACGAATTCCCAGAATATATGCAGCGAAGGTTCAGAATGAATTATGAGTAGTAGCGCCGAGTACCAGAGCGATAAGATAAAAGACGTCCCCTTATACAACAGCAGGCTTATCAAAAACTACGTAGAATACCTTAACGAGCATCACCCTGAAGTCAATATAGACACTCTCCTCAATTACGCCGGAATTACAACCTACCAGCTCGAAGACGGGGGGCACTGGTTCAGCCAGAGGCAAACAGACCTTTTCCACGAAAAAATGCAGCAGCAAACAGGGATTCCCGATATAGCCCGCGAAGTTGGGCGCTTCGTGACAGTTTCGAGGGCCGCGGGCATCATGCGACAACTGACAATAGGGTTTATAACACCTGCGGCCGCCTATTCGATGCTTGGAAAACTCTATGGACACTTCAGCCGTGCCTGCACAATCCACACAAGAAATCTTGGTCCAAACAAGGTTGAACTTATTGCCAGAACGAACCCGAAGGTAGAGGAAAAACCCTTCCAGTGTGAGAATCGTATAGGAACACTCGAGGCCATCGCCCAACCCTTCACAAACAACTTTGCCAGCATTGAACATCCTTCATGCTTGCATAAAGGAGGAGATAGCTGCCGTTATATAATAAGCTGGGAGAGAACTTCCTCATTCATATGGAAGAAAATCCGCAATTACGTTGCCCTTTCGGCATTCGTGGTATGTCCAGCCTTATTCTTTATTCTTCATGATACCGAGTGGGCCTGGTCAGTACCTGTTTTGCTCTATGTATCGCTTGTATTGGTTTTCATTTTTTACTCTGAGCATGTGGAAAAAGGGGAGTTAGCTGTAACCCTGAAAAATCAGGGTGATTTAGCCAATACCCTCTTGGATGAGATCAACATCCGTTACAACAATGCCCTGCTCGTTCAGGAGATCGGCCAGGCGACCTCCATGATTTTGGACAGCGAAAAGCTGCTCAATCTGATTATGGAAGCGCTGCAGAAGCGACTGGACTTTGATCGGGGCATGATAATGCTGGCCGACAAGGAAAGAACCCGTCTTATATATGCCATTGGTTATGGCTACAATCCCGAACACGAGGACTACCTCACAGGAGTGGAGTTTCACCTTGATAAGCCTCATTCCAGGGGACCTGCCGTGGAATCCTTTCACTTGCAGAAACCTATGCTGATTGATGATATCTCTAAAATTGCGGACAACCTCTCAAAAAAGAGTCATGAGTTTGCCAAGGCGATGGACTCCAAGGCATTCATATGCGTTCCCATTGTTTTCGAGAATGAGTCTCTGGGAGTCCTGATGGTGGACAATGTCAGGTCAAAGAGATATCTCACGCAGAGTGATGTGAGTCTCCTTATGGGGATAGCAACTCAGATCGCCATCAGTATGAATAATGCGAAATCCTATCAAAAAGTACTCGAAAGCGAAGAGCGGTTCCGATCCTTAAGTGATAATGCCCCGGACATTATTTACACTCTTGATTTTAATGGTTCTTTTACTTACATAAATCCAGTCTGGGAAAGAATTCTGGGACATCGCACCGATGAGGTCATAGGACGAAATTTTGTTGACTTTATGACGGCGGCGGACGCCAGAGATTTTACTGCGGTATTTGAACAGGTGAGAGATGGAAAACTTATTCTAAGGGACAAGGTCGGCACCATTCTGCATAAAGATGGGTCGGAAAAGTTTTTTAATATCAGTGGAGCCCCAAACCTTGATTTAAAAGGAAGTGTGACTGGTATCGTCGGAATCTTCAAGGACATCTCCGAGCAGCAGAAACTTGAATCACAGCTGCTCCATGCCCAGAAGATGGAGGCCGTGGGCACCCTTGCCGGAGGTATTGCCCATGACTTCAATAATCTCCTCACGGGCATACAGGGGTATGCCTCTTTAATGTCTCTCGATATGAACATCACTCACCCCCTTTATGATAAACTAAAGGGAATTGAAGACCAGGTAAGAAGTGGCGCGGATCTGACCAAGCAACTATTGGGCTTTGCCCGTGGCGGCAGATATGAGGTCAGTGTGACCGATATGAAAGAAATCATCAACAAGACTTCATCCATGTTCGGGAGGACTAAAAAGGAAATTACTATTCACCGTAAATACGAGGACAATATCTGGGCGGTGGAGGTTGATCGCGGGCAGATGGAGCAGGTGCTTTTGAATATTTATGTAAATGCCTGGCAGGCCATGCCTGGCGGCGGGGATTTGTATCTGGAGACGGCTAACGTCTTTCTTGACGAGGAGTATGCCAAACCTTATGCAGTAGAGCCCGGAAGGTATCTGCGGGTCGCTGTGACTGATACGGGTATCGGGATGGATGAACAGACGAAAAAGAGGATTTTTGAGCCGTTCTTCACGACACAAGAGATGGGAAGGGGTACAGGTCTCGGGCTTGCTTCTGTTTACGGTATTATCAAAGGCCACAACGGTATAATAGATGTACACAGTGAAAAGGGACACGGGGCAACGTTCACCATCTATCTCCCTGCTTCGGAGAAGGAGCTTGTCAAGGAAGAAAAGGGCTTCACAGATATCGCGAGGGGCGAGGGGACAATCCTTCTCGTGGATGACGAAGATGTGATCATTGATGTGGGCAGCGAGATCCTGGAGGTGCTGGGGTACAAGGTTTCTGTGGCGAGGAGTGGTCGGGAAGCTATAGAGATATACAAAGAAAAACAAGATGAAATTGACATGGTGATCCTGGACATGATCATGCCGGAGATGGATGGGGGAGAAACTTTCAGCGTCCTCAAGTCCATCGATCCAGGCGTCAAAGTGATCCTTTCCAGCGGGTACAGCCAAGACGCACGTTCAACAAGGATGATGGAACAGGGCTGCTATGGCTTCATTCAAAAACCGTACAGCGTGAACACGCTTTCGCAAAAGGTAAAGGAGGTGTTGGACAAGAGAATATGATGACCCCTCACTTCATGTTATCCGGCATAAACTGGCGCCACAGGATTCGACTTCAATAATAACAGCAGGAAAAATGAAATTAATTAAGATCAACATTTTTCAATGCGACACCCCTTTTAAATTTTCTTTCCATTCCCCACACACCATTAGAATACAGTCAGACTCGATTGTTGTCGAATTGCAATTCGCTAACGACATTTCAGGATACGGAGAAAGCGCCCCGAGACCATATGTCACGGGAGAAACCCCTTCAACCGTTGCTGATACGATTCAAGATTTCTTTTCGAAAACACTTTTTCGAAGCGAGATAAACTCCATCAAGGACGTTAAGAGAGCTTTAGACGCACTGGAAAGAGAATGCCGTGACAGAAACCTGAAAGCGTACAATTCCGCCCTCGGGGCCATCGATATTGCGCTCTTGGATGCATTGGGAAAACTTCAGGGTGTACCCCTTCACCATTATCTGGGCCCCATTGTGAAAGAAAATATGCCCAGTTCCCTCCCTATTCCATTTTTGCATGAGTCCATCATAAAAGAGCTTTATAACGATCTAAAGAATCTTGAGTTTGATTCTCTGAAAATTATAATGGGCGACGTTGAAAAGGACAACATCGAAAGGGTGAGGATGATCAGGTCTCTCTTTGGTGACCACATGGACATACGCATAGAAGCCAATGGAAAATGGTCCGTAGAGCAGGCGCTCTCCCATATTGAGGAGTTGAAGAGATTCAATATATCCGGAGTAGAACAGCCCGTGGCAGCAGGCGATATCGGAGGATTGCAGGAGATCAGAAGAAGAACGGGTATACCCGTTATCGTCGATGAATCTATGTGCAACCTCTCAGATGCAAGAAATCTAATCGAAGCGAAGGCCTGCGATATTATTAATATAAAGATATCCAAGTGCGGAGGTCTGTTGAAATCGAAGGAGATCAGAGATTTCGCAGAGTCTAAAAATATACGTTGCCAAGTGGGAGCACACGTGGGAGAGACAGATATCTTAGGCAAGGCAGGCAGATATTTCGCTATGACTACGCGGAACCTCTTTTGTTTCGAGGGATTCTCACATCTGCTTTTTGAAGATTCATGGGAAGGGCACTTCCAGCGGCGAAGCGGTGGCAAGGACACTTCACTAAATACTGGTTTGGGAGTTGACTTAGCGAAGCAAAGATTGAAACCACTTTGTTCAATATTGCCAGTGAATGAAAAGGAGGCTTGGGCTTGACCTCCATGAAAGCCAGTCCTGGCAGGGATGTCATCATCCTGTTATTCTCGGTGTCGCGACCCATGCTTTTCTGATGCTTAAGTACATTGGCAACAGAAAACTACTGAATTTGCCTTGCCTGTTATTCTCGGTGTCGCGACCCATGCTTTTCTGATGCTTAAGTACATTGGCAACAGAAAACTACTGAATTTGCCTTGCCTGTTCTCCTTCGGTAGTTACAGACACTATCGCTCATATATACGGGCATATGCCCAACCTGTGGAAAGAAAATAGGAAAAACATTTTCCCGCGTGATCATTGAGACAATTCTCAGTAATTTAAGGTAGGAGTACAAATCATAACAGTCAGTTTGAGAAGACTTGGTTTCTCCGAATAATATTTATAAGCCGCAACCAGTGGGTATTGTTTTTTAGAAAAAGGAATATCAATGGGGGGAAAAACAAAAATACTGATGGTATATCCAAAGTCCCCTGAAAATACTTTCTGGAGTTATAAATATACTCTCCGGTTAACAGGGAAGAAGGCATTAATGCCCCCACTTGGGCTCATGACAGTTGCAGCCATGCTCCCAGAGAGGTATTCTGTGAAATTGGTTGATTTAAATATTACAGAACTCAAAGAGGATGATATTCTCAGTTCTGACATTGTTTTTATATCAGCGATGATAATACAACGCGACTCATTTAGCCAGGTTGTGGGATTATGTAATCAATACGAGATACCAGTCGTTGCAGGAGGTCCCTATCCAACCGCGCTACATAATTCCATAGAGGGTGTTGACTACTTTGTTCTTAATGAAGCGGAAGTAACTCTGCCGAGATTTATTCAAGACTTTGAAAAGAATTGCGCGAAAAAAATTTATTTCGATGAGACAAAACCTGATTTGAAGGAAACACCACCACCACGGTTTGATTTGATTGATGTTAACCAATACCAAAACATGACGCTCCAGTTTTCACGGGGATGTCCATTTAACTGTGAATTTTGTGATATCATAGAAATGTTTGGAAGAAAAATTAGATCAAAGCTTCCCAGCCAGTTCATTTCCGAAATGGAATGTCTATATGAAACTGGATTTCGAGGGCCAATTTTTATTGTTGACGACAACTTTATCGGTAATAAAAGAACGATAAGGGAGCTACTTAATGCTATTATCGAATGGCAAAAAGCTCATAGCTATCCATTCAGTCTGTTTACTGAAACCAGTATTAACCTTGCCGAGGATGAAGAATTGTTAGACTTGATGAAAAAAGCAGGGTTTAATTCTGTTTTCATCGGAATTGAAAGCCCTGATGTTGATGTTTTGAAAACAGCACAAAAGAATCAAAATGTCCGTCGTGATATGCTTGATAGTGTACGCAAGATTCAGAGCAAAGGACTCCAGGTTGTGGGTGGATTTATCGTTGGACTAGATGGCGAGCCGCAAAATATTTTTGATCTCCAGATCGATTTTATTGAAAAAGCCGGTATTCCCATAGCTATGGTTGGTCTGCTTATTGTTTTACCAAATACACAGCTTTTTCGACGACTAAAATCAGAAAATCGTATTCTTTATGAATCAGGCGGCAATAATACATTCAAGCTTGAATTGAATTATATTCCGCGAATGCCTGAAAAAAAATTGATGGAAGGATATATTAAAATTGTCTCCGAGATTTATAAACCCGGAAATTATTTCAGACGATGCCTTACATTGCTAAAAAAACTGCCTAAAGAGAATCTCAGGCTCAAATCCCTTGGTTTTAAAAAATTTATCATACTGCTCAGCATGTCATTAACAAAACAGAGCTTTTCGTTTTATGGCCTACATTATCTGCTTTATCTGGGGAAAGCACTTTGGTATAACCCAAAAAATTTTATTTTTGCTCTTCAATCAGCGGTTCGGGGTGATCATTTTATTAGAATAAGGAATGATTTTTTGAATGAGCAGTCTTTTCCTAGTGAAGCCAAGAAACGATAGGGAACCGCAGGAACAAGAATTAGTATTATTATAGATCCAATATTCAGGGTGAAAATGTGTTAGAATCCACGGGGAAATTCTTTTGACGATATCTTTTAGCTAAATCTTCCTTTGCTGATATGCACTTTAACAAGAAAAGTTAAAAAATATACTTTAAAAAATAAGTTGTCGCGACTTTCAGACGACGATGTTCTCATTCATCGGTTCAGAATGAACTCTGACAGATCAAACTTTAAATTTACTTTGTTAACTTGAAACTGTAGAGTGAATAGCCTGTTAGATATTTTGAGCCTTTTGATAGATAATCTGATCGTATTTAAATTACCCCCGCTATAATTCCCGATTCAATTGGAAACTGGGGGGAAATGCGTTTAATCTCCCTTGCCCCAGCACGGGCGAGCATCTCCATTATTTCCCCCTCAGAGTAAGATCTGCCGTTTGCCGTTCCCAGGAGCATATTAAGGGAAAAAAGCGCCGGCTGGAGCGGGCCGTCCATGGTGTTGTCCAGGACGAATTCATGGATCATCAGCACTCCTCCCGGCTCCAGAACCGAGGCCGCCTTCTCGATTATCTTCTGACAATCATCGGGGCTCTCCGCATGAAGAATTTGAGAAAGCCAAGCCACATCATAGCTTCCGGGAATATCTTCTTTCAGATAATCGCCTGCCACGAAATTAACGCGGTCAGTAAGACCGAACATCTCGATCGTCTTTACGGCATAGGGTCCGGTTGCGGGAAGGTCATAGACGGTCGCCCTGAGCCGGGGATTGTTGAGGCAAAAGTGGATGGCATATGTGCCAGGACCGCCGCCAAAATCAAGCAGGTGACGCCGGTCAGAGATATCTATTGTATTGACCAGCCGGGGAGCCAGATTCATGGCGATGTTGAACATGCCCATAAGAAAACTTTCCCGACCTTCTTCGTCGCTCCCGGATGATCTTATCCTCATGGGGCCGCCCGTCCTTACCGCTTCATCCAGCTTCGACCATGACAAAGCAAGATGGTGATGATGCATGATTATATGGCCCATATATTCCGGGGAATTCTTGGAGAGAAAAGATGTACTCGACGGGGTGTTAGAGTATCTGTCGCTTTTCTTTACAAGAAGATTCATTGCCGCCAGGGCATTGAGCAGCATAACAACGCCCCTTTCCTTCGCATTCAACCTCTGAGCAATATCCTCACCTGTGAGTTCATCGCTCGCTATTATTGTAAATATCCCGAGTTTAATTGCGGCGTGCAGAGCAAAAGATTTCCAGTAGTACCCCGATACCTTCAGCAGTTTATCAGGACTCCATGCCCGTGTGTCCATACTGGTCCCCTTCTTACTTGGAATCTTCTCCGTAGTGCTCGTCAATCCACGCCTGGTATTCGCCGCTCCTGATATTCTCAATCCATGCCTTGTTTTCAAGGTACCAGGTTATCGTTTTTCTGATGCCCGAGGCGAAAGATTCCCGCGGCTTCCAGTTAAGCTCCTTTTGCAGTTTGCTAAAATCAATGGCGTACCTGCGGTCGTGCCCCGGTCTGTCTTTCACAAAAGTGATCAGCTTTCTCCTCGACATCCCGTCAGGGGAAGGAAGTACCTCATCGAGGATATCGCAGATCATCTCCACAATGGCGATGTTTTCCATCTCTGAATTGCCGCCTATGTTAAACGTCCCTCCCCTTTCCCCGGATTGCATGATTGTCCAGATGGCCTCACAGTGATCTTTGACATACAGCCAGTCCCTGACATTCCTGCCATCTCCATAAACGGGCAGAGGTTTGCCTTCAACAGCGTTGATGATCATAAGGGGGATGAGTTTCTCCGGAAACTGGTACGGCCCATAATTGTTGGAACAATTGGTAATGACAACGGGGAGGCCGTAAGTTTCATGATAGGCGCGGACCAGGTGATCCGAAGCCGCTTTGGAGGCTGAATAGGGACTGTTCGGCCGGTATGGGGTATCCTCCGTAAAATATCCTGCCTCACCGAGGCTGCCAAAGACCTCATCAGTACTTACATGATGAAAGAGGACAAATTTATCCGCCCTTGCCCTGGCAAGCTCAAGGAGGTTAAAAGTTCCGATAATATTTGTATAGATAAAGCTCTCGGGCCTCTTGATCGACCTGTCGACGTGGGATTCTGCCGCGAAATGACATACTGCATTAATATTGTAGTCACCGAAGATTTTTTCCATCCCATCGGTATTACAGATGTCCATCTTCTGAAAGACGTACCTGCCGCCAAATTGTTCCCCTATGCCTTTGAGGTTTTCAGGATTCCCCGCATAGGTCAGCTTATCGACATTAATTATTCTGCCCGCGAATCCTGTTTCCTTCAGTACGTACTGTATAAAGTTACTGCCGATAAATCCGCAGCCGCCGGTGACCATCAGATTATTAATATTCACGTTACTCCTTTTCCTCTGATTCTTACATCAATTTTGGCGGTAAAGCTACGGTTTTCCCCGCCTTGGCAGATTGGCATCAACAGCATCCACGCTGAAATCTTCCCCTGCATTGTATCAACCAGCCGGACACGGAAGAATATTCTGAGACACTATGAACCCCTCTCGCAAGGCTCTCAGCAAACTCATATATATGTCCTCCCCCCG